>Ga0073904_10003758_pt1 | contig 11395 bp, 10 predicted proteins | sample KloWWTrecipitate_FD_66668 | JGI IMG/M metagenome (GOLD analysis project Ga0073904, IMG submission 66668) | Active sludge microbial communities from Klosterneuburg, Austria, studying microevolution and ecology of nitrifiers - Klosterneuburg... | ecosystem: Engineered > WWTP > Aerobic digester >... | reverse complement strand
TGGCGCTGTCGGCGGCCAGCGCGTCGCGGACGTCGGCCATGTCGTCCCGGACGACCGACAGGTCGTGCGCCAGGCCGTCGTACTCGTGGTCGGCCGCGGCGGCCGCGGCAGCCGTGTCGGCGGCCCCCCGGAGGATGTCGACCCACTCGGCAGCCACGCCAGGGCTGAAGGAGGAGGAGTCCTGGCCGGATCTACCGATCACTGGCACTGTCCCTGCCGTCGCGCAGGCCAGCCGGGCCTGTTCACCCGGCGAACCTGTCTGAGCACCGCACCCGGCCACGAACGCGCCGATGACCAGCCATGTCGTGACGTGCCCCACCCGCATGGCGCCACGCTAGCGGCCTGCCTCGAGGAACGGCTGGTACATCAGGAGGGCCTGGTTCGCGGCCACCAGCTCGTCGCCCACCTCGACCCCGTCGGCGTCCCGCACCCGGCGTCGCACGACGTTGTGCCGCAGGAAGACCCCGGGGGCGTCGTGGGTGATGACGTGGTGCGCCTCGTAGAGCTCGTACGTCCAGGGCACCGGGGCGTCGGCCGTCCAGCGTCCCTCCAGGTGCGTCGCCGTCACCCGAAGGTCGAGGCGGAAGGTCGCCGTCGTCCCGTTGCGCACCTGCAGGTCCAGGACGGGCCACGCGCACGTGGCGCCGCTGCCGAACGGCTGCGTGCGGCCGGCGTCGGGGAACACGTCGTCGCTGTGCCGCCAGCGCTCGGTGACCGTCAGCGGCGTGTGCAGCGTCATCCAGTAGAGGAGGTTCGTCGCCTGGCACATGCCGCCGCCCACCCCCCGGGACAGCCGGCCGTGGTCGAGCACCAGCCCGTCGCGGAAGCCGCGCCTGCGGGTGGGCGCACCCACGTGCTTCCAGAACGAGAGCGTCTGCCCCGGCCGCACCAGCAGCCCGTCGAGCCGCGCCGCGGCCAGGCCGAGGTTGACCGCCTTGCCACGCTGCAGCACGGGGTCCAGCCCGGCCAGGTCCCGCACGAGGGGCGTCGCGTGCTCCGCCACCGCGTGCTCGTGGCCGTCGAGCGGGCCGCGGGAGAGCCGCAGGTCCCCCGCCCGCCGCCACTGCACCTCGCGTCGCACCCGGCGCACCGCTGGCGCCACCCAGCCCCTGACGACCGCAGCCCCCGGCACCATCTCGCCCCCTCGCGACACCGCAACGCTAGCGCCCGCCCGCGACCGTGCGAGAGTGCTGGGTGTCCCCCCGGTCCGGCGGGACGCCCCGACCCGCCCCTCCCGGAAGGACGCCCCCATGGACGCGCAGCAGCTCAAGGTCGCCGTCGTCGGCACCGGCGCCTGGGGCGAGCAGCACGCGCGCCTGTTCGCCCAGCGCCAGGACACCACGCTGTGCGCCGTCGTCGGGCGCGACCCCGGGCGTACCGAGGCGCGCGCCCACGCCTACGGCGCGACGCCCTACACGGACGTCGACGCGATGCTCGCGACGGAGCAGCCCGACCTCGTCACCGTGTGCCTGCCCAACGAGGCGCACTTCGCCCCGACGATGCACCTGCTCGGCACCGGGGTGGCGCTGCTGGTCGAGAAGCCGCTGGTCTTCGACCTGACCGAGGCCGACGCCCTGCTCGCCGCGGCGTCGGAGCGCGGCACGTTCTTCGCCATCAACCTCAACCACCGCTACGCCGAGCCCGTGCAGCTGGCGCACCGCGCGATCGCCGACGGCACCCTCGGCGACGTCGTCTTCGTCACCTGGCGGTTCGGCGGCGAGCCCAACTGGGGCACGTCCCCGCACGGCAACCTCATCGAGACCCAGGTGCACGGGCTCGACATGATCGAGCACCTCTGCGGACCGATCACCTCCGTGATGGCCCAGATGTACGACGGGACGCGGCCGGGCACGTTCACGACGGTCGCCGTCGCGTTCGAGCTCGCGGGCGGCGGGGTCGGCACGCTGCTCGGCACCTACGACTCGTCGTACGCCTACCCGGACACGCACCGGCTCGAGGTCAACGGCACGCTGGGCAGGGTGGTCGTGGAGGACACGTGCGGCGGTTCAGCCTGTCGCTCGCGGGTGACGAGACCGCCCGGGTGTGGCAGGCCGGGTACTTCGACGACGAGGCGCGCGGCTTCCACCGGACGTTCGACCGGCACGTCGACGCCGTGCTGGCGGCCCTGCGCGCCGGGGAGGCGCCGCCCGTGCACGCGCGGGCCGGACGGCGCGCCCTGGAGCTGGCGCACGCGATCATCCGCTCGGCCGAGCAGGGCGTGCGGATCGTGACGGCCCCGACCGTCTGAGGGCCTGCCGACCGACGTGCATGCCGTCCGAGGCATGCCGTCCGAGGGGCACAGCGGCCGGTCCGGCCGGCGAGCGTCGCCGTCGGGCACCCCGGGAACGGCGACGGCCCGCCGGCCGGAGCCGACGGGCCGTACGGGTCGATCGTGGGGCGGTCAGTCCGCCAGGCCGCGCGGCGCCGGGACGCCGGCGAGCAGGCTGCGGACCTCGGCCTCGCTGTAGCGGCGGTGCCCGCCGAGCGTGCGGATGGCCGAGAGCTTGCCGGCCTTGGCCCAGCGCGTGACCGTCTTGGGGTCGACGCGGAACATGCTGGCGACCTCGGAGGGGGTCAGCAGGCTGCCGCGCGCGTCACGCACGGGGCCGGGGGTGAGGGTGTGAGGCGACATCTGCGCGTCCTGTCTTTCGGTTGGCCCGGCCGACCACGTGGGTCCCGATGGCTTTGCGTCCCCACCTCGCGATGGGTTTGCCCTTGTCGTTGACAAGGACAGGGTTACACAATCCGGACATCTGCGCAAAGGACCTCGGTCGATGCATATCGTTTTCACCCACTCGTACCAACCGTCCCCTGTGTCCCGGCTCGCGTACCGTCGAGGGATGTCACCGCCCGCCCTCGTGCCGTTCGACCCCCGCAGCCTCGAGGCGCTCACCCCCGCCGACCTGCGGGCGCGCGGCAGCCTCAAGTGGACGGCCGTGACCACCGAGATCGCCGCGTGGGTTGCCGAGTCCGACCTCGGCACCGCGCCGGCGGTGACCGCTGCTGCGGTCGCGGCCGTCACCGACGGCCTGACGGGCTACCTGCCGCCCGCGCCACGCGCTGCCATGGCCCAGGCCTGCGCCGACTGGCACCACCAACGGTACGGCTGGGACGTGCCCGCCCGCTGGGTGCACCCCGTGGCGGACGTGCTCGAGGCGCTGCACGTGGCCGTCGAGCACTTCTCGCGGCCGGGCTCCGCCGTCGTGGTGCCCACCCCCGCCTACATGCCCTTCCTCACCGTCCCGCGGCAGTGGGGTCGCGACGTGGTCCAGGTCCCCATGACCACCGACGGCGGACGCCCCGTCCTGAACCTCGAGGCCATCGACGCGGCGCTCGGGGCGGGCGGCGGCCTCGTGACCCTCGTCAACCCGCACAACCCGACGGGCCGCGTGCACACCCGCGACGAGCTGGCCGCGCTCGGCGCCGTCGTCGAGCGGCACGGCGCCCGGGTGTTCGCCGACGAGATCCACGCCCCCCTGGTCCACACCGGGCACCGGCACGTGCCCTACGCCTCGGTGTCGGCGGCGACCGCGGCGCACACGATCACCGCGACCTCCGCCTCCAAGGCGTGGAACATCCCCGGCCTCAAGTGCGCCCAGCTCATCGTGTCCAACGAGGCCGACGCCGCGACGTTCGAGCCCGTGTCCTTCCTCGCCACGCACGGCGCGTCGACGCCCGGGGTGCTCGCCAACGCCGCCGCCTACCGCGAGGGTGGCCCGTGGCTGGACGGCGTCCTGGACTACCTGGCTGGCAACGCCACGGCGCTGGCCGACGTGCTCGCCGAGCACGCCCCGGCGGTCCGGTACACCCCGCCGGAGGGCACCTACCTCGCGTGGCTGGACCTGCGAGCTGCGCTCGCGGGCCACGACCTGCCCGTGGGCCGGTGGCTCGCCGAGCATGCCGGGGTCGAGGTGGTCGACGGGATCCGGTGCGGCCGGGTGGGGCGCGGCTTCGCGCGGCTGACGCTGGCGATGCCACGACCGCTCGTCGTGGCGGCCGGGCGACGGATCGCCGCGGCGCTCGCCGAGGCCTGACGCGACGACGGGCGCCGCCCCCGCAGGGGTGGCGCCCGTCGTGCGCGCCGCGGGGCCCGGCAGGTGTCAGCCGCCGGTGATGGCCGTCGGCGTCCCGGCGTGCGTGATCTCGATCCGCCGGGGCCTGGCCTCCTCGGCGACCGGGATCGTCAGCGTGAGCACGCCGTCGGCGTAGCGAGCCTCGATGGCGTCCAGCGCCAGGCCGCGGCCGAGCGTGAGCTGACGCACGTACGTGCCGGTGGGCCGCTCACGGACGAGCCACTGGAGCTCGCCGTCGGGCTGGGCGGTGCGCTGGGCGCGCAGCGTCAGGGTGCGGTCCTCCACGCCGAGGTCGATGCTGCCGGGATCCACCCCGGGCAGGTCGACGTGCGCGACGTAGTGGTCGCCGACCCGGTACAGGTCCATCGGCATCGCCGGCACCTGGGCCATGGCCGTCTCACGCATCGGGCCGAGCAGGTCGTCCATCCAGCGGGCGCTGCCGGCGAAGGGGTCGAAGCGGGTAGCCATCGCGGTCCACCTCCTCACGAGGTGCCCCGGACCCTCCGGGGCACGGTTCGCCCCGTCCGGAGCCCGGTGGGCCCGGCGGGCGGCTACACCACCAGTGTTAGCACTCTCGCGCGTCGAGTGCCAGTCTTCGCCCGGATCCGGGACAGCCGAAGGTCCCCGTGCCAGACTCCCAAGGACCTTTGGCACACGATTTTTCGGTGATGGCGACCTAGCGTCAACACCGGGTCAACGGCGATCCTCCACCTGTCCAGAAGAACCGGGAGATGCCCGTGAGCACACGCGCAGCACGAAGCAAGGCCGCAGACGACGTCATCGACGCACCGGCCGTGCCCGCCTCGCCGATCGACGCCCTCGTCGCCGGAGCCACCAAGGCCCTGGCCGCCTACGCATCGTTCACCCAGGCCGACATCGACCACATCGTCAAGAAGGCGTCGGTCGCGGCACTCAACCAGCACGGCCAGCTGGCCAAGCTCGCGGTCGAGGAGACCCGCCGCGGGACGTTCGAGGACAAGGCCGTGAAGAACATCTTCGCGTGCGAGCACGTGACGAACTCCATGGCCGAGCTCAAGACGGTCGGCATCATCTCGCGCGACGACCTCAAGGGCATCGTCGAGATCGCCGAGCCGGTCGGGGTCATCTGCGCGATGGTCCCGGTGACCAACCCGACCTCGACCGCGATCTTCAAGTCGCTCATCGCGCTGAAGACCCGCAACCCCATCATCTTCGCGTTCCACCCCTCGGCCCAGGAGTGCTCGATCGCGGCCGCGAAGATCGTGCGCGACGCGGCCGTCGCCGCCGGCGCCCCCGAGCACTGCATCCAGTGGGTCACCGAGCCCTCGATGGACAACACCAACGCGCTGATGAACCACCCGGGGGTGGCGCTCATCCTGGCCACCGGCGGCAACGCGATGGTCAAGGCCGCCTACTCGTGCGGCAAGCCGGCGCTCGGCGTCGGCGCCGGCAACGTGCCCGCCTACATCGAGAAGTCGGCCAAGCTCAAGCGGGCCGTCAACGACATCGTCATGTCCAAGTGCTTCGACATGGGCATGGTCTGCGCGTCGGAGCAGGCAGCGATCATCGACACCGAGATCTACGACGAGGCGATGGCCGAGTTCTCCCGCCTGCACGCCTACCTCTGCACCCCGGAGGAGAAGGCCAAGCTCGAGCGGCTCATCTTCGGCGTCGAGGCCCGGGACGCGAACTGCGCCGGCGCCAAGCTCAACGCCTCCGTGGTGGGCCAGAGCCCGCAGTGGATCGCCGAGAAGGCCGGCTTCACCATCCCGGCCGACGCCTCGATCCTCATGGCAGAGGTGTCCGAGGTCGGCCCGTCCGAGCCGCTGACCCGCGAGAAGCTGGCCCCCGTGCTGGCGATCCTGCGCGCCGAGAGCACCGAGCACGGCATCAAGCTGGCCGAGCAGATGGTCGAGTTCGACGGGCTGGGTCACTCCGCGGCGATCCACTCCCTCGACGAGAAGCTCGTCGAGGAGTTCGGCGCCCGGGTCAAGGCCACCCGCATCATCTGGAACTCGCCCAGCTCGCACGGCGGCATCGGCGACATCTACAACTCGTTCATCCCGTCCCTGACCCTCGGCTGCGGCTCGCACGGCCGCAACTCGGTCTCGAACAACGTCTCGGCGGTCAACCTGGTGAACATCAAGCGGATCGGTCGTCGCAACAACAACCTCCAGTGGTTCAAGGTCCCGGCCAAGACGTACTTCGAGCCGAACGCCATCCGCTACCTCGCGGACATGGCCGACATCCACCGCGTGACGATCGTCACCGACGCGACGATGACCAAGCTCGGGTTCGTCGACCGGATCCTGGACGTGCTGGCCCGCCGGCCCGAGAAGATCTCGCTGCAGATCATCGACAACGTCGAGCCCGAGCCGACCATCGCCTCGGTCGACAAGGGTGCCGAGCAGATGCGCGAGTTCGGCCCGGACACGATCATCGCCCTCGGCGGTGGCTCGCCGATGGACGCCGCCAAGGTCATGTGGCTGCGGTACGAGCACCCGGAGATCGTCTTCGCCGACATGCGCGAGAAGTTCTTCGACGTCCGCAAGCGTGCGTTCAAGTTCCCGACGCTCGGTGAGAAGGCGCAGCTCGTCTGCATCCCGACCACCTCGGGCACGGGCGCCGAGGTCACGCCGTTCGCGGTCATCACCGACCAGAAGACGGGCGTCAAGTACCCGCTCGCCGACTACGCGCTGACCCCGACCGTCGCGATCATCGACCCGGCGCTGACCGGCAAGATGCCCGCGTCCCTCGCGGCCGACTCCGGCTTCGACGCCCTGACGCACGCCACCGAGGCCTACGTCTCCGTCTACGCCAACGACTTCACCGACGGCATGGCGCTGCAGGCGATCCGCCTCATCTTCGCCAACCTCGAGGCGTCGGTCGTCGGCGGCGGCGCGGCGGTCGAGGCCCGCGAGAAGATGCACAACGCGGGCACGATCGCCGGCATGGCCTTCGGCAACGCGTTCCTGGGGATCGTGCACGCCATGGCGCACACGATCGGCTCGAACTTCCACCTGGTGCACGGCCGGACCAACGCGACGCTGCTGCCGCACGTCATCCGGTACAACGGCACCATCCCCACGAAGTTCAACAGCTGGCCCAAGTACGAGCACTACGTCGCCCCCGAGCGCTTCCAGGAGATCGCCAAGACCCTCGGTCTGGCGGCGAGCACCCCGGAGGAGGGCGTCGAGTCCTACGCCCGTGCCGTGGAGGAGCTGCGCGACCGCGTGGGCATCCCCCGCTCGTTCGCCGCGCAGGGTGTCTCCGAGCAGGCCTTCATCGGCAAGCTCGACGACCTCGCCATGCGGTCGTACGAGGACCAGTGCGCGCCCGCCAACCCGCGGATGCCGATGCTGGACGACATGAAGGACCTCATGACCGCGGCGTACTACGGGACGTCGCTGCAGGACGTGCGCTCCCGGCGCACGGCGGCAGGAGCCGCGGAGGAGCCCGCCCAGGAGGCTGACTCCGCGTCCTGACGCACGGGTGTGCCCCGCTCGGTCGCGCGAGCGGGGCACACCTGTGTCCGGGCACCTGTGTCCGGACACCTACGGCTCGGGCGCGCCGCAGGGCGGGCACACTAGGGGGACCGACCCGAGGAGTGCACCATGCGGACCCGCCCGACCCTCGCCGTGACCGCGGCCCTCACCCTGACCGCCGCACTCGCCCTGACGGCCGTGCTGGCCGGCTGCGACGCCGTACCGGTCGATCTCGACCGGATCGGCGAGCAGGTCCAGCAGGGCGTCGACGACGCCCGCGGTTCGCTCGACGACCTCCAGGGCGCGGTGCAGGACGCGGCCGGCCTCGACGAGGCGGCCCGCACCGCGGTGCAGGGCGCCGCGACGCAGGCGGAGGAGGCCCTGGCGCAGGCGCGCGCCGCCGTCCAGGACGGCGCGACCCCGGAGGCGGTCGACGAGGCCCGCGCGGCACTCACGGAGGCCAAGGCCGCCCTCGCTGCGGCGACCGAGGGCGTGCCGGAGAGCCTCAGGGGTGTGCTCGACGAGCTCGCCGGCCAGATCGACGGCGTCATCGCGGGGCTCGGCGACGCCGGCTGAGCCTGCGGCGTCACGGCGTGCAGGGCGCCGCGCCACGGACGACCTGGGCCCTTCGGTGCGTCCCGTCGGGCGTCCGGCGGATACGGTGGCCAGGTGACGAGCCACGCCCCAGCACCCCTGTCCGGCCACCAGATCGAGCTGGTCCTGGACGACCAGCAGGCGACGATCACCGACGTCGGCGCGAAGGTACGCCGGTACGCCGTCGGCGGTCGCGACGTCTTCACCCCGTTCCCTGCCGACGTGCCCGCGCCCGCCGGTCACGGTGCCGTGCTGGCGCCGTGGCCCAACCGGATCCGCGACGGCCGCTACACGTTCGAGGGCGTCGAGCACCAGCTCGACCTGTCCGAGCCCGCGCTGGCGACCGCGCTGCACGGGCTCGTGATGTGGCAGCGCTGGACCGTGGCGCCGGTCGAGGACACGGCGCACGCGACCGGCCAGGCCACCACCCTCGAGGTGCGGACCTCACCGAGCGGCGGCTACCCCTTCGACCTCCTGCTGCGCGTGACGTACCGCCTCACCGCCGCGGGCCTGCACGTCCAGGCGTCGGCGACCAACCTCGGCGAGCACGTGGCGCCGTACGGGATCGGCTTCCACCCGTGGCTCTCCCCCGGCGACGCGTCGCTGGACGAGTGCACGGTGCGGCTCGACGCGCGCACGCGCGTCCTCGTCGACGAGCGGCTGCTGCCCGTGGGCACGGCGCCGGCCGAGGGCGACTTCGACCTGCGTGCGCCGCGCTCGCTGCGCGGCCTCGACCTCGACGACGCCTACGTCGACGTGCTGCGGGACGCTGACGGTCTGTCCTGGATGCACCTGAACGGCCCGGACGGCCGGACGGCCGCCGTCTGGATGGACGAGTCGATGGACACCTGGCAGGTGTGCAGCGGCAACCACCTCGGGGCCGTGGACTGGCGGCGCACGGGCCTGGCCGCCGAGCCGATGAGCTGCATCGCGGACGCCTTCCGGACCGGCGAGCGGCTGATCCGGCTCGAGCCGGGCGCCACGCACGAGGTCACCTGGGGCGCCGCGCTGCTGTGAGTCCGGCGGCCCTGGCCGTCGGCGGGGCGGGCCGCCAGACGGCAGGCGTCAGACGCCAGGCGTCAGTGCGTGTCCCAGTTGGTGCCCTGGGCCGTCGTGCCCGGCACGTACTCCCAGTGCCACGGCTCGTAGGCGCCCGAGCCGCCGGCCCGGGCCCACTGCGGGTTGTCCCAGCCGAAGACCGGGCCGTTGGCCCGGAGCCAGTCCTGGACGGCCTGCGAGTTGGTCTCGACACCGCACAGGTCGACCGCGAGGCCCCAGCCGTGGTTGGACGTCCCCGGCGTCGCCGCGAGGCCCGGCTTCGTGTACGCGAGGCGCCGCTGCTCGGCGAGCGTGCGGTACGAGTCCGTGATGCACAGGTCGCGGCCGAAGACGACGGAGAAGCTGTCGTTGAGCTCGGAGATCGCCAGGGCGGCGTCGCCGCGCAGCATCTGCGTCCCGTCCCACAGCGTGCACAGGTCGGACGTGGCGATCTGGCCGTTGGGGGCGTCGAGCTGCGTCGCGCCGTCGCAGTCGGGCAGGGGGCTGCGGACCAGGCTGCGGCTGACGGTGTCCGCCGTGCGCACGGCACCGGGGACGGCCGCGAGCAGGGACGTCGGCGTGGTCGCGGCGCCGCCCACGGCGAGCACGTCGACCGCCGACGGGTACCCCGCGGCCGGGGCCCCGACCGTGGCGGCCACCGCGGGTGCGTCCTGGCCGCCGACGAGCGGCACGACGACGGTCGCGGTGACGAGGGCCAGGAGGATGGCCGCGCGCGGGGCCAGGTGGGTCATCGACGCTGGTGCCGGCCGCCACGTGCGACGACGGGAGGTCGTCTGCCGGGCGGCCCTGCGGGAGGTCGGCTGAGCGGCGTCAGGCTCCACGTTCGAGGAACGAGACTGCACCAGACCTCCGTGAGTTGCCGCTCGCGCGGGCCGAACCAGACCGTGCTCCACCCCGGACCGCGTCGCCGTGGGAGCGCACTCCTGCGGCGGGGCTGAGGATCGGGGGGATCAGCCGGCCACCGATGGGGTGATTACGAAAGGATAACGGGTGCCCTGCCGTGCGCCAAGGGCGGAAACGTCGGATACGTCACAGCTGACCCCGTTGCATCGCGTCCCTGACCTCACCCACGAGCTCCTCGAGGATGTCCTCGAGGAACACCACGCCCAGCACCTGCACGGGCCCCTCGACCGCCGCCACGACGCGGGCCAGGTGCGTGCCGGTGCGCTGCATCGCCGCCAGCGCGGCCTCGACCTCGTCCTGCGGGTGCACCTGCGCCAGGGCGCGCACGCGCCAGGCCGGCACGGGCAGGTCACGGTCCTGGGGCCCGGCGTAGAGCACGTCCTTGAGGTGCAGGTAGCCCACCGGCACCCCGTCCGGGTCGACCACCGGGAACCGGCTGAAGCCCGTCCGTGCCACGAGCCGCTCGACGTCGGCGACCGTGCAGCCCACCGGAAGGGCGACCAGCCGCTCGATCGCGACCATGACCTCCTGGGCCGTGCGGTCGGAGAACTCGATCGCACCGGCGAGCAGCCCCTGCGAGTCGTCGAGGAGACCCTCGGCCTGCGACCGCTCGACGATCGACTGGACCTCCTGGGCGGTGAACGCCGACGCGACCTCGTCCTTGGGCTCGACCCCGAGCTGGCGCAGCAGGTGGTTGGCGATCCAGTTGAGCGCGGTGATGACGGGGCTGACCACGCGGGCCACCCAGACCAGCGGCGGGCCGAACCACAGCACGGCGCGGTCGGGGTCGGAGACCGCGAGGTTCTTCGGCACCATCTCGCCGAGCACGACGTGCAGGTAGACCACGAGCGCGAGCGCGAGCACGAAGGCCACCGGGTGCACCGCGCCCTCCGGCAGGCCCGCGGCCAGCAGCGGTCCCTCGATGACGTGCGCGATCGCCGGCTCGGCGACCACGCCGAGCGATGTCGAGCACACGGTGATGCCGAGCTGGGCGCACGCGAGCATGAGCGAGACGTGCTCCATCGCCCACAGCACGATCCGCGCACGGCGCGATCCCGCCTCGGCGAGCGGCTCCACGGCGCTGCGCCGCGCGGAGATGATGGCGAACTCCGCGCCGACGAAGAAGGCGTTGGCGGCGAGCAGGAGGATCCCGAGCCCGATGGCGGTGCCGGTGCTCATGGGGCCACCTCCTCGGGCAGCGCGCGCACGCGCAGCCGGTCGATGCGACGCCCGTCCATCGCCTCGACACGCAGCTCGACGTCGGCCACGCGGACCAGGTCCCCCTGCCGTGGGACGCGCCCG
>Ga0073904_10003754_pt1 | contig 11401 bp, 6 predicted proteins | sample KloWWTrecipitate_FD_66668 | JGI IMG/M metagenome (GOLD analysis project Ga0073904, IMG submission 66668) | Active sludge microbial communities from Klosterneuburg, Austria, studying microevolution and ecology of nitrifiers - Klosterneuburg... | ecosystem: Engineered > WWTP > Aerobic digester >... | reverse complement strand
TGCTGGTGCACCTGGAACGCCAGCGCCGCGAACACGCGGCCTAAACAACAGGAAGATGCAGAAGAGGCTTGGGTGGTGGGTGTTCGCGCAGCGGCATTTCGAGCCGCGAAGCGAATGCCCGCCACCCGAGACTCTTCGGTCAGGGCACGGGCGTATCCTTCGCGCATGAACAAGCTGACCGAATCGCGCCTCGCATTCGCCCTCGTCGTCGCCCTGGCCCTCGCCACCCTCGCCGCCTGCAAGCGCGATGCCCCGCCACCGTCGGCGAAACCCAGCACTGGCGACTATGTCGTGCAGGAATGGGTGCTGCCGGCGCAGGCCGGTTCGATGGCGCCCGACCTGCGCGTCGCGCCCGATGGTCGCGTGCTGATCAGCTGGCTCAACCGCCAGCAGGGACGGCGCAATGTGCTGCAGTTCTCCTCGTACACCGAGGCCGGCGGCTGGCAGAGCCAGCCACGCACCATCGCGGTGGGGCAGTCGCTGGTCGCCAACTGGGCCGACACGCCACACCTGATCGCCACCGCCGACGGCGCGTTGTGGGTGCAGTGGTTGCAGGCCAATGCCGCCAGTCCGTCTGCCTACGACGTGGCATTGGCGCGCTCGCGTGACGGCGGCATGACCTGGACCCAGATCACCCGGGTCAACGATGACCAGGCCGCGAGCGAACATGGCTTTGCCGCATTGTGGCCGCGTGGTGCGAATTCGATCGGCATCGCCTGGCTGGATGGCCGCGACCAGCACGTCGCAAATGACGCCGAACAGAAAAAAAATGACACGCACCACGGCGGCGCGATGCAACTGCGTGCGAACGGCTTCGACATGGACCTCGCGCGCGGCACCGACGCCGTGGTGGATGCACGCGCTTGCGATTGTTGCCAGACCGACGCTGCAATCACCGACCGTGGCGTGCTGCTCGCATGGCGTGACCGTGGCGACGACGAAGTGCGCGACATCGTGGTGGCGCGCCTGCAGGACGATGGCGCGTGGACCAAACCGGTGCCGGTCCACGCCGATGGCTGGAAGGTCGAAGCCTGCCCGGTCAACGGCCCGGCGATCGCCGCAAGCGGCAATGCCACGGTGGTCGCCTGGTACAGCGAGGCCGGTGGCACGCCGACGGTGCGGATCGCGCGCAGCAGCAATGCCGGCGATGCGTTTGCCGCACCGGTGGTGGTCGACAGCGGTGCCAGCGTGCGCGGCCAGGTCGACATTGCGGTGGACGCGCAGCAGGCATGGGTGGCCTGGCTGCGCGAGGACGCCAAGGGCCAGGCGCTGATGCTGGCGCGCTACACGCCGGACCTGTCGAAGCAGTTGCAGCTGATGGAAGTGGCGAGGCTCGGCGCACGCGGCCATGCCAGCGGCACGCCGCGGTTGGCGGTCGATGCGGGTGGCGCGTGGCTGGCCTGGACCGATGCCATCGGCGGCGCGGCCGACGTGCAGGGCGCGCGCATCACGCGTTGAACCGCTGTCCTGTTCGCTGGCCATCTTGCGCTATCAAGGGGCAATGTCCCAGAGAGCCAAGACCATGCGCACGTCGCGTCCCATCCTGATCGCAGCGGTGCTCGCTGCACTTGCGGCCTGCTCGAAGTCACCCGACGCGGCCCGGCATCCAGCCATGCCCGTGCAACGCGACGTACCGAGTCAGGCAGACGTGGCTCGATTCGTCGCTGAAGGTCCGGACCCCACCCTGCGCAAACTCGCGGTGGCGGATTACTGGCTGCACTACAAATTGATGCAGGCCACGGGCATCGAGCGCGAACTAGGCGGCGCGGCGCGGGCCGTCGCGGCCCTGCAGGCGCTGGGCGATGCCTATGAACGCCGCATGCGTGCCGCGGAGGACGAGTTGCCGAAGATGCTCCCAGCGGCATTCACCGGGGAGGGCATGTCCAGCGGCTTCCTGGGCTTGGGCATGGGCGGCTTCCTCAGCATGTTCAGCGGTGGCGCGCTGAGCGGGGCGGTGAGCCGGATGTCGGACGAGCGCCTGGCCGAACTGGTTGCGCAGGGGCCGCTGAAGTTCGATGGTGCCGGCGGCAAAGCCGAGATCCTGATCGGGACGGACGGCTCGCAGGAGCAGTCGATGGAGTTCGAGGTCAATGAAAAGGGACTGACCGGCAGGGTCAAGCTCAGGACCAGGATGGACGGCTGCCCCGATGCGCAGGGCAGGGTCACGGTGACGGTGGACGTGGATTCCCAGATGGGCGTGCGCGGCAAACCCGGCACCCGCGGCTATGTGCGCTCCGAATACAAGGCCGAGCGCTATCTCGATGACGATGCCAGGTTGCGCACGGACGCGGACGGTGCGGCGTCGGAGCTGCGCATCCGCATGGGCGGATACGAGAATGGCGACGGACAATATGTCGATATCACCACCGGTACGGCCCGGGGTGGCGAACCGATCTTCGAGCACCATGCCGAAAAGGGCTTCAGCATTTTCCGACCCGATGAGGTGCAGCGCACCAAGGACCTGCTCGCCGCTGCCGAATGGCTGCACATGTTGATGGCCGAAGCCATGCTGCGCGGCATGGGGAGCGGGGGATCCCCTTGGGAAAGCGGCCGTTGCGTGGAGCTGAAGGCCACCAGCGACCCGGCCAAGCGCAACGGTATTCGCCCGAACACGGCGTTCGACCTGCTCGCCACGCCGCGGGCAAAGTCGGATGGGAAGCCGACCGGCGGGACCGTCGTTGCGACCCTTGATGGTGGTGAAAGCCTGCTGCCGGCCAATGGCAAGGTGCCCGCCGACGCGCGCTACCAATACGCCGGCCCGCCGAAGGAGAATGAGGCCGCGAGCATCGCGTTCGAATCGCGCAGCAAGCGCGGGGTCGGCAAGGCGATCCTGGAGTTCGACACCAGGCCAGGCAAGGCGTATCGCATCACTGGGGTTGGGGACTGTCCCGGACCGTGGACGGTCTGTGACGTGGGCAAGCCATTTACCTACGATGTGTGCGGCGGCACCATGACGCATTCCCCGACCGGCGACCGCGGTGGCAGCCACACGTTTAAGCACAGCGGTGCGAGTGGCTCCGGGACGTACACCCTGACCGGTCCGGAGCAGGAAATGACGGCCATCTACCAGAACACCACGTGCGCCATGGGCCGTTGCTTCAAGACGCCGAACGGCAAGGCGACCTGGACGAAGATCGAACGCTGCGAGTGAGCGCGGCCACCTGGCTGCGCGCGTCGTCCGTCGCGACCGCTAGAGGGCGAGTCGCTTCGCCAACACTTCGAACTTGGCGCGGTTGATGTGGTGCGGCAGCAATTGCTCGCGCAGGATCGGGAGCGCCAACGCCAGCAGCGCGCGCGCCTCGGTCCGCTTGCCGGTCGCCGCGAGGGTCGCCGCCAGTTCGGCGCGCCCGACCGCGATGTCCAGCGGAATCCCGCTCGCAAGCACGCGTGCCAGTACGTCGCGGCGGGCACGTTCGCTACCGGCCTTGTCGCCGCGCAGCCAGCGGAACCAGGCCTCATGCCGCAGGAATTCGATGAAGACGGGATGCGTTTCAGGCACGAATTTGATCGCGCGCGCGCGGGCTTCCACGAGCAGCGGCTCGCCATGCTCCACGTCGCCCATAACCGCCGCCGCGCGCAGCAGGTTCCATACGCCATCCAGGTATTCGACCGATCCTTCGCCATCGAGCACCCGCGCCCGATCACGCAGCCGGAGCAACCGTTCGCGTCCTTCCGGTGCGCGCCCGGCATTCACCATCGCAAGCGCATACCACTTCTCGGCGCGGCGATATTCGATGTGGTCCGGGTCGATCTCCGCTTCGTCCAGGATCGCCAGGCTTCGCTCGTGCGCGGCGATGGCCTTCGGATAATCGCCCCAATCGCGATACAGGTAGCCGATGTTGTATTGCGTGATGGCCTGGTTGATCGGGGTAGCCCCGGCTGCTCGGAACAGGTCTGCCGAACGCTCGTGTGCCTGCAGGGCTTCGGCCAGGCGCCCGGAGCTCTGCAAGTGCGTACCCAGCGTGGAATGGAACTCGGCCATCTGCGCGCCGCCGGACCCGATCGTTTGCTGGTGGATGGCGATCGCCTGGCGCAGCAGTGGTTCGCTCTGGGTGACGGGAACCATGCCGATGGGATAGCCGTTCATGGCTTTCACCCACAGCAGGTCGGCGCGGGCGGGCGACAATCCAGGCAAGCCACGGCGATCGGCCTCGGCAAGGCCTTGCACGGCCACGTCCAGGCCGCGCTTGTATTCGCCGCAGTTGAACAGCAAGCGCGAATGGCCGACATGCGCCTCGGCCACCTCGGCTGCGCTTGCCTTGGCGACCGTCCGGGCCGTCGCCTGCGCCTGCTTCCACTGTGCGTCGCCCTGCTTGCAATCGGCCAGGCTGCCATGGGCGATCGCCAGCTGGCGCTGCCCGAGGAAACGCTGGTAAGGATCCTCCGGCGCGAAATGCTGGCGCAACGTGGCGGCTTGTTGCGCCTTGGCCAGGCTCTCCTTGCCGCGTTCGAGTGTGGCCAACGCGCTGGCATGGCCATCGAGATCCTTCGCCAGGGCCAGCGCTTCATCACGATTGCGCGGCTGCACGTCCGCAAGACCGGCATCGAACGTGCTCGCCGCGACATCGGACTCGCCCAGCGACAGATACAGATGACCGAGCATGCGCTGGATCGATTGCCGCACCCGCGGCTCCAGCGTGCGCTGGTCGAGTTGCTTGCGCGCCTGGTCGAGCAACTGGCGCACGCTGACTTCGGTGCTCATCGCCTTGCCGGGCGCGGCGGCGGCCAGGGTGTCGGTGAGGAAGCCGAGCGTTGCGCGCGCGCTGTCGCTTTCCCGTTGCGCGATGCGCGCCTGCTCGCGCGCCTCGCGCGCCTGCCACAGTGATACGCCGGTGCCGGCGAGAAGCGCGAGACTGACCGCCGCGATGGCGGCCGCAAGCACGCGATTGCGACGCAACCACAGCTTGCCGCGTTCCCCCCGCGACAACGGCACCGCCGCGATCGGCCGATCATCCAGCCAAGCGCGCAGGTCGTTGGCCAGCGCATCGGCGGAGGCATAACGCGCATCCGGGTCGCGACGCAGGCAGGCCTGCACGATCTCGGCCAGGTTGCCGCGCAAGGCACGCGACAGCGACGTGGGGCTAAGGCCTCCACGCAGCGACGCCTGCTCCGCGCTGGCCTGCGCAGCGGACCGGGTCAGCGGCTCCGGTTCGCGTTCCAGTTGCTGCAATTGCCTTGCGACCGGCGTGTCGCGGGTCAGCCCGAACGGATGCGATCCCGACAGCAGCCGATGGAGCACCACGCCGAGTTGCCAGAGGTCGGTGGCGGTGGTGATCGGCGCGTCGTGCAGCTGTTCCGGCGAGGCGTATTCGAAGGTCAACGCGCGATCATGGGTCGCGGTGACGTCGGCGCCCTCGAGTTGCTTGGCGATGCCGAAGTCGAGCAGCTTGACCCGGCCGTCGCCATCGACCAGCAGGTTGGAAGGCTTGAGGTCGCGATGCACGACCAGGTTGCGATGCGCATAACGCACCGCGTCCAGCACCTGCAGGAACAGCACCACGCGCTCGCGCAGGCCGAGGCAGCGCGCATCGCACCATCGGTCGATGGGTTCGCCATCGACGCGCTCCATCACGAAATACGGTTCGCCGTCGGCGCTGATGCCGCCATCGAGCAGGGTGGCGATGTTGGGATGTTGCAGGCCGGCCAGGATCTGCCGTTCGCGCAGGAAACGTTCGCGCGCGACCGGCGAATCGGCGCTCGCGCGGATCAGCTTGAGCGCGGCCTGCTGCGTGTACGCGCCGTCACTGCGTTCGACCGCATGCACCGCGCCCATGCCGCCGCGGCCGATGGTGCCGATGATCTTCCAGGCACCGATCGCGCGCCCGATCGCGTGGTCAGCATCGACATGGTCGTTGGCGAGCGCATAGCTCCAGGCGACGGCATCGCCATGGAAGGGCTCGGTGGCGTGCGCGTCGGCATCCAGCAGTGCCTGCACGCGGGCGCGCAGGTTCGCGTCGCCTTCGCACATCGCGTCCAGCGTGCGCAGCCGCACCTCCGCATCGAGGTCGGCGACCGCGTCGAAGATCGCCAACGCGCGGCGCTTCGCGTCGAGGTCGCTCACTGCGACATCTCGGCCAGCAGGAAGGCGCGTGCCTTGCGCCAGTCGCGCCGCAGGGTGCGGTCGCTGATGCCGAGCATGCCGGCGATCTCGACTTCCGAATAGCCGCCGAAATAGCGCAGTTCGACGATCTGCGCGGCGCGTTCGTCCACGTTGTGCAGCGAGGCCAGCAGTTCGTCCAGCGCCAGCACTTCGATCGCCGCCGCCTCGCCGTTGCCGAGCACGGATCCGAGGGTGAGCGCGTCCTGGCCGCCGCCGCGCTTCTCGGCCTTGCGGGCGCGCGCATCGTCGACCAGCACCTGGCGCATCGCCCGCGCGGACAGTGCGAGCAGGTGATTGCGGTCGACCGCGGTGAGTTGCGCGCCGCCGGCGAGCTTCAGGTAGGCCTCGTGGACCAGCGCGGTGGTTTCGAAGGCATCGCGCATGCGCCGCAGCTGCGAACGCGCGGCGCGCTTGAGTTCGTCGTACACCGCGGAATACGCCTCGCCCAATGCCTGTGCGTCGCCGGCGCGGGCGCGGGCGAGCAGTTGGGTGACGGGCGCTTCGGAGGCATCGGGAACCATCGAGCTTTACCGGGCGAACGATTCGCGTCGGAGTTTCGCACAGGCCAATCTGCGTGCGCTCAGCGCAGGCGTTTCAGCTCGGCCAGCTCCGGCAGCCATGCCGCCTTTTCCGACAGGATCGCGATGGCGGCATCGAGTTCCTTGCGGGCTTCGCCCTGCTGGTCGGATGCGAGCAGCGCGCGCGCCAGCACCCCATGGGCAAGGCCGGTATCGCGATGGTCCGCGCTCAGGGCCTTGCTGAACATCGCAATCGTCTGGCGAGCGTGGGCAGCGGCTGCGGCGGGATCGCCAGAGGCCAGTTCCGCGCGCGCCACCGTCATTAGCGCGAAGGCTTCGCGTCGGCTGCCGGCGCCTTCCGCATGCGCGCGTGCCTGCGCGGTGCGTGCGTGCGCCAGCGCGTCGGCCGGCATGCCATTGGCGAGTTCGGTCAGAGCGAGCATGGCCAGCGCCAGCACCGCGGTGTCGTCCATTTCGGTGCCGCCCTGGACGTCGCGCAGGCGCTGCCGCGCGACCTGCAAGGCTTCCGGGTAACGCTTCTGCGCCAACAGGTTGTCGGTGAGTTCATTGCGCGCGCTGGACAGCCCGATGAGCACGGCTGCGTTCGGTGATCGCCTTGCGGCGGCTTCGAGTGCGCCCGTCGCCTGGCGCAACTGCGCCTCGCCTTCGCGGAGCATGCCACTGCGGCTGTACAGCGCGGCCAGGTTGGTGCGCGCGGTCAGCAGGTTGCCGTGGTCGGCCGGCAGCTCCCTGCTCCAGATGGCGATGGCCTCGCGCATCTTGTCGATGGCGCAGGGCATGTCGCCCAGGTAGTAGCAGCCCAGGCCCCAATTGTTCATCTCGGCGGCCAGTTCGCCCTGCTTTCCGGGCGGCGGCAGCGCGCGATAGATCGCCACCGCCTGCGCGTGCAGCGGCAGTGCGTCCTTGTTGCGCCCGCTGTTGTCCATGTGGATGGCCAGGTTGCCCAGGCTCAGGGCGATGTAGTGATGGCCGGACGGCAGGATGCGGCGGCGGATCGCCAGCGACTCCTCGTCGTGCACCACGGCCTCCGCCGACTTGCCGGCGCGATCCTTGGCCACGGCGAGGTTGTTCAGGGCATTCGCCAGGCGGAATTCGTTGAGCGGTCGCGCGCGGCGCAAGCTGGAGACGACGGCCTCCGCATGCCCCACGCCCTCCGCCATCCGGCCCATGTCGGCGAGGATCTGCGCGTACCCGATCCGCATCGACAGGGTCTGGCGGTCGTCGCCGCCAAGCGCCTTGCGCATGCGCTGCCACGCCGCGCGTGCCAGCGGTTCGGCGGCCTCGTAGTCCTCGCGGTAGGCCAGCAGCCCGGCGCGAGCCATCTGCAGTTGCGCGCCGGCGACCTGCGGCTGCGTGAGCCTCGATGCATGCGCGCGTAGCCAGGCCTCGTTGGCCTGCAGGTTCCTTTCGAGCCCGTCCGGGTCATCGGCCTGCAGGCGTACCTCGCCCTGACGGAAACGTGCCTGGAACACGTCGTCCACCTGCGATGGCGGCAACAGCGTGAGTGCGCGTTGCAGTTGCTGGTCGGCTTTCGCGTACTCGCCCAGCGCGATGAAACTGTCGGCCAAGGTCAGTCGCAACTTGCCTTCGGCGCCGGGCTGTCCCTTGAGCTCGCCCCGATCCAGCCGCGCCACGCCCTGGTCGATCAGTTGCCGCGCGGTGGCATCGGGCCCGATGCCTTCGTCGGGATCGATGCTGGCGAACACGTCGACCAGGTAGTTGTTCACCAAGTCGGCCCGCTGCGCCTGCAGGCGCGCCTCGCGTGCCTGCCAAAGCGCGATGCCGAGGCCCGCGCACAACGCGACCACGACCGCAGAGGTAGCACCGACTGCCAATGCATTGCGGCGGATGAAACGACTGGTGCGGTAACGCAGGGTCGGGGAGCGCGCAGAGACCGGCTTGGCGTCGAGCCACGCCACCAGGTCTGCGCGCAACGCATCCACGCTGCCGTAGCGTTGGGTGGCATCGGAGACCAGGCAGCGTTGCGCGATGGCTGAGAGATCGCCGCGCAATTGTTTCGCCAGCGCGGCGGGTGTCGAGCCGCGCTTCGCGGCATCTTCGGAAGTGGAATGCAGGGCTGCGTCCCACAGCGGCTGCGGATCGCCATCCATCCGCGTCAGCCGCGTGCGCAGCGGGGTGTCGCCGGTCAAGCCATAGGGATGCGCCTGCGCCAGCAGCGCGTACAGCAGCACGCCGAGTTGGTAGAGATCGGTGGCGGTCGAGACCGGCTCGCCATGCAACTGTTCGGGCGAGGCGTATTCGGGGGTGAACGCGCGCTCGCCGGTGCGGGTGTGGCCGGCGTCGTCGTCCTCCATCAGCTTGGCGATGCCGAAATCCAGCAGGAACGCGTGGCCGCTGGCATCGACGACGATGTTCGACGGCTTGAGGTCGCGATGCACCACCAGTTGCCGGTGCGCGAATGCCACCGCATCGAGCACCTGCAAGAGCAGGCGCACGCGACCGCGTACGTCCAGCGCGCGCGCATCGCACCAGCGGTCGATGCGTTCGCCGTCCACCCGCGGCATCACGAACCACGGCGCGTTGTGTTCGTCCACGCCGCCGTCGAGCAGGCCGGCGATGTGCGGATGCTGCAGGCGGGCCAGGATCTGCCGTTCGCGCAGGAAGCGCTGGCGCGCGAGCGCGCTGTCCAGGCCGATGCGGATGCGCTTGAGCGCGGCTTCGTGGCGATATGCGCCGTCGACGCGTTCAACGCGATAGACCGCGCCCATGCCGCCACGACCGAGCACCTCCTGCACGTTCCATGGGCCGATCCGCGTGCCCGCCGGCAATTCACCGGGATCGATGCTGTCCTCGCGCAAGCTCGCAAGCTTCGGGGTGATCGGATCGGCGTCCTCGCCGGCATCGGCGGCAAGCATTGCCTGCACGTCGCGAAGCAGCTCGGCATCGCTGCCGCATTCGTGCGCTAGCCACGCCGCGCGCGTGGCCACGGGCTGATCGAGCGCGGCATCGAACAATTGCAGGGTGCGCTGCAGGCGAGCTGGGTCGATGCTCATGCGCTGCCCAGCTGCGCGATCAGGAACGCGCGCGCGCGCCGCCAGTCGCGTTGCACGGTGCGCTCGGTGATGCCCTGGATGTCGGCGATCTCCGGCTCGGTGTAGCCACCGAAGCAGCGCAGTTCCACGCCCTCGGCCGCGCGCGGGTCGGCCTGCGCCAGCGACGACAGCAGGTCGTTGAGTTCCAGCACGTCCAATGCGGGCACGTTGTCGGCCAGGCCGGTGTGCAGGGTGACCGCCGCCGCACCGCCACCGCGCTTGTCGGCCTGTTGCCTGCGCGCCTGGTCGACCAGCACCTGCCGCATCGCATGCGCCGACAGCGCCATCAGCGCCTTGCGGTCCTCCGGTTGGAAGCCGTCGCTGCGGGCCAGCTTGAGGTAGGTCTCGTTGACCAGCGAGGTGGTGTCCAGGCCGCCGCCCCCGCGCCGCAACTGGGCGTGCGCGGTTTGCTTCAGGTCTTCGTAGGCGGCCGCGTAGGCGTGGCCCAGCGCTTCGGCATTGCCCTCGCGAGCGCGGTGCAACCACTGGGTGACGGAGGGATCGTCCATGCGCAGTCCGGCGGCGGGGCCGGCCAAGCATAGCCGGAGCGGTGGCGATTTCCGGGGCCATGTCGGGATTGGCCGGCTTTCTGCGCATGGAGGGATAGACGCGCATTTCGCGCGGCCTTCAAGACCCAACACTGCAAGGGGAACCACCATGAAGTCCACCACCCGCTATCGCCGGCGTGCGCCGGTTGTCTCCCTCCTGACCCTCGCCCTGCTGGGCGCCATGTCGATGCCGGCATGGGCGGATGCCCCCTGCCTGGTGTGGGATGCGGGAACCTCCACTTGGGTGCAGGATCCCGCCCTCGACAATCGCGACAACGGTGCCGAAAACGACTTCGGCAACACCAACACGACGTGTTTCGGCAGCAGCAGCGCCTTCGGCCAGCACAACAACGCGTCCGGCTGGTCGAGCAGCGCCTTCGGTAGGTCGAACACCACCGCGGGCGACGCCGACAGTGCATTCGGCATGGGCAACTCGGCTTGGGGTAGTTACAGCAGTGCCTTCGGCGCCAGCAACGTGGCGCTGGGATTCACCAGCAGCGCTTTCGGCTACCACAACACCGCGGAAGGCGAGTCGAGCAGTGCGTTCGGCTACTACAACGCGGCGCAGGGGGCATATAGCAATGCGTTCGGTGTTGCTGGCTGGGCGGGGGGGGCGGGAAGCCTTGCGGTGTCGGCGTGGACCGACCTCGACGGTGACGGCGCGATCGATGCCAACGAAACCGCCACGGCGCAGGGCACTGGCGCGGTGGCCATCGGCAGTGGCCTCGCCCAGAGCCAATTCAGCAGCGCGGTGGGCGTGGACAACAGGGTCACCGGCTCGCGTGGCAGCGCATTCGGATATGAAAATCGCGCCTGGGAAGGTAGCAGCGCCTTCGGCTTCGGCAACAACGCCAGCGACCTGAACAACAGCGCCTTCGGTTACCGCAATACCACCGCCAGCGAATACAGCAGCGCCTTCGGTTACAACGGCCACGCAAGAGGCCAGGGCAGCGTCGTCGTATCCGGGTGGTTCGATCGCGACGGCAACAACCAGGTGACCCTGGACCTGGACCTCGATGGCGACAGCATCAATGAGTCCTCCAGTGAAACCTCCCGCGCCACGGGCAGGGGTGCGGCTGCGTTGGGTACGGGTGCGCAGGCAATCGGCACTGCCAGCAGCGCCGTGGGCGTGGGCAGCACCGCGAATGGCAACTTCAGCAC
>Ga0073904_10003752_pt1 | contig 11402 bp, 7 predicted proteins | sample KloWWTrecipitate_FD_66668 | JGI IMG/M metagenome (GOLD analysis project Ga0073904, IMG submission 66668) | Active sludge microbial communities from Klosterneuburg, Austria, studying microevolution and ecology of nitrifiers - Klosterneuburg... | ecosystem: Engineered > WWTP > Aerobic digester >... | reverse complement strand
CTCCTAGAAAGTCGATGAACATGATTCAGGGGTACCCACGCACGAGGGGGTCAGCCGCATTCATCCGCGGCAAGGCCAGACCAGGCTGCCAAGGCATCCTAACCACTGAACACCTTTTTAAGGATACAGACAATCCCTTAGAGAATCGAATGACTTGCTATCAAGGTATCAATTTCTTGAATTGACCTGCCCCGTCTCGTCGCATTGCGAACAGTCAACGTCGTGATCGACAATGCAGCCGAGGTCAACCCAGGTATGCGCGCAGCAGGCGCGTAGCCGTGCGGCTTGCGCGTGCCGCAATCAGGCCAGATTCGGATAACCCAGGTCGACGGCGAAACGCGCCTGTTCCGAAATCGGCAGATAGTCGGCCAGCGAGGCGTTGCGCAATTCACGGATCGACAAAGGCGCCAGCACATGTGGCGCATGGACCGACAGGCCCAGCAACACCTCACGCAGTTGGCTTGATTGCGCAGCGGTCAAGGACTGCGCAGCAATCAGTGGCAGGCCGGGCGCCGGCGCGGTGTATTGCAGCACACGCACACCTGCCAGCCGATGCGGCGCGTGGCGCATGGCCAGGCCCCAGGTGGCGCAATCGATCGCCGCGACCTGCACCTGGCCACGCTGCAGCATCGCCAGACTGGCGAGATGGCTGCCCGAGATTTCGATCCGGGAAAAGAAGCGGCCATCGCTGGCCAGTGGCGCAATCGTGTGGCGCAGCGCATTCATGCCGCTGTGCGAATGCGCCTGGTTGATCGCCGCGACCGTGCCGCGCAATTCCTGCAGGCTGCGTGCGCCATCGGCGGGCACGGCGATGACACTGCGGTAGGCGATGCCCTCACAACCGGGCAGATCGAATGCCGGCACCGCCAGCACGCGCACACTGTCACCGAGCGCAGTGACCAGCGGGTAGCCGCAGGTCTGCGACAGCAACATGTCGTCGGAACGCCAGTACGCCATCAGGTCATCGGTCACCGGCGCGACCTGCATCGCATCGGTCCAGCCACGCCTGCGCAGCGCGTCCACCACGGTGTGCAGCAGCTCGTCCCACGCCAGTGCAAGTGCCGGCGTTATGTTGTACATCGGAAGGCCCAGGCGCCATGGCCTGCGTGGCGCAGTCAAGTGGGGCGATCCTGTGACATCGGATGCACCGGCGCATCGATCGGCGTCATGCCAAAGCGCCAGGCCAGTTCGCCGTATCCGCCGATGCGAAACCCGCCGCAACGCGCGAGATAGGCCTCGCGATCGGCCCAGTAGACCCGCGCCAGCAAATACCACGGCAACGACGGCAGGTCATGGTGAACCAGGTGATAGTTGTTGTTCAGGTAAAGCACCCGCATCGGCCACGACGCTTCGTTGATGGCGATGCGGTGCTTGCAATCGGCAGCTGCCCGGTGTTCGTAATACGAACGCACCATGGCCAGCGACAGCGCCGGATACGCCACGGCAAGCAGGTAATACCAGGCCGGTATGCCGGCAACGACCGCGATGGTGGCAAGCATTGCAGAGAGCAGCGTGAGATGCATCGCCCACATCAGCACGTAATGGTAATTGCCCCCCCGCACCTGGTCGATGGCCTCACGTGCCATCGCGACGATCGCCATTGCCGGACCAAATACAAATCGACCCCAGAAGCGCTTGCGGTGCACGAACAGTGCACGCATCAGCCAGCCACTGCGTTGCCAGGTCTCGTCCGACACGTAATGTGTTTCCGGATCGACCCCCGGCAGCGTCAGGACGGCATCGTTGTGGTGCCGAAGGTGGCTTTCCATGTACAAGGTGTATGGGAACCAGACCGCCAGCGGGGCGTATCCCAGAAGCTTGTTCAGGCGGCGGTTGCGGGTCGGATGCCCGTGCACCAGTTCATGCTGCAGCGACATGTACCAGGTGGTCGACAGGATCAGCAACAAGGTCGTCGCCAACAGACCCAGCCGTTGCGACCAATACAAGGTGGCAACCCAGGAGCCGTAGATCACGGGAATAAGCAACCAGGTCGGCCACTCGGAGCGGGCTGTAGGGGACGCAAGAAGTCGCGCGACCACCTGCTCCTGCTGCGGACTCAAATACTCTGACATGGTGCAAGCCCATCAAACGGTTCATCTGGCGGTAATCACACGACTGCGTCTGTCGCGTGGCGCCCCGATGAACGTTTGGGGCCGGCACAGCAGCTACGGACAAATGCCGCAACCTGTTCGCACCGGGCTGCCGATGAAGTTCAGCTGCAGACACCGAGCCATGCCGGCCGCGATCATACTGCAGGCAAGGAAAATTGTGATTGACCGGACCGGGCCAGAATGTGCAATGTTGCTCAAATCGCACGCTGGCAAGGCAGAAACCGGCGCGCCAGCGATGCGCGCCGGGTCCCAGGCGTCAGGCGACGCCGTGGGCCTTGAACCAGGCCAGCATTTTCTGCCAGCCGTCCTCGGCCGCTTCCTTGCGGTAACTTGGGCGATAGTCGGCGTGGAAAGCATGGCCCACGCCGGGGTACAGCACAAAGCGGCTGGCCTGGCTGTTCTTGTTGCCGGCCTTGAGCACTTCCTGCAGGCGGGCCACTTCAGACACCGGAATGCCGGTGTCGGCACCGCCATACAGGCCCAGCACCGGACCGTTCAAGGCGCCTGCGACATCATGCGGTGTTTGCGGCATCGAGACCGGGATCGGATTCAAGCCACCGTACCAGGACACGCCGGCCTTGATCTTCTTGTTATGGGCAATCGCCATCCACACGGTGCGGCCACCGCGGCACATGCCGGTGATGCCGATCTTGCCGGCATGGGCCTTGGGCTGCTTCTCGATGAACGCCACCAGGTCATCCACGTCCGACAACATCTGGGTATCGGCCAGTTTGTTGGCCATGCCCACCACTTCGCCGATATTGGTCATCTTGCTGAGGTCGCCGGAACGGAAGAACGGGTCGCTGGTGATGCCCACGTACCCGAGCTTGGCCAGTCGCCGGCAGATGTCTTTCTGGTACTCGTGCATGCCGAAGACTTCCGGGACAACGATCACGACCGGGTATTTGCCGGCTTTGGCCGGCGCCGCCATGTAGGCCGGCATCTTTTCGGAACCGACCGGAACCCAGATGTCACCGGCGTCGAGTCCGTCGGCCGAGGTACGGATGACCGACTGCGCCTGCACCGGGCCGGCCGCCAACGCGAACCCCACGGTAGACGCGGCTGCCAGAAAACCGCGGCGACCCGACGCGGTCGCTGGCAACAGACTCTCCAGCTGAGGGTCGGCAAAAGTGCTTGTGTCGTTGTGCATCAGAAAACTCCCGGGTCATGCAGATTGAAGAACAATGTTGGGGGGTGTTGGCTCACAGGCGCTCAAGAACGAACCAGTATTGCACCAACACGACATGGAGCCGTCTATTGCCAGTTAGTTCCTGCTGCTTTTATGGGGTTTGCGCCATGTTCAGGCAACAGGCGGGGCAAAAGGATCGGCATGGCCCACGCCAGCGGCCCGGACCAGACTGAAACGCTCCATCACCTCCAGACAAGCCATGACCCAGACCCAGGTTTTCCATCGCCACCTGCACCAGACGCCACCACTTGCCGTCAGTGGCAAAGGGGTGTATCTCACGGATATCGAAGGACGCCCAACCATCGACGCATCCGGCGGCGCCGCGGTTTTCTGCCTTGGCCACAGCCACCCAGACGTGCTGGCAGCCATGCATGCGCAGATCCACCGCCGGGAAACTCGGCATCGCGCAGGTTGGCCTGCCTTCAGCGCCCTGATGTCGGCAACGCCGCTGCCACATCCCTGAAGGCCACCAATGCCGCTTCAAGATGGTCGATGATCTCCTGCTGGAGCACATCGGGTGGCGGCAGATCTTCCAGTTTGTCGAGACTGTCATCCTTGAGCCAGAACAGATCCAGACTTGCCTTGTCGCGCGCGAGTAGCGCGTCGATGGAATAAAACTTGAAACGCTCGGTCTCCGTGCGTTCGTGGCGGTTGGCCGAGTTGTAGCTGGCGATGAAGTCGCGCAGGTCTTCGAGCTTGAGCGTCCGGGTCTTGAGCGTGAAATGCTGGTTGGTGCGCAGGTCGTAGAACCAGATGCCCTTCGTATGGGTGCGGCCGTCCTTGGGGCGCGCATCGAAGAACACCACGTTGGCCTTCACGCCCTGGGCATAGAAGATGCCGGTGGGCAGTCGCAGCACCGTGTGCACATCGCAGGTCTCCAGCAACTTGCGCCGAATGCGCTCGCCGGCGCCACCCTCGAACAACACGTTGTCGGGCAATACCACGGCGGCCTTGCCGTCGACCTTGAGCAGGCTCACGATGTGCTGCAGGAAATTGAGTTGCTTGTTGCTGGTGGTTTCCCAGAAATCCTGGCGCTCGTAGGTCAGGGCTTCACGGTCCTCCTCCCCCTCGGCGTTGGTGATGGTCATGCTGCTCTTCTTGCCGAACGGCGGATTGGCCAGCACATAGTCCACGCGCTCCGTGGGTTCGGCAATCAGCGCATCCGAGCGTTCCACCGAGGGCTCGCCGGCCAGTTCGCCAATATCGTGCAGGAACAGGTTCATCAGGCACAGGCGGCGCGTGCCCGGCACGATCTCGTTGCCGCGGAAAGTGCGCAGGCGCTGGAACGCACTCTGCTTGCTGTTGGGCCGCGGCAGATCATGCCCCAGCCAGGCACGATGCTGCTGGATCCAGTCGCCGGTGCCGCTGAGCCATTCATTGGCGACCAGGAAAAAGCCGCCGGTTCCGCAAGCTGGATCGGCAATCGTCTTCATCGGCAACGGACGCAGACAGGCCACCATGGCCTGGATCAGCGCGCGCGGCGTGAAATACTGGCCGGCGCCGCTCTTCGTGTCTTCGGCGTTCTTCTGCAGCAGGCCCTCGTACAGGTCACCCTTGGTGTCGGTGCCCATGCCGACCCAGCTCTCGGCATCGATCATCTGCACCAGCCGGCTGAGCTTGGCCGGATCCTGGATCTTGTTTTGCGCCTTGAAGAAAATCGCACCCAGCATGCCGTCGGCCGTTCCCAGCGCATGCAGCGTGGCCAGGTAATGCGCCTCCAGCGGCACGCCGGTCTTGCTGCGCAGGCTGGCCCAGTCGTAGGTTTTGGGGATCCGGCTGTCGCGCTTGTACGGTTCCTGCGCGTATTCATGCGCCATCTTCAAGAACAGCAGGTAGGTCAGCTGCTCAAGGTAATCGCCATAACCCACACCGTCGTCGCGCAGAGTGTGGCAGAAATTCCAGACTTTCTGGATCAGGGTGGATGTGTTCATTCTTTTTCCGGCGCGATGGTTGGATCAGGCATGCGGGCACGGGCCTGTTCCAATGCGCTCTGTATTTTCTGGACGAACACCTCGCGCGGCGGCAGCACCGTCAGATATTCGGCGACGTGGATACCCGACTTGTCGAGTTCCAGCAATTCGATCTGCTCCCGCTTCTTGCCGGTGCACAGAATGATGCCCAACGGTGGTCCATCGCCTGGTTCCTGGTCATGTTTGGCGAGCCAGCGCAGGTAAAGCTCCATCTGACTCTTGTACTCGGCCTTGAACTCGCCCAGTTTCAGTTCAATGGCCACCAGTCGACGCAGCTTGCGGTTATAAAACAGCAGGTCGATATAGAAATCGTCGCTGTCGAGCTGGATGCGCCGTTGCCGCGCGACGAAACTGAATCCGGCCCCCAACTCGAGCAGAAACGACTCAAGCTCGCGCAGGATGGCGTCCTCCAGGTCTTTCTCCAGGTAACGGTCGCCCAGGCCCAGAAAATCCAGCAGATAAGGATCTTTCAGCAGCAGGGGTGGGCTGACATCCCCTCGGGCACGCACGGTATCGAGTTCCAGGCGGATCAGTTCCTCGGGCTTTTTCGATAAGGCCGTGCGTTCGAACAGCATGGAGTCGACGCGTTCGCGCAGCGTGCGGACACTCCATGCTTCGCGCTGGCACATCTGGGCGTAGAAGTCCCTCGCCAAAGCCTCCTTGAGCGGCAGCAGCACGAGGAAATGGGACCAGCTCAATTGTCGTGACAGCGTCACGACAATTGCCTCGGACGCAAACAGGTCGGCGAACTGCAACATGCGCCGCAGGTTCTTTTCTTCGAAACTACGCCCGTAGTCGGCCACCAATTGTCGTGACAGTGTGGCGACAATCTGCTGGCCGTAGTCCGCCCGCTGATCGCCCAGCACCTCGGCGCGAATGCGTTGGCCGATGCGCCAGTACATCAAGGTCAGGCCGGCATGCACAACCATCGCCGCAGCGCGGCGCGCGCCCTCGATCAGCTGGCGCAGATCGACCAGCAAACCCGTCTGCACAACGTCGGCTACCCCATCTACAGGCGACGAGGCCACACGCTTGCGCGTGGAATTCGGCGCGACGCTCTTGCCCACGTTCTTGCGGGGTTTTGTCATACCGTTTGCGCCGCCTTGCGGCCGCCGCGTGTGGATGTCGTCTTGCCGGCTTGTGCCGCACGTTCGGCGCGGATGCGCGCCAGCAACACGCTGGCCGGTTCGTCGGCCGGGTCTTGTGGCACCAGTTGGCCGGAGAAGGCGGCGCGCAGGATGTTTTTGCGTTGGGCGGCGGATTGCTTAAGGGACTGTTCAATTGCCGCCATCTGATCAGCACTCAAAGACAACTGGCTAGCGATAGCATCGACAAAAGCTGATTGCTCGGCGCTGGGTGGAAGCGCAACCGGCAGCTTCGCAAACTTCCCCGCGCTCAGATGGTTGATGCCGACGCCCCCGGACAACTTACGAAAAACGCCGAGCTTCTGCATCGCCAGAAAAACGTAGAAAGCGAACTCCGAACTGATAACAGTTGGAGTGAAGCGCAGAACGGTATTCTGGAAACAGTAAAGGCCATTGGCGTTCTGCCAAATTGCCGGGCGTCCGACATGCTCAGGACTTCCTGAAGCCTCCGTCAACAGGACATCTCCTTGTTTAAGTGCGAACGTTTTCTGCTCCGTTTTAGAAAAGTCCATCGCCAATACATCGTCTAGGTCAATCCCTGCCTCGGTGATGTTTGCTGCCCGAATATATTGAACTGGAAACTCGCCTTTGAGTTTGTCGGGTGATCGCTGCCTTCCAAGTTGGACTGCCCCAAGTTGTTCGACGCTCGCCCATATCCACCCGTTCGGCAAAACAGGCAAGGCCGGCAGGCCTTCTGAGTCTGGAGACGCGGGCTCAGGGTACTTGTCTCGCCAGCCCTTTGGCGGCACCTTGCCCTGTTCATCGAACCGCGCAATCTGTCTGGCCTCCCAGCGCGCGCGGCGCTGCTCCAGAATCCGCTCAAGCAGCTGTGCGCCGGTCTCGGTGGGCGGGTTGCGCGCGCGCCAGTCGGCGGTGAGCGCGCCTTCCACCGCCGCCTTGAGCAGCGACTGGCGGTACAAGGTCAGCTTTCTTTGCGCGGCCTTGAGTTCGGCCACGCCGGCGTCGAGGTCGGACAGCAGTTCTTCGAGTTTGGCGACGATGCGGGTCTGCTCCGGCTTTGGTGGCAGACGCATTGACCACTCTTTTACGATGCCCTGAGATATGTTGGGCTGGGCACCCCCTTTGCCAGCATCCGCAAAAGCTCGAGACTGGGAGATCAGAAAAAAATATAGAAACTCCGAACTCACTGCATCTGGTACACCAACAGCACACGCCTGATTGGTTGCTGCATCAATACCCAGAATCGATGCCTTCCCGATAGTTGCGCCGTACATCGCAAGCGCAACGGAGCCGCGGGGAAAGACCTTCGCGCTGGATGAAGAAATTGCACTCTCAGATATGTACTCCTCGGATTTGTGCAGGGTCGGGACTCCAAGTTCACCGGTCTTGAACCAAGGGATTGTTCCGGTGTAAAAGTTAGGGTTTGCTCTTGACGGCGTTCCCCCGGAAGACCACAACGCCACATCGCCGAGCTTTGCCGCGACCCAGCCAACTGGCAGGACCTCTTGACTCACGCCATCAACTCCACATTCATCTCATCCATCAACCCATCCAGTTCTGCGCCCAACACGCCCCAAGCCTTCTGCAACCCACCCCGGCTCGCCAGCGCCGCGTAATCAAAATCACCGCGTCCGATGCTGCAGCTGCTGGCGATATGGTCCTTCATCAGCCGCAGCCATTCGGTCTGCTCGGCGGTAAAGCTGGTCGCGCGCTGCGCGTTGTGGCGAAAGATCCATTCCTGAAAGCGCTTGTCCACCTGTTCGGCGAAGGGCTTCAGCTCCGCATCCAGGCCGATCGCGAAACGGACCAGCGCCACCAGGTCGGTCAGCTGGCGGCGTGTGCCGGCCCCTTTCACCTGGCTGGCCTGCACGCGGGCATAAGCGCTCCACAAGCGTTCGGTGGTCAGCATCAGTGGCGGGCGGGCCAGCGCCTCGTGCAATGCCTCGACCATTTCCAGCGTCAGCGCGCGGCGCTGGTACGGCTGCTGGTAGAAGAAACCCAGTGCCGCGACCTCGTCCTTGTGCTGCGCAATGTAGTCGGCAAAGGCCTGCACCGTCTGCTGGGCCTGCTGCTGCGCCTGGGCACTGAAGCCTGCAAAATTAACCTGATCCAGATTGATCGCGTCAATCAGCTGTTCGCGCTCCTGACGGGCCGATTCGATGAGTTCGCGCAGCGCGGGCTGGTCGAACGGCGCGCAGGCGGCAGCCACGCGGGCATCACGTGCGGCCTGCAATTCGGCCGCCGTCACCGTGTCTTCGCTGCGCGTGATTCCCTGGGCGCGCGTGGTATCGAGCGCGGTCTGCAGAATCCGGTCCGGGTTCAGCGCGGTGATCAGCGCCTTGCCCAGTTCACCCACCGGCACACCGCCGGCGGCCTTCTCGATGCGCGCACCGGTCTTGGGGTCGAGCTGTTTGGCCAGGCGCACCAACCGGTTGGCCAGCGACAACACGGTGTCGTCGTCGCGGTGGCCCATGGCGACTCCCTGCAGCAGATCCTTGAGCGGCACGCCGGGTTTCTTCTCCAGCGGGCGGCTGTCGGTCTTGAGCGAGGCCTCCACACCCACGGCGTCGATCAGCACGAAACGGGTCTTGGCACCATCGGCGCTGGCCGACACCCGTTGCAGGCCATCAGCGTCCAGGCTGCGCACGCCGCGCCCCTTCATCTGCTCGTAATAGCCGCGCGAGCGCACATCTCGCATGAACAGCAGCACTTCCAAAGGTTTCACATCGGTGCCGGTGGCGATCATGTCCACCGTCACCGCGATGCGCGGGTGGTAGTCGTTGCGAAAACCCGCCAGCACGCTGTCAGCCTCTTTCTCGGCATAGGTCACCTTGCGGCAGAAGGCATTGCCCTGGCCGTAGACTTCGCGCACGATCTGGATGATGTCGTCGGCGTGGCTGTCGGTCTTGGCGAAGATCAGCGTCTTGGGGGTTTCCTTGCGAGTCGGATAGATACGGGTTTCGATGGCTGTCTTCATGGCCTCGATGACCTTGCGGATCTGGCTGGGGTTGACCACCGAGCGGTCCAGTTCCTTGCCGCTGTAGACCGTGTCTTCGTCGGTCTGCAACCAGCGTTTCTTGCGCGTGGCACGGTCGCGGTGATCGACCCATTCCCTGGCCTTGAGTGCGGCGCCCTGGCGGGTGATCTCGGTCTCGATCAGGAAAACGTCGTAGCCCACGTTGACACCATCGGCCACCGACTCTTCGTAGGTGTATTCGGCCACGATGTTCTCGTGAAAGAAGCCGAAGGTTCGCTTGTCCGGCGTGGCGGTCAGGCCGATCAGGAAGGCGTCGAAATAATCGAGCACCTGCTTCCACAGGTTGTAGATGCTGCGGTGGCATTCGTCGATGACGATGACATCGAAAGTCTCCACCGGCACCGCCGGGTTGTAGCGCACCAGCTTGGCTTGCGCAGCCGTCTGCTGCACTTCGTTGAGCGACATGTCCTCGGCCGATTCGTCGATGGCCTCGCCGCTGAGGATGGCATACATGCGCTGGATGGTGCTGATGCACACCTGCGCGTGCGGGTCGATCTGCGGCGAGGCCAGCCGCTGCACGTTGTACAACTCGGTAAACGTGCGCGCGTCGTCCGGCGGTGTGTAGGCCATGAATTCCTGGTGCGCCTGCTTGCCCAGGTTACGCGTGTCGACCAGGAACAGGATACGTACCGCGCCCGCGTACTTGAGCAACCGGTACACGGCGGTGATGGCGGTGAAGGTCTTGCCCGCGCCGGTGGCCATGTGGATCAGCGCGCGCGGCTTGTTGGACGCCAGCGAGCGCTCGAGACCATGGACCGCGCCAACCTGGCAGTCGCGCAGCCTGTCTACCGGCAGTGGCGGCATGCTGGCGACCAGGCGGCCGCGCAAGGTATCGGGCTGCGCCAGCCATTCGCGCAATTGCACCGGCTGGAAGAAGTGAAATGTCTCGCGCGAGCGGGACGTCGGGTCTCGGCCGTCGGTGAAGCGGATGATCTGCCCGGTCGCCTCGAACAGGAATGGCAGCGGCGTATTGTCCTTGCGCCATTTCAGCGTGGCGTTGGCATACCGCGCGGTCTGGGCTTCGGTATCGGTCAGGTTGACACCCGCGTCATCGCGTTTGGCCTCGATCACCCCCACGGCCTGCCGGTTGACGAACAGCACATAGTCGGCCGGTCCGGTGTCGGTCGGATATTCCCTCACCGCGATGCCCAGGCCCGCGCCCGGGTTGAGTTCTTTCATGTCTTGCACCAGCCAGCCTGCCTGGGCCAGCTTGGCGTCGATGGTCTCCCTGGCTTTGGCTTCTGGTGTCATGGGCGGTTTCCGTGCGCCATTCTAGGTGCGGCAGCGCAATCCGCATGCTGTGCACGCCTCTGGCTGGCATCGGCACAGGACATGCCGACCCTGGCGCCCTGTGCGGACAAAACCGTCGAAACTGACCTGGCTCTTGTTGGCCTCAACGACCCTGCCAGATCGGCGCGCGCTTTTCGGCAAACGCGCGCGGCCCCTCGCGGGCATCCTCGGAGGCCAGCATGGCCTGGTAGGCTGGTATCGCGCCACTGCGCAGCGTGTGCCACGCCTGCTCCAGCGCCTGGGTTTCAGTCGCGCGCAATATCTGCTGCAGCGCCGCCACGGCCAATGGGGCTGACTCGGTGATTCGCCGCGCCAGCGCGCCGGCTGCCGGCAGCAGTTCGGTGGCAGATACGACCTGGTTGACCAGGCCCCAGCGCAGTGCCTCGGCTGCATCCATGCGCCGGCCGGTGAGCAGCAACTCGGTCGCAATGGCACGCGGCAATCGGCGCGGCAGACGCAGGACGCCACCCGAATCAGCCAGTATGCCGAGCCGGATTTCGGGCAATGCAAACTCGGCCGTGTCGGCGGCCACGATCAGGTCGGCGGACAACGCCAGTTCGAACCCGCCGCCCATCGCAAGCCCGTTGACCGCTGCGATCACCGGTTTGTCGCGCGAGAAATATTCGGTCAATCCGGCAAACCCGCCCGGGCTGTGCACCGCGTCCACCGCCTCGCCGTTGCTGGCCGCGTTCAAGTCCC
>Ga0073904_10003748_pt1 | contig 11406 bp, 11 predicted proteins | sample KloWWTrecipitate_FD_66668 | JGI IMG/M metagenome (GOLD analysis project Ga0073904, IMG submission 66668) | Active sludge microbial communities from Klosterneuburg, Austria, studying microevolution and ecology of nitrifiers - Klosterneuburg... | ecosystem: Engineered > WWTP > Aerobic digester >... | reverse complement strand
GACCTCGGCGACGAGCCCGAGCTCGAGCGCCTCGCGAGGCAGGGTGAGACGCTCCTCCACGCCCGCCAGCAGGACGATGGTGCCGTCGGTCACGCGGAGCGAGTAGTCGCCGCGCGGCAGCGTCGCCACCGAGAGCGACGGCGGCGGATCACTGCCACACCCGAGGGGCGCGACGGCCGGCGCCCACGCGAGGGCGAGCGCGAAGGGCGCGACGAGCGCACCAGAGCGCCCGCGCCTAGGCCTGCACCGACGCCCGAGAGGCGCGACGTCCGCGGGCGCGGCCTGGCGCCGAGTCGAGCGAGCCACGACTTACAACCCCGCGAGGTAGTCGGCGATCGCGGGCAGCGGCAGCACCTTGTCGACCACGCCCGCCTTGATCGCGGCCGCGGGCATGCCGTTCACCACCGCGGTCTCGGCCGACTCGGCGATCACCGTGCCACCGGCGGCGCGGATGGCGCGGGCCCCCTCGACGCCGTCGTCGCCCATGCCGGTGAGGATGACCCCGACCGCGCGCTCCTTCGCGACGCGCGCGAGGCTCGCGAAGAGGCGGTCGGCGCTCGGCACGAAGCGGTCGTTCGCCCCCGGTGGAACGAGGGCGAGCCGCAGCTCCCGGCCGAGCTCGCCCTCGAGCTCGAGGCACTGGCGCCCGGGGCACACGTACGCCGTTCGCCGCGCGAGCACCTCGCTGCCTGCGGCCTCGGCGACGCGGAACGGGCCGCGCTTGTCGAGCCGCTCGGCGAACGTGCGAGTGAACTTGTCCGGCATGTGCTGCGCCACCAGCACCGCCGCCATCGACCCACGAGACAGCCTGGAAAAGATCTCGAGCAGCGCGCTCGGGCCGCCCGTGCTGGCGGCGACCCCGACGATCGTCCGCGGCGGCTCCGCGGCCACGGCGGGCGAAGCCGGGAGACGGCTGATGGAGCCCGAAGACGCCGGTGGCACGCTGCGTTTCCGTGCACCCTGCATGGATCGAACGAGGAGCACCTTCTGCAGCACCTGCTCGCGCAGCGCGTGCGCGTCCTCGCCGATGTTCTGCGTGGGCTTGGCGATGAAGTCGAGGGCGCCGAGCTCGAGCGCGCGAAACACGTTCTCGCGCTGCGAATAGCTCGACACCACGATGACCTGCGCCGGGAACTTCGCCATCACGATGCGGAGGAAGGTGAAGCCGTCCATCCTCGGCATCTCGAGGTCGAGGGTGAGCACGTCGGGCTTCAAGAGCCCCACCATGCGGAGCGCCTCTTCGCCGTCGGCCGCCTTGCCGACCACCTCCACCTCCGGCACGTGCTCGAAGATGTCGGCGATGATCCGCCGGTTGTAGGCGGAGTCGTCGACGACGAGCAGGCGGAGTGGGCGATCGAGGGTCAAGGCGTCATCCCGGGGCGATCCGTATGAGAGGCGAACGGAGGCGCTTTGTAAACACGCGGCGCGCTCGCGTCACTCCTTGCGCCCTGCGGGCGGGCTCGCCTTCGACGCGTCGCGCGCGACCGACACGCTCCGCACGAGCTCGGCGAAGGGCTGCTCGTCGAGGACGAACGCCATGCCCCCCGGCCCCTCCGCGACCCCCGCGATCCCGCGCTCGGCGTCGCCCTGCCCGAGAAACGGGGCCTGCCGCACCCCCGAGGCCCCGAGCCCGAAGACCTCGGTCACGGCGTCGACCACGAGCGCGACGAGGCGGGTGCCGGCGTCCATGATGACCCATTTGGTCTTCCGAGTGGCAGCCGCGAGCGGGAGGCCGAACTTGGCGCGCAGATCGACGACGGGCACGATCGCGCCACGGTAGTCGGCCACCCCCACCACCGCGGGCGGCGCCTGCGGCAGCGCGACGACGGGCAGCGGGTTGGTCACCTCGCGCACGGCGCCGATCTCGAGGGCATACGTGACGTCGCCCACGACGAACCCGACGAGGCTCTTGCGTGGATCGATGCGCTGCCTCATGGGCTCATCTCCAGCACCGGCCGCAGGTCCAGAAGCATGCACCATGCATGCGCATGGCGAGCGATGCCCGCGACGTGCGCGGGCGGCTCCCCGCCCAGGACCTGCGGAGGCTCGATGTCGGACTCCTCGAAGCGCTGCACCCCGCGCACCTCGTCGACGAGGAGCCCGAGGGTCTCGTCGCCGCCGTCGACGAGGAGGATCCGGAGCCGCTTGTCGCGTCCGGGCTCGGCAAGCCCGAACCGACGCCGCAGGTCGAACACCGTGACGAGGCGGCCGCGCACGCTGGCGAGGCCAGCGATCCCCTTCGGCGCGCGCGGCACCTCCGTGATCGGCAGCGGCTTCAGGATCTCGGTGATGACGCCGATGGGGAGCGCGTACGGATCCCCGCCAAGGGAGAACACGAGGTAGTCCCCGCCGCGCGACTCTCCGCGGACCGAGAGCCCCTCGCGGGCCTCCGCGTAGCCGCGTGGACCGAGATCGCGGCTCACGGGCGGGCCTCCGGAAGGAGGCGTGCCTCGCCGGTGGTGACGACCTCGTCGAGCAGCGCGCCCACGTCGATCACGAGGCCGACCCGCTGGTCACCGAGCTCGGTCGCGCCGGCGAAGCCCCGCACGCCACGCAGCGACCGGCCGAGCGCCTTGATGACGATGTCCTGCTGGCCGAGGAGCTTGTCGACCACGAACCCCACGCGCTTCGAGCCCACGGAGACGATGACGACGTAGCGCCGCTCCGAGGCGGACCTGCCGAGCTCGCCGGCCTCCGGCTCGTCGATGCCGAAGAGCCTCGCGAGGCGCACCAGCGGCAGGGTCGCGCCGCGCTGGCTCATCACCTCGCGCCCCTCCACGAAGCGCACCTCGCGCGGCTCGAGGAAGATGGCCTCCTCCATGTTCGCGAGGGGCATGCAGAACGTGCGCCCGCCCGCCTCGAGCACGAGCACCGAGATGATGGCGAGCGTGATCGGCAGCGTGATGGTCATCTTCGTGCCGATGCCGAGGTCGCTCGCCACGTCGACGACGCCCCCGAGGCGCGAGATGTTCGTCTTGACCACGTCCATGCCCACGCCGCGGCCCGACAGCAGCGTGGCCTCCGCGCGGGTCGTGAACCCGGCCGCGAACACGAACGACAGCACCTCCTTCTCGCCGAGCTGGACGGCGTCGTCGGGCGTGGTGAAGCCGAGGCGGAGCGCGGCGGCGAGCACGGCGGCGGGGTCGATCCCGCGGCCATCGTCCTCCACCTCGATCACCACCTGATTGCCCTTCTGGAAGGCGTTCAGGGCGATCGTGCCGACGGCAGGTTTCCCCACCGCCATGCGCCCATTCCGCGACTCGATGCCGTGATCGATCGCGTTGCGGATCATGTGCATGAGCGGGTCGGAGAGCTCCTCGACGATGAGCTTGTCGATCTCGGTCTCGGCGCCGGTGACGACCAGGTTCGTGGGCTTGTCGACCTCGCGCGAGATCTGACGCACGGCGCGCGCGAGCTTCTCGAACACCTGCCCGAGCGGCACCATGCGCACCTCGAGGATGCCGTCCTGCATCTGGGTGAGGTGGCGGTCGAACGCGCGATGGAGTCGCTGCACCTCCGCGTTGATCTCGCGCAGCCCGGGCGTGCTCCTCGTGCGCTCCGCGAGGCGCGCCACCTGACCGCGCACGATGGCGAGCTCGCCCACGATGTTCATCAGGTGGTCGAGGCGGCGGATGTCCACGCGCACCGTCTGGCTCACCGACCTCAAGGCCACGTCGCGACCGGCGAGCGGCGCGTCGGCGGCCGAGAGCTCGTCGTGCTCGGGCGACGCGACCTCGGGGTCCCTCGCGGGCGCCTCCGGCAGCGCGCGCCCCGCGGCGGCGCGCTCGGGGGGCGGAGCGCGCTTCTTCAGCTCCTCCACCACCACGTTCGAAGCGGTGAACGCGCGCGCGAGGGCCTCCGGCTCGGACTTGCTCGCGATCAGGATCTCGAGCTCGACGGCGTCGGGATCTCCGCCGTCCCCCGTGGGGAGGTAGGTGATGATCTCGCCGTGCGGGCGCGCGCGATCCTTCAGCTCTTCGAGCGCGGTGTCGATCGTCGCGAGCGGGAAGCTCACCTGGATGCGGCAGAGCCGGGTGCCGCTCTGGAGGCTCACGCGGAGCCTGTGCTCCTCGTACTCAGTGAGCACCCCCAGCACCCCCGGGTCGATCTCGTATTGCGAGCCGGCCGCCGGCGAGGGCGAGGGGCCTGGATCGCCCACCTGCGCGAGCGCCGAGAGCAGATCGCGCACCTCGTCGTCGGGCTCCGGCCCCTCGCCGCGCGCGGCGAGGAGGATGCGCCCGTAGAGCTCGACCGCGCGGAAGAGCACGTCCATCACCGAAGGTGTGAGCTCGGCGCGGCCGAGGCGCAGATCGTCGAGCAGCTCCTCGAGCTCGTGGGAGAGGCCGCTCATGATCGCCACGCCGAAGAGCCCCGAGAGGCCCTTCATGGTGTGCACTGCGCGAAACAGGTCGTTCACGAGCTCGGCGTCGGTCTCGCCGCGGCGCACGAGGTCCTCGAGGCGCAGGAGATCGCCGCTCAGCGCGTCGATGATCTCCTGGGCCTCGGAGAAGAAGTCCTCGCGCGCTTTGTCGCCCAGCTCTGGCACGTCAGCGCTCGCGGCGCGCGCCGCGGCCTACGGCGGGCGCGGGGAACGCGGAAAACGCGGGGAACGCGGGGGACTCGAGGGCCACGTCGACAGTGTATTCAGCCCGCGCGCCCGGGCCAACAGCCCGGCGACGCCGCGCGAGACCGGCGGGCCGGCGACGCCACGCCCAAGAGCCGGTTCCGAGGCGGGCCCGGACCGAGTAGCGTGGAGCCGTGCTCCAAGCCCCGCAGACGGCCGCGCTCCTCCTCATCGGCGACGAGATCCTCTCGGGCAAGGTCGAAGAGGCGAACCTCGTGGTGCTCGCGCGAACGCTCCGCGCCCTCGGCATCGCCCTCCGCAGGGTGGTGACGATCGGCGACGACGTCGACGTCATCGCGCGCGAGGTCGCCGAGCTCTCGCGCACCCACGACCACCTCATCACGTCCGGCGGCGTGGGCCCCACCCACGACGACGTCACGGTCCCGGGCGTCGCGCAGGCGTTCGGCGTGCCCGTCGAGCTCGATCCCGGGCTCATCGCGATGCTCCGCGATCACTACAAGGAGCGCTGCACGGAGGGGCACCTGCTCATGGCGCGCGTCCCCGCCGGCGCCACCCTCGAGACCACGGAGAGCGTGCGCTGGCCCACCATCCGCTTCGGCAACACGTGGCTCTTCCCCGGCATCCCGGAGGTATTTCGCCTGAAGCTCCCGGTCCTCGCCGCCAGACTGGCGGGCGGGCGGCCCTGGGTTTCGCATGCGGTCTACACACAAATGGACGAGGGCGATCTCAAGCCGCTGCTCGACCCGATCGTCGCGCAACACCCCGAGGTGAGCGTCGGCTCGTACCCGAAGTGGTCGGACCCCAGCTACCGCACGAAGCTCACGTTCGACGGGCGGGATCCCGAGGCCGTGAGCGCGGCGGTGGCAGCCTTCGTGGCGCTCCTCCCCACCGGCGAACCGCAGCGCACCGAGCCGTAGCGCGGGGTCTTGGATCGGTGGCGCGCGTCAGTTGCCGCAGCCGAGGCCGGTGTCGATGATGTCGACGCCCGTGACGAGCATGACCATGCCCGAGCCGTCGCCGTTCATGAGCTTGAGCTCGTGGACGCCGCTGGGGTTGCCCGACCGGTCGAGCCACAGCGACGCGACCTTCCCGTTCGGGAGCAGGCAAGGGGTGTTGTCGTTGCCGTAGGTGCCGTTCACCCGCGTGGGCGCGCCGGTGCCACGGATGCGCCACACCTGCTCGCGCGTCCACTCGCCCTCGAAGACGATGCTGCCGTCGCGATCGTACGAGGGGCTATGGGTGTTTCGACCCCCGCCAGGGCCACCCTCGGGCCCTATCACTTTGCGGAAGCCTGTCGCGCCCGCGTCGAGGTTCACCTCGCAGATGCTCGTGCCGCTCGATCCGTACGGATCGCTGCCGCAGTCGAAGACCACCTTCAGGCCGTCAGGCGAGATCTGCGGCTTGAAGTTGTTCGCGAAGGTCGACGCCGCCGTGAGGAGCGTCGAGGCCGACCAGGCGCCGCCCGCCTTGCGCGTGACGTAGAGGTCGGTGTTGTGGGTGCCGCGCCCGCCGTGCACGATGATCGTGCCGCCCCCGGCGACCGCAGGGGTGACGCCGCGCATGTCGCGGACCGCCGCGCCGCCCGGGAGCACCTTCTCGCCCGAGCTCAGCGTGGGTGAGAAGATCGCGAGGCACGGCGTGGAGCAGCCGAAGCGCGTCGTCTCGCTGACGAACGAGCCATCGGCCCCCATGTTCATGCGCGAGTCACTCCCCGGCGACACGGTCGCGAGCTTCGAGCCCACGTCAAACGGCGCGGCGCCGGCGCGCGCCTCGATGAGCTTGTACCCCGCGTAGCGGTAGAGGATTCGCCCCGTGCCGCTCACCGGAGGCACCTGGGCGTCGCCAGGCGGCTTCGGGCCACCGTCCACCGCGGCGGCGTCGTCGGCAGGCACGACGACCCCGCCATCTTCGGCGGGCTGCGTCACCACCGCGCCGTCGTCGGTGACCACGGCGCCGTCTTCGAGAGTGCGCGTGACGGGCGGCGGCGAGCCAGGCTCGTCGGACGAGCACGCAACGAAGAGTGGAACCGCGACGCCGCACATCGCGGCGACGAGCGCACCCCGCGTCCGTGGCCCGCGGAACCGAGAGAGCTGCAGCGACGTCAAGCGAGCCTCCTACTCACGCGCGGAGGCGCGTGCTCGCGTTTCTTCCTACACCACCGCGCCGAGCAACCCGGTCACAAACGGAACCGCGCCCCCGCGCGGGATCAGAACTTGATGCCGTTCTCGGCCCGGTGTTTCCACCATTGATAGCCAAAATAAAGCGCGGGGACCGCGGCCACCGCGCCGACCACCGGCGCCACCAGAATTCCCGCGGCGACCGCGCCCGCCGTGGCAGCGCCCGCGACGATGCCCTTGCGTTGCCCCTCGGCCATGACCTCCGACCGCGTCTTGCTCATGACAGCCTCATGCCAGAGAGCGTATCCAGCGGGCGTGCGCCGTCAATGGGGGCGGGGTCCGCCTGGTCGTGGCCAAAGCCGCCGGCCAGCGCCAGGGGCATCCAGGCCCCCCGGGCGCACCACACCGAGGTAGACTCGGGGCGCGGCCGTGCCGCGCGGAGGTCACCATGCGCAGCCCCAGGTTGGTCGGTGCGAGCATCGTCGGTGTGAGCGTGTCGATGGGCGCGATCGCTCTGGTCGCGGGCGCGCTCGTGGCCGCGTGCGGCTCCGACCCCTCGCCCTCGGGGTTCGATCCCGCCGATCCGTCGGCGCCCACGGCCGAGGGGGGGCCCGCTCGCCCGCCCCTCTTCGGCGACTCGGGACCCGCAGGCGACGCGGCCCAGCGCCCGTGCACGGGGCTCTGTCTCCAGCAGGTGACGTGCGAGGGCGGCAAGACCACGTCGGTCACGGGCAAGGTCTACGATCCGGCGGGCAAGGTACCGCTCTACAACATCCTCGTGTTCGTCCCGAACGCGCCGCTCGCGCCCATCAAGTCGGGCGCGTCGTGCGATCGCTGCGGCGACGTCTCGGGTTCGCCGCTGGTGTCCGCCATCACCGACGCCGCCGGCGGCTTTCAGCTCACGAACGTGCCGGTGGGCAAGGACATCCCGCTCGTCATCCAGGTCGGCAAGTGGCGCCGCCAGCTGGTGCTCCCCGAGGTGAAGCGCTGCGAAGACCTGCCCGCCACCGATCCCCAGACGTTCCGACTGCCAAAGAGCAAGGCCGAGGGTGATCTGCCGCAAATGGCCATCGCCTCCGGCAGCGCCGATCCGTTCGAGTGCCTGCTCACCAAGATGGGTATCGCGCCAGCCGAGTTCACGAGCGCCATCGGCAACGGGAAGGTGCACTTCTACCGCTCGAACGGCGTCGACATGAGCCCGCCCACGGCCGGCGGAAACACACTCTGGAACGACCTGGCGACGCTGAAGAAGTACGACATCGTGATGCTCCCGTGCGAGGGCAGCGCGCAGGCCAAGCCCGGCCCAGACACGAACCTGCTCAACTACACGAACGCAGGGGGCCGCGTGTTCACGACCCACTACGGATACTCGTGGCTCCACCTCGGCAACAAGCCGTTCGAGTCGACCGGCACGTGGAACCCCGAGCGGGCGTCCGGCGGCGCGGCCTCGCGCGACTTCACGCTCGACACCTCGTTCCCCAAGGGCGCCGCCTTCGCCGACTGGCTCCAGAACGTCGGCGCGACCACCACGAAGGGCACGCTGGGCGTGGCCGAGTGGCGGCACGACCTGGACGCCGAACGCTCGCCCCCGTCGCAGCGCTGGATCCACGGGCCGTCCACCGCCGGCCCGTCGGTGCAGCACATGACCTTCAACACGCCCCTCTCGGCCGCCGACGACCAGAAGTGCGGACGTGTAGTCTACAGCAATTTCCACGTCTCCGCGAACGCCAAGACCACGTCGCAGACCTTCCCGGCCTCATGCAAGACAGGCGATCTGTCGGCCCAGGAGAAGGCGCTCGAGTTCATGTTCTTCGACCTCTCGTCGTGCATCCAGAACGACAAGGACCCGCCGAAGCCGCCGCCGGTCATCAAGTAGCGAGATCAACTGTCGGGGCGGCCCGCCGTGCGCGGCCGGGCGACCTGCGCTACGTTGAGCGCGCGTTTCGATACGCATCTTGACCTCCCGTCCGCGCCAGGTGCCCCCCTTGATTCGACCCCGGCTGCTCGTGTCCGTGCCTCCGCTCGTCGCGCTCGTCTCGCTCGTCGCGCTCGTCTCGCTCGTCGCTTGCGGCGACGAGTCCCCCGATCCCGTCCCGGGCGGCCCCACCGATCTCCAGCCCGACGGCGCGCCCGTCGACCCGCTCGACCCCGACGGCGGCGCGCTCTCCGACGGCGCCGTGCCCCCTGCGGACGCCCGCGTCGAGGACGCGCGCGTGCCGCCCGGCTCGTGCGGCACGCCGAGCCCCAACACGGGCTTCCAGGCGAGCGTCTCGGTGCGGGTGGGCAGCGCCACGCGCACCTACGCGCTCTCGGTCCCCGAGGGCTACGACGGCACGCGGCTCTACCCGCTCGTCGTGGGCTTCCACGGCGACGGCGGAAACGGCGCCGGATACCGCACCTCGTTCGCGATCGAGTCGCAGCCAGGCGCGTCCGAGGGCGCCATCTTCGCGTGGCCCAACGGCACGAACAACCACAACGGCCACTCGTTCGACCAAGACCACAGCCCGCCCACGCCGAACGTGGACGTCGCCTTCTTCGACGCCATGACGGCGGCCATCAAGACCACGTATTGCGTCGACTCGAAGCGCGTGTACGCCCACGGCATGAGCGGCGGCGCCTACTTCGTGAACCAGCTCGGTCGCTGGCGCGGCGACGTGCTCCGGGGCATCGCGCCGCAGTCGGGCGGCGGCCCCTTCGGCAACGGCGCAGGCGACTTCGATCCGCAGACGGGCAACCTCAAGCTCGGCGTCCCCGTGGCGGCGTTCATCGTGCATGGCGCGAGCGACACCGCCGTGCGCCTCACCGAGGGCCAGAAGAGCCTCGCCTATTGGCGCCTCGCGAACAAGTCCGGCGCCGGTCAGACCGCCACCGCGCCGAGCCCCTGCCAGCGCCAGAACGGCGGCACGAAGCCCGTCGTGTTCTGCACGATCGCCAACATGGGGCACACCATCTGGACCGGCGCGCCCGCCGCGATTTGGCAGTTCTTCAAGGAGAACTGACTCTTCAAGGAGAACTGACCCGCCCGCGCGCCTTCGCTATGCTCGGCGAATGACCGCCGCGACCGCTGAGTTCTCTCGTCGTCACGTGGTCGCGCTCGGCCGCGAGGTGGGGCGCCTCGGGCTCGCCACGAACTTCGGGCTGCCGGAGCGCGCGGTGCGGCTCGCCCTCGATCGGGGCGTCGACTACTTCTTCTGGACCACCTTCCGGAGCGGCCCCTCCACGCGCGCGCTTCGCGAGACCTTCCCGAGCGGCCGCGAGCGGGTGGTGCTCGCCGCGGGCACCACGGTGGGCTGGTTCGCCGGCACGCTGCGAGGCACGGTCGAGCGCACGCTGCGCACCCTCGGCACCGAGTACCTCGACGTGTTCCAGTTGAACTGGCTGGGCGTCGCGTCGAGCTACAGCGAGGCGCACCTCGCGGAGCTCGCGAAGCTGCGCGACGAAGGCAAGATCCGCAAAGTGGGTATCTCCATCCACGACCGCGTCCGCGCGGGGCGCCTCGCCGAGAAGTCCTCGCTCGACCTCTTCATGATTCGCTACAACGCTGCTCACCCGGGCGCCGAGCGCGACATCTTCCCCCATTTGGAGCGGCGAAAGCCCGCGGTCGTGGCCTATACGGCGACGGCTTGGCGGCGGCTCCTCCGCAAGCCGAGCGGCTGGGAAGGCCAGCCGGCGACCGCAGGCGACTGCTACCGATTTTGCCTGTCGAGCCCTCACGTCGACGTGGTGCTCTCGGGCCCAAAGACCGAAGAGGAGCTCGTGGCGAACCTCGACGCGGTGGCCCGCGGCCCGCTGACTCCCGAGGAAGACACCCGGCTCCGCGCCTTCGGCCGCGCGGTGCACGGGTAGTTGAGAGGCACACATGGGTACTTTGCGAATGAGGAGAGCGTGGAGCGCGATGATTCCAGCGCTGTTCGTCTCGACGGCGTGTTCGACGTTCGGTTCAAGCTCCGCGGATGGCGCAGCCCCGGAGCCGGTGGACGCGGGCGTCATGCCTGACGGCGAGGTCCCCGACGTGGACACGGGCCGTGACGCGGCGGTGCTCGACGCGCCCGTCGACGCGGTCGCGGGGCCGAAGCGGGTGTTCGTGACCACCAAGCCTTACCCTGCCGACCTCGGGTTCGATGGCTTCGACAAGGCGTGTCAGGTCGAGGCGACCGACCTCGGCGCGAGCACCAAGTGGATGGCGTACGTCTCGGGCGACGATCCGGCCCGCGCCGCGCTCGCGCGCCTCCGTCAGATGGCGCCCTCGGGGGGCCCTTGGTACACGGTCGCCGACCTGCCGGAACCGGTGGCGACCCTCACCGACCTCGCGTCGGGGGTCATTCGCAACCCGATTCGGCGCACGGCGACGAGGGCGCTGCTCGACGTCAATGTGTGGACGGGGGCGCCCGGGACGCCCGGCGCGGTGTGCACGAACTGGACGACGAAGAGCGGCACCGGCACCGTCGGCAGCTCGGCGCACGACGATAGCCGCTGGGCGATGGATGTTATTTCGGTGAGGTCGTGCTCGAGCTCCCAGCATCTCTATTGCTTCGAGCTGTAGACCTCGAGGCGCTGCGGCGGGGCTAGTCCCCTGGAGTCGTGGTTCGTATCAGAAGTCTGGTCTTCGGTGTCATGCCGAGGAGCGATGGGGTGCCCCGTTTTCGGCGGCGGCGGGCCCGTCCTCAACTCGGACGTCGTTCCGCGCGGTGGAGGCGGCGCTTT
>Ga0073904_10003747_pt1 | contig 11408 bp, 9 predicted proteins | sample KloWWTrecipitate_FD_66668 | JGI IMG/M metagenome (GOLD analysis project Ga0073904, IMG submission 66668) | Active sludge microbial communities from Klosterneuburg, Austria, studying microevolution and ecology of nitrifiers - Klosterneuburg... | ecosystem: Engineered > WWTP > Aerobic digester >... | reverse complement strand
TGACTAACAGTCAAGTCGATCGCCAAGCCCTTTGCCATGGAATGGCGGGAGTGCCAGAAGGTGGTGGCCAAGGAGAAGCGGTCCGATGAGGCGATGGCGTCGCGGGCTTCATGCAGCGCCTCCCGGGCCTGGCCCCAGGTGGCGGCTGAGAGGGGGTCTGCTCCCGCGCTCCTTACCAACAGATGCAGCATTGCTCCGACTCTTCTGGCATGGTCCGGCCCCTGCAGTGGACGGCAAGCTCGGGTACGCAGCAATGTGGCGGCAACCCGACTTTCGTCGGTTGACGGGGCCGGATTGTTCACATCTGGGTTACATTTTTCGTGTTCACTGCGTCATGGGGGTCAGATGCAGTCTTTCGGGTATTCGCTGGGAGCGGTTGGCATGCGGATCGAGGAGTTGGTGCAGGCGGTGGGTTCGCTGAACACGGACGACGCGTTTCACGCGCGCCTGGACGCGGGTCAATGGCGCACCCTCGGGGCGTATCTCACGCTGTACCAGGCCCGTCCGGGCGACCTGCTGATCAAGCAGGGGGACTGCGACCGCACCACCTACTTCCTGGGCCGGGGCACGCTGCAGGTCTATGTGGAAGGGCACCACCCGTCGGTGGCGCGCATCGCGATGCTGCGGCCGGGTTCGGTGGTGGGCGAGGCGGGTCTGTTCAGCGACCAGCCGCATTCGGCCAACGTGGAGGCGATGACCGCAGTGACGGTCTGGGCGCTGCACCTGCCGCGCTTCGAGGAGATGATCCAGCGCGTGCCGCCGATTGCCATCGAGTTCATGCGTGCCGCCGGTGCGGTGCTCGCCGCGCGCATGCGCGCCAACATGGCGATGCAGCTGGCGGTGGCCTGAGAGGCAGGGCGGTGCGGCCGGGGGGCCGCACGCGACAGCCTCCGATGGCAGCGGCCTCAGTTGGCTTCAACCTCAAATGGCCGCCGCCGGGTCCTCCGCCTGGCATTCACGGAACAGGCGCACCTGGCAGCGGGCGCAGACTGCCGGGTCCAGCCGGTGGTGGATATCGGCCAGGGCGCGCTGCTTGTCCGGGTAGATGTGGTCCGGCCCCAGGCGCTGCAGGAAGCCGCTGCGCCGCCACAGTTCCAGCACCTGCGGTCGCGGGCGGTGGAAGTACAGGTCGCCGCCCAGCGCGCGGCGCTCGCGCAGTTCCTGCTCCCACACGTCCAGGCCGGCCAGGTCGATGGAGTTCATGCTCTTGGCCATCACCAGCAGGTGGCGTGGCGCGCCAGGGCGGTTGCGCAGATCGTGGAGGTGGTCACCCACATGCGAGGCCGCGCCGAAGTAGATCGACCCCTCCATGCGCAGCAGCGCCAGCTGGGGGCAGGGCGGCAGCGCCTCGGCGCTGTCGGCCAGCACGACGAAGCGGCGTCCCGGGTCGACCCGGTCGAAGCCCATCAGCCGCATCGCCGGCCGGGCACTGCGGTACAGGTACAGCAGCAGCGCCAGGCCGGTGCCGAGCAGGATGGCGCTTTCCAGCCGCAGCGTGAGCGTGGCGATCAGGGTGGTGAGCGCCACCGCGTACTCGCTGCGGTCGGCGCGCACCACGTGCCGCCACTGGGTGGTGTCGATCAGCCCCCAGGCCACCAGCAGCAGCAGCCCGGCGATGGCCGCCCGCGGGATGTGCGCCAGCGGCGCAGCCAGCAGCGCCACGCCCAGCAGCAGCCACAGCGAGGCCGAAACGGCGGCCAGCGGTGTGCGCGCGCCCGCCTGCAGGTTGGGCAGTGAGCGGTTGAGGGAGCCGCAGGACAGGTAGCAGGAGAACAGGCCGCCCACGACGTTGGACAGGCCCTGGCCGCGGAACTCGCGGTTCACGTCCAGGCGCTGGCCGGAGCGTGCCGCCAGCACCTTGGCGATGGACAGCGACTGGCCCAGCGCGATGACCGACAGCGCCAGGGCCTTGTCCAGCAGCTCGGGCAGGTGGCTCCAGTTCACCTGGGGCAGGTGCCACAGCGGCAGCACGGCGGGCAGCTCGCCGGTGACGGACAGCTTCAAACCCATGCCACGCTCCAGCGCCCAGCCCAGCAGGCTGGCGGCCACCAGCCCGATCAGCATGTGCGGCGAGCGCGGCCAGAGCTGCCGCACCGCCACCGCGCCGAAGCAGGCGGTGAGGGCCACCGCGACGGCCGCCGGCTGCGCCTGCGGGAGGTGTTCCAGGATCTGCAGCGCGGTGCCGATGGCGCCCAGCCCACTGGGGACGCCGGCTTCGAGGCCGTCGCGCAGTGCATAGAGGGCGATCAGCAGCGCCGCACCGCTGGTGAAGCCCAGCAGCGTGGCCGGCGAGATGAAGTTGGCCACCGCCCCCAGCCGCAGCAGGCCCACCGCCAGCTGCATCAGCCCGACCAGCACGGTGACGGCCAGCGCCAGCTCGATGTAGGCCGGGCTGCCGGTGGCTGCCAGCGGTGCCAGCATCGACGCCAATGCCAGCGAGTTGGCGTTGGTGGGGCCGGACATCACATGCCGGCTGGAGCCGGCCAGCGCTGCGACGATGCCCGGCAGCACCGCGGAGTACAGCCCATACTGCGGCGGCAGCCCGGCCAGCGCGGCGAAGGCGATGCCCTGCGGCAGCACCAGCAGTGCACCCAGCAGGCCGGCGCCCAGGTCGGCGCGCAGGCTGTGGCGGTCGACCTCGTCCACCCAGTCGCCCAGCAACCGCGTCAGGTGGCGGCGCCAGGTCGCGCGGGGCGCAGCGGAATCCGGAACAGGGGGCGGCAACATCGGCGGGACGGATCCTGCCACAGCCCGGGCGGACTCCCTGCGTTCGACTGAAGCCCTCAGAGCAGGGGCCGCAGGCGCTGCTGGGCGTCCAGCAGGATGGGCAGGAAACGCTCGCGCAGGTCTTCCAGGGAGATGCGTGCGGCCAGCGCGCTGACGTTGAGCGCCGCGGTGACGTCGCCGCGGTGGTTGCGCAGCGGCACGCCCAGCGTGCGCAGGCCCAGCTCCAGCTCCTGGTCCACCAGGGCATGCCCCTGGCTGCGAACCCGGGCCAGTTCCTGGCGCAGCAGCTCGGGGTCGGTGAGGGTGCGGGGCGTGTGGGCCCGCAGGCCCTGGGTGGCCACCTGACGGTCCAGCCAGGCGTCCAGCGCGGCGGGGGGCAGCGCCGCCAGCAGGACCCGGCCGATGGCGGTGCAGCAGGCCGGCACCCGGGTGCCGGTCTGCAGCGTGGCCGACACCACCCGGCCCCCGGTGGCCACGGCGAGGCTGACCACGTCGGCGTCGTCCAGTACACCCGCGGAGGCGGCCTCCTGCATGGTGGCGGCCAGGCGCTGCAACTCCGGCTGCAGCACCCGCGGCAGCCGGGCCGAGTGCATGTAGGACTGGCCCAGCCGCAGCACCCGCGGGCTCAGCGCAAAACCCTTGCCGTCCTGGTGCACGTAACCCAGGTGCGCCAGCGTCAGCAGGTAGCGGCGGGCGGCGGCGCGGCTCAGGCCGGCGCGCTGGGCCACCTCGGCAATCGACAGGCGGCTGCGGTCCTGATCGAAGGCCTCGATGACCAGCAGGCCCTTCTCCAGCCCGCCGACCAGATCGCGGCGGGAGGGGCCCGGGCCCGGGCCCGCACCGTCCGCCTCGGCAGCGCGTGGGGTCAGGGGATCGGCAGGAGAGGTCAAGGCGGCATCGGCCGCCGGCTCGGTGAGGAGAAGCATGCGCTCGTCGTTCGGTGGCCGCCCCTTCGGCGATCAGGTGGTGCGCCGCGGGACCGGGTGGGCGCCTTCACCGGGCGGGGCCGGGAGCCGTGGCTTGTGTCGGGTCAAGCTTAGTGATGAACTGTTCGGTGTTCAAACGTTTGGGCGCATTGCGCACTGAGGGAATTCCCTGTCCCCACCTGGACGCCGGACTTGCGGGTGTCGCGGCAGGATCGGGGCATGACACACAACCCCTTCGACGCCGAACTGGAGCGCGGCATGCGCAACCGGCGGCAGATCCTGGGCGATGCCTGGGTGGACCGTTCCATCGGCCAGGCCAACGCCTTCACCGCCGACTTCCAGGCCTTCATCACCCGCTATGCCTGGCACGAGGTGTGGGGCCGCCCTGGCCTGGACCGCAGGACACGTCGGCTGCTGGTGCTGGTGATCACCGCGTCGCTGGGGCGCTGGGAGGAGTTCGAGCTGCACTGCCGCGCCGCGCTGGCCGGTGGGGAGCCCGAGACCCGCCCCGGCATCGAGGAGATCCGCGAGGCGCTGATCCAGACCGCCATCTACGCCGGTGTGCCGGCGGCCAACACGGCGCACGCCATCACGGCGCGCCTGCTGCGCGACCTGGGGGCCTCCGACCTGCCCCAGGCGGCCGACTTTGCCGCCGCCGTGGCACCGCGACCCGCCACGCAGACCCGGCACCCCGGCACCGGCGAGGAGCGCCGCACGGCCGCCGCCGACGGCCCGGTGATCGCCTACAGCCTGCTGCCACCCCAGGCCGCCCGGGCCGACGGCGCCCCGCCCCGCACGGTGCTGCTCAGCCATGCACTGGGGGCCGACCGCATGATGTGGGACGACCTGGCGTTGCACCTGGCGCGCGACCACCGGGTGATCCGCCACGACCACCGCGGCCATGGCGAGAGCGCCGTGCCCCCGGGCCCCTACACGCTGGAGCAGTTGGCCGACGACGCCGCCCGGGTGATCGATGCCGAGCTGCCGCCGGGTGAAGGGGTGCTCTTCATCGGTCTGTCGCTGGGCGGCATGGTCGGCCAGTGTCTGGCGCTGCGCCGCCCGGACCGGGTGGCCGCGCTGGTGCTGGCCAACACCACCTCGGGCTACCCGGCGGCTGCGCGCGCCGTCTGGCGTGAGCGCATCGACACCATCCACCGCCAGGGCCTGGGGCCGATCGCCGAAGCCACGATGCAGCGCTGGTTCACACCCGCCTTCCAGCTGGCCCAGCCGGCGACGGTGGCGCGCCTGCAGCGCCGCGTTGCCAGCCAGGACGCGGCGGGGTATGCCGCCTGCTGCGAGGCCATCGCCGCGCTGGACCTGACGGAGCAGCTGCCCCGCATCACCTGCCCGGCGCTGGTGATCGCCGGTGCGCAGGACCAGGGCACCCCGCCGGAGATGGGTCGCGAGATCGCCCACCGCATCCCGGGCGCCCGCTTCGAGTTGCTGGAAGGGGCCGCGCACCAGAGCGTGCTGGAGCAGCCCGCGGCGTTCCAGGCGGTGCTGCGCGACTGGATGGCCACCCTTTCCACCCCCCGCTGAACACACCATGTCCACCATCCTGTACCTCACCCAGATTCAGATCGAACCCGGCGCCATCCGCCTGCTGGACAGCGAATGCGAACGCTGCGGCATGCGTCGCCCGCTGGTGGTCACCGACGCCGGTGTGCGTGCCGCCGGCGTGCTGCAGCCGACGCTGGACGCCCTGGGCGGGCGGCCACATGCGGTGTTCGACCAGACCCCCTCCAACCCCACCGAGGTCGCCGTGCGTGCCGCTGCCGCGCTGTACTCCGAGCAGGGTTGCGACGGGCTGATTGCGGTGGGTGGCGGCTCCAGCATCGACCTGGCCAAGGGCGTGGCGATCGCCGCCACACATCCCGGCCCGCTCAAGACCTACGCCACCATCGAGGGCGGTTCGCCGAAGATCAGCGCTGTCGTGGCGCCGCTGATCGCCGTGCCCACCACCGCCGGCACCGGCAGCGAGGTGGCGCGCGGAGCCATCCTGATCGTCGAGGACGGCCGCAAGCTGGGCTTCCACTCCTGGCACCTGATGCCCAAGGCTGCGATCTGCGACCCCGACCTCACCCTCGGCCTGCCGCCGCTGCTGACAGCCGCCACCGGCATGGACGCGATCGCGCACTGCATGGAAACCTTCATGGCGCCCCCGTTCAACCCGCCGGCCGACGGCATTGCGCTGGACGGTCTGGAGCGCGGCTGGGCGCACATCGAACGGGCCACCCGCGATGGCAGCGACCGGGAGGCCCGGCTGCAGATGATGAGTGCCTCGATGCAGGGGGCCATGGCCTTCCAGAAGGGGTTGGGCTGCGTGCACTCGCTCAGCCACAGCCTCGGGGGGGTGAACCCCCGCTTGCACCACGGCACCCTCAACGCGGTCTTCCTGCCGGCGGTGATCGCCTTCAACTCGCTCGCCGAAAGCGTGCAGCGCGAGCGCCGGCTGGAGCGCATGGCCCGGGTGATGGGCCTGGGTGGCCCCGGCGACCTGGGCCCTGCCATCCGGGCCTTGAACCAGCGCCTGGGCCTGCCCGCCGGACTGGCGGCGATGGGGGTGGAGCGCAGCCTGTTCGGCCGCATCATCGAAGGCGCCCTGGCCGACCATTGCCACAAGACCAACCCCCGCCTGGCCAGCGCCGAGGACTACACCGCGATGCTGGAAGCGTCGATGTGACCGAAGCGGGCGGGGCAGGGGGGGCCATCCCCCCTCTCCACCCCCCCAAGCCCCCCACCCCCTTGCAGGGGAGCGTGCCGACGGCCCCTTCCCCCCGCCTCCCACCCTTGGGGTGATGTGACATCTGCACGGTCGGCTGGAAGATGGCTCCATCGCAGCCCACCGTGCTGCCCCGTCACCCAGGAGCCCGCCGTGCACCCCAGCCTCGCCCTCGAAAGCATTCCGGACACCGTGCGCATGGACGCTGCGCTGGCGCGCCTGCTCAACCTGTCGCTGCAGGCCCTCGGCCAGGGCGAAGACACGCACCAGGCCGCACAGCAGGTGGCGCAGGAGCGCAGCTGGGGCTGGATCGAAGCGGCCCAGAGTGTGGTCGGCGTCGGCGTGGAGATCACCGAACACCTCCTGCCGGACGGGGTGGACTTCCTGGGTTTCCAGCAAATGCTCGCCCACCTGCAGTGAACCGGGCTGCGCTACCCTGCGCAGATGCCCGAGGAGCCTGCCGCCGACACCCTGACCAGCGCCCACCGGCGTCGGCTGCGCGAAATCTGGCGTTCGGCCGGCTGGCCCAGCCAGGACCTGCTGGAGGCCGAACTGCTGGCGGGCGGCTGGCTGGAGCGGCAGGTGGATGCTCAGGGGCGCACCACTTTGCGTGTCAGTGAAGCCGGGCTGCAGGCGCTGCTGCATTCGGCACAGCGCAACCGCCAGACCCGCAGCCGGCATGAACGGCTGGTGGAGGCCGTGGCGCGGCTGCTGTCGCGGCAGGGTCGCATCGCCTGGCGCGGGCTGTCCCTGCGGGCGCGGGTGAGCGATGGCGAGCGTGAGCGCTGGCAGATGGCGATGCCCGATGTCTACTCCCTGCGCCACACCAGTGTGGCGGCCTACCTGCAGCCGGTGGTGCACGAAATCAAGGCAAACCGCGCGGACCTGCTCAGCGACCTGCGCAAACCCGCCAAACGCGCCGCCTACCTGCAAATGGCCGGTGCGTTGTACTACGTGCTGGCCGAAGGCATTGCCCGGGAGGACGAAGTTCCGCCGGAGTGCGGCGTGATCGTTGCCCGGGAGAGCCCGCCGGACCCGCAGGCTGCGGACCCGGACCTGGAGCCGGACCCGCCGATCGAACTGACGCTGCTGCGTCCGGCGCCGGTGCGCTGGCCGGACCTGGAAGCCGGACTGCCCTTTGGGGTCTGGATGGCCCTGGCGCGTGCCACTCCCATGCGGGTGGAGGACGAGGCCCAGCTCTGGCTCGGGGCGACCTCCGAGGGAGGGGGAGGCGGCTGATCCCTGTGCCACTCACCCTGGCCTGCGGGCCCTGGCCGGGGGTCGCTGGTTTCAGGGGGGTGCGCGGCCGCGGGTCCGATGGACTGGGCTCGGTTGAAGCAAAATCGGGCGGCCACTGCGGCGCACGCCCTCTGCGTGCTGCCTCTTGCTTTTTTGCCCCTTGCCCTCTGCCCGCCGCCAATCTCCTGCCGTCCATTGCCTGGAGGGCGGTCCTTCCCATGCTCCGTCGCGTGTTGTCTCTGCCAAGCTCCTGCCGCGGGTGCCGTGCCTGGAGCCTGCTGCTGGCTGTTGCCCTGGTTCTGGGCCTGGGCCTGGGCCTGCCGGTGGCATCGCATGCCCGCAACGGCCAACGCAGTGCATCGTCCATCGCATGGACCGAAGCCCGCCTGGTGGCCGATGTGGAGGCGGCCTTCGAACGGGCGCGGCTGGACCAGAAGCCGGTCTTCCTCTATTGGGGCGCGGCCTGGTGTCCCCCCTGCGCCCAGTTGCAGACCACGGTGTTCAACCGCCGCGACTTCGTGGAGCTGTCGCGGCGGTTCGTGGCGGTTCACATCGACGGGGACGCCCCGGGCGCTCAGCGCCTGGGCGCGCAGTTCCGTGTGCGCGGCTATCCGAGTGTGGTGCTGTTCAGCCCCCAGGGCGAGGAGCTCACCCGCCTGCCCGGTGAGGTGGACGCCACGCTGTACATGGACACGCTGCGCATGGTGCTGGGAGGTTCCGCCACCCGGGCGGCCACCCGGCCGGCCCAGCGGGTGCTGGACGACGCCCTGGCCGGGCGCAGCCTGCCGGTGCACGAATGGCGCCAGCTGGCGCGCTACGACTGGAGCGAGGGGGAGCAGCGCCTGGTCCCGGACGGCCAGCGCGCCCGCACGCTGCTGCGGCTGGCGCGCAGCTGCCCCGCGCACCTGAAGGTGTCGCAGACCCGCTTCCTGCTCAAGGCCGCCGCGGCGTCGGCTCCGCCCGGACGACCCGGCGCCCTGGACGAGGAGGGCCGTTTTGCGGCCGGCGCGGCATTGACCCGGATGCTGGGCGACCCCAGCCAGGCCCGTGACCTGATGGACCTGGTCACCCACGACGTGCAGCCGGTGCTGGCCGCGCTGACCCGCGACGGCACGCCGGGCCGCGTGCAGCTCCAGCGGGTCTGGGACCAGGCCGCCGCCCGCCTGGTGGCCGACGACGGCCTGTCGCGCAGCGAGCGCCTGGGTGCCTGGCAGGTGCGTGTCGAGCTGGCCCGCATGGGTCGGCTGCCGGGCGATGCCAGCCTGCCGCCGACCCTGCTCGGTGAACTCCAGAACCACGTGGACCAGTGGGTGCGTGACAGTGCCGATGCGCAGGAGCGGCAGTCGGTGGTGCCCGCTGCGGCCCATTTGCTGGCCGAGGCCGGCCGGGTGGCTCAGGCGCAGCAGCTGCTGAAGGCCCAGCTGGGGCAGGTGGTCGCTCCACATTTCCTGATGGGTCAGCTGGCGTCGCTGGCGCGGCGCCGTGGCGACATGGCCGACGCGCTGCAGTGGAGTCGCCTCGCCTGGGAACAGGCCCGGGGGCCGGCTGCGCGGCTGCAGTGGGGCGTGAGCCACATCGGGACCTTGGTGGACGCCGCGGGCGACGATGCAGTCGGCATCGAATCGGCCGCAGGTGTGCTGCTCACCGAACTGGCCGGCAGTCCGGACGCCTTTCACGAGCGCAATGTGCGGGCGCTGGAACGTCTGGCCCAGCGCCTGCGGGGCTGGGCGGACCAGCATCCGGACGGTGCGGGCGTTCTGGCCCGCCTGGCAGTGCGCCTGACACCGCTGTGCCGGCAGCAGCCGGCCGGAGGGGGCGCTCGCCTGCAGTGCGAGGCACTGATGCGCAGCGGCGCCTGAGGCGCAGCGACGCGTCCTGCCTTGAACGGGCGCGTCGGGTCGTGATCGATCACCGCGGGTTCCGGTGCAGGTGTGACCGGGCTGTGTTGCGGGTCCCGGCCGTCTGCTGCAATCGGGCCTGCTCAGACCTGCCTGCCGCGTAACCTGCCATGCCCTTGCCCACGCCCCTGCGCCGACTGGACGTTGACCTGCCCGCCTGTCCCCAGGTGCTTACGCGCATGATGGCGCTGATGCAGGACGAAGATGCATCCCTGGCCGAGATGGCCGAGTTGGTGGAGGGCGACATGGCCCTGGCTGCGGCCGTGCTGCGCACCGTCAACAGCGCCATGTTCGGCATCCTGCGCCGCGTCGAGACGGTGGGCGAGGCGCTGCGTTACCTGGGCATGAGGGAGGTGACGGCCATCACGCTGCACACGGCGCTGCGGGCGGCGTTTCCGGCGACACCGCAGATGGAGGCCCTCTGGCAACACGCCGGGCGCAGCGGGCTGCTGATGGGGCGCAGCGCCCGTGCGCTCGGTCTGGACGCGATGCAGGCCCACAGCGCCGGCCTGTTCGCCCGCAGCGGCCAGGCCGTGCTGCTGGCCCATGCTGCCGAGCGCTACGGCGCCCTGCTGGCGGCGCTGGGGTCGGATCGGGAGGCCCTGCGGGCGGCGGAGATCGAGGCCTTCGGCGTCGATCACGGGGCTTACGGCAGCGCGCTGTGCGCGGCCTGGGGGCTGGCCCCCGAGGTGGTGCACTACGTGCGCGAGCAGCTCCGCGCCCCGGAACAGTGGCCCCGCGAGCCGCGGGGCCTGCGCCGCCTGCTGGCGCTGGGCGCGGTGGTCGAGGCCCTGCTGGGTGAAGACGATGCAGACGCCGCGGCTCAGACCCTGGCCCCGGCGGGTGACTGCAGTGGGGCCGATCTGCTGGCCGCTGTCCAGGCGCCCTGGAACCGACTGCGCAGCGGCGAACAGGCCGCTGTGGCCTCCACGGTCGCCTGAACACGGGGTGAAAGCGGCACAAGCCGCAAATCTGCCAAATTCGACACAGCGCCACCGCCGCAGGCCCCGCCATACTTTCCGACACGGGGCACACATCGGGACACAGGGGCCGCATCAGAGGCGGTCCGTGACCGACAACAACACGGGGGATGCCTGCATGCAAGAGAAACCGCTCAGCCTGGATGAGCTGGACACCGCCTGCCAGGCGCGCTGGCGCGAAGGGGACCTTCAGGCCTGCCACCAACTGGCGCAGCGTCTGCTGGATCGCGCGCGCGAGGTCGACGACACCCTGATGCAGTCGCAGGGCCTGTTGCACCTGGCCCGTTGTGCGCTCAGGACTTCGCAGTACCTGGCCACGGTCGAGCTGGCCGAACAGGCGGGTCAACTGCTGAGACTGGACGCCCAGGTCGACGCGGAGGTGGAAGCCCTCGCCCTGGCCTGCAACGCACTGACCGCGCTGCGACGCTTCGACGAGGCGATTGCCGCCGGCCAGCGCGCGCTGCTGCTGTCGCAGGAGGCCGATCACCCGCTGTCCGCGGTGGTGGCCGCCGATCCGCTGGGGTTGGCGTTGGCCTGGGCTGGGCAACTGGACGCCAGTCTGGACCGCTTCACGCAGGGGCTGGCCTGTGCGCGGGCGCTGGGCCGCGCCGACTGGGTGGCCCATCTGTCCATCCATCGGGCCTGCGCCACCGCGTTGGCGATCGCGCTGGCCCGGGATGAATCCGACGACGTCGTGGAGGCGCGGGCTCTGGACCAACTGGACCGGGTGGTCGAGGAAGCCCTCGCCCGTTGCGAGCGCAGCCCCGGGGTGCCCAATGCCGTGACACAGCGACCGGGTCGGTTCCTGCTGGGCTGGGTGCAGGTGCTGCAGGCCTGCTGGTCGGGGCGTCCAGCCATCGCGCAGGCGCTGCTGGCGCAGATCCGCCCGCTGGTGCACGGCGAGCGGGGCTGGCTG
>Ga0073904_10003746_pt1 | contig 11409 bp, 10 predicted proteins | sample KloWWTrecipitate_FD_66668 | JGI IMG/M metagenome (GOLD analysis project Ga0073904, IMG submission 66668) | Active sludge microbial communities from Klosterneuburg, Austria, studying microevolution and ecology of nitrifiers - Klosterneuburg... | ecosystem: Engineered > WWTP > Aerobic digester >... | reverse complement strand
TGAAATTGATCGGGCTGGCCGTACCGGCGTAGGCCTGGTAATTCACCACGTCGGCCTCCTGCGCCAGTTCGCTGCCGATTTCGTGCAGCACCCGGGCAGTTTCTTCGAGCGGCGTGCCGAGCGGCATATCGACGATGATCTGGAATTCGCTCTTGTTGTCGAAGGGCAGCATCTTCAGCACGACGAGCTGGAAGTAAGCCAGCGACACTGAACCGAGAATCAGCAAGACGATGGCGATGCCCAGCTTGAGACGCATCGCGGCGCCTTTCAGTGGATCGAGAAACGGCGTCAGCAGTTGGCGGAAGGTACTGTCCAGTTTGGCATCGAGTTTTGACGGTTGATGCGCTGGCGCCCCGCCGTGCTGCTTCATCAATTTCAACGCCAGCCAGGGTGTGACGACGAAGGCGACGGCCAGCGAAATGGCCATGCCCATCGACGAATTGATCGGAATCGGGCTCATGTACGGCCCCATCAGGCCGGTGACAAAAGCCATCGGCAGCAAGGCGGCGATCACCGTCAGCGTGGCCAGAATGGTCGGGCCGCCGACTTCATCAACGGCCGGTGGGATGATTTCGAGCAGGTTTTTCCCGGGGTGCAGCGCCTGCCAGCGATGGATGTTTTCGACCACGACAATGGCGTCATCGACCAGAATGCCGATGGAAAATATCAGCGCGAACAGCGACACGCGGTTCAGCGTGAAGCCCCAGGCCCAGGAGGCGAACAGCGTTGCGGCCAGGGTCAATGTCACGGCAACACCGACGATCACCGCCTCGCGCCGACCCAGCGCGAAAAATACCAGCAGCACGACGAAGGCCGTGGCGAAGACCAGTTTGCCGATCAGCTTCTGCGCTTTCTCGGTTGCCGTTTCGCCGTAATTGCGCGTCACCGTGACTTCGACCCCCTCCGGAATCACCGTATTTTTTAGCTCATTTATCCGGCTGACCGCAGCATTCGCCACATCGGCCGCATTGACGCCGGGCTGCTTGGAAATCTGGATGGTTACCGCCGGAAACTCGCCCTCCTTGCTGCCAAACCAGGCGTAGGCCTTGGGCTGATTCGGGCCGTCCTCGACGGTCGCTACATCGCTGAGGAAAACTGGCTTGCGTTCATTGGCCGGACCGCGCACGGCGACGACCAGCTGCTTCACGTCCGCCGCCGACTCCAGATAAGTGCCGGTCTGAACCAGCACTTCGCGGTTGCCGGCGGTCAGGTTGCCGGAGGATTGCAGCGCGTTCGACACTTTCAACGCCCCGGCGATATCCTGCGGCGTCACGGCGTAGGCGTTCATCCGCTCGGCATCCATCAACACACGGATAGCGTGGTCGGGGCCGCCGATGGTGGATACATCGCGCGTCCCCTTGATGCGTTTCAGCTCGATCTCGGAAGCTCTTGCCACCTGTTGCAGTTCGAAGGCCGAACGCTCGGCATCGCGGGTCCAGAAAGTCAGGCCGACAATCGGCACATCGTCGATACCGCGCGGCTTGATCACCGGCTCCATGACGTCAAGATTGGGCGCCAGCCAGTCGCGGTGCGAATGCACGGTGTCGTAAAGGCGCAGCACCGCATCGTTGTATTTGACGCCGACATCGAACTGCACGGTGATGATGGCCATGCCGGGGCGCGACATCGAATAGACGTGCTCGACGCCATGCATGCGCGACAGCACCTGCTCGGCCGGCCGCGCCACCAGGTTCTCGACATCCTTGGCCGAGGCGCCGGGGAAGGCAACCAGCACATCGGCCATCGTCACATCGATCTGCGGCTCCTCCTCGCGCGGCGTCACCAGCGTCGCGAACAGGCCGAGCAGAAAGGCGACCAGCGCCAGCAGCGGCGTCATCCGCGAATTCTGGAAAGCGGCGGCGATGCGCCCGGAAATGCCGAGATCGGAACGACTCATAAGCCCTTTACTTGCCCTTAAGTTTCATGATGCCGAGCGCATCCATGACGATCTTTTCATAGACCGTCTCGGTCGTGCCCTTTTTCATTTTGTGCATGAAGTACTTCTCGAAGGCGACTTTGGCCAGATGCACCCACTTGCCCTGGGCAAACCAGTTGACGTTGCGCGGCGGAATCTGCGGCAGCGCCACAAAGGCGGCCCCGGTATCACCGAAATCAGCCAGACAGACCGCATTCCAGGTTGCCTTCTCGGCCGGTTGCCGGCCGTCGAGCACGGCACGGATGTTCTTCGCCGTTGCCGTCACCATCGACTCGATCATGTAGCCGGTCTTCGGCGTCCCGGTCGGCACCGGCGTTGTTTCCACCGGCGGAATGGCGACGCAGACACCGACGGCATAGATTTCCGGATACCTTGCATTGCGCTGATGCTGATCGATCAGGATGAAGCCGCGTGGATTGGTCAGCCCCTCGATGCCCAGCACCGCATCAACCCCCTTGAAAGCCGGCAGCATCATCGAATACTTGAAAGGCAGTTCATGCTCGCGCTTGGGCTTGCCGTCCTCATCATGCTCGGTCACAAACATCTTGCCGGCTTCGACACGGCTGACCTTGGCATTGCAGATCCACTTGATGCTCTTGTCGCGGAAGATCGATTCCATCAGCCCTTTCGAATCGCCCACCCCACCGAGCCCCAGATGGCCGATGTAGGGTTCCGGGGTAACGAAAGTCATCGGCACCCGGTCGCGAATCTTGCGCCGGCGCAGATCGGTTTCCATGATCATCGTGAACTCGTAAGCCGGCCCGAAACAGGAGGCCCCCTGCACCGCCCCGACCACAATGGGGCCGGGATCGGTGACGAATCTATCCCAGGCTGCGCTGGCGCCGACGGCATGATTGACATGGCAGATCGACTGCGTATGACCTTCCGGCCCAAGCCCCTCGACTTCCTCGAAAGCCAGTCGGGGGCCGGTGGCGAGCACCAGAAAGTCATAATCGACGCGGCGACCGTCGTCCAGTTCAAGATTTTTTTCTTCCGGATGCAATCGTTTGACGCCCACCGGAATAAAGTCGATCTGATGTTTTTTGAGCAAGGGCTCAATCTCCAGTTCGATCTCCTCCCGTTGCCGCCAGTTCACCGCCACCCAGGGATTGGACGGCACGAAGTGGAATTTCGCGGTATTGGCGATCACGGTGATGCGGTCGCCCGGGCGGGCCGCTTCCCGCATCTCATAAGCCATCGGCATACCACCCAGACCGGCACCGACAATCACAATGTGCGCCATTTCAATCTCCTCCTTGTGCTTTGCCCCGGCGGGGCAAATTGTCTCTTCGGGCGCTGGCTGTCTTTTTTTGGGCTACGGCGCTAGCGCGGATTCTTTAATGCAATACCAGCCTTGACCGGATCGGTAACCACCTTTTCACCACTGGCCAGGCCGGCAAGCACCTCAATTTCACCTTGCCCGACAGCGTCACCCAGTCGCAACTGGCGCAAGCTCAGGCGATTGTCGGCGGATTCCACATAGACGGCAGCCACCTCGCCGCGACGCACCACTGCGACCGCCGGCACGGTGAGTTTTTCCGCCTGACCAACGACAAAATGAACCCGGGCAAACATGCCCGGTGTGGCTTCAGGCAGCAAGGGCAAACTGACCCGGACCTGCGAAACATGGGTGGTGGCATCGGCTGTCGGCAGCAGATTGACTGCCACTGCCTCGATCCATTTACCTAATTCGGGGAATTCAACACGCGCTGTTTTCACGCTGCGCATGTCTTTCAGGCGGTATTGCGGCACGCTGGCGGTGACGCGCAGGCCGCCCGGTTCGTAGATGGTGAAGAGCGGCTTGCCGGGTGTCGCCATGTCGCCCAGTTCGGCGTGGCGGCGGGCGACGATGCCATTGATCGGCGCAACAATCGTCGCGTGGCTCTGGCTGGCGCCGGCGGCAGCGCGATTGGCGGTCGCCGCATCAAAATCGGCTTTTGCCTTGTCCACCGCAGCCGGACTGAGAAACTTCTGATCGCGCAGGGTCTTGCTGCGCTCGTAATTGATTTTGGCGTTGGCGTACTGCGCCGTCGCTGCCCGTACCACCTCTTCGGCCTCGCGGGCGTCGATCCGCATCAGCAGATCACCCTTTTTGACCACCTGCCCGGCATCAACCTTGACCTCAAGAACCCGCCCCGCCACCTGCGCCCCGACGGTGGCCTGTTGCACGGCTTCAACCAGGGATTCGGCCGGGAAAGTCAAATCAACCCTATGCCGCTGCACGGTCACAACGGGCAGCGACTGCGCCACGGCGACTGCGGCCATAGAGGCAAGGGATGGCCCCAGGGTCAACGCCGCAAAAAGACTAAAAATCAAAGGCTTTCTCATGAATATAAGAATAGCCTAATTTACTTAATCAATCAAGTTTGTTGCCCCCGACTCAGACCGGCAACCGGCTGCTACCCGTTCTGCGAATAATTATTCGCAGAACGGCTACAGCGTCGCCCAGCGGGCAAACTGGCTGCCGAAAAATGCCGTCAGGATCAGCGCTATCGGCGCAAACAGGATAAATCCACGCATCATCTTGGTAATGAACGGGTGCGCCAGATGCGACTCGATGAAGTGCCGGCAGACCAGCCAGCTCTTGACCCAGACAATGGCGGCGACAAGCAGCGGTTGCCAGCCAGCACCGCGAAACCACTGGCCCAGCCCGAGGCCGAGCAAGGTCAGGACGACCAGGCCCAGCCAGGCGTAGGTCAGCGGCGCCAGAGCGGTCGAGGGCGTGTTGTCGTTGGTATTAGTCATGACTCAGGCCAGCACGTAGAAGAACGAAAAGATGATCAGCCAGATGATGTCGGTGGCGTGCCAGTAACTGGCCAGCGCCTCCAGGCCGCTATGATCCTCCGTCGTATATCCGCCGACCAGGTGGCGGGCCAGCACCCAGAGGATGCCGAGAATGCCCCAGGTGGCATGGACGAAATGGTTGAAGGTCAGGTAGTAATAAACCGTGAAGAAGATGCCGGATTCGCCATTGATGCCGTGCGCCAGATTCCAGTTGATTTCCATGATCTTGGCGACCGGGTAGCCGAGGGAGACCACCAGGCCGGCGATCAGCCAGTAGATCGAGCGCCGGCGCTGCCCGGCCCGTATTGCGGCGACCGAACAGGCAATGAAAAAACTGCTGGTCACCATGAGCAGGGTAATTACCGTCCCGGAGATCCGGGAGAGGCGCTCGGCGCCCTCCTCGAAAGCATCCGGGAAATGGGCTCGGGAAACGAAATAGACAATGAAGAGCACCAGAAACTCGAGCAGTTCGCAGGTAATCCCCACCCAGATGCCTTTGTTACCCGGAAATCGCCGGCTGACCGGCGCTTCAGGAATTGAATCGGGGACGGGTATCGCAATCGCATTCATCTTGTCTGACCAATTTTCTATTTGACTCACCCATTCTTGCAGATTACGAAAAACATCACAGATACAGGAAAGTCAGTTTCCGACCTGCACAGTTTTCGCTGACCGACAATCGACGACTCAGCCCCCGGGCGGCTGCCAGATATTGCGGCAGCGCGTTTCGTGAATCCACCAGCTGGCTGCGGCCCCCATGATGGCGCAGACGGTGACCACCAATACCCCGTGCCGCCAGGTTTCGACATTGTAAAAACGTGCCCCGCTGACCATTTCACCCTGCCAGCCAAGGTCCATCACCCAGCCGACCAGTGGCTGCAACAGGGCCGCGGCGAGAAAGCCGCCCATGTTGGCGACGCTGGTCGACATGCCGGAGAGCAGCGGCGGATTGACCTCCTTGGCGCAGGCCCAGGTCAGGCTGAAACCCGCCGTCGCCAGACCCAGCAAGGCAAACAGCGCAAAGGAAGCCCATTGCGGCATGGTGACGCAGGACCACCAGATCAGCCAGATGGCGGCAAACAGATGGGTGCTGGCGATCATCACCGGCTTGCGCCGGCCCAGACGATCCGAAATCGTCCCGATAAAGAAACAACCTACGGCAAAGCCGCCAAACCAGAGCGACAAATGCGCGGCTGCCACCGAACGTGCCATGCCATGCACCTGCATCAGATACGGTACGGTCCACAGCCCGGCAAAGGTAAAAAAGGCGCCGCAGGTACCAGTATTGACCAGCACGGCCGGCCAGGTCGAGCGATTGCGCACCACCGCCAGCAGGCTTTTGAGCACCACGGTACGGTCAAACTTCGGCCCCGCGGTTTCCGGCTCGCCGACAAAACCCGGACGGTCACGCACAATCACCCAGCACAGTACGGCCAGCACCATGGAGAGGGCGCCAACGCCGATAAACACGCCGCGCCAGCCGCTCGCCTGCGCCAGCGCCGAAAGCGGCGCACCGGCCAGCACTGAGCCGAGATTGCCGACCAGCATGCAAACGCCCACCAGCGTCGCAAAGCGGTCTTCCTCGAACCAGACGGCAATCAGCTTGAGCATGGCGATGAAGGTCACCGACACGCCGAGCCCGATCATCGTTCGTCCGAACAAGGCAACATCGAGGGTCGGCGCAAAACCGAAAAGAATGCTGCCGGCCCCGCCGATCAGCCCGCCCAGCGCGAGAATCCGGCGCGGCCCGAGAGTGTCGGCGAGAATGCCGGTCGGCACCTGCATCACCGTGTAAACGTAGAAATAAGTGGCGGCCAGCACGCCGAGCGAGGCGGCGGAAGTCTCGAAGGCGGAGGCCAGATCCTGCGCAATGCCGGCCGGGGCGAAGCGCTGGAAAAAGGACAGGACGTAGGATATGGCGACGATGCCGAGGATCAACCATCGCCGACGTTTTTGTTCCGGGCTTAATGTCTTCACTGCGTTCTCTCTGAGGAATTTTATGATTGGAAAACCGTCGAACGGGCTTCAGGACGCCATTTCGATGAGCAATGTTTCGATCTCCAGGCGCCCGACGGAGTTGGCCATGGCAATCAGCATAAATCCCGGTTTAAGCAAGAAACTCTTGTCCGGATTGAACTGCCAGCTACCGTTGCGTTCACGCACGGCCAGCAGCACGTAGTTGGCGCTACGTAACTTCAGCGAGCCCAGCACCTTGGGAATAAAACCGGCCGGGATCTGAACTTCCTCAACGCGCAGGTTCTTTTCCGACTTGAGCATTTCGTCGAGGAACGAAACCACATGCGGCCGGATCATCGCCGAGGCAATGCGCATGCCGCCGGTAAAGTCCGGGGAAACGATGGCATCGGCCCCCGCCTTGCGCATTTTCTCCATATTGCGCGTTTCCTGGCAACGGGCGACAACCCGCACCTCCGGTTTCAACTGGCGGGCAGTAATGACGATCATCAGGTTGCGCGAATCGTCGCCAGTCACTGAAAAAACGCCTTTGGCATCTTCCAGATCGGCCGCCAGCAGCACATCGTCGTCGCTGGCATCGCCGTGCAGATAAAGAAACCCTGGATTCTTTTCCTTGTACTCCTCAAGGCGAGCGAGGTCTTCGTCAATCGCCACGAAGTGCCGGTTGGTCGCCGCCAGTTCGTGCGCGATGTTGCGGCCGACCCGGCCGAAACCGCAGATGATGTAATGCCCTTTGAGTTTCCTGATTGCTTTTTCCATGCGTTTTCTCCGCAGGGTTCCATTGAGGTCGGTTTCGAGCAGGGCCACGGTGACGACCGAAAAAAAGAGCGACAGATTGCCGGCCCCGAGAATACCGATAACGACAGTGAGAATCCGCGCCGACTGGTTGCTCGACATGTCGATGATTTCACCGAAGCCGATTGTCGCGACGGTGATGAAGGTCATGTAGAAACAGTCGAACCACGAGTACTTCCCCTCGGTCAGCACCATGTAACCGACGGTGCCAAACAGATGGACGACCAGCAGCATACCGACAGCGACGTAGACCAGCCGAACGATATATCCGGTCTGCGAGGAACTGATGACGGACATCGGGATGCCGCCTAATCGGCGAGAGGAACGGACTGCGTCATGAAGATAACCGCCTTGCCACCATCCATGTTGGCATGCAGCGACTCGACCAGCGGCGGGTTGATCGGCTGCTCGGACTCCCACTTGATGACGAAGTTGGCCCCCGAACCGCCGGAGGCATCGTTCAGCTCGACGAACAATTCGAGCGTCCCCAGTGGCGGCAGCAGCACCGGCGTCGGCACCCGCTCGCCAAGCTGCTTGCCATGGGTGTCGAAGTAACGGGCCGAGAGTATGCGCAACGGCCGCCTGGAATCGGTGTTGCGAATACTGACCAGCGCCGACAGCAAGACGGAAGAAGGATGACCGCTCCGCCCGAGATTGCCGTAAAGCATGTGCGAGTAAATCGGCAGATACAGCGTCTGCGCCTTGACCAGCGGCCGTACTTCCTGGGCAATTGCTGCGGTCGACGCCGCAAAAATGGCAAAAAACAGGGCTCGGAGCAAGGCCCGGCCTATCCGCTGAGATCTCATTTTTCCCCTTTTTTGTGTCGACCGAACCCGCCAGGCGCTTTTGTCGAGGCCCTTCGATTCTGCCACAGCCGCTACGAAATCTGCCAAAAATGCCCAGCCCGCCTTCAATCTGCGGCACCGCAAGCGCAGACGCGTTACCATCGTCACCAAAGCTTGCGCAAGCACGGAGGGCAGCATGCAGGGGTTCCTGAAAAAACTGTATATGACCGGCGACTTCTGGGGCGGCCTCGCCGCCATGCTGGTCGCGCTCCCCGCCGCCATCGCCTTCGGCGTCACCATTTATTCGGCCATTGCTCCAGCTCACGCCGCGCTCGGCGCCCTGGCCGGGATTGTCGGCGCCACCGTCATCGGTCTGATCGCCTCGCCGCTCGGCGGCACCGACCGCCTGATCAGCGCCCCCTGCGCCCCGGCCGCCGCCGTGCTCTCCGCCTTCGCCATCGAACTGGTGCACGACGGCGTGCCGGCCGGCAATATCGTGCTGCTGCTGCTCATGCTCGGCATCCTGGCCGGCGGCTTCCAGGTGCTGTTCGGCTTCGTCGGCATCGGCCGGCTGATCAAATACATCCCCTACCCGGTGGTCAGCGGCTACCTGACCGGCGTCGGCCTGATCATCATCGGCAGCCAGATCAACAAACTGCTCGGCACGACGAGCGACACGACCTGGTATCACAGCCTGATTTCGCCGTCACTCTGGGACTGGCGCGCCGTCGCCGTCGGCGGCACAACCATCGTCGTCATGCTGCTCGGCCCGAGCCTGACGCGCAAAATACCGGGCACCATTCTCGGCATCGCCGCCGGGCTGGCCACTTATTTCGGCCTGGCAACCCAGTATCCCGGCCTGCTTGAAGTCAGCAACAATCCGCTGATCATCGGCCCGCTCGGCGCCAGCAGCGAGGGCTACTTCGCCTCGATCACCGGGCGCTGGAACGAAATCGGCGATCTCCGCCTGTCTCAGGTCGCTGCGCTGATGGGCAGCGCCCTGACGCTGGCCGTCCTGCTCTCGATCGACACCCTGAAAACCTGCGTCGTCCTCGACCAGATGACGCGCTCGCAACACAACCCTAACCGCGAACTGATCGCCCAGGGCATCGCCAACGTCGCCTCATCCTCGGTCGGCGGCGTCCCCGGTGCCGGCACCATGGGCGCGACGCTGGTCAATCTTTCCAGCGGCGCCACGACGCGGGCCTCCGGGCTTGTCGAGGGCATCTCGGCGCTGGTCTTCGCGCTACTGCTGAGCAGCTTCATCGCCTGGATTCCAGTCGCTGCGCTGGCCGGCATTCTGATCGTCGTCGGCGTCCGGATGATCGACCGCGAGCCGCTGCGCCTCATCCAGTCCTCGGCCACCGTTTTCGATTTCGGCGTCGTCGTCGCCGTCGTCGTCGTCGCCCTGAGCATCAGCCTGATTGCCGCTTCCGGCGTCGGCGTGGCGATGGCGATCATTCTCTTCCTGCGCGAGCAGATCGGCGGCTCTGTCGTCCGTCACAAGTTCTACGTGAACCAGATGTCGTCGAACTGGCACCGCCCCGAATCGGAAACCCGCATCCTCGAACAGAAAGGCGACCAGGCAGTCATTTTCGAACTGCAGGGCAGCCTCTTTTTCGGCACCACCCAGCAACTGCTCAGCCAACTTGATGCCGATCTGAAAACCCGCAAATTCGTCATTCTCGACATGAAGCGGGTCCAGTCGGTCGACGTCACCGCCGCCCACATGCTCAGCCAGGTGCGCGACTCGCTGGCCGAACACCAGGCCCTGCTGCTGTTTTCCAATCTCCGCGAAAATCTGCCCAACGGCCGCAATCTGCGCGAGTTTCTGGAACAGACCGGGGTTACCGAAAACCCCGAAACAGTGCGCCTTTTTGCCGAACTCGACAACGCCATCGAATGGGTCGAAGACCGCCTGCTCGGCGAAGAAGAACGCACCCAGCCGGCAGCAGAAACCGCCCTGGAGCTTACCGAAATGGAACTCTTCAGGAATCGCAAGGATGAAACCCTGGCCGACCTTGAAGCCGGGCTGGAGAAATGGACCTATGCCGCCGGGGAGGCCATCTATTCGCGCGGCGAACCGGGCGATGCGATTTACCTGATCCGGCGCGGCTCGGTCAAAATTTTCGCCCCGCTCGGCGCCGGCCGCACCCGCCACATCGCCACCTTCGGGCGCGGCGATTTTTTTGGCGGACTGGCTTTTCTCGATGGCCGGCCCCATGACAACGATGCCATCGCCGCCACCGAGACGGAATTTTTCATCCTCTCGCTGGAGCAGTTCAACAAACTGGCCGAGGAACACAAAAAACTCGCCTTTACACTGTTGACCGCAATTTCCCGCTCGCTGGCCCTGCGCCTGCGCCATGCCGATACGGAAATTGCGATGCTGCACGAGTATTAACAAAGCGCCTGGCTGAACGACCGCTGCCGATTCCGTGCTGCTACTTTTGGGTATCAGCAATAGCAGACCCGCTTTTTGCCCAAAAACCGATCAAGCACATCACGAATTTTATGAGCGAGATCAAATAATTGCCGGAATAGTTGAGTAATCTACTCAACTATATCGGTGCAAACTGCAAGCACCGCGATTATTCGGAGGACCCCAGGATATGAGCAGCACACCCGTATTTTTCAAATCTCCTGAAATGGCAAAAAAATTCCCGTTGCACCCCAAGCATCCCGAGCGAACTTGTTGGGGATGCGATAAATATTGCTCGGTGAATTCACTGCAATGCGGAAATGGTTCCGGTCGCACTCAGCATCCGGCCGAAATGCTCGGCGAAGATTGGTACAAGTGGGGAGATTGGGGCATCGACTGGACCGAACCGCCGGAAACGAGTGCCTGAACATGGCTGGCTCATGGGGTTGTCCACACGAAATCAACGGCTTGTGTCACAAGGTGAATGGCCTGGCTTGTGACCCTGGCATGAAGGGCTGCGTTCTTTTCGGTCGCTATGTCTTCGCCAGTGCCGAAAAAAATGAACGCATGCTGCAGAAGCAGGCGCAAAGGAACGATGGCGCCGCAGCGCCGGCCGCGAAGGCCGGCAGTGACGGCCGCGAAGGCCGGCAGTGACGGCAAAGAATGATGATCAGACAGATGAGGTCGCGATGGATAACAGTGTGCAAGCAATT
>Ga0073904_10003743_pt1 | contig 11415 bp, 9 predicted proteins | sample KloWWTrecipitate_FD_66668 | JGI IMG/M metagenome (GOLD analysis project Ga0073904, IMG submission 66668) | Active sludge microbial communities from Klosterneuburg, Austria, studying microevolution and ecology of nitrifiers - Klosterneuburg... | ecosystem: Engineered > WWTP > Aerobic digester >... | reverse complement strand
TGGAAGGGGGCCATTGAACGCTGCCGGCTCAGTGGTCCTTGCTCCCGCCACGCCGATGGGTCTTGATTCGCTTCGGCTTCACGACTGGTGGCTGTAGGCGGATTCCGCACAACCGAGGCGGTGCCGAATCATGCGTAAACGGTCGTCGGACCTTGTGAGGTCTGACACAATTTCTGACACAATTGGGGTTGCCGGCCGGGCGCATCGCCCGTAAACTGTTGATTCCACTTGCACGGAGAGATGTCCGAGTGGTTGAAGGAGCACGCTTGGAAAGCGTGTGTACGGGAAACCGTACCGTGGGTTCGAATCCCACTCTCTCCGCCATATCAGCGACGCGCCCTTGACCTGGCGGATTTCATCCGGATATAAATAGGGGCAGCCATGAGCCCCGCCTTGTCCCGGCCCCCACAGGCCTGCACCGCGTTCAACGGCGTCGCACGTGTGGCATCGGGCACGCTGGCCGACGTCACCGCCGCAGCGCGCGCCCTGGCCGCCCGGGACCCGGCCGCCTCAATCCTCGTCTTCGACGACGACACGGGCGCGCTCGTGGAGGTCGACTTGCGCCCTCACGCGGCAACCGCCCCGGCACGGACGGAGACCGATGCCGATCGGGGCGGGATGGGTGGGACGGGCCACTCCGCCGCAGATCCCGGCGCACCCCGAGGGCCGGGACGCCCCCGGCTGGGCGTCGTCGCGCGCGAGGTCACGCTGTTGCCACGCCACTGGGAGTGGCTGAGCAGTCAGCCGGGCGGCGCCTCCGTGGCACTGCGGCGCCTCGTCGAGGAGGCGCGCAAGGCACGCGCCGGCGCCGATCGCCGCCGGCGGGCGCAGGAAGCAGCGTACCGATTCATGTCGGCCATCGCCGGCGATCTTCCGGGCTACGAGGAGGCGCTGCGGGCGCTCTTCGCCGGAGCGGCGGACCGCTTCCACACCCACACGCGCCCGTGGCCCGCCAGCCTCCGCACCTATGCCCGGCACCTGGCCGCGGGCGCCTTCGACGCCGAGGAGACACGACCGTGAAGCGCAGCCGCAAGGACGCTCTGGCGCACTACAAGACCCGCCGGCCGGGTGAAGGCCTACGCCGTGCGCTGCAGCGCGTCGGGGCGAGTGTGGGTCGGTGCATCACCAAACCTGCACGCGGCCCGCAACAGCACCTGGTTCCTGCTCCGCCACGGCGACCACCGCGACGCGGCGCTCCAGGCAGACTGGCGGACGTTCGGCGAGCACGCGTTCTTCTTCGACGTGCTCGAAACCCTGGCCGCGGACGTGGCCCCGGTTCTCGTGCCGGAACTGCTGAAAGAAAAGCGCCGCGACTGGGCAGCCCGCCTCGGCGCCGGCGTGCTGCTGTAACCAAGCGTCTCGGCACATCCTCCAGACGGGTCCGGGCGGAGGGCCAGCGGGCACCTCCACGGCGGCGGCAGCAGCCTCCGTTTCGCCGTCAGGTCTGGCCGCCGGAGCTCATCAACCGGTCGAGCTCGTCCCACCGCGCGTAGGCGGTGGCGAGTTCGCCGGGCAGGGCTTCGAGACGGGCGAGATGCGCGTGGATGTCGGTCGCCGGCAGCTTGTAGAACCCAGGCGAGGACACCTCGGTGGTGAGCCGTGCCTGCTCGGCTTCGAGCGCGTCGATGCGCGATGGCAACGCCTCGAATTCCTTTCGTTCCTTGAAGGTGGGCTTGCGGCGGGTGGAGGTGACGCCGGGACTGAAGTCCCGGCGCTCCGAACCCGCGTGCTCCGTACCGGGACTGAAGTCCCGGCGCTCCGAACCCGCGTGCTCCGTACCGGGACTGAAGTCCCGGCGCTCCGTACCTGTCCGGTGCTCCGTACCGGGACTGAAGTCCCGGTGCTCCGTACCTGCCCGGCGCTCCGTGCCCGCGCGAGGGGCGCTGGTGCTGCCGGAGCGCCGGGACTTCAGTCCCGGCGTCGCCAGTCGCTCGTTTCCCGCCACCTCGTTCCCGGCCGCCGACGCCTGGCTCTGCCGCTTCCAGTCGTCGTAGCCGCCCACGTATTCCTCGATGCGCCCGTCGCCTTCGAACACCATCGTGCTCGTGATGACGTGGTCCAGGAATCGGCGATCGTGGCTCACGAGCAGGAGCGTGCCCGGCCACGCCACGAGTTCGGCCTCGAGCAATTCCAGCGTCTCGAGGTCGAGATCGTTGGTCGGCTCGTCGAGCACCAGCACGTTGGCCGGCCGTGTGAAGAGCCGGGCCAGCAGCAGTCGATTCCGTTCACCACCCGACAGCGCCTTCACCGGCGACCGCGCCCGCTCGGGCGAGAACAGGAAGTCCTGCAGGTAGCCGTGCACGTGCCGCGTCTGGCCGTTCACCGTCACGGTGTCGCTGCCGTCGCCCACCGTCTCCACCACCGTCCGCTCCGGGTCGAGCTGCTCGCGCTGCTGGTCGTAATAGGCCACCTGCACCTGGCTGCCGCGACGCACCTGGCCGGCATCCGGCCCGATCTCCCCCAGCAACAGCCGCAACAGGGTCGTCTTTCCGGCACCATTGGGCCCAATCAGGCCGATGCGATCGCCGCGGACGATGCGCGTCGAGAAGTCGCGCACGACGGCGGAGCCGCCGTACGACTTGCTGAGATGTTCGGCCTCGAACACCACCTTGCCGGTCTGCTCGGCCTCGCTCACCTGCAGGCGCACGCTGCCGGGCTGCACCCGGCGAGCGGCACGTTCAGCGCGCATCGCCATCAGCGCCTTGACGCGACCTTCGTCACGCGTGCGACGGGCCTTGATGCCCTGCCTGAGCCACGCCTCCTCCTGGACCATCTTCTTGTCGAACTTCGCCCGGTGGACGGTTTCCTGAGCCAGCCACTCCTCCTTCTTCCGGACAAAGGTCTGGTAGTCGCCGGGCCACGAGGTCAGCCGCCCGCGGTCCAGCTCGATGATGCGCGTGGCGAGATGCTCGAGAAACGCCCGGTCGTGCGTGACGAAGACGACCGCACCGCCGTACTCGAGGAGAAAGCTCTCGAGCCACTCGATGGCTTCGACGTCGAGATGGTTGGTCGGCTCGTCCAGCAACAACAGATCGGGCTGCCCGACCAGGGCGCGCGCCAGGAGCACGCGGCGCTTCCAGCCGCCAGACAGCGTATCGACAATGGCGTCGGCCGGCAGTTGGAGGCGTGAGAGCACCAGTTCGACGCGCTGTTCGAGGCGCCAACCGTCGCGCTCTTCCAGTTCGTGCTGGAGCGCCCCGAGGCGCTCGAGGGCGGCGGACGTGGCCTCGCGCGCCACGTCGACCGCCGCGTGGTGGTAGGCACGCACGACCTCAGAGAGATCGCCCAGGCCGTCGGCCACGACGTCGAAGACCGGCGCGGTCGCCGACAGCGGCACGTCCTGCACCAGCCGCGCGATGCGCGTGCCGGGCTGCCGCCACACCGTTCCGCCATCGGGCGGCAGATCGCCAGCCAGAATCCGGAGCAGCGTGGACTTGCCGGCGCCGTTGCGGCCGATGACGGCGACGCGCTCGCCCGGCTCCACCTGCACGGCCACATCGTCGAGGAGCGGCAGATGTCCGTAGGCGTGGCACACGTGGTCGAGCACGACGAGAGGCACGCGTGACACGGTACCACCGGCGGCGGCGGCATGCCACCCGGGCCAGGGTGACAACCGCGACTACAATCGACGCATGCCACTCGACCACTACGTCACGCTCGGCCGGTCCGGTCTCCGCGTCAGCCCGCTGTGCCTCGGCACGATGACCTTCGGCGAAGACTGGGGCTGGGGCTCGTCGGTCGCCGACTCCGACGCCATCCTCGCCCGGTTCCTGGAGCGTGGCGGCAACTTCATCGATACCGCGAACGCCTACACCCGGGGCCACGCGGAGGTCATCATCGGCGACTTCTTCGCCCGCACGCCGGGGCGGCGCGATCGCGTGGTGCTGGCCACGAAGTTCCTCTCGAACCTCTACCCCGGCGATCCCAACGGCGGCGGCGCCGGGCGCAAGGCGATGGTGGCGGCCTGCGAGCAGTCGCTCCGCCGGCTCAAGACCGACTACATCGATCTCTACTGGATGCACTGCTGGGACCAGCACACACCCATCGACGAGACGATGCGCGGGCTCGACGACCTCGTCGGGTCCGGCAAGGTCCGGTACGTCGGCTTCTCCGACACGCCCGCCTGGAAGGTCGCGCAGGCGCACACCGAAGCCCACTTCCGGGGCTGGGCGCCGCTCATTGCCCTGCAGATCGAGTACTCGCTGATCGAGCGGACCGTGGAGGGTGAGCTCATGCCGATGGCACAGGAGCTGGGCCTGGGCGTGACGCCGTGGTCACCCCTGCGCGGGGGGGTGCTCTCGGGCAAGTACACGCGCGAGAACGCGGCCACGAAGAAGTCGGACCGCGGGGAACGGGTGACGATGTTTCTCACCGAGCGAAACTTCGCGATCATCGACGAGCTCCTCCGCGTCGCGCGCGAGATCGAGGCGCCGCCGGCGGCGGTGGCGCTGTCGTGGGTGCAGTCGCGTCCGGGCGTGACCTCCACCATCATCGGCGCCCGCCGGATGGATCAGCTCGACCAGAACCTCGCCGCCCTCGATCTCACCCTGAGCCCGGCCCATCTCGAGGCGCTCGACGCCGTATCGGAACCCGTTCTCAATTTTCCGGCCGCCATGCTGAAGTTCGTCCCCATGTTCACCCAGGGCGGCCTGACGGTAAGCGGGCTGAAGACGCCGGCCTGGCCGCTGGCGCCGACCGGCGAGGCGGATCGGTATTGATCGGGCCCCCACGGCGTTCTCGATTGACTCCGGATATCGATGTAACTACATTGACGCGGTGCACGCGCGCCCCGCCGCCCCCGCCAGACCCGACGGCGGCGCTTTCGTGTTACCCTGCGCCTGCGGAAACCTCCGGCGGCTCACGCGGCTGGTCACCCGACTCTACGACCTCGAACTGCGTGCCTCGGGACTGGAGATCACCCAGCTCGGCCTGCTGGCCATCCTCAACACGCTGGGCGAAGCGACCCACAAGCGGATCGCCGCCGGCCTCGCCATCGACAGCACGACGCTGACGCGAACGCTCGGGCTGCTTCGCCGGCGCGGCTGGGTGGACGGGCGCGCCGGTCCCGACCGCCGCGAGCGCGTCTACCGGCTCACCGCGCCCGGACGCGCCCGGCTACGCCGCGCCCGCCCGGGCTGGGAGCGCGCGCAGGCCCGTCTGCACGGCATCATCGGCGACGCCCAGTGGCTGGCGCTGCTCGAGGCCACGACATCGGCCACGGCCAGGCTCGCGGCCGGCACTACTCCTGATAGTTGAGTTCGAAACCGCACGGAGACCGACCAGATGTGTTCCAAGAGCGTGAGTGAGTGGCAGCGCGGCCTGGTGGCCGCCGTCGTGATGGCCGGCCTCGCGGGTCCGGTGTGGGCCCAGTCGCCGGCCGAGCCCGCCGCCGGCACACGGACCTTCAAGGTGACCGTACTGCCCGCAGGGACGGCGCCGCCCGTCATCGACGGGCGCGTGGACGACGACGTGTGGACGCACGCGGAGGGGTACGGCGACTTCGTGCAGCAGGATCCGGTCGAGGGTGCGCCCGCCACCGAGAAGACCGAAGTGCGCATCCTCATGGACGGCAAGAACCTGTATATCGGGGTGATCGCGTTCGACTCCGAGCCGAGCCGAATCGTCTTCACGCAGGCCAAGCGCGATGCCGACCTCACCGAGTCCGACTCCATCCAGATGGTGTTCGACACCTTCAACGACAAGCAGAACGGGTTCGTCTTCGGCACCAATCCCACCGGCGTGGAGTACGACGGTCAGGTGGCCGGCGAAGGCAGCACGGGATCGTCGGTGATTAGCGCGGGCGCCGGCGGGTCGCGCCGCGGGGCGCTGGGCGCCTTCAATCCCAACTGGGACGCCGACTGGTCCGTGCGTTCTCAAATCACCGCGCGGGGCTGGGAAAGCGAAATCGCCATTCCCCTCAAGACGCTGCGCTATGCCCCCGGCGACAATCGCACGTGGGGCTTCAACGTCCTGCGCAACATCCGCCGCAAGAACGAGCAGTCGTTCCTGCAGCCGGTGCCACGCGGTTACACGCTGACGCAGGTCTCGTCGGCCGCGCAGTTGACGGGCCTGGCGCTTCCACAACGGCGCGACATCAAGATCACTCCGTTTGTCGCCGCCTCGGCGAGCACCGACAAGCGCTTCGCCGACAATCAGAACGACTTGACGGGCGATGTCGGCGTGGACCTCAAGTGGGGCGTGACGCCGAGCCTGACGGCCGATCTCACGGTCAACACCGACTTCGCACAGGTGGAGGCCGATGACGAGCAGGTCAACCTGACGCGGTTCGAGCTCTTCTTCCCGGAAAAGCGGCCCTTCTTCCTCGAGAACTCCTCCATCTTCCAGTTCGGCGCCACCCAGCAGGTCGACCTCTTCTTCTCCCGCCGCATCGGCATCGAGCGCGGCAGCATTGTACCCATCATCGCGGGTGGGCGCCTGAGCGGCAAGGTCGGGGGGCTGAACGTCGGCGTGCTCAATATCCAGACGCAGGAGGCGCACAACGAGCGGACCGACGCGCTCATCGCACCGGCGAACAACTACACGGTCACACGCGTGCAGCGCGAGTTCGGCCGATCGAACGTCGGCGCCATCTTCGTCAACCGGCAGGGTGTCGGCAGCGCCGCGGGATCGGACAACTACAACCGCTCGTACGGCATCGATACCGCGCTGCAGACCACGCAGAACACCAAGCTCTTCGCCTTTCTCGCCGCCACCACCACTCCCGGCAGCACCGGCACCGACAAGGCCGGGCGCGTGTTCTTCACGTTCAACAAGCCGAACCTCTTCAACGGCAACGTCGGCTACATGGGCGTCGGCAACCGCTTCAACCCCGAGGTGGGCTTCCTGCCCCGCCGGGGCTACCACTTCGGAACCTACCGCGTCTTCCTCGACTATCAGCCGAAGCGGATTCCGTACATCCGCCGCGTGTCGTCGCACGTGTTCGAGCAGTGGTACTGGGGGCTCGACGGCAACGTGCAGACCATGCGCGGCCACTACCACTTCCTCGAAGTGCAGCCGCGGACAGGCGGACGCTGGGGCATGCGCGTGGACCGCGAGCAGGACCGACCGATTGCGCCGTTCAGAATCTACCGTGCGCCGGGCGGGCGCGAGGTGGTGATTCCCCCGGCGCTCTACTCGTGGTGGTACTGGACGGCGGAGTACTTCAGCGACCCCTCCGCGCCCCTGTCGTTTTCCGTGCTGCCCACCTGGGGGCAGTTCTACAACGGCGATCAGAAGTCGGTCGTGGCCAGCATGGCGGGCCGAGTGGGCTCGAAACTCACCACGAGCGTCGGTCTGACCATGACCGACGTCAAGCTGCCGTACGGCGACTTCACGACGACGCTCGTGCCGATCAAGGCCAGCTACTCGTTCACGCCGCTGGCCACGCTCGCCGCCCTGGTGCAGTACAACAGCCAGAGCACGCTGGTCAGCTCCAACCTGCGGCTGGCGCTGCTCAACCGCAGCGGCACGGGCCTCTTCTTCGTCTACAACGACCAGCGGGACACCTCGCCGGAAACGCGTTCGTACCGGGGGCTGAGCGAGGACAATCTGCTCGGCCGGTCGTTCATCGTCAAGTACACGAAGCTGTTCGACTTCTAGTCGGCGCCCGTGACGCTAGCGCGCTGACCCGCGGTGCGACGCACCGCGGTCACCGCGTTGAAGACCACTCGGAACGTGCCGAAGGATTGGCCGCGCCACTGCGGGCGGAAGCCGAGCAGGATGATGTGGCCATGGCCGCGCGCCACGTCGAGCGCCGCGGCGCGGTGGTTGAGGAAGCGCTCGCCGAGCAGATACCCCGACAGGAGGGGTGAGCCCGTATCCTGATAGCGCGCGAGCACCTCGCCGGTAAAGCCCTCGCCGGTCTCGAAGGCCGGGCTGTCGTCCACGAAGATCGCGGCGCGATCGGGCATGCCCGCCATCACCGGGTGCGTGGTGGTGGCGGCCACCTCCAGCACCGAGCCTCCGGTGAAGAACTCCTGCCGCTCGAGGCCCCCGACGACGTTGGTCACGGGCAGTCCGAAATGCCGAATGGCAAACGCGGTGGACCGGTTGAAGCACACCAGCGTGCCGCCGGCCTGTACGAACGCGTCGATGGCGCGGACGCCGTCGGTGCCGATGCCGCCCTCGTACTGCGCCGGCACGACGCCCGTGGCGTAGCCGTCGAGCAGCCCGCGGCCCTCGTCTGCAATGACGAGCGCGTCGATCCGATTGCCGAGCGGGCCGCCCCGGAAATCTCCCGGATAGAGGCTCACGACCTCGAAGCCGTAGCGCTCGAGCATCCAGCGCGTCCAGCCCTCGTCCATGCTGGCCATCCACGGCCGATACAGCCCCACCCGCGGCCGCGACAGCGGGCGCGCACCCTCCGGCGCCGCGACACGCTCGGCGCGGAGCGCCAGGGAGGTGGCGAGCTCGTCCTGCTGCGCACGCGTCAAGCCGGTCACCACGTAGCGTGCGGCGGCAGCTGCCGTGGTCCTCGCACCTGGCGCACCCGAGGCACCGGCCATCTCTGAGGTACCTGAGGCACCTGAAAACAGCACCTGCGCGCCCATGGCCCACGCCCGGTTCAAAGCGGCGAACGTGTTGTTCTGCGCCGGGTCGAGCGCGAGTGCCGGGCCGGCGCCGATAATCGAGCCGGCCGGCGGAACAATCGCCGCCGCGGTGGGGCTGGTATCGAAACCCGCGCCCGGCACGCTATCGAAGGGCGCCAGGTCCGTTCCGCCCGGCTCGTAGGGGGTCGCCGGGCCGACGGCCGGCAGGTCGGTCCCCAAGCGCATCAGCTTCGCGCGCAGATCCTCGGGCACCGGCGCGGTGAGCGCGGTTACCGAGACGCCCATCTGGTACGGCAGCGTCCAGCCCGCCGCGTCGTAGGGCTGCTCGAGCGGGCCATCCGGCGACTCGCGCAGGTCGGGATAGTGCTGCACCTCGAGCACCTGCCGGGCCGTCTCGGCATACTCCTGGTCCATGAGGATGGCCCACGTGCCGGCCGGATAGCTCACGCCCTCGACGGAGGCGGCGGAGGTGAGCTGCAAGACACGCACGCCCCGGAACGCCAGGCGCCGCAGCATCTCCACCGCCGCGACAGGGTCGCGCTGTTGCTGCGGGATCAGGTACGCATAGGGTGGCGCGCCGGTGTACTTCTCGATCTGCCAGCGACCGGCGCGGTAGCGGTTCAGCAGCACGTTCTCGCGGTACCGGGCCGCGTAGTCGAGCACCGCCAGCGACGCTGTTTGCATGTACTCCACGGCGTCCCGGAGCCGCCACCACCCGCCGGGCCAAGGGCTGGTGTAGAGCGACTGCGGGCGCAGATCGCGCATGTTCTGCGGAAAATCGCTCATGGTGTAGAAGCGCGGCGTGGCGTAGGCGTAGAGTGCCGTCTCGGTCAAGTAAGACACGATGTTCTGGAACACCGCCTTGTAATCGATGTAGCCGGGGTACCAGGCATCGAACTCCGTGCCCAGGTGGGTGGCGCCCACCTGGCCGCGCTCTTCGAGGCCCTTGGCCATCGCCATGCCAATCATGTTGATCTCGCGTGAGATCAAGGGGGGCGCCAGCGACGCGATGGGCTCGGCAAACGGCGGCAGCCAGATGCGCGCGGGGAACGGCGGGCTCTGGTGATGGACGTGGATGATCTGCGGCTCCCACTGACGCCAGGCGTGCTCCATCACGCGCGACTCGATCATGTTGAGCATGTAGCCGTCGCGGTTGTTGTCGTGGCCGACGTAGGCCTGGTACAGCCGCGGCAGCGGCGCCACTTCGAACGGCGTGCCCACGTTGCCGCGGTACCACTCGGTCACCATCTGCTGGCCATCGGGGTTGAGAGTCGGCCACAGCAGCAGGATCACGTTGTCGAGGATGGACGCAACCGCGGGGTCGTCGGCCTTCGCCAGCAGGTCGTAGGCGAGCTGCATGGTGTGCAGCGGACCGGCCACTTCGGTCGAGTGCAGGCCGCCATCGATTGACACGATGACCCGGCCCTCACGGGCCAGCGCGCGCGCCTCGTCTTCGCTCATCGATCCGGGATGCGCCAGGCGCCGCGCGATTTCGCGGTAGCGGTCGATCTTCGCCAGATTCGCCACCGACGAGATGGCGGCGAACCAATACGTCCGTCCCTCGGTCGACGTCCCCGCCCGCACCATCGTCAGGCGATCGCTGGCAGCGTCGAGCTTCTGGAAATAGGCGACGGTCTCGTCGTAGGTGGCCAGCTTGTAGTCGGCGCCGACCTGGTAGCCGAGCACGGACTCTGGCGAGGGCAGCGTGGACTGCGCGCCGAGATTCGAGAGGCCAAGACAGAGGAACGACAGGACTAAGACGACATTCCGGAACATGGTCGGAGTGAGTTATAGCACTGGACCCCGCCGGCCGGCCGCGCCAAGGGCGCCCGACCCTAGAATCGCTGGGCGAACTCGATCAGCATCCGGGCCGCCAGCGCCACGGGGACGCCGACGACGATGATGCCCATCGGGACGAGCCAGACGACGAGGAGCGCTCCGGCCAGATCCCCGAGCAGGCCCATGGCGCCGGCCTTCACGACCGGTCACCCACGGGCAGAGTCCGCTAGCCTGGCGCACACCCTGACGGAGCGGGGCACTCACTCGAACGCTGGCGGGCTCGGTGCGGTGTAACTCTCTCCACTGTCCAGGAACTGGCCACCGCGCGCGGCTGCGCAGGGGGAGACGTATAATAGACGCACGCCGCTTTCCTGAGTTCTTCGGCCATTCCGGCCTCGATCCCTCACCAAAGCACCATCAGCGAGGGACCGTTGAACCACCAAGCCGCCGTTCGCATTCTGGACGAGTTGATCGCCGCGATCGACCGCCGGCGCCCTCAGGAGCAGCGCGGCGGCGAGGCCGCCATCGCACGCGACGCCGCAGTGCTCAAGGCGCAGGCCCAGAAGCGCATCGCAGAGCTCCAACACGAGCCGGCCCTGACGGAGCCAGCGTAATCGCCCGCGATCCTGGCGTAACCGAGGCTGAGGGCCGACCGGCCCTCAGCCCAGAGCCGCGCCGTTGCCACGCATCCAGATCGATCGCCGATCGTCCGTACGGCGGAGCGTTCGCATGAGGTGGCTCGCGCGTCAGAGAGGCGCTCCGCGCCGCCCGGCGGCCCAGCCGCCCCTGCGCGACGAGCTGCTGAGCATCGAGCGGCTCGAAGAGCGCGCGCTGTCGCTGGCCGCAAGCTTCACCGTCGATCCCGATCCGCGCCACCGCGCGCGGGACACGTTCCCCCGCTTCGAAGACAACGTCCGCCTCCTGCGCGCGGCCTACCGGACGCTGGCCGACGATGTCCGCACCGGCCAGTTCGTCGGGTCGGCGGCGGACTGGCTCCTCGATAACTTCCACCTTATCGCGTCCGAGATCTCGGACATTCGCCGCAACCTGCCGCGGACCTACTCGCGCAGGCTGCCGGCCCTGGCCT
>Ga0073904_10003737_pt1 | contig 11425 bp, 6 predicted proteins | sample KloWWTrecipitate_FD_66668 | JGI IMG/M metagenome (GOLD analysis project Ga0073904, IMG submission 66668) | Active sludge microbial communities from Klosterneuburg, Austria, studying microevolution and ecology of nitrifiers - Klosterneuburg... | ecosystem: Engineered > WWTP > Aerobic digester >... | reverse complement strand
TGTTTGATCTCGTGCAGCATAATTGTATAAAGATCAAGAGCTTTAATCAGAAAATGTGTCAGTTCGTAATCAAGCTGTTCCTGTATCAGGTTAAAATCTGAGTTTGGTCTTTTAGGTGAATAAAATGATTTCAGCTCATTTTTGAGATCAGCCATATTAGAATAATAAAATTCATCCCGGACATGATTGCTTTTGATCTTTTGATAATATACATCAAATAGTTTTTGAAACATTTTATCAAGGTCACGGTCTCTGAGCTGTTCGAGAAGGTACAAAGTATTCTGATGCTCATTTTTTTGAAAAAATATTATTTTCAAAAATTCCATACTCACAGCCAGCAGATCTGATGACAGATTCCTTATTTTAAAATAATCATATTCCTCATCAGGAAATATAATTTTAAAAACATTTTTGGCATCTAGTTTTTTATCCTGAAATTCAGGGTAAAATCTTATCAGCACATCGAGTAAAGAAATGACAAATTTGTTTTTATTAAAAAAAGGAGATTGAGTAAATTCTCTGAATTGTTTGATCTCTTTTTTTGAAAAAGTCTTTAAAACCTGTATAAGTTTAGAATTATGCATTAGTCTTTTTTCTAAAAAAATTATTTAAAAAGTGCTAAATCAGCTTAAATTTATCGATTATGAATATAATTATACACTATTAGGATATTTATATTTCTAAAACCGAATAAATTATTCTTTTGAAAATAAAATAGAATTTTATAATTTGGATCACTTGGCGTATGATTACAATTTCATTTTTAACACTTCCCGGGATTATTCTTATCTTTTCTTCGTACGCCATACGTTTCTTGATAAAAGAAAATTTCGGGAAGTCTATTTTAATACTTATGATTTTAAAAAAATATTCAATTAATATTATAACGAAAGGAAAAAAATGAAATCAATAATTTCACTTGTCATTATCTGCGCTTTGTCAGTTATTCTTACGGCAGGCACAGCGGAATCTCAGCAAAATACAACAGGTAATTCCAAAAAAGTAAAAACATCTTCATTCCATAAAAAAGGAAAGAAGGTTACTGACCAAAAAACAATAAATGAAATCATTTCCAAAAATCAAAAATCTTATAAAAAGAATTTACGCGGCAGCTGGCTTCTCGAAGAAGATTTCGAGTCCGGAAATTTTCCTCCTGCCGGCTGGTCAATTTTAAATGGAGCAACAGAGTGGGAACAGCAATTTTACAGTGGATACGGAAATGGCAATTACTGCATGTTTTATTCAAGCTGGCAATGTAATTACTCGGATAATATAATTTTTACAAATGATTTTAATTCAAATACGCAATTCGGAGATAAGCTTATTTTTGATTACGCTTATGCTCCGTATGATGACGGAAATGCTTATTATGATGATCTGGAAATTTATTACTACGATGCAGTAGAACAGATTTATTATAGTCTTGTTTATTATTACGGATGGGAGTTACAAACCGCAAGCGTAGGTGATCAGTATTTTGAACCTCAGAGCAATGAATGGGGAACGATGATTGTTGACATCCCTGAAAACGCTTCAAGTATATATTTCAAAGTCTGGGAAAACTGCGCCAACAATCTTTATATAGATAATATTAAAGTTGGAGCTGTTATCGGAGGTTATGATGCTTCAGTAGAAATTTTATGGGGAAAAGGAAAAGTTCCTCTTTCTTACGGTGTGCCTGATAAAATACCGGTGCTCATTAAAAATCTAACGAGTAATCCAATAAATAATCTAATGGTAAGCCTGGAAATTTCCGGAACAAACAATTTATCTGATGCAATCGAAATTCCTTATATCGGACCTTTAGATACTTTTCAGGTTGACTTCCTTGGATTTACTCCGGTGTTAAACGGATTTTCCGATATTACTGTGTCTATTCCAAATGATGATGATAATGGAAATAATGAGAAGACTTTTATTACAGAAGCAAATTCCAATACAATAAGGTACGTTGATTCAAACTGCTGTAACAGCAGTGTCGGCTGGGTCGGACAGAATGCTTTTCTGAATAAGTATTATATGTCAGGCACAGGTCAGATAAGAACAGTAAACATAAAACTTCCGGACTGGAATTTTGGTCAGATAGTTTACGGTATTGTTTTAAACAGCAGCGGTACAATAGTGGGAAAATCACCGCACTATAAAATAAAAGCGTCTGATCAGAATACATATAAATCTTTCCAGATCACAGATCCCAAACCGTTTACTGTAACTAACGATTATTACTATGTCGGTATAGCTCAGACTGAATACGCAGGAGATGGTTTTGCATATGGATCTCAGCAGATGCTGTATGAATTACCTGCAAGACCTGACGCAAATTATTATTCTAATCTTGCTCCTCCGGGTACAAATGTCGGTGCTTATGAATTTCCGAGAGAGTGGGGACAGAATTACGCGATAGAAGCTGTAATGGGAAATCAGGCGGCAACAGATGCGGGAATCTCCGATCTTGGTCTGACTTATGATCAGTATTTTAATTCAACTACTTTTACGCCTGTAGGAAAAGTATTTAATGCAGGCACAGGCTCGGTCTCATTCAGCGTCAGAAGAACTATTTCACCCGGTGGATATACAAGCACTAAATCCGTAACAGGATTAGCTGCAGGAGCAAATGCATTTGTAAACTATGATCCGTGGACATTTACTTCGGGTACAGTTTATACTGTGAAAGATTCAATTCTTATTTCAGACGGAAATAATTCTAACAATGTAATGACATCCAATATTACTCCTAAAATTGCTAAGGAAATGTGCATACTTTGGCAGCAGCAGAAAGACAGAGACAGTCTGGTCAGAGCAGTCATCAGCGACGGTAGATATGCTAATAATTTTGATACAGTAGGAATGTATTATACAGGATCATACAGAGCCTGGAAAGTAATGATTGTGAACTTTAAAGAAGAAGGAAGTTATTCACCGTGGGTCAGGGATTCTTTAAAAAGATTCATTGACAACTCTACTGCCGGAAATAAAAAATCACTGATCGTTTTTAGTGATAATACTTCTTTACCAAATGATCCTGAGACCGGATATATGACCCCGGCAGATACAATATTTTACAGACAATATCTTAAAGCAAAGACAATAAGCGACGACTGGATCGGAAGTATTCCATCAAGTCAGAGTAAATTCAGAGGAGTCGGATTTTTCAACGGTATCTCACAGGATTCTGTATCCGATCCCTACACACCTGAATTAATAAGACCTGTTAACGGCAGTATAGCAGCATTCAAGCCAAAGTCAGTTACAGGAAACGGATCAGACTCTTGTAATGCAGTTTGCTTTGCAGGAGCAAATTATAATACATTCTTCATGACTAATCAATTTTCAAGTCTGAGAGCAACCGGCGGATCTCCGCTATCACTTGGACCTGTTTTGGTTTATACAAAAATCATAGACTGGCTGCAGAGTGTAAACACAAACGCAAAAGTACTTGACCTGACAGCTTTGTATGAAGGTCTTTACAGCATTGGTCAAAATACTATGGCAGGTGATACAGTAACTGTATATCTGAGAAACGCATCAAGTCCATATCAGAAATTAGATTCGTCAAAGGGATTTCTAAATTCGGTGGGATCTGAATCTTTCATTTTCAATAATGCTTCTAATGGTGTAAATTATTATCTGCATCTGAAACACAGAAACGGACTTGAGACCTGGAGTAAAACACCTCAGCAGTTTAGTGCAAATTATGCTTCATATAATTTTACTGTAAATGCAAACAAAGCATTCGGTGATAATATGATATTAAAAGGAAGCAAGTGGACAATATACAGCGGTGATGTGAATCAGGACGGAGTCATAGACATAGATGATAACTCTTTGATAGAAAATGCTGCGTTTAATTTTGAATCAGGATATATCCGTACAGATCTGAACGGAGATGAAATAGCGGATATCAGTGATCAGGCGATAGCTGATAATAATGCATATAACTTTGTTTCAAAGTCCACTCCGGGTGGAGCTCTTATTGCTCCCGAAATTCAGGAAGATTATGTTCCGGTTAACCAAAGTCCAGATACTGAATTTAAAACTGATCATGAAATATATGAAAGAACTAAAAACATACAAAGTAATATTAAGTCAAATGACTTAAGGGAGAAATTATTTATCAAAACAAATAAATAATTTATCCAGCGAAAATGTTCAAAAAAACTGATTCGTAACCCTCAAAAAAGACCGGCAGAATACAGCCGGTCTTTTTTTTTATTCTTAGCCTATTCCAAATTAAATTTATTTTCCATAAATTACATAAATCATTTTTCAAATAATTCAATGATCATGCTTAAAAAATTACCTCCTTCTTTTATTTCTTCAGATAGACTTAGTTTGAAAATTTTTATACCGGTATTATTTGCAGTCTTATACTTTGGAAATACAAATGTAAAGGCTGGAGACACAACATGGGTAACGACTTTTGATCAGAATTTTCAGAACTGGGCTGATACTCATTATGGAAATTTTTTGCTACCCGATACGAATACACATTATAAAAAAATCACAATGTACTATACTATCGGCTGTCCTGCAGCGGGTTGTGATCCGTGGGACAGGATTGGCTGGATAAAACTTTATACAGATTCTGTAGCGAATGTTGAGATTGCGAGAATTGTAACGCCATATAATATTGTAGGAGGAGGAATGCCGGGACAATGTGCATTTGAAATTGACGTGACTGATTATATGTCACTACTTCATGATTCAGTGAGACTTGGAAGTTATATTGAAAGCTGGATAGGAGGTACGCGTGGCTGGCTTGTAACAGTAAAGTTTGCATTCATTGAAGGTGAACCTGAAAAGATTCCATATAAAGTTGTAAATCTCTGGCAGGATAACAGAATTGTTTACGGTGATACCGCTGTGAATCCTGAAGCGATACTCGTACCTAGAGAAGTTGCAGTAGATATGGGCACATCTAAAGCAAAAGTGAAAATAATTACTACAGGACACGGTCAGGGTAACACAGATAATGCAGCAGAATTTTCTTTAAAGATCCATACACTTAAAGTAGGTGCACAGAATTACGATCAGGTGCTTTGGAGATCAGACTGTTCAGTTAATCCATGCAGTCCTCAGGGAGGGACATGGCAGTATGCAAGAGCGGGATGGTGTCCGGGAGCTAGTGTGATCCCGTGGGATAGTGACGTGACTGCAAATATAACTCCGGGTCAGAAAGTGATAATAGATTATGATCTGTATCCTTATGAAAATTTCTGCCGACCGACAAATCCGATTTGCATTTCAGGGCAGACGTGTTCTGATTGCAATTATAATAATAACGGTCATACGGAACCGCATTATACAATTCAGGGACAACTTGTTTTATACAAAGATAATCCGGCAATAAGTGTAAATAATATCAGCACAAATACACCGGAGAATTTCATGCTTCATCAGAATTATCCGAACCCGTTCAATCCATCAACTAAGATAAAATTTGATCTGCCATCATTTGGAAAAGTAACACTACAGATAATTGACATAAACGGAAAGACAGTTGATACTTTAGTCGAGGGAAAATTAAATCCCGGAACGTACGAAGCCGAATGGAATGCGGGCGGATTGTCCAGCGGAGTTTATTTTTATAAATTAGAGTCGGGAAATTTTTCACAGACAAACCGTATGGTTCTGATCAAATAATTACAAGTATCATCAGACTATTAACTGATATTTAATATTGAAATTAATATAAATTTGAATTCTACACTTAATAAAAATTGAAGTTTGCTTTATAAAAAATTTTTTATGAATTTTATAAACCATAATTGTAAAAGTTAAACAGCTCAGAAAGGAGGTTGCTCTGAATAAATTGAAATTGATTTGAAATTTAATTTAGTAAATTATTTATTAATTAAACTTTTTAACAAAATGAAAACTTTTAACAAATTTTTTGCAGTATCTTTACTGGCATTTATGTCTGTATTTTTTATGAAGTCAGACTCAAATGCAGATGTATATACTTTTACTGAATCATTGTCAGGACTTGAAGAAGTACCTCCAAATGCATCAACAGGTACAGGTTTACTAACAGGTACATATGACGATGGTACAAATGCACTTTCATTTAATGTATCTTTCAGTGGATTAAGTGCCGGAACAACAGCAGCACATTTTCACGGACCTGCGGCAGTTGGAGTAAATGCAGGAGTTCAAATTGGATTTACAGGTTTTCCTACAGCAGTAACAAGCGGTGTTTATAATAATAATTTTATTCTTACAGCATCCCAGGAAACAGATTTTCTTGCCGGCCTTTGGTATGTGAATGTTCATACAACAGCACTGCCGGGTGGAGAGTTACGATCCCAGCTTAATCCTGCAGTAATACTTTCTGCTAATGTTTATGCAATTTCTGAAACTTTATCCGGTCTGGAAGAAGTACCTCCAAATGCGTCACCCGGTTCAGGTTTATTAACTGGGACTTATAACGATGGTACCAATGTACTTTCTTTTAGTGTATCTTTTAGTGGTCTAACTGCAAATACAACAGCAGCACATTTTCACGGACCTGCAGCAGTTGGAGTAAATGCAGGAGTTCAAATTGGATTTACAGGATTTCCTACCGGAGTTACCGGTGGTGTTTATATTAATAATTTTGTTCTTACTGCCTCACAGGAATCAGATCTGCTTGCAAATCTCTGGTATGTAAATATTCATTCATCAGTATTTCCCGGCGGCGAAATAAGGTCTCAGCTATTTCCGGATATCGTATTGCCGGTCGAGCTGTCTTCATTCACTTCAGTAATTTCCGGAAATGATGTAATACTTAACTGGACCACTGCTGCTGAAATAAATAACTCGGGATTTGATATTGAAAGAAAATCAAATGGCCTTGTATGGGATAAGATTGGTTTTGTAAGCGGTCAGGGAAATTCGAATGAAATCCATTCTTATATTTTCACAGACAATGATCTGAATACAGGAGTATATAATTACAGACTAAAACAGATCGATCTGAACGGAAATTTTGAATATTTTAATTTATCAAATGAAGTGAATATTGGGGTACCTGCAGATTTTGATCTTTCTCAAAATTATCCAAATCCTTTTAATCCTGAAACTAAAATTGATTTCACAATTCCTGAAAATGGAAATGTAAGTCTTCAGTTATATGATTACACAGGAAGACTGGTGAAAACTTTATTTGGAGGATTTAAATCAGCGGGATATTATTCATACAAATTAAATGCATCAGATATTTCAAGCGGAATTTATTTTTATAAGCTGGAAAGCGGAAATCAGAGCATTACCAAAAAGCTTATGCTTGTAAAATAAAATTTCTTTATAGTTAAATTTCAAATTAAAAAGCCGGAGATATTATCCCCGGCTTTTATTTTGTTAAAAACTCATAATACATTGAACATTAAACATTGAACATTGAACATTGAACATTGAACATTGAACATTGAACATTGAACATTGAACATTGAACATTGAACATTGAACATTGAACATTTTACATTAAACATTGAACATTAAATTGTATATACTTTTTAAATTGATTAATTTGCATACAAAACAACAGAATTGAGAATTTGTGTGTTTGCTTCAGGTACAGGGACAAATTTTAAAGCTATACTTCTTTCCAGGAAACGAAATAAAATAAAATCCGATATTAATTTGCTGATCTCAAATAATTCTGATTGCGGTGCAGTTAAAATTGCTAAAGAATCAGGAATTGATTTTAAGATCATTAACAGAAATTTTTATCCCGGATTATCTGATAAAAATTTTGATGATCTATTTTTAAAAGAGTTAAGAAAAAGTAAAATAGATTTTATTGTTCTTGCAGGGTATATGAAATTATTAAACAAAGAAGTTTTAAGAAAATATAAAAACAGAATAATAAATATTCACCCTGCTTTGCTTCCTTCATTCGGAGGAAAGGGAATGTATGGTGCAAATGTACATAGGGCTGTCATAGCAAGCGGAGCAAAGGTTTCCGGGATCACCATACATTTTGCAGATGAGAAATATGATGAAGGGAAAATTATTTTTCAGAAATGTTGTGAGGTGGATTTTGAAGATGATGAAAATTCTCTTTCTCAAAAGATCAGAAAACTTGAGCATAAATTTTATCCGGAGATAATCCGAAAGTTTGAAGAAAAGAAAGTTTTAATTTTAAAAAATAAAGTGAAAGTAATTTAAGTTGATAAAAAGAGCATTGATAAGTGTATATGACAAGGAAGGAATAATTGAATTTGCTCAGGACTTGAGGAATGCAGAAGTTGAGATAATTTCTACCGGAGGTACATATAAACTGCTTTCAGAAAATGGATTTGAAATTACAAAAGTGGAGGACATCACAGACTTTCCGGAAATATTGAACGGCAGAGTGAAGACCCTTCATCCGAAAATATTTGGTGGAATTCTCAGTGACAGAGGAAATGATGAACATAATTCAGATTCAGAAAAGCATGGTCTTGGAATGATAGACTTAGTAGTCGTGAATCTATATCCGTTCGAGGATACAGTCATGAAGGAAAATGTAACTGAAGAAGAAGCAGTTGAGCAGATCGACATCGGCGGTATTACTCTTATCCGTGCTGCTGCAAAAAATTTCAAACATGTAAATGTAATTGTAAGCAAGTATCAGTATGAAGAGTACCTGAGAACATTTAAGCAAACCGGTAATAATATTCCTTTAGAGTATTCAAGAATGCTTGCGTACAAAGCTTTTAAAACGACATCGCATTATGATAATGAAATAAAAAATTATTATTATAAAAATATTTTCGATAAAGAAAGTGATTTTATAGATGTACCTGATTTAAATTCATTTGAAAGTACCGGATTGAGATACGGAGAAAATCCACATCAGAAAGCAGTGCTGCTCAAAAATGATTTTGATGAGATATTTGAGGTGCTGCATGGCAAGGAGCTTTCCTACAATAATATACTGGATATAGACGCTGCTTATTCTTTAGTCAGTGATTTTAAAGATTCCGAACCTTTTTGCGGCATCATAAAGCATGGAAATCCATGCGGATCTGCGGTTTCAGGGAATATTCAGGAGGCTTACAGAAAAGCTTTAGAAACAGATACGGTTTCACCCTTTGGCGGAATTATTATTTTTAATCAAAAATTAGACTTTAAAACTTCAATAGATATTGATAAATTGTTCATTGAAATTATTTTAGCTCCGGATTTTGAAAATGAAGCACTTGATCTTTTAAAAAAGAAAAAGAACAGGCGTCTTATCAGGTTCAAATTTAAAAATGAAATTACAGAGTTTAGAAAAATTTCCGGTGGAGTTTTACTTCAGGGAAAAGATAATATATTTTCTGAAAACGGCAGATTGAATTTTGTTACAATCAAAAAGCCTGACAGAAAAGCAGAAGAAGATCTGATCTTTGCGGAGAAAATTGCAAAGCATGTAAAATCAAATGCAGTTGTTTTTGTCAAAGATAAACGAACACTTGCAATTGGAGGTGGTCAGCCTTCGAGGATTGATTCGACCAGGATTGCAGTGATGAAAGCAAAAGAATTTGATCTTGATCTTCAGGGAAGTGTCTGCGCTTCGGATGCATTTTTTCCATTTGCTGATGGACTTTTAGAAATTGCAAAAGCCGGTGCAAGTGCAGTAATACAGCCGGGCGGTTCTGTAAGAGATGAAGATATTATTAAAGCTGCTGACGAAAACGGAATCTCAATGGCTTTTACCGGGATAAGACATTTCAAACATTAAAAATTTTTTTTATAAAATTTAGATATATACTTAAGGATTATTAAATGCCATTATTAGGAATGTTTTCCAATGATATAGCGATAGATCTGGGCACTGCAAATACACTGATCTATATGAAAGGTAAGGGAATAGTTTTAAATGAACCGTCAATTGTTACTTACGATGTAACTTCGAGAAAAATAATTGCAATCGGGGAAGAGTCAAAGAAAATGATGGGAAGAGTTCACAAAGAACTTAATACCATTCGCCCTATGAAAGACGGCGTGATAGCTGATTTTGAAATTGCCGAAGGTATGATAAAAGAATTTATTAAAAAAATAAGTTCGAGCTGGATGCCTTCCAGACGGATCGTTATCTGTGTACCAAGCGGAATTACTGAAGTAGAAAAACGTGCAGTGAGAGATACTGCCGAACATGCAGGGGCTAAAGAAGTTTATCTTATCTCTGAACCAATGGCTGCTGCTATCGGTATCGGACTTGATGTGATGGCACCTTACGGTAACATGATAGTTGACATTGGTGGAGGAACAACAGAGATCGCTGTGATCGCATTGTCGGGAATCACGAACGGAACTTCGATCAGAATTGCAGGTGATGAACTTACAGATGCTATTATCAGATTTTTCAGAAATAATCATAACATACTTATCGGTGAAAGAACAGCCGAGGAAATCAAGTGTCAGGTCGGTTCTGTCATGCCTTTAAAAGAAGAAGTTATAATTGAAGTAAAAGGCAGAGACCTTGTTGCGGGTATTCCTAAGATCACAGAAGTAAGTTCTATCGAAATCAGAGAATCACTGAATGCACCGGTAAACCAAATGATTGAAGCAGTAAGAGTTGCTCTTGAGAAGACAGCACCTGAATTAGCTTCTGACCTTCTTGACAGGGGAATTTTTCTCACAGGTGGCGGTGCTTTGATAAAGGGACTTGATGAAAGAATTAAAATGGAAACAGGTGTGCCTGTTTACGTGGCTGAAGATCCACTGACCGCAGTTGCAAGAGGTACAGGAAAAGTCTTAGAGGATCTGGATTATTACAAAAAAGTTTTACTCAGAAGATAAAATAAAGTAACATCTCTGCTTCGATCTTATGTAATTTTGTAAATCACTTCTTATTTTAATATTGTAATATAGAAATTATTGAAAAGGTATAAATGAAAACTATCGGTTTATTTTTATTAAGCATAAAAGAATATCTGATTTTTTCGTTGGTCATAATAATTTCACTCATACTGATATTTTCAAATGACAATTCTCAGGTAAGATTTTTCAGAGCGATAGCAGTTGGATTTATAGGGACGATACAGAGCGGGGTGTCAGCAGTACCTAATGTATTTGAGATACAAAAGGAAAATCAGTTTCTCAGAGAAAAAAATATTGAACTGTCGAATAAGCTTTCCGAATTAAAAGAAGCTAAGCTGGAAAATATCCGGCTTACAAAGTTACTTGGTCTGAAAAACTCTAACATTTCCGGAATAATAATCGCAAGCATAGTTAATAAATCACTTATACAGGCAAGAAATACTATCACTTTAAATGTCGGTGAATCTGACAGCATTAAAATAAATATGCCTGTAATAACTGATGACGGGCTCGTCGGAAGGATAGTATCAACAAGTAAAAATTATTCTATAGCTCAGATCCTACTCAACAGGAATATGAATATTTCTGTAAAGGTGCAGCGAAGCAGGGTAGATGGTATTCTGAATTACGATGGATCTGAAAATGTTACGATCAG
>Ga0073904_10003735_pt1 | contig 11427 bp, 9 predicted proteins | sample KloWWTrecipitate_FD_66668 | JGI IMG/M metagenome (GOLD analysis project Ga0073904, IMG submission 66668) | Active sludge microbial communities from Klosterneuburg, Austria, studying microevolution and ecology of nitrifiers - Klosterneuburg... | ecosystem: Engineered > WWTP > Aerobic digester >... | reverse complement strand
TTTCGCTTTATCTTATTGAATATGAGCGTCCGCGTCATTACGTTATTTGCCACGGGTTTGAGCGGACGTGGAAATGCCATCGACTCGAGCCAGCCATTAAATACACGACTACCTACCGATACATTTGAAATGATCGGAAAGTACCCGACGATCGCAATGATCGCGTTTGGATTATTTAGAGCGGCGTGCTCCATCAATTCAAACATATCGTCTCGGCAGAATTTTTCGATCAAACCCGGCAATTTTTTCTGATCGCTGAACGGGTTGAGCAATTTTTCGACCGCTATGTCGGTAATACCGCCCGAGATCAGGATCAGATCGGCACCTTTAGGTTTACCGACAGCCCTATATTCATCGGCAGCGACCTCGATCTGTTTCCACATACTTGGAAATCCGACGTTTATTTCCGGATCGTAATAAAACGTCTCTTGCCGTTCCGCTCGTTGGTATGCAAGTGATTCTTCCTTGCGAAACTTGATCGTGGCGCCCGAGTGTGCTTTTACCTTTACATCGACTTTGCGCTTGTTTTGGAAAGCCTCACTGGCCAACCAGTTGGCCGTAAGTGTATATATCTTATCCTTTTCTTCAAGGCCTTGGCCCCAAATGAACGAGTCTCCGATAACCAGCATATTGAGATCGCCGGCCTCGGCAAGCGCTTGCGAAACCGCAGACTTTCCATCAACTAAGAGCATTGCCGACGCAAGTCCGAGGGCCTTTAGAAAATGTCTGCGAGATATGTTCATCTTTATCGGTATTATACCAATAAAGTTTTTGTCCGCATCCGCTCGATCTAATGATTGCGAAATCGGCGTTTGGTATGTTAAATTCTTGAAACTATGATTCCGCTGAGCCGCTAATTTAACCGCAATAGTTGCGCCGATCCGTTCGCCATCACGTATTCGGATAGGTATTTCCCGCACTTGCCGTGTGATCAAAGTCTGCTCGTATTACGAGGTTTATGTCTGCTGACCGCAAATCTCCGCCTTTGGAGACCTTAGATAATTCATTTTGGGCGATCTTGCTTGAAGCGGTGCGCGGTTCGAGCAGGGACCTTACCGTTGGCCCGATCGGGCTCGCAATACTTCTGCTCGCGGTTCCGATGATCCTCGAGATGTTGATGGAAAGCACCTTTGCGATCGTCGACATCTTCTTTGTGGCCAAACTTGGGGCGGATGCCGTCGCGATCGTCGGCCTGACCGAGTCGGTCCTGGCACTCATATATGCGATGGCGTTCGGGTTAGCGATCGGCGCGACGGCGACCGTTGCACGCCGCATAGGCGAAAACAACCCGGAGGCGGCAGCAAAGTCTGCGGCTCACGTGATCTACCTCGGTGTGATAACGTCGGTCGCGATCAGTATGATCGGCATCGTATTTGCACCGCAGATACTAACGCTCTTAGGCGCCAAACCGCACCTGCTCGAAGAAGGATCGCGATTTATGCGGATCATGCTCGGCGGTAACGCGGTCGTGATCTTCATTTTTTTGCTGAATGCGATATTTCGCGGGGCGGGCGACGCGGCGATCGCGATGCGTGTGCTTATTTTGGCAAACGGCCTGAATATCGTACTTTCGCCGTGCTTTATCTTTGGCGTTGGATTCTTTCCCGAACTAGGAGTGACGGGTGCCGCCGTCGGAACTACGATCGGCCGCGGGATCGGAGTCGCGTATGCGGCGTGGCGTCTGTTCAGGCCCGGCGGGCGGGTGCACGTCGGTCGCGAAGCCTGGCGCCTTGATCCGAGCCTGTTGTGGAAACTCCTGAAATTGTCGTCCACTGCGGTCTTTCAGCTTTTGGTGGCGACGGCGAGTTGGACGGCGCTGATGCCGATAATCGCGGGATTCGGCGAGGTGGCGATCGCCGGATACGTAATCGCCCTGCGCGTGGTGATGTTTGCATTGCTGCCCGCTCTCGGGCTTAGCAATGCCGCCGCGACAATGGTCGGACAGAATCTGGGTGCGCGCAAACCGGAGCGCGCGGAGGCGGCGGTGTGGAAAGCAGGTTGGTTCAACGCCGCATTCTATTTTTTGATCGGTGTGATATTTTGGCTGTTTTCTCACGCAATTATCGGAATATTTACGACTGAGCCCGACGTATTGCGATACGGTACGTCGGCTCTGCACATCATCGCCTATGGATTTGCGTTTTACGGACTTGGGATGGTCCTCGAAACGGCGTTTAATGGCGCCGGCGACACGCGGACGCCGACCTACCTAAATCTGTTGATATTCTGGATCTTTGAGATACCGCTTGCTTATCTTTTGGCATATCGATTTGAAATGGGGCCTGACGGCGTTTTTTGGGCGATCACGCTTGCATTCTCACTACTTGCGATCGCCAGCGGACTTCTATTTCGGCGTGGAAATTGGAAGGAGAAGGTGGTTTAAGTCCGCCGTGTCTGCGTCATATCCGCCAAGGCGTCTCTAATGTAGAATTTGTCTATGTCCCAGATCGATTTTCCGGATCCGCTCACATACGATTATCCCTCGTGGATGATCATCGGCCAATTTATGTATCCGGCCGGCGGAATTGTGCATTTTGGCGGGCGGTTGACCGCAGAGAATGTCGTACGGGCCTACCGAATGGGAATATTCCCCTGGTACACGGAAGGCATCCCGTTGCCGTGGCATTGCCCTGACCTGCGAGCGATCATCGAGTTTGACGAGTTGAGGATATCGCGAAGCTTGGCAAAGATCCGCCGCGGCAGTGAATTGCGTTTTACGATAGATCAAGATTTCCCCGCGGTTATTCGCGAATGTAAGCGAGCGTTTCGGCCGGGTCAGCAAGGCACTTGGATAACACCTGATTTCGTAAGGGTTTACACCGAACTTCATCTTGCGGGGATAGCTCATAGTGTGGAAGCGTGGGATGCCGAAGACAATCTGGTCGGCGGGCTTTACGGCATCGACGCCGGCGGCGTATTTTGCGGAGAATCGATGTTTTACAAATCGCCTAACGCCTCAAAACTCGCACTATTGCACCTCATCGACCACCTCAGCGATCGCGGTTCGAACTGGCTTGACGCTCAGGTGATGACGCCGCATATGCAGGCACTCGGTGCGATTGACATTGACCGTGAGGATTTTTTGGATAAACTCAAAGCAACGCAGTTACAGAACCTGACTATTTTCTAATATGCCGCATCGCGAACGCCAAAATATTCGTCCCGGTCAACGAGTCGCTATCGTCCTCAAACAGGACCAGCGAACCGGCAAACAAACCGTCGGTATGGTGAAAGATCTGCTGACCAATTCCCCAAATCATCCGCACGGTATCAAGGTGAGATTGACGGACGGTCAGGTCGGGCGGGTGCAAAAAATTATCGAATAAACGTCCCGGCACTTTGCGTCCTTAGCGGCTTTGCGTGAAAATCCTTTCAATATGGCAAATACTTTCTTGATCTACGGAGCAAACGGTTATACCGGTGAATTGATCACGAGGTTTGCGGCGGAGCGTGGTCTGAAGCCGATACTTGCGGGGCGTAATGAGGCGAAGATATCCGACTTGGCTGGTAAGTACGGCTTTGAGCATCGTGCATTTTCGCTCGATGACACCGCAAAGCTCGATGCGGCTTTGCAGGAGGTCGATATGGTTTTGCATTGTGCGGGGCCGTTTTCGATCACGAGTTTGCCGATGGTCAAGGCGTGTCTGCGAAACCGCAAGCACTACACCGACATCACCGGTGAGATCAGCGTATTTGAAACGTGTGCGGCGATGGACAAAAAGGCACAAGAAGCCGGTGTGATGATAATGCCGGGCGTGGGTTTTGACGTGGTGCCGAGCGATAGCCTTGCCGTGCATCTCAAGAATCGTTTGCCGTCGGCGACGCATCTTTCACTGGCATTTTACGGTATGGGAAGGCTGTCGCACGGAACCGCCGCAACGATGACGATGAATGTCGGCAATGGCGGCGCGATCCGCAAGGACGGTAAGATCACGCCCGTTCCGGCGGCGTGGAAAACTCGTGAGATCGATTTTGGCGAGGTGACAAAGACCGGCGTCACTATTCCCTGGGGCGATGTCGCGACCGCGTACTACTCGACCGGCATACCGAATATCGAGGTGTTTACGATCGTCCCAGCGTCTAATCTTAAGATGCTCAAAATGAGCCGCTATATTGGCTGGCTACTAGCTACGGGACCGCTTCAACGCTATCTGCAGGGCAAAATTCCGGCCGGTGGCCCGAGTGACGCGGAGCGCGCTAAAGGCGGAACGTTGCTTTGGGGTGAGGCATCGGACGCCGACGGGAACAAGGTCGAATCACGCTTGCAAGGCCCTGAGGGATATACGATAACCGCCATCGCGGCGCTCAATATCGCCGAAAAGATTCTCGCCGGCAACTTCGCGCCCGGCTATCAAACCCCGGCCAAAGCCTACGGCGCCAATCTGATCCTCGAGATAGAAGGCACCGCCCGCCAGGATGTTTAATTCCTCGATTTTGGCACTTCCCTCGCCCTCAATTCCTGAATAAGCGGAGGATTTTCAGGGCTGAGGGTGAAATAGACCTCGATATTTAGGTTTTCGGCCTCGATTATGAATCGTCCGCGAAGCCCATTTTCGGGGATCATTTCGCGGACGGTAACTATCTTACCGGCCTTTGCCCAAAGCTCGGCATAATCCTTTTTCAAAAGGTCTATCGGATGGTCCGGGAAGAAATTCTCGGCAAATATCCCGCTGTTTTCGGCGCTGTCCCACGCCGGGATGACCTTTAGTATTTCGGCTTTTCGCTGGGCCAGTATGCTTGAGACCGGAAGTTGTCGGGGCTTGAGGTCGGCGGTTTTGACCATGAGGTCGAGCACCTGCAGATTGACGTTGCCGAGGCTCGCGTACGTTACATTGCCGAATGCCACGACGCCGATGCCGTATTCCGGCAAGATCCGCCATTGACTGCCAAATCCGGGCAGCCCGCCGCTGTGGCCAATGTAGGTACGGCCGTCGCAATCGCGTAGCCAGGCGAGGCCATACGTGTAAGCACCCGCGGTCGCGCAGACTCGTCCGCCGGGATATGTGAAATTCAGATTCAGCCCGTTGAATCGCCACGGATGATGCATCTCGCGGACGGAGGCACGCCCCACCGGGCCGGTCTCGGCGGCATTTGACGGCGGCCAGGCGCTCAGATGAAACGCCATATATTTGCTGAATTCATCGATCGACGAGATCATACCGCCCATCGCTCCCCACGAACCGTCCGGCGTGTCGTGCAGCAGCGTTTCTTCGTTCCAGCGTTCACGCTCCCAACGGTAGCCGTGAGCGAGCTTGTCAGGAGCAACATTGGCGTATTCCCATTCCGAGGTCGTCATCCCGAGCGGCCGCCAGATGTTTTCGCGAATGTACTGCTGATACGGTTTGCCCGAAACCTTAGTGATGATGCGGCCGAGCAGAGCAAAGCCCAGATTGGCGTATTCATAGGCAATCCCCGGCGGGTTTGAAAATGAAACCTGCTTTTTTAGAAGCTCGGACAGATCCTTGTCAGTATCGGCTAGTTGGCGGTCACCCCACGGGTTGTCCTCGGGAAAACCGGCTCCGTGTGACAGCAGTTGGCGGATCGTGATCGGCCTGGAGTCCGCGGTCGGGTATTTCAGGCCTTTCATCTCGGGCACGTAGAGATGCGCCGGATCGTCGAGCCGTAGCTTGCCGTCGTCGCGCAGTTTGAGGATCGCCATCGCCGTAAAGCTCTTGCTCATCGACGCGATCCGAAACAATGACTGTGACGTTACAGGCGTCTTTTTTTCAATATCCGTATAGCCGTCGTTGCCCGCAAAAACGAGTTTGCCATCGACCACGATGCCGAATGCAATGCCGGGGAAATGATTTTTGGCCGCGTGATCCTTATAGATCTTTTCGATCGCCGGAAAGGTCTGCTTTATCTTGTCCAACCTCGCGGGGTCGCTAAACTCCGCCGATTTGTACGACTGATCAAACGTGACCTGGCCGAGGACGGATAGACACAAGACAAGGATAAGGATCGCGCTCTGGATGGTTTTCATTTGGTTTGCTCCGAAAAGGTTCTCTCACAAAATATCAGAGCCGACCGCTAAAGCAAACCTGACGAACCTAACGGGAACTCCGGGTGTGTTATCGCCGGCGGCGAGAAATGTATAGTGTGAACATTTCGAAATGTCATCGTCGATTAAGGCGCGGTCCGCCGGTCAATTGGTTTTACCCAGAATGTCGCGGTTTTGTGAATGAGTTGATCATCAAAAAGCCCTCTTTTGCGGGCAAAAAAAGGCGGCGATCTCGTCTGCGAGATCGCCGCTGATCGGTCGGAATGGATGTTTTAGAGCCTAGGGTGTGTCGACTCGCTTGCCAGGGACGAGTTTGATCTGTTTGAGGGCAGTACCCGTCCATTCGTAAAAATAGTTTCCGCACTTTACCCTGTCGTCGTCGAGACCGCCACCTGGAAAGCCCGTTAGGATGACGAGGCGGCTGGTTGCCTTGGAATAGATCGGGCCGGCATCTTCATCGCCCAGGCCCGGAGCATCCTTTGGCAGTCCGTTTTCGGGAAGCGCACAAAAGCCAAATCCGACGCCGGCAAACTCCTTGGGAAAGAAAACCCGCCCGTTGCGGGCATCAATTATTGCCCACTGCGAACAGTTCGTCCCACATCCCCAACCAGTGAGCACATAGTGGCCGGCAAAATTCACACCGCCCTTGGCGGCATTTCGCAGATTAGTGCGAAACATTCGCGCGTCCTTATGACTCTTGAGATCGACCGTGATCACGCGTTTTTTGTCAGTAGCGGACTTGTACTGAGAGAATGTGGGCAATTTCTGCCCTTGTGCGATGGAGCTTAGAGAAAAAGCGACTACCGCTAACACTATCAACTGACTTAATTTCATATTATCCGAAGGCTCGCCTATACGTCGAGATTCTTAACGTCGAGAGCATTGTCCTCGATAAACTTGCGTCGGGGTTCGACCTGATCGCCCATCAGCACAGTAAAGATACCGTCGGTCTCGATGGCGTCTTCGATACGGACCTGGAGCATCGTTCGCTTTTCGGGATCCATAGTGGTCTCCCATAGCTGTTCGGGATTCATCTCACCAAGACCTTTATAACGCTGGATGGTCAGATCTTTTTTGGCCATCGTCATTACCTTTTCAAGCAGCTCTTCGCGACTTGTCAGGGTCTCGCTCTTGCCGTTTTCGCCGAGCACGAATGGCCCGGAGAAATCTGCGTCGAGCACTCGTTTGAGCTCGATCGCCTTTTGAAACTCGACAAAGCTTGCGAGATTCCAGTCGACCTTGAGCGTCTGGCCATTTGGATAAATGACGTGAATTTCGAGCAAGCCGTGCTCGGTGTCGCCGCCAAGTTCGGCGTTGTAGCCCGCATCGATCAGCTTACCTTCGATCTCTGCCATCATTTCCTGTTCGCCAAAGACCTTTCGGAGGCGAACTTGATTTTTGGTAAGGACGCCGTCTGTCCCGGCAAATGCGTCGAGCAAGAGGTCAGCAAGCTTGCGGTCATTAAACAATCGACGAGCGACACGGTCAGCGTAGTTCCCGAATTCGGTCGTCTGCTCGAGAGCCTTTGACAGCTCGCGGCCCTCGACCGCGCGTCCGTTAGACGTGATCTGAGATTCGCCGGTCGCCATCCGCATAAGGTAGCGAAACATCATCTTCTCGTCCTTGATGTACTCTTCCTTTTTACCGCGTTTGACCTTATATAGTGGCGGTTGGGCGATGTAAACGTAACCGTTCTCCAGCAATTCGGGCATCTGGCGGTAAAAGAACGTGAGCAACAAAGTGCGGATATGGCTGCCGTCTACATCGGCGTCGGTCATCAGACAGATCTTGTGATAACGCAGTTTATTGATGTCAAAATCTTCTTTGCCGATACCGGTACCGAGCGCCGTGATCAGAGCTTTGATCTCGCCGGAGCCGAGTATCTTGTCAAAGCGGGCTTTTTCCACATTGAGGATCTTACCCTTGAGCGGTAAAACGGCCTGATTCTTACGATCACGGCCCTGCTTGGCCGACCCTCCTGCGGAATCACCCTCAACTATATAGATCTCTGACAATGCCGGATCTTTTTCCTGACAATCCGCAAGCTTGCCGGGCAATGTCGATGTCCCAAGTGCAGATTTGCGGACTATCTCGCGGGCCTTACGGGCAGCATCGCGGGCGCGGGCGGCATCGACTGCCTTACCGACAATCTTTTTCGCGACATTCGGATTTTGCTCAAAAAACTCGCCGAGCTTTTCGTTCAAAAATGATTCGACCGGGCCTTTGACCGGCGAGTTCAGCTTGCCCTTTGTCTGTCCTTCGAATTGCGGTTGCGGGATCTTGACCGAGATGACAGCTACCAAGCCCTCGCGGACGTCGTCGCCGGTGAGCGTGACCTTAGCGTTTTTTACCATACCCGAGGATTCGGCGTAGGCGTTGATGGTCCGCGTGATCGCTCCGCGAAAACCGGAGAGATGCGTTCCACCGTCGACGGTGTTGATGTTGTTTGCAAACGAAAAGATCTTTTCGTCGTAGCTGTCGTTGTACTGCATCGACACCTCGATCGACAGTTCGTCCGCAACGACCTCAAAGTACAACGGTTCTTCGTGAAGCAGCGTCTTGTTTCGATTAAGGTGCTTTACAAATTCGGCAATGCCGCCTTTGTAATAAAACTCGTGTGATTTCTCCGGGTCTTCGCGCTCATCCTTGATATGGATACGGATGCCCTTATTCAAAAACGCTTTTTCGCGAAGTCGCTCAGACAGTTTTTCAAAGCTATAAACGGTCGTTTCGAAAATGCTGGAATCCGGTCGGAATGTGATCTTGGTACCGCGTTTTGAGGTTGTACCCGTCTGCTTGAGCGAGGCGACCGGAATGCCGGCCTCGAACTCCATCTCGTGCGTTTTGCCATCGCGCCAGATCTCCAGACGCAAATATTCGCTTAGAAAGTTGACGCAGCTCACGCCGACGCCGTGCAGGCCGCCCGAGACCTTGTACGAATTTGAGTCGAACTTGCCACCGGCGTGCAAGATGGTCATCACAACTTCGGCGGCGGAACGGCCCTCTTGCTTGTGGATGTCCGTCGGAATGCCACGGCCGTTGTCGATGACCGTTACCGAGTTGTCGATGTGGATCGTGACCTCGATGGTGTCGCAATAACCCGCCAGGGCCTCATCGACCGAGTTATCGACGACCTCGTATACCAAGTGATGAAGTCCGATCTCACTTGTTGAGCCGATATACATCGCCGGGCGTTTCCGCACGGCATCACGGCCCTCAAGGACGGTGATCGAATCTGCACCGTAATCTGTCTTTGCTTTAGCCAATTTTATTAAACCTCTCGAATAGATGCCTGTAACATATTTGGCCGAAGAACCTCTACAAATCCAGTATCCGGCGGACACTGAGTAGGAGAAAATTCTCCAGCCTGATAGAAAAGGGAATTATAGCATTTTTCGACCATTTGTGACAGCGTTTCAGACGCGCAAACGCTTTGATTTCATCGCCTTTCAGCTACGCCCTCGCGCACATCGAAAATGCACGCGCCAGTCCCAAAGCGTTCGACAAAACTCTCTTTCGAAGTGGTGACAAAGGTCTGAGTTTTGCCGTCGAGGTAATCTAGCAATTGGCCGATCCGGCGATAATCGAGTTCGGCATCAATGTCATCGAGCATATACAGCGGATATTCTCCTCGGGTGGCGTGAAAAACTGCGATGCCGGCAAGCTGAAGCAGCAAAAGGGCACTTCGCTGTTGGCCCGACGACCCAAATCGGCGAATATCGTGACCGTCGAAGCTTACCGCCAGATCATCACGATGCGTTCCGATAAGCGCGTGCCCCGCCGCCAGTTCGGCCTGCACGCGCAGAGCCAATCGGTCAGTTATCAGCGCCTGATAGTCCGCGAGATCGCCCTTGTCTTCGAGTGACGACAGATACCGGATCGTCAACTCTTCGCGCCCAAACAGCTTTTTTTCAAGCACCTCATTTATCCGCTCAACAAATCGTAAACGCGCACGATGGATCCGCGTTGCCAGCATCGCCAACTGTTCATTCCAAGGCGCGAGAAGCGCCGAGGCCTTGTCCAGCGAATAATCACTGTCACGAGCGTTTGCAAGCAGCGAGTTCTTTTGCCTTACCACACGATTGTAATCCGTGAACGTCTGCACGAAGGGCGGATGGAGCGATACGATCCCACCGTCAAGAAATCGGCGCCTCGCATCAGGCACGCCGCGTATCATCTCGAGTTCGTCGGCGTTAAAGACAACGACGTGCATTTGGCCTAGGTAACGTTGGACGGTCTCCTTTTTATCGTTGATCGAGAGATTTTTGGTATTCCCCTCGATAGCGACTTGTAGCTTTCGGGTTATCTCAGGCGATTCACGGACCATTCCGGAAACGACTGCCAGACTTTCGCCGAAGCGTATGGCGTCCGTGAGTTTAGGTGTCTTAAATGATTTGGTCAGGCCGCAAAGATAAATGGCCTCAAGCCAATTGGTCTTTCCGTGGCCGTTGTCACCCGCGAAGATATTGAGTCCGTTACTGAATGAGATTTTCCCGTTGAGATTGCGAAAATTGAGGATTTCGAGAGATTCGAGCAGCATTTTTGCAATTTTAACATTTATACCGGATGCCGTCTTTGATCCGCGGTTTGAGCCGATAACGTATTTTATTGAAATCCGACGGGAATAACACTTTATTTTAAAGGATGTTAAATTTTTTTTAACATTACTTTGTGTGCAATAAAATATCCCGATGCAGTTACTAAAAATACTTCTACTCATTGCTCTCCTAATGACGCCGGCTTTGGCTCAAAATAGTTTACGGGAGGGCGACCTATCGCCCCAGTTTGCCGCACCAGGAATTAAAGATTCGTTTTTTGATCTTTCCGCAATGCGCGATTCCGTCGTGCTTCTGACATTTTGGTCTACAAAGTGCGAAATCTGCCGAAGTGAGATACCTCAACTCAACCGCTTTAAGAAGCGGTTTGAAGGCCGCCCCGTCGAGTTTATTGCGGTGACAATGGAAGACGAGTCGCGAGTTGAGCCGTTTCTGCGATCGAATAAATTCGATTTTTCGATCATACCGAATGGGTTTGGGATCGTATTGCAGTACGCCGACCGTGACAGACAAGGACGCGTCGATATGGGCTTTCCGGCTTATTATCTCATCGACCGCAGCGGCAAAGTTGCATATCGATCGAGCGGCTGGGACAAGGTGTCCACAATGGAGTCAAAGATCGATCAATTGCTCGCTTCAAATTAAAATCTCAACTAAATTTTTCGTCGAACCTGATGGTGACAGCTCTCTCCGGCGACCGGCGCCGGGGGCGTCTAACGCATTCGAGGAGCTCTCGGGCAGAAAACTGCTTCGAAATCGTTTGTCTGCGCGTTCGATTTGGGGTATATTTTTGAATTGCCTCAATTGCGGAGAGGTAGCCTAATTGGTAAGGCAGTAGTCTTGAAAACTACCGCGAGTGATCGCTTGCAG
>Ga0073904_10003733_pt1 | contig 11429 bp, 12 predicted proteins | sample KloWWTrecipitate_FD_66668 | JGI IMG/M metagenome (GOLD analysis project Ga0073904, IMG submission 66668) | Active sludge microbial communities from Klosterneuburg, Austria, studying microevolution and ecology of nitrifiers - Klosterneuburg... | ecosystem: Engineered > WWTP > Aerobic digester >... | reverse complement strand
TTCAACCGCGTGGAAAAACGAACCTGGAGCTGTGGACAACCGGGGGATGGATTGCGCGCAGCAGCGCCAGCCGGAAGTTATCCACACGTTGTGCGGGGATCATTCACTGAGTTTGCGCAGCAGCTTCTCCCAATCCTCGTGCAATTTGCCGTCGCTGACGATCAGCTTGCGGATCTGCTTGCAGGCATGCAGCACCGTGGTGTGGTCGCGGCCTCCGAACGCCTCGCCGATTTCCGGCAGACTGTGCTCGGTCAGTTCCTTGGCCAGGGCCATTGCCACTTGCCGTGGGCGAGCCAGCGAACGGGTGCGTCGCTTCCCCAGCATCTCCCTTTCCTGCAGGCTGTAGTAGTCTGCCACGACCTTCTGGATATTGCCGATGCTGATCGCCTGCTGCTGCGCACGCAGCAGGTCGCGCAGGGTTTCCTGGGCAAACTCCACGGTCAGTGCGCGGCCGGCGAAACCGGCTTCGGCGACCAGCTTGTTGATCGCACCTTCCAGCTCGCGCACGTTGCTGCGCATCTTCTTGGCAATCAGCTGGGCGACGTCGGCGGGAACCTCGGCACCGCGCTCTCGCGCCTTGGCGAGCACGATCTGGGCACGGGTTTCGAAATCCGGCGGGTCGATCGCCACCGACAGGCCCCAGCCCAACCGCGACTTCAATCGAGGTTCCAGGCCATCGACCTCGCGCGGGTAGCGGTCGCAGGTCAGGATGATCTGCTGGCGGCCGTCGAACAGGGCATTGAAGGTGTGGAAGAACTCTTCCTGGGTGCGGTCCTTGCCGGCGAAAAACTGGATATCGTCGATCAGCAGGGCATCGATGCCGACGAACTGCCGCTTGAACGCCTCCATGCCGCCACTGCTCTTGTCGTACAGGGCCTTGGTGAAGGCATTCATGAACTGCTCGGAGCGCAGGTACATGACCTTTGCGGCCGGATTGGCAATCCGCATCTGGTTGCCGGCGGCGAACATCAGATGGGTCTTGCCGAGACCGGTGCCGCCGTACAGCAACAGCGGGTTGTGGGCACGGTCGCCGGGCTTGAGCGCGGCCTGCCAGGCAGCGGCACGACCGAGCTGGTTGCTGCGGCCCTCGACGAAGTTGTCGAAGGTGTAATGGCTGTCCAGATTGCCCTGGTAGGGCTCGCCGGCCCCGGTAGTGGCGCGAGCGGTCGGGGTGGACGGCTGGGCATCGACGCGACGCAGGGTGCCGATGTCCAGGTTGACCTCGGCATCACCGAAATAGGCGGCCAATTCGCGGATGCGCGCCAGGTAATGGCTGCGGACTTCCTCCATCACGAAGGCGTTGGGCGCGTACAGCACCAGCTGGCGCTCGCGACGGTCGGCCTGCAGCGGTTTCAGCCAGGTGCGGACATCCTCCGGCGGGAATTCGGTTTCCAGGCGTTGCAGGCAGCGGGGCCAGACATCCATGACAGGCGATACTCGTGGGTGGAAGCGGTCGACGGCACCACCGACGCCATGTCGGCCGCCTGTGGATAAATCGGGGATGCGGCAGCGTACCACTGCCCATGACAGGCGGCCATGCCGGCATCGGCTGCGGCTTCGATCGGCGGCTGGTCGGCGGCAAGGGAACGTTGCGCTTGACCGTGGGCAGGTCTGCCGCTATGCTTCCGAATCTTTTCCGCCGCAAATACGCAGGCCAGCCATGGCGACCAAGCGCACCTACCAGCCCAGCAACCTCAAGCGCAAGCGCGACCACGGGTTCCGTGCCCGCATGAAGACCGCCGACGGCCGCAAGATCCTCGCGCGCCGCCGCGCGAAGGGCCGCAGCCGCCTGACCGTCTGACCCGCGTCCGGCCCCGGTGCCGGATTCGCGCGTGAGTTCAACGTCGACGCCCATGATGCCGGTATCCGACGAGGGTGCCGGCATTGTCGTGTCCGGCAGCGCCCGCTTCCAGGCTGCGGCGCGTGTGCGTGCGAAGGTCGAATTCGACCGCGTGTTCGAATCCGGAAAGCGGACCGCATCACCCATGCTGGCGCTGCACCGGCTCGACGATGGGGCAGCACCGCGCCTGGGGCTGGCGGTGTCACGCAAGGTCGATCCGCATGCAGTTGGCCGCAACCGGATCAAGCGCGTGCTGCGCGATCTGTTCCGTCACCAGCGCCAGCGGCTTGGCGCGGGTGCCTACGTGGTCGTTGCCCGTCCGGCGGCAGCGCAGGCTGACAACGACGGCTTGCGCAGTGCATTCATGCAACTGTTGTACCGTGCGGGCGCATTGCCCGCTGCGGCAGCGGTCGGCACAATGCGCCCGGCTTGTCCGCCACCGCCTTCATCCCCATCCAGACCGGATCGCTCCGACTGAGCTCCGGCCAAGACAGCCAGCCCGATGACCCAGACTCGTACTTTCCTGTTGTTCGCCTGGCTGATGGTGGCAGTGCTGCTGTGGATGGAATGGAACAAGGAGCAGCAGCCGGCAGCCGCACAGACACTCGCGGCGAGCGTGCCGACCACGGCCAATGTGCCTGCCGTGACGGTGCCAGGCGCGACCGTCGCGACCTCCGCCATGTCTGCAGCGGTCGCGGCCTCCGCGCCGACCGTGAGCCTGAACAACGACGTGTTGGCCCTGCAGCTCGACGGTCGCAGCATCACCGCTGCGCAGCTGCTCAAGTACCCGCAGACGCGGGCCGCCGCCAGCCCGCCGGTGATCCTGTTCGACACCGATCCGAGCCGCTATTTCGTGGCCAGCAGCGGTTGGGCGGCAAGCAACGGTGCCGAGCTGGTCTTCCAGCCCGAGGCCGGCACGCACGCTGCCGTGTTGGCCGAAGGTGCGAGCGAGGTTCGCCAGCACTTCGTTGCCACCAGCGCCGACGGGCTGCGGATTCGTCGCACCTATACTCTGGCGCGCGGCAGCTATGCCTTGAAGGTGCGCGATGAACTGGCCAATACCGGCACCACGCCCTGGACCGGGCTGGTGGATCGCCGCCTGCTGCGCAATCCGCCGCCGGCCAAGGGCGGGTTCACCAATCCGGAAGCCTTCAGCCTCAGTGGTGCGGCGTGGTACAGCCCGGAAGACAAGTACAGCAAGCGCAAGTACCCGGACTTCGTCGACGATGGCCCGTTGAACCAGCAGGTCACCGGCGGCTGGGTCGCGTTGTCGCAGCATTATTTCCTCACTGCCTGGGTGCCGCAGAAGGATCAGGCGGCGTTGTATTCGCTCGGCGTCGAGCGTGCGCTGCATCGCATCGAGGCGCGGGGTCCGCAGATCACCCTGGCACCGGGTCAGCGCTTCGACAGCGAGGCCACCTTGTGGGTTGGCCCGAAGCTGGCGCAACAACTCGACGCCACCGCACCCGGTCTTGGACTGGCGCTGGATTACGGCATGTTCACCGTCTTGTCCAAGCCGATCCACTGGCTGTTGACCCAGTTGCACAAGTTCACCGCCAACTGGGGCTGGGCGATCGTGCTGCTGGTGGTGCTGATCAAGCTGCTGCTGTATCCGCTCTCCGCCGCGCAGTACAAGTCGATGGCGAAGATGCGCAAGTTCCAGCCGCGCATCGAGCAGCTCAAGGAACGCTACGGCGACGACAAGCAGAAGTTCCAGATGGCGATGCTGGAGCTGTACAAGAAGGAAAAGATCAACCCGGCCGGCGGCTGCCTGCCGATCCTGATCCAGATGCCGGTGTTCCTGGCCCTGTACTACGTGTTGCTGGAAGCGGTGGAATTGCGTCAGGCACCGTGGATCATCGGCTGGGTCGGCGATCTCACCGCGCAGGATCCGTATTTCATCCTGCCGATCCTCAATGCCGTGATCATGTGGCTGACCCAGAAGATGACGCCGATGGTCGGCATGGATCCGATGCAGAAGAAGATGATGCAGACCATGCCGTTGGTGATGGGCGTGATGTTCGCGTTCTTCCCGGCCGGCCTGGTGCTGTACTGGGTGACCAATGGTGCGCTGGGCATGCTGCAGCAGTGGTGGAACACCAAACGCTACGCGGAAGCTGCGCCAGCGAAGGCCTGATGCATGGCGGGATCATCGCGGGCGGGCGGCCATGATGTTGCGATGAACGCGAACGACACCATCGTCGCCATCGCCACTGCGCCGGGTGCGGGCGGTGTCGGCATCGTGCGCTTGTCGGGACCGGCGGCGAAACGCATCGCCGAAACCATCGCCGGCAAGTCGCTGCTGCCACGCACGGCGCGCCACGCGCGATTCCTGGATGCCGACGGCGACATCATCGACGATGGCATCGCCGTCTATTTCATGGCTCCGGCCAGCTACACCGGCGAGGACGTGGCCGAATTGCAGGCGCACGGCAGTCCGGTCCTGTTGCGGCAATTGGTGGCGCGCTGCATCGCATTGGGCTCGCGCCAGGCACGCGCGGGCGAGTTCAGCGAACGCGCGTTCCTCAACGGCAAGCTGGACCTGGCGCAGGCCGAGGCGGTGGTCGACCTGATCGCTGCGGCCGACGTGCAGGCCGCGCGCGCGGCGCGGCGTTCGCTGGATGGCGTGTTCTCGCAGCGCGTCGAGGCCTTGATGAGCGCGGTGCTGGCACTCCGGGTGCATGTCGAAGCCGCGATCGATTTTGCCGACGAGCCGCTGGAGACGCTGGGTGGCGAGCTATTGCGGCAGAGGCTCGATCACGTGATCGGGCAGGTCGTGGCGTTGCAGGGCGAAGCCGAACGCGGTCGAAAACTGCGCGATGGCTTGCATGTGGTGCTGGTCGGCCCGCCGAATGCCGGCAAGAGTTCGCTGCTCAACGCGCTGGCCGGCAGCGACCGCGCGATCGTCACCGAGATCGCCGGCACCACCCGCGACCTGCTGCGCGAGACCATCCGCATCGACGGCGTCGAGCTGACCCTGATCGATACTGCCGGCCTGCGCGAGGCCGTGGATCCGATCGAAGCCGAAGGCATTCGCCGTGCGCATGGCGAAATCGCGCGTGCCGACCTGGCGCTGATCGTGCTGGATGCGCGTGATCCGGAACCAGGACGGCGTGCGGTGGCGGGCGGAATCGCCGATGTCCCGCGCGTGCTCTGGCTGCACAACAAGGCGGATCTGCTGGTGGTACCGCCAGCAGACGGTGACGCCGACACGCTGCAGGTATCGGCGAAAACAGGTCTTGGCCTGGATGTGCTGCATCGCCGCTTGCTGGCGTTGTCCACCGCGGGCGATGCGGGGGAAGGTGCATTCAGTGCACGCGCACGTCACGTGCAGGCGCTGACTCTGGCCGCGGAGCAACTGGCCGGCGCTCGCGATGAACTGGCACGGGAACGGCTGGAACTGGCCGCGGAAGCGCTGGGCCAGGCGCATGCCGCACTCGGCGAGATCGGCGGGAAGGTAGGTGTGGATGCGCTATTGGGTCACATTTTCGCCAGTTTCTGCATCGGAAAATGAAGGCAAACGCCTGATTCGTCTTGACAAATGCCGCCAGCTGTAGCGTGCTATCCAATGGGTGCGAGTCGCACCAAATGGGGATGACACGATGTTTGCGAAAAAGACTCTGCGGCACGGCCTTGCGCCTGCGGCGCTGGCAGTGGCAATGGCGTGCGCCCTGGGCGCGTGCAAGAAGGACGAAGCAACTGCGGACGCAGGTACCGCCGCGACCCAGCAGGCGCCGGCACCAACGCCGGAATCGGTGGTTTCGGCCACGATCACCGCGATGAATCCCGACCAGCTGCGTACCGAGGCCTCCAAGGCCTATGGCGAGAACCGCCTGTATGCGCCGGCCGGCAACAATGCGATGGAGTACTACCTTGCCCTGCGCGACAAGCAGCCGGCCGATGCCGGTGCGTCCAGCGCATTGACCGACCTGCTGCCGATGACGGTCATCGCCACCGAGCAGGGCATTACCCGCGAGGACTTTGCCGAAGCCAAACGCCTGGCGGCGCTGATCGAGAAGGCCGACGCCCAGCATCCGGCACTGTCGCGCCTGAAGTCGGCCATCGCCAGCAGCGAGACCGCGGCCATCAAGCGGGTCGAGGATCAGAAGCTGACGGCCGAGGAAGAAGCCAAGCGTCAGGAAGAGATCGTCAAGAAGCGCGAGGAAGACCAGCGCAAGCAGCAAGAATTGCAGCGCCAGCAGGCCGCAGCGGCAGGCCAGGTTCCGCCGGCAGCGGCGGCCACCCAGCCCGCACCGGCCGCCGCCGCCGCGGCAGCGGCGGAAGCCGAACGCCAGCGCGTTGCAGCGGCGGAGGCCGAACGCCAACGCCAGGCCGCCGCCGCCGCGGAGCAGCAGCGCCAGCAGCAGGCGGCGGCGCAGGCCGCCGCGCCGGCACGCACGGCCTCCAGCGAACTGCGTCCGATCAGCAACCCGGGTCCGCGCTACCCGCAGACGGCGCAGCGGGCCGGCGCAGCAGGCTCCGTGCAGGTGGAGTTCACCGTCAATACCGATGGCAGCGTGGGAAATGTGCGAGCGGTGAGTTCGGACGGACCGCGCCAGTACCAGCGCGAATTCGAGCGCGAGGCACTGGCCGCGGTGAAGCGCTGGCGCTTCCAGCCGGTGGCCGAAGCGACCACCACCCGGCGCACCATCGCATTCCAGCAGTAATCGCGGTTGCAGGCAGCGCAACGAAAAAGCCCGGCTCGCGCCGGGCTTTTTCATGCAGCAAGGTTGCCGGTGTGCAGGCCCGATTCGATCAGGCCGAGATCGCCAGCTTCTCCTGCTTGTAGCGCCATACCGCCAGCGACCACAGCAGCGCCGCCAGTGCCAGCGAGCAGGCCAGATACAGGCCCCATTGCTGCATCGAGGCCGCCTCGCCACGGGTGATCTTCTGGATCAGCTGGTTCTGCGCCAGGAACGGCACCGCGTACTGCCACAGCGCAGTGTCCTTCAGCGGATAGGCCATCAAGCCGTAGGCCGGCAGCATCGGCAGCATCATCAGCCACATGATGTGGCTTTGCGCTTCCTTCATGCTCTTGGCCCCGGCCGCCAGCGCGGTGATCAGCGCGGTGCCGATCAGCACCAGTGGCAGCAGGGTCAGCAGCAGCTTGCCCATCGCCAGGAAGCTGACGTCCATCTGCGCACCGATGCCACTGGCCAGCGTGGCGGAAAGCTTGAACGACACCAGGATCAGCAGCATCGAGGCCAGGCCGAGCAGGGTCGCCGCCAGCATCTTGCCGCCCACCAGCGCCGCGCGCGAGGCAGGTGTGGCCAGCAGTGGTTCCAGCGACTGCCGTTCGCGCTCGCCGGCGGTGGTGTCCATCGCCAGGTGTGCGCCGCCGATGAAGGCGAAGATGGTCAGCAGCATGGGCAGCAGGATCGCCATGAACTGGCTGCTCTTGGCCTCCGGCGTGGCCATGTCGCGGGTGCCGATGTGCAGCGGGCTGGCGATGGCCGGATTGATGCCGCGGATCAGCAGTCGCATCGTGCCGACGCTGCTGCTGTAACTCTCCAGCACCTTGCTGACCCGCGCCACCTTGACGTCGCCGTTGCGGCGGGTGGTGTCGGTGATGATGTCGATCTTGGCCGGTTTGCCGGCATGCCAGTCTTTCTCGAAGTCGGCGTCGATGGCGATGGCCAGGTCTTCCTGCTGCGCACGCACCCGCGCTTCGATGTCGGCCGGTGCGGGCTTGGCCTCGATGCCGTAGGCGGCGAGGAACTTCATCAGGTTCGGCGCATGCTGCATGCCTGCCACCGGCACGCCGAGGGTCTTTTCCAGCTGGGTTTCGGCACGCATCTGGGTGAGCTTGCCGATGCCGAGGAAGATCACCGGATACAGCAACGGTGCCACCAGCAGGCTGAGGAAGAAGGTGCGGCGGTCGCGATAGAAATCCAGCCATTCCTTGCGCATCACCATCAGCATGCAGGCAAGGAAGCCGGTCGAATATGCGGGGGTGTTCATGCGTGCAGTCCTTCCTCGCTGCCGATCAGTTTCACGAATGCGTCTTCCAGGTTGGCTTCGCCGGTGATGGCGCGCAGTTCGTCGGGCGTACCCTGGGCGGTGACCCGGCCCCGGGCGATGATCACGATGCGATCGCAGAGCGCGGCGACCTCCTGCATGATGTGGCTGGAGAAGATCACGCAACGTCCTTCCGCACGCAGTTCATGCAGGAAGCCGCGCAGGCCGCGGGTCGTCATCACGTCGAGGCCGTTGGTGGGTTCGTCGAGAATCACGTTCTTCGGGTCGTGGATCAGCGCGCGCGCGATCGCGGTCTTGGTGCGCTGGCCCTGGCTGAAGCCTTCGGTGCTGCGATCGAGGAAATCGTCCATCTGCAACGCCGCTGCCAGCCTGGCGGTACGTTCGGCGATCGCTTGCGGCGGCATGCCGTGCAGCCTGCCGAAGTAGTCGATGTTCTCGCGCGCGGTCAGGCGCTTGTACACGCCGCGCGCATCCGGCAGCACGCCGAGGCTGCGACGCACGCGCTCGGGGTCGTGCGCCACATCCACGTCGTCCACCAGCACGCGGCCGGTCTCGGGCGACATCAGGGTGTACAGCATGCGCAGGGTGGTGGTCTTGCCGGCGCCGTTGGGGCCGAGCAGGCCGGTGATCTCGCCGTCACGGGCGATGAAGCCGACGTCATCGACGGCGATCACCCGGTTCTTGTCCTTGCCCCGTCCGGGGAAGGTCTTGCGGAGGTGTTCTGCAACGATCATTGCGTGATTCCCTTGAAGTCGAGTGCTTACGGCTCGGCGCCGTTGAAGCTGGTGAAGGGGACGGCGTAGCCGAGCTTGTCCAGGCAGCTGCCGTCGAGCGCCTTGGCATCGGCTTTCTCGATGAACTGGGTGAACAGCTTGGGCATGCAGCCGGCACCGATCACGTTGTGGCCCTGGCCCTTGAGCACGAACAGGCGGCCGTTCGGCAGGGTCTTCACCACGTCTTCGCCATAGCGCGGCGGCGTCACCGGATCGAACTCGCCTTCCAGCACCAGCGCCGGCACCTTGGTGGCCAGCGGTTGATGGAAATCGGCGGGCACTCGGCCCTTGGGCCAGACCTTGCACATCGCGGCCATCCCGGACGGCATCAGGTTGCCGAGCACGGTGCCCTCGTCTTCGGCGCGCGGCACCATGCTCTCGCTGTCCTCGCTGCACACCACCGACAGCTGCATGCCCATCGCCATCGCGTCTTCCATCTCGCCGCTCATCATCTGCGCCAGCGCCATCAGGCCGGCGTAGTGGCCGCCATTGGCTTCCTGGATCAGCTTGGGCAGCAGGCCGCTGGCCAGCGGCATGTAGGCGTACATGCGCACCAGCCCGGCCACGGTGTCGGCGCGCAGCACGTCCTGCTTCCATTCGCCGCTGGTGGCGTCGCGGTAGTGCACGGTCGGTGGCGCGGCGCGCAAGGTGAGCAGCAGCCGGTCCAGCTCGGCGCGCGGGTCGCCAAGCTTGGCCTTGCACGCCGGGTCCTTGCTGCACACGCCGAACTGCAGGGCAAGCGCATCGTCGAGATTGCGGGCGAAGATATTGCCCAGCCCCTGCGCGTTCGGCACCACCGAATCCAGCACGATGCTGCGGGTCGCCTGCGGATGCCGCATCGCGTATTGCTGCGCCACCCGGGTGCCGTAGCTGACCCCGACCAGGTTGAGCTGCGCCGCGCCGATCGCCTGGCGCACCGCTTCAAGATCGGCCACCGCATCGGTGGTGGTGTAGTGGCGCAGGTCGGCCTTGTTCGACAACGCCGCCACGCACGCACTGGCCTGCGCCTGCATCGCCTCCGGGGTGAGCGTGGCCTCGGCCGCCTGCTCCTTCGGTGCCGGGCACGACAGCAGGTTGGATTTGCCGGTGCCGCGCTGATCCACCAGGATCACGTGGCGCTGCTTGCGCACCTCCCTGAACACCGGGTTGAGGCCCGGGAAGGTCTCCACTGCCGACTGCCCGGGGCCGCCGGCGAGGAAGAACACCGGATCCGGCATCACCTCGCCATTCGCGGTGGCCTGCAACCAGGCGATGTTGAGCGCGATCTTGCGGCCGTTCGGACGTGCACGGTCTTCGGGCACCTCGAAGCGGGCGCATTGTGCCTCCAGACTGTCGCGCGTCATCGACGAGCTGAGGCTGCACGGCTTGAACGCAATCTTGCCGAGCAGGGTGGGTTGCAGCGGCGCGACGGCCGCGGGTTTGGCGTTCGCAGTTGCGTCGCGATCGCCGGCTGCCGGCTGCAGCGCGCGGTAGCCGATGAACGCGGCGGCGACTGCCACGGCGAGAAGGGTGCGGGTCTTGCGGGACATCATCGGAACAACCCTCGTGGTGGTTGTGGTGAAAAGGATGGCGTGCTCAGGCCTGGTCGGGCAGGAACACGTCTTCGATGCGCCGTTCGAACAGGCGTGCAATCCGGAACGCCAGTGGCAACGACGGGTCGTACTTGCCGGTTTCCAGCGCGTTGACCGTCTGTCGCGAGACGTCCAGCCGCTCGGCCAGTTCGCCCTGCGACCAGCCGCGTGCATCGCGCAGTTCGCGCAGGCGATTGTTCATGGATATCTGCGATGCAGGCGCGCGCGCACCAGCGCATACACGCAGACCAGGATCAGGCCGAGCACGCCTGCCACCTGCTTCGCCGGCCATGCGGCCACGCCGGCATCGAGCAGGAACACCGCGGCAAGCGAAGCCAGCAGCGCGAAGCCAGCCGCCCAGGCCAGCGAGTCCAGCTCGATGCGCCGTTCCAATTCGTCGCAATCGCGCAGGAAGCGCAGATAGCAGGCAAACATCCAGCCCATGCACAACGCGGGTGCCAGCGCGATGCCGATGCGTGCGGCAGTCGGCAGCCCGGCTGCGCGCGCGGCCCACTCGTGCAGGACGGCCAGCACGACGAATGTCAGGCTGGGCCACAGCGAAGCGCGGTAATAGCGCCGCAGTGCCGGACTCAGGCCTTGCCAGTAGCGACCCAGCAGGTTCACAGATAGCGCCTGGTCAGGATCATCTTGGCGATGCCGTAGATGGCGCACAACAACGGGAAGACCCAGATCATCGCGGCCCCGGCATCCACATCGAACACTTGCGCCTTTTCCAGCAAGCCGCCGGCGAAGAACAGCAGCGATACCAGCAGGCTGGCGATGCCGATCGCCTCGGTCTCGATCCGCCGCTGCAGCTCGTCGATCTCGCGCAGGTAGCGCAGGGCGGCGCGCATCATCAGGGCCAGCGGCAGCACCGGCAGTACCGCCACCAGTGCACGCAGCGGCAGCGGGTCGATCCCGCGCCGCAGCAGCCACAGCGACAGGAACAGCGCCAGCGAATAGCCGATCAGCGCCGGCCACAGCGCGCGGATGTAGCGACGGCCGGCCGGCTGCGCGTACATGTCGTCGCAGTGCTGACGCCACCAGCGCGGCACCAGCAGCATCCCCAATGCGCACAGCAGGTAGCCGGCACCGATCCCCAGCCAGGCGTGGACGGCACCCTTCGGCCAGGCCAGCAACCAGTGCCCGGCCGCGCCCAATGCCAGCCCGAACAGGCCGATCCCGAAGAAGATCTGCGCGAAGCGCCGCATGGTCACGGTTCAGCGGCCCTGGCGGGATTTGGCCAGGAACACCACGCCCAGCGCG
>Ga0073904_10003732_pt1 | contig 11430 bp, 21 predicted proteins | sample KloWWTrecipitate_FD_66668 | JGI IMG/M metagenome (GOLD analysis project Ga0073904, IMG submission 66668) | Active sludge microbial communities from Klosterneuburg, Austria, studying microevolution and ecology of nitrifiers - Klosterneuburg... | ecosystem: Engineered > WWTP > Aerobic digester >... | reverse complement strand
CTTACCGGCCATCAATCCCCACAATAGACTTCGAGCAGCGTCATGGCTAAGCTAACCGACGAACACCTGAAGGACTTTGTGGCATTCGCTAAGGCGAAGACCTACGAGAACACGTCAGCTCTTATGGCATCGTGGCGAGAGTGGTTGCTTGAGATGTACGGTGACAGGTGCGTGACTATCGACGGCAGAATCTACCCACCAGAGTCTCAGCCGACAGAGACCTTTCGCGGCTCGATTCTTTGGAAAGGCGACACGGCAGCAGAAAAGCGCCTGATAAAAAGCCAAGGCATCGCGGCGTATTGGGACACCCAGCCGGACGAGTCCAATGATGATGCGGTGAAATCGGCACAACAGCAATTAGACGAGATCAGGAAGAAAAGACAAAAAGGAGCAGCATAATGGCACAGGACACAAACACGACAATAATCACCGGGAGGCTAACAAAGCCACCAGAGCTGAAGTCAACGAACAGCGGGCAGCACTTCTGCCGGTTCTCTGTAGCGAACAACTACAGCATCAAACAGGGCGACACATGGGCGGAGAAGGCCAACTTCTTCGACGTGGTCGCATGGGGCAAGCAGGCGGAGACGATACATAAGTATGTCCAGAAGGGGCAGAAGCTACTGATCGAGGGCGCGTTGCGCTGGTCTTCTTGGGAACACGAGGGCAAGAAGCACAGCAAGGTCGAGATTCTACTGGAGCGTTTCGAGTTCATGGGCGCGAAGCCAGACGGTCAAGCAGAGCCACAGGGCGACCCGGCAGCGGCGGCGGCGTTTGACACTATGGCTACAGATGACATCCCTTTTTAAGGTAATATGAAGACCATAGAGACAGCCCGAACCCTACTCGCTGACGCGTCACCTGAGCTGAGACGCGCCGTGGCCGATTGCATAACCGACGCCAATTTCACCGGCTACATGTGGGGCTCGGTGGCCTTGCTGAACGATAGCGCAGAGACAGAGAGAGTCAATCGAGACGACGCAGAATGGGAAGCGTTTGCGCGGGAGCTTTCACAATGACCGAATCAGAACAGGCGCAGGCCAGAAAGCGAATTGGTGAAATGACTCTCACGCCATGGGGCCACGATGTCGGGGTGTGGGTAAATAACTGCGAAACGCTTCTCGAAATAGTAGATTCCAAAGATCAGAAGATAGCCCAACTGACAGAAGATCGCGACAAGATGACAGCAACGGCATACAGGTTAGGCAGTGAGGCGCAGCAGTACATAAGCGAGGCGCGAAAACTGGCCGAGAAGATGCGCGATGCGAGCGAAAGGCCCGGCGGCGGGCATACCTTTCTACCATGGGAGAAAAGATGAGCATAGAAAAACACAAAGCCTTTATCGACTCTCTCAGCCCCGACCTTAAAGAACAGGTAAAAGAGCTTGTGCGGGATGCGATGGACACGCAAGGCAATTACAGCATAGGGGATCACAATTCACGCGAAACGTATTTAGCGTTCCGCGAACTTTGCGCCCCAGAGGTTAAGCCATGAATAACAACGACCTTCGCACATGGCAGAATATAACCGCAGGGCTTTACGAGTGCCGAGAATGCGGGACAGAGTTTAATCTGATAAAGCGAAAGCCAAAAGAGCGTCCGATTTGCCATAGATGCGCAGAAAAGGTGAAAGTATGAGCCTACTAACACAAGAGCAGATTGCAAAATCCGAAATGATACGCGAGACTCAGTTTTTGCGTAGTGAGCTGAGCAAGGCCGCAGCAAACGACTGTCAAACGCTTTTGGACATCATCGACGACCTACAAACTCGGCACAGCGAGCGCAAGCAGTACACAGCGCAAGACTTGGAAGAGATGTTTAAGTCGTATAACTTTCACCCATCGTTTTTGAGGTTTGACAGTTTTCAGCAATGGTTACATTGTGCGCGAGCACTCGGCGCACTAAAGGCGGAGCCATGAACAGCCTGCATGCTCTCACAATCTGCATTCTCATCGCCTTCGTGATCTACTCAGCTCAGGCCATAGTCTCAGCATCTCGGGACAGGATGAAGAAGCTGCGGAACTTCTACCCGGTGAAGCCCGGCCCTGCCCTGTGGGCGAGATATGGGGAGGCGGGCGAGCTGTTCACCCCCTGGCGCAAGGTTGACCGGGCGCCGAGAGATTTGGTCATGTTGGCGATGCGTTCGGAGAAGGCGCAGAGGTGGATTCAGTGATCTCAATCGCTATTGACAAAAACCCGCGACAGGGGAGAAAGGGCATAGCATGACGAAAACTCTGCACGCGCGTAACCGAATCAAGAACCTTGAGCAGCACTCAGCAAAGGCGACGCACAACGCGCAGCAGCTTTATCAGATCGCTCTCTACCAACGCGGACAGATCGGACAGGCAGCAATCGACGCGGCTATATTAAAAGGCGTGTCAATGCTGTCTCTCGGGTTCATGGCCTCTGTCATGCTATTGATAATCGCTCTCTATGAGGTAAACAAATGACACTCGAAAAACTAAACGCAATCAAGGCCAGACTGGCAAAGCCTACCCCTGAACCGTTCAAGACTATGCTTGAAGAGCTGGTTGAGGCGGTCGAGGCGAAGCAAAAGCCGGCACAGCCATCAAAGCGGCCATCCTTGCAAACAGCCCAAACCGCTCTCGACACTATAGACAACACTGACGCATGACCGCAAAGCCGAAGCTGAACGACCGGCGAAAAAAGTTCATATCGGCTTACCTTGAAACGCTGAACGCGTCACAGGCGGCAAGGAAAGCAGGCTACAGGGGAAAGCCAAACGTAATCGGCGCTAGATTGTTAGCTTACGTTAGCATTAAGGAAATTATCAGCCAAGAGCTCAAGACCCGCATGGAGGCAGACCGCGAGTCAGTCAAGGCGCGTGTGCTCAGCCTTTGGGGCAGCGTATCAGGCGATAACAACGAATCGATGAGAGACAGGCTCAAGGCGTCAGAGCTTTTGGCTAAGTATGCAGGCCTATTGACCGAGCGTGTCGAGATAACCGGCAAAGACGGCGCAGCGATCGAGATCAGATGGCCCGATGATTCTCACCCTGCCCCATAGGCCAAGCGGCGACCAGTGGCAGTATTTCAAGCTGCCAGCACGCCACACAGTTGGAGTCATTGGCCGGCAGTACGGCAAAAGCACCCTTGCGACCTTGAGAGCTGTTAAGAAGCTCATGAACCAGAAAGACGGCAATCACTACTGGGTGAGCCCGGTCTATTCTCAGGCGAAAGTACAGTTTGACCGTCTGGTGAGGGATTACCGGCCATTCATTGAGAAGCCGAACAAAACAGAGCTAAACGTAAAGCTAGTTTCGGGCTCATGGATACACTTCAAGGGCTCAGACAAGCCCGAGAACCTGAAGTCGGACACGCTCACCAGCGCAACCCTTGACGAATGCGGCACCATGCATGAGGCTGTATGGTCTGAGGTCATCAGGCCGATGCTCGCAGTCAAGCAAGGCGGGTGCGACTTCATCGGCACACCAAAGGGGAAGAACTGGTTTTTTCTACACTGGCAGAACGCAGCGACAGACCCCGACTACTCAAGACATCACGCCCCGAGCGATAAGAGCCCGTTCTTCAGCGCTGCGGAGTTCGAGAAGATCAGGGCAACCACATCAGAGGCGGTCTTTCGGCAAGAATACCTGGCTGAGTTCGTAGAGGATGGCTCAGAGGTCTTTCGCAATTTCAGAGAGTGCTTGAAGGGCCAATTCTCCGCACCAGAGCCCGGCAGGCTGTACTGTCTCGGGGTAGACATTGCCAAGCACGTTGACTGGACGGTGATAACCGCTTGGGACGTAGAGCGCCGGCACATGGTAGCCCTTGAGCGGTTCAATCAAGTGGAGTGGTCATTGATCGAGGCGAGAATCATGGAGATGGCGCGCAAGTATAATAACGCTCTGGTGAAGCTCGATGCCACGGGTGTGGGTGATCCCGTATTCGACAGGCTTTCTCAGTACGGCCTGAGAGTGTCGCCGGTGCGGATCACGGCACCAGTCAAGACGCACTTGGTCGAATCCCTTATAATGGCGATTGAAAAGCAAGAAATCAGCTTCCCGCATCACCCCGACATCGTGCAAGAGCTGTCAATTTTCGGGGCAACAAAGACGCACACCGGCCATGTGAAGTACAGCGCACCATCTGGCTATCATGATGACATCGTCATGAGCATGGCGCTGGCCGTTGCTGACTTAATCAGCCACACGCCGAAGCCTGCTTTTCATCGTGTTCGATAGCTTACGCCGTAACCCGTTCAGGCTTACCCCGTAAGCTGTTTCGCATCTCTATTGACAAAAAACGACACTGAATAAAGGTGCGCTCAGATGGAGCGATCGCCTTTCGACATCATCCGCACGCGCCGCGCACCAGAGGTAGAATCACGTCTGGCCCTGTGGTCTTTGATGGATGATTCTTATCGAGGCGGCATCCGATACCGAAACGGCGGGCACCTCCGCAAGTACACCAGAGAATCGAAAGAAGTACACCAAGCACGACAGGCGCGCGCTGTTTATTTTAACTTCCTTCAGCCCATCGTTGACATTCTCGTCGGGTTCGTTTTCCGCAACGAGCCATCACGCACCATCCCAAAAGAGCTTGAGTTCTTAACCGAGGATGCATGGCGAGGCAAGGGCATGACCCGCTTCATGAGAGACGTCGCTGTCTCTTCGATGCTCTACACAGTCGGCATTCTTGTTGATTCCCCTGCGTTCGACACAAGCGAAGTGCAGACCGAGGCCGACAGGCTGGCGCGCGGTCTTAACCCGTACCCCTGCGTTTATTACCCGCACCAGATCAGAGACTTTGCCGTTGATGAACACGGGCAGCTTCTTTGGGTTCTGCTCGATGATTCTCGCGTCGATAAGGTCAACCCGCTGGAGAAGGACTCTAAAAAGACCATCTATCGGCTGTGGACGCGAACGCATTCGCAAGAGTTCGAGATCATAAAGCGCTCAGCAACCCTCGACGAATGGGACGTGATACCAGGCGAAGAGCGTCTGCACCCTGTGGGCTATGTGCCTTTTACTTTCGTAAATTGGCGAGACGTAGACGACGACCAGATCGCAGACAGCCCGATGGAGGACGTAGCCATACTCTCGGAGCAAATTTACAATGTGCTCTCCCTGCTCGATGAGATGCTACACACCGGCACATTCAAGACACTATTCTTCCCCGTTCAAAAGCCCGGCGACCTCGATCAGGACGTCGTCAAGTCTGGCCTTTATGACGTCGCGGCCGTAGAATATAACGGCACGCTGTCAGGTTCCCCCGAGTTCAAAGGCCCCGGACTCTCTGAGGTTGGCCCGTTCATCGATGCTGTAAAGCTCTATGCCTACGAGATTTTCCGCAAGGTCGGCATGGATGTCGATCGAGACAAGAGCTACGTCCAGAGCGGCGCAGCGATGGGCAAAGAGTTCCAGAAGACAGAAGCACTACTCCGATACGGTGCCGAGGCGCTGCAAGAGGCTGAAGAGTTTATTTTCAGAACTGCAGCGCGTTGGCTTGGTAAAGATTACGGCGAACAGATCGGGATAGAATACAGCAAAGAGTTCCAGCAACAGGATATAGACCTGCAGCTCAAGCGGCTCTTTGACGTGTTTAATCTCGGCTTGCGACCTCTAAAACAAATCGCCTTGAAGGGCATTGTTGAAAAGGTCTTCCCGAATCTTGACCCTGCTAAGGTCGAGGAGCTGTCACAGGAAACTGAAGGCAGCGCACCAGACTGGCAGATCGACGGGGTGGATGCGGCGAGCGCAATCACACAAGCGCGCGAGCTGATAACAACTCAACAAGAGGAAAGCACTACATGACAGAAACCCCAACGGCACAGCCGGAACAGATCGAGCGCTTCACGTTTACCGACCCTCGTAATCGTCAGACGCTCGAACTGCCACAGAAGATAGGAGACGTCGATCTGAAAGGGCTCATCGAAGGCGTGATCGCCAAATCAAATGAGGACTTTCGGAAAAAGTACAAAGGCGAGATAGACAATCTCAGCTCTCAGCTTTCAGAGGCTGACAAACTCAAAGCGCGTTTAGACGAGCTTGAAAGTTTGCAGATACCCGCGAAAGAACGCGAAGCAAAACAGGCACAGGCAGCAATCGAGAAGGCGCAGAAAGAAGCGCAAACAATAAACGAACGCGCCACCAAGTTTGAACAAGCGTTCAAGGCAGAGAAGCTGAACACAGCGATTTTTCAGGCGGCCGGCAAGCATCCGAACATTCGGAACCTTGACCAAGTCGCCACGCTATTCAAGGCGAGCTGCTCCCCCGCAGTCATCGAGGACAATGGCGAATGGAAAGTGGCTGCAAAATTGAACGGCCTAGAGCTTGATCTCGATCAGGCTTTGAGCCAGTTTCTCGCCCTCGAACAGAACTCGAACCTCTTATCAACCCAACTTGCACCAGGGGCAGGCTCCTCAGGTGGTCAGCGCACTCCAGTAAGTGCCAACAAGGTGACCAAGGCCCAGTTTGACGCAATGAGCAACGCAGATCGCTTTGCATTCATTAATAATGGCGGCACGCTGACAGAATAGAGGTAAAAATGGCAATTGCAAATACAATCACGGGACTCGTCCCGACAATTTACCGCGCTATGCACACCGTCTCACGCGAGATGGCTGGTGCTGTTCGCGCTGTAACTCTCGACGCATCGGCGGCAACAGCTGCTCTGAACCAGACGGTTCGGACGCCTATCGCACCCGCTGCGACTCTCGAAAACTTCACGCCAGCGATGGCAATCCCTGAGACGGGTGGAGCGACCTACAGCTATGTAGACATGACCCTGAACAAGTCAAAAGTCGCACCGATCCCTATTTCAGGCGAAGAAGAGCTTTCTCTCGGCAACATGGCCGCAGTGATTCTTGAGCAGAACATCGCTCAGGGCATTCGCGCGCTTGTGAATGAGATGGAGGTCGATATCATGACGGCCGCGTATCAAAACGCATCGCGTGCAGTCGGCACAGCCGGTACAGCTCCATTCGGCTCGTCTTTGGGCGTAGCTGCAGAAGCCAAGCGCATCCTTGACGACAACGGCGCACCGGGCATGAATGACCCGAATTTCCGTTCACTGATCATCAACTCAGCGGCTGGCGTAAACCTTCGCTCACTCGCTAACCTGATGACAGCACAGAACAACGGTTCAGACCAGACCCTGCGAAACGGCATTCTTCTGCCTATCGTCGGATTTGGCGTCCGCGAGTCTGCTGGCGTACAGTCGCACACAAAAGGCGCGGGCACTGGTTACGACATCAACAACGGCTCAGGCGAGGCAGTAGGCCAGACCACTCTGACGCTCGATGGTGGCACAGTCAACAGCACAGGCATCAAGGCCGGTGACATCGTGACTTTTGCAACCGATGCGAACAACAAGTATGTTGTAAACACCGGTTTGACAGCAGCCACTGGCGACATCGTGATTGGTAACCCTGGCATTCGTGCCCTTGTTGCAGACACAACAGAGATGACCATCGGCGACAGCTACACCGCAAACGTGGCTTTCTCTCGCAATGCCATCGCACTCGCGACGCGCGCACCAGCACGCCCGCGTATGGGTGATGCGGCGATCATGATCGAGACTGTGACAGACCCAATCACCGGGATCACTTTCACCTTCTCACTGTATAAAGGCTGGGGCGCTGTGCGTTTCCAAGTCGAAGCAGTTTGGGGCGTAAAAGCCGTTCAATCTGAGCATATCTGTGTTGTGATGGGTTAAGCCTATGGCAGAGCTCAGCACAGCAGAACTGCGTTCTATTGAGTCAGTAAACCCCGCTTTCCAACAGGCGGGATTCGCTGCCAAGCTCGCAGAGATTCAGAAACCGACGCTTGCGACTTATGCTTCAGACGGGGCGATCGCATTCTCTAACCCATCAAACATTGCAGAGCTGACAAAAGGCTCTGCGGGCGCTTACACGCTCGCAGCACCTACAGCAGCGCAAGAGGGCTATAGACTGTTGATTCTCAATCAAAGCGCATACGCGCACGTCGTCACAGCGACCAACCTGCTAGACGATGGCGTCACAGGCGGTGCGAAAGATACGGCGACCTTTGGCGCGTTTGTTGGTGCGTCCCTTGACTTGATTGCGATCAATCTCAAGTGGCACGTCGTCAGCAAGAACGTCTGCACGATAGCGGCGGTGTAAGATGGAATCGACGTATTGCACAGTAGCTGAGGTAAACACCTATGCGGCCGCTAATGGCGAGCTGCATTGGGCTGCCCTGGCTTCGCAAAGTCTCACGGGGGCGGTGAATAACGCCTCGGGATATTCTGCGGGTGCGACGTCGATGACCGTTGACGGCTTCGCTGATGATGTTCAACGCATTACAGCGGGGTCGGTTTTTACAATCGCAAGCGACTCCACCGCGACTGAATACCGTATTCTCTCGACCAGATACGACTCAGGCACGGTGGAGCTTTCATTTACCCCCGGTCTTGCCGAGAACGTGGCAGACAATGACGCAATCACAGTAGAGAGCACCGAGGCAACAGCCTTTCAGGTGCGCTGCATTGTGCAGGCGTGCAGAGACATCGTGCGGCACCATCAACAGAGATGGGCGGACGGTGCTTTGTGGCTACCAGATGACGACCAACTGAACAAGGCAAACATTCTGCAGGCGCTGCACCTGGCACGCGTTCTGCCGATGCGGGACTCAGCCGAGACAATCGGCACATTGACAGGCGGTGCATATTCGGACGGCGTTCTATCGATCGATGGCGTGAGCGGGCCTTCACTGTGCCTAGACGCTCGCGACTTGGTAGACGTTGCCCTGAGAGACAACGCAGACGCAGTTATCAAACCCATTAGGCGGTACGTCGGCCGATGAAAAAGACAGATTGGTCAATCAGGTCTGAAAAGCTGCAGATGCTCGACTCTGTGGCGCGTATTCAACGGCAATACTCTTTTCTAGATGATTACAGGTATGCTCTGTCAAAAGACTTGCCAACAGTCGAGGCGGCTATCGCGAAATATGGCAAGGCTCTCAGAAAACCCCTGCTCCGCTTCTTTGCTGGTGATATTCTCGAAGAGGTCGCACACGCGGCGCATGACCAGTTTCTGCGGTCGTTGGTTAAGTACATCAAGGCCGGCAAACTGACGGTAAATTCTCGGGTGTCTGACAGGCTGCTCGAATCGCTCCGGGTGCAGGTCATCGGGAATATCGACGCACTCATCGCAGGGACAGACCTTGACATGAGAGCACGCGCGGCAGAGTTTAAGACCGTGGCTGCAGAGTCTGCACAAGCCGCTTTAGTGGCGCAGACCCAAATGACCCAGCTCAAGATCGAGAGCATCACTCGCCGCACGACAGGCGCAGAAGACTTACAAAAGGCATGGATAAACCTGCAGAAGAAATACGGCGGCACGGACACGGTCAAATATCGCAATGGGGCTCATTACCCCCTCAACGTATACCTTGACCAAAGGGCAAACACGACAGCCACAGACCTACACGTCGCCACCACTCAATTCGATGCCTCCACTTCTGGCGTCTACACTGGAAAGATCAGCACGCACGGTGCGTCAGACTCTTGCCGCCCATGGGAGGGCAAGATTGTCTTTTTCACATCAGAAGGCCGAGACATCCTCTCTAAAAAGTACCCGAACACATCCACATGGAAAACCGTTGGCGAAATCAAGGCCGACAAGAACACCCATCTCTGGAAGTTCAATTGCACTCACGGGATAACGCCTTACCCGATACAGTTTTTTGACGAGTCAGACGCAGAGCAAGAAATCGAAGAATCAAACACCCCGACAGCCAAGCAACTAGCCAAGGCTGACGCGGAGTACAGGGCAAGCGCATGACCTTTTACCGGGCAACGTATGACGACGGGTTCAAGATTGGCACAAGGCTGAACGTCATCGCGTTCACTATGCGCTCGACTGTGAAGTACGCCAAAGAAGGCGGGGCTGTCGAATATGCCGGCGAGTTTTCAAGCGTTGAGGTCTTACAGCGTGGGGCTTATATCATCGCAGACGATGGCAGGCTTACAGCGTACACCGTAGAACCGGCCGTCAGCATTTCAGGCGTGAGACGGTATTATCTCAAAGAGGCGGGCATCGTATGACCGTTGACCAGGCATTCGAGAAAATCCAAGCCCTGCAGGTCAATGCGCTGACGCGTGCGGCTGAGGTTGGACTCGCGACTGTAAAGCCATGGATACCTAAAGACCGCGGCACTCTCAGAAACACAACCCGCGTTGAGCCCGGCAAAGAGTCGGTAGACCTCGTCTCTGGCGGTAATGGCTCAGGGGCTGAAGAATACGCCAAATATCAATACACCACAGCAAAGCGCCACTTGCAAGGCTCGAACGGTCTCGAAGAGCTGCGGAAGCTTTCACCGGCAGACATGAAAAAGAAGCTTCGCGGCCGCACAACCGGCGACAAGTATTCAGCGGCCTATGATTACGCCGTAGACATGAATCTATTGACAAAATTCCCCGATGGGGTTCGCTGGTTTCGCATCTTGCTCAAAGACGCGCCTACTCAGCGCAAAATGGCACAGGTGTACGCGAGGGCTTTATGATCGCAGAGATCGCAGCAGCATTCAACGCCGCAGCGCCTACGCTTGAGGTGAAGGTCTCTTACGGGTTCGGGCCTGATGGCCTGCCAAGCGGCGCAGACCTAGAGAACGCCGCACGCAATAATAAGAAGACGCGCGTTCTGATCGACGTAAACCCGCGGCCAGAGTACGAACTTTCACAGGCCACACGCGGGGCAATTCATGAAGGCTTTGCGATGATCTATTGCTTTGCCAAAAAAGACACCGATGCTCTCGCAGGGCTCAGAGAGTGGTGGCTCACTATCGCCGCAGACAGCGGCAGAATGTTGCATAATATCGAGGGGAAGGTAACGCTCGGCACTGTGGAGTTTATCCACTGGCGCGCGGTTGGGGGTTTTCAAGGGTTCGCCCAAAAACATGGCGGTGGCTTGTGGTACTGTGACCAGATGGTGCAGTATGCGGCAAGAGAGCTGCCTTAAGGAGTTTAACAAATGGCAATTACAAATGCACAAATCGAAGCCATCGACAAGCAACGAATGGAGATGTACTTTGACGACGTCAATCTTGGCGCGTTGAAGCCTGACTCTCTACGCGTTCAGGTCGGTGGCGTTTATCAACCTGTCACGATAGACCAGCTTGCTGGTGTCGTGAAAGAATGGCAAGAAGGCTTTACGATCACGGTTCAGGGCGTCCTGATGGATGTCTCGCCGGCATTTATCAACGGTACGCTGATGAGCGGTCAGGTCTTCTCTAAGACTGCGGCAAGTGGCGATATCTTTGTCGGTCTCGGCAATCGTAAGATTGACATGCGCGCAATCTCTGCAGAGCTTCGCCTGCATGAGTACGGCGTGGCAGACACAACCCGCACAACTGACTGGCTGTTCTGGAAAGCAAAAGCTAAGTTCGAGAACACAGAGTTCGCCTATGGCGCGACTACTATTAAAGAACTGACTGTCACTTTCACGA
>Ga0073904_10003730_pt1 | contig 11433 bp, 8 predicted proteins | sample KloWWTrecipitate_FD_66668 | JGI IMG/M metagenome (GOLD analysis project Ga0073904, IMG submission 66668) | Active sludge microbial communities from Klosterneuburg, Austria, studying microevolution and ecology of nitrifiers - Klosterneuburg... | ecosystem: Engineered > WWTP > Aerobic digester >... | reverse complement strand
AGCGCTTGCCTGCATTATACACGAACGCGAGGGTCGCCTGCCTCCGGGCCTCGTCGAGGCGCGCGGTGGGCTCGTCGACGACCGCGTCGAAGTACCCCAGCGTGGCGAGGTACGTCTGGACGCGTCGCCGGTCCTCCGCGACGCGGAACGGGTTGTATTTGCGCGGCGTGAAGAGCGCCGACTGCACGCGCGAGCCGAGCTTGCCCATCAGGGGCCCGGTGTCGACCTCGGCGGTGCCGGGCTTCGCGTCGATGGTGACGCGGGTGAAGGCGAGGTCGGTGTCGCCCGGCACCTTCTCGGCGAGGGTCTGCGCGCAGCCGAGCGTGAGCGGGCCGCAGGACGCCACGGCGAGCGCCGCCACGAGCGCCTGCGCGAGGCCGGCGGCCCAGGTGGGCCCACGACGGGCGCGCCGATCTTCGTGCCGTGAAGCCACCAGGCACCCATGATCCCCCGAAACCGCCCGCCTCCGAAGACGATTCGTGCGCGTTCGCCATCGAGGCGTCGTCGGATCCACCGCACCGAGGCGTTCTCGCGACCCGGGGCGGGAGTCGCGCTCACGGCACCAGCGACAGGACCTTCAGCTCAGCGATGTTCACCCGGGAGAACGCGCCGCCCGCGCCCCCGGTGCCGCCCGTGTAGTCGTTGAAATGCGAGAACGCGCTCATGTTCACGCTCTTCTGATCGTGCTCGAGGCGCACGCGGTACGACTTGCCCGCCTGGAGCGTGACCCGCACGAACGACGAGTCGCCCCACGAGGCCCAGTCTGCGCGCTGGGGCATGAACATGTATCCTGCACCTGTCGCCGTGCCACCCACCTCTTGCACGGTCACGCGCTTGACCGCGCACGTGATGCCCGTGTTCAGCGCGCCGGCGCCGTTGCCGTACACGGCCTGAATGAGGTGCGCTCCGGTCCGCGTCGCGGTGAACGTCGCCTCGAGGATGTGGCCTGCGTCTCCCCAGGCCTCGTAGTGGAAGCGACCGTGGTTGTTCGAGGCGGTGCCGCCGTTCGCGGTGAAGCTCGTCGCGGGGAGGCTCGCGATGCGCTGGAACCCGCTACCCCAGAAGCACGACGGCGCGGAGCGCTGCGAGCGGTTCCCGCCCGACGCGTAGCGCAGCTCGATCGTGTAGCAGTGGCTCGGCGAGGCATCGCCCGAGGTCGCGGTGTCCGTCCACGACGCCGTCGCGCCTGGGAGACTCTGCGCGACGCGCGCGCCGTCTCGGTACACGTCCACGCTGACGTCGGCGTCTTCGCCCGCGCGATCGAGGGTGAGCCTCACCTTTCCGGCGTCGAGCGCGAGGCCCGTGATGGCCGGCGTTCTGGGCCCGAAGATCGTCTTGTAGTCGGACGTGTCGGTGATGGTGCGAACCTGCGCGCCCGCGCCGCTCGGCGCGGCGAGCTCGACCTCCACCAGGTTTCGCGCGAGCAGCGCGGTCTCGGCGATCTCTCCCGCGGCGACTTCGGCGCCGTTCAGGCGGACGCTCGCCACGCGGTACGCGCCGCCACCCGCCGGGGCTGGGTCGTTCGGTAGAGAGACGACGACGTTGAGCGTCTTTCCGCGATACGGGAGATCGTCGATCGTCAGCGTCTTCGACGTCGAGAAGAGCGAGCGCCGGAGCCCTCGCGTGACGTACGGCGCGACGCGGAGGCCCCTCTCGGTCGCGTCGACTCCGAAGATCGCGTGCACCATCGCCAGGTATCCCGCCACCGACCACAGCTGGCGCTGCGAGTTCACGACAGGACCCGAGTTTGCGCCGTCCTCGTGGAACGGCTTTCCCGTCACGGCCTCGAGGTTCTCCATGTTCGAGAGGTTGAGCGCCGCGCCGCGCACGAGCGAACGCACGCCGCTGTCGAACGCCGCGTCGTTGTCGGCCTTGCGCGCCGCGCGCACCCAGTAGGCGGTCACGAACGGCCAGATGGCGCGGTTGTGGTAGATGGGCGTGTCTTTCTGCTGGGGAAAGATCACGGGGGGCCCGTGCGCGAGCGTCGGGTAGCTCGCGATGGCGTCGCGCGCTTGCTCGGGCGTCGTCACGTCGAGCAACACGGCGAGCGAGGTGCCGAGGAGATCGAAGCGTCGCGCGGGCGCCCCGTCGAGCTCGGTCGTCACGTAGGTCGAGAGCTGCTTGTCCTCGGCGAGCCAAAAGCGCGTCCGCATCGCCGCGCGCAGGTCGCTCGCCATTTTTCCGAGTCGTTGGGACTCTGCCGCGTCGCCCTTCTCCCCGGCGAGCTCCGCACCCGTGATCATCAGCGCGAGGTGAGCCGCGTTGGTCGAGAGCGACTTGCTCATGCCGATGTGCACGAGGTCTGGCACGGTCCACCTCGGATACGTCTGCTCGCGCCAGTCGAGGAACGACTGCTCACCTCGGTAGAGCCCATCGGTCGGGTCGAACGCGACCGCGCGGTCGTGGTCGAGCGTGTTCTTGATCGCTTCGAGCGCCCTCCCGGCGAACGCGACGCGGTCTGCCCCGGACAGGTGCCGCAGGGCCTCGCGCGCGCCGAGCGCCCAAATGGCGCGATCGGTCGACACGGGATAGCTGCCGCCGGTGCCTGTATCTTGCACGATTTGCAGATCGCCGCCGGAGCGGCGCGCCGAGAGCTTGAAGTCGAGCGAGTTCTTCGCGCGGACAGGGTCGAGCCACGCGAGGCCGAGGTCCACCGCGTACGAGGTGTCGCGCGTCCACACGTACGTCCACTTGCGGCCCGTCTCGAAGCAGCCGCCCGTGGGACACGTGAGGCCCCCGCCGTTGCGGAACGCGCCGTCCTTGATCTCGGAGACCGAGCACTCCTTCGCCTCCGCGATGGCGAGCTGGTAGAGCGCGTCGAAGAGATCGTTCTTCGTGTGCACCGTCGGGCGCCCGCTGCTCTCGGTCACGACGCGCGGGCTGGCGGGGAGATTATCGACGCGGTTGGCCGTGCTGCGGAGCGTGAACGTGCGCGCGCAGGCGGCGCCGTTGACCTCGACCGACGCGCTGCCCGTCGCGTCGTCGAGCTTCCGCGCCGCCGCGTTTTCGGTGCCGGTCGCTTCGACGCACTCGGGGATGCCCGCCGCGTCGAGCGTGGGGCCGCCTTCGACCGGCGCTCCGGCTTCCACCGGCGTTCCGCCTTCGGCGGGCACGGGCGTCCCTGCGTCGACCTTCGGGTCGTCCGCCGGGTCGCGCGAAGACCCGCACGCGGCGAACCCTGCGATCGCCATGACGAAAGTCAGCCCGCCGATCACGCGGGCGTTCGAGCCTCGATGCTGCACGGTGGACCTCCCGCCCGCGTCCTCCGCGGGCAGTGAGGCGTACCTCACACGAGAGTGACGAGCAAGGCGATGCGGGACGTTTTTTCCCCTGTCCCACGCCGACCGCGGGCTCGCGATGCGCGCAGGCGGCGCCGCGGGTAGCCTCGCGCTCGACCGGCAGAGCGCCGCTCCACGGAGGAACGCAGCGAATGACACGCCCGCCCTCGCCCCCGTTCGACGCCGAGACCGCCGCGCAGAAGGCCCGCATGGCCGAAGACGCATGGAACAGCCGGGACCCTGCACGGGTGGCGCTGGCCTACACCGAGGACAGCCGCTGGCGAAATCGGTCCGAGATCTTCGAGGGGCGCGAGGCCATTCGAGCCTTCCTCGAGCGCAAGTGGCGCGCGGAGCTCGAGTATCGCCTCATCAAGGAGGTCTGGGCCTTCACGGGCAACCGCATCGCCGTGCGCTTCGTCTACGAGTGCCAGGACGCGGCGCGGGCGTGGAAGCGGAGCCACGGCAACGAGCAGTGGGAGTTCGACGAGCTCGGCCTCATGCGGCGCCGTGAGGCCAGCATCAACGACGTGTCGATCTCGGAGGGCGAGCGCCTCTTCCGGTGGCCGCTTGGCCGGCGTCCCGACGACCACCCTGGCCTCACGGGCATGGGGCTCTGAGCCCCTTGGCGTCGCGGCGGTGACCCCGCGGTGAGCAGACCTTCGACGACGTGCTCAGCCGCGGAGCGCCCTTCGTGTCCGCCTTTCAAGAAGCACGGGCTCGTGGCAAGGTCGCGGGATGCCGGCGATGTCTCCAGCCGTACCGAGCGTGTCGCCGCGAGATCTCGTCGCGCCACCGATCGCCGTTCCCACCCTCGCGCTCGCCGCGGGGGCCCTCGGGGCCTTCGTGTCGCTCGCGTGGCTGGGCGCCACGGGGCGCCTCCCCGTACCGCTGGTGGTGGCGCTCCAAGGCGTCGCGGCGTTTGCGGCGTTCACCCCCATGCACGACGCCTCGCACAGGTCGGTCGCGCGCTCGGCTCCGCTGAACGAGCTCGTCGGGTGGGCGATGGCGCTCGTCCTCACCGCGCCGTTCTCCGCGTTCCGGTACCTGCACCTCGAGCATCACCGCAACACGAACGATCCCGTCCGTGACCCCGACATGTGGAGCGGCGCGGGGAGCGCCTGGTCGCGCCTCTTTCGTTTCGCCACACAAGACATGGCCTATTACGTCTTCTACGCGAGACAGGGCAAATCACGTCCTCGCGGCGAGGTCGCCGGCGCGGTGCTCGGGCTCGTCCTCACCTACGGGCCCATGGTGGCGCTGGGCGTCGCAGGGTACGGGCGCGAGGCGCTCCTCTTCTGGGCCGTCCCGGCGCGGCTCGGGATCATGCTGCTCGCGTTCTCGTTCGACTGGCTCCCCCATCATCCGCACGTGGTGCTGGGCCGCACCGACCCCTTCCGCGCCACGTCCGTGATCGAGCACCGCTTCCTCACGCCGCTCCTGCTCTCTCAAAACTACCACCTCGTCCACCACCTCTTCCCGGGAGTGCCCTTCTACGACTACGGGCGCGTCTGGTGGAGTCGCCGAGACGAGCTCGTGTCTCGCGGCGCGCTCGTGCGCCGCATCGGCCGGAGCACGGAGGACGCGACACCGAAGGGCTCGCACGACGCCCACGCCCTCACCGTGTCACGGGTCGTCGACGAAGCTCGAGGCACGAAGTCGTTCGAGCTCGCCGTACCCGAGGCGCTCTGGCCCGTGTTCCGACATGACGCAGGGCAGTTCACGACGGTCGAGGTGGAGGTCGCAGGTGAGGTTCTCCGCCGTTCGTATTCCTTCTCTCGACCCTCGGCGGGCGGGGGTTCCGTGCGCATCACGGTCAAGCGCATCCCCGGCGGGCGAGTCTCGGCTTTCCTCCACGAGAACGTGCGCGAGGGCGACGTCGTCCACGTGTCGACACCCCGCGGGCGGTTCGTTCTTCGGGAATCGAGCGAGGCTCGTCACGGGAGACCGATCGTGTGCTTCGCGGCCGGGAGCGGGATCACCCCCGTTCGCGCGATTGCCGAGGAGGCCCTCGCGGCGACTGAGCGCCCCGTGCGGCTCTTCGCTTCGAGCCGCGATCGCGCGTCGGTCGTGTTCGAGGCGGAGCTTCGGGAGCTCGAGGCCCGCTTCGGGGCTCGCTTCACGCTCACGATCCACGTCGACGACGAGCACGGGCTCCCCACCGCCGAGGCGCTCGAGAGCACCCTGGGCGGCGGCGAGCCCGACGTGTACGTGTGCGGGCCAGCCCCGTTTCAAGCCGTCGTCGACGCGATGCTCGACGCGCGCTCCGTGCCCTCGGCGCGTCGATTCTCGGAGCGCTTCGCGGCGAGCCCCCGCGCGGGCGAGCGGCCGCGCGGGTGCGCCGGGACGCTCCACGTGAAGGCCGGGAAACGTGTTCACCTCGTCACGGTCCACGAGGGCGACACGCTCCTCGAGGCCAGCCGACGCGCAGGTCTGCGGCTCGCCGCGTCGTGCGAAGAGGGCTATTGTGGGTCGTGCGCGGTCCGGCTCTCGGGGGGCTCCGTCACGATGCGCGCGAACGACGCGCTCGACGACGCCACCCTCGCCGAAGGCATGATCCTGCCCTGCCAGTCCGTGCTCGACACGACGGGGCAAGAGGTCGAAATCGACCTCTCCGAGCGCGAGCGCGACCCCGCCTAGCGAGCGGTAACTTTAGGCGGGGAAGGCAGACGTTGATTCTCCTGCTGGCCGAGCGCGGCTGCTCTAGACTCGCCGCGCGCGTGCCCCAGCTCCTCCGAAAGCTCTCGAGTGGCCTCCTGCTCCGCGATCTGGAGCAGAGCGCCTCCGCGCGCGGCGAGACCGAGCCCCTGGGCGAGCGGAGGCGAGCGGCCGTCGCTTCGGCGAGGCTCGACGCCGCCATGCTCCTCGCCTCGAAGGGCTCCGTGGCCGAGGCCGCCATCCTGCTCCGCGCGGCCGATGCTGCGCTCGAAGGCGAGGCGGAGGAGTCCACGCCCCTCAGCGCCGAGCTGTCCGCCGAGGCGCGGACCGCCTTCGACGAGCACCTCGACTCTCTCACGCAGAAGCTCGCCGAGCGAACGCGCGCCGCGCTCTCCCCGGCGGCCATCCGAAAACTCCGACGGCGACGGATCGGCGGCCTCGCCTTCTTTGCGAGCCTCGTCGTTCTGGGCGCCCTGCTATTGCGCCGCGGTTCCCATGTGCTCACGCCCGAGGCCTCCGCTTCGTGGGGGGATGCCTTCACGCCGAAGGCCGCGGTCGATGGGCTCGTTCGCACCGAGTGGCTGCTCCCAGACGCCACCGCGGGCTGGGTAGAGGTTCGCCTCGCGCGACCCCGCAGCGTGTCGCGCATTCGCCTCTTGAACGCCCGCAACCTGCCCCACGCCGACCGCTCGACCGACGAGTTTCACATGGAGGCCTTCCTCGGTGAGAAGGTCGTCAAGAGCATTGACGGCCGATTCCCGGGCTATCGACCCAAGCCCACATGGATCGCGTACGACGTGGACGAGACCGTGGACCGCGTTCGCATCGAGGTGCGCTCATGGCACCTGAGCGGCGGTGGCTTCGCCGAGATCGAGGTCGAGTGATGGATGCAAAGAGCGGCTATCGAGCGGTCGTGTACCTGGAGGGCCTCGGGGGGAGCGGCAAGGCGCGCCGACTCGCGATATGGTTCCACGGGCTCGCGTTCTGCTTCGGGATCGGCGTCGCGGGCCGCTGTCTCAGGCCCCTCGCCTTCGCGAAGCGGCCCGTCCCCATCCCGGGCGACACGGCCGACGGCCACCGCTTCGGGTTGAGCCTCGCGGATCGTAAGGCCATCTTCGCGGAGATTGCGGCCGCCGAGCCCGAGCAGCGGTCTCAGGCGAAGGCGGCGTTCCCCGGACAAGAGTGGTCCCAGGAGGACCATCGCTGCGCGTTCGAGCGCGACTCCGTCCGCTCGATAGCCGCCCGGCGTTCGCTGAGCTTGACTCAGGTCTACCTCGTCCTCGACGAGGGGATTCGAGACCACTGGCCGGATCCCCAAGGCAAGCCCCTGACCCCGACGACCGTCCCGGTCGTGCCGAGGCGAATGTGATCTTCGGCCCGACCACCAAGCGCGCGAGCGACGTCCTCCTCGCCCTGTTCGGATTGCGGCTCGTGTTGTTTGCGCTCGCCGCGCTCTTCGTGCTGCCCGAGGTGCTCCAGAAGCCTTGGCGCATCAGCACCGGGCATGACGAGCATTTCTATTACGCCCACGAGCAAGCGGCCCTTCACACCGTCTCGCGCTTCGGCGAGCTCCCCGCGTGGAACCCCTTCTACTGCGGCGGCATCGTCGGCATCGCCAACCCTCAGGACTCGACCTTCGCTCCCGAGTTCATCCTCAAGCTCGTCTTCGGTGTCGGCCCCGGGCGGCGAATGGCCTACTTCCTACTCGCTCTCATCGGCATGGAAGGCATGTATCGGCTGGCCCGCCAGCTCGATGCGTCGGTCATTGCCGCCGCGCTCGCGGCCATGACCTTCGCCACGAACGGCTTCTTCACGGTCGTCCTCAGGTGGGGCTGGCTCAATTTTTGGAGCTTCCAGCTCATGCCGTGGGTCCTCCTGTGCCTCCTTCGCGGGCTCCGCTCCCGGAGTTGGTCGGTGCTCGGAGGGGTCTTCATCGCCTGGATGGTCTTCCAGGGTGGGCTCTACACGGTCCCCTACACGCTCCTCGTCCTGGGAGCCGCGTGCGTGCCGCTCACGGTCTGGGCCACGCTCGACCCGTCTGCCACACGGAGGGGCGTGCGGAGGCTCGCCCCCCTCGAGTCCATCGCCATCATGGGGGTCGTCTCGGTGGCGCTCTCGATGGCGAAGCTCCTGCCCATGATCGGGGTGGTCGTCGGGAGTCCGCGCATTTGGGAGCTGGAGGAGTCGCTCGGCTTGCCGGACATCCTGTCGCGCCTCGTGAACATGGGCGGCTTCGACGGCGTCTCTGCGTTCGTTGGGGTGGGCATGCTCGCGCTCGCCTGCGCGGCAGGGGTCCTCGAGCGGCGCGGCTTCGTCCTCGCGCTCTTCGCGATCCTCTTCGTGGCGACGGCCGTCGGGGACTTCGCGCCGTGGGCGCCGAACTCCCTGCTCCGCAAGCTCCCCATCTTCGAACAGCTGAGGGCTCCGCACCGGATGGTGGTCGTGGTCTCGATGTTCGTCTGCCTCGGCGGCGCGCGCGGGCTCACGTGGGTCGAAGAGAAGGCCATGTGGACCTTCCAGCGCGTGGTGGCCATCTTCGCGACCTCGAAGTACGTCGCCGAGTTTCGGAGGACCAAGCTCATCGGTGCGATCCTCTCGGCCGTCGTCGCCGTGGTGACCGGCGTCATCGTCTTCGTCACCTACCAGGCGCCCGCGGTGCTGAAGGGCGCCTACGAAATGGAGCCTCCCCGTCCGCGCGTCGCCGCGTTCGCGCAGTCGAGGGGCAACCGCTGGGACGCCCAGGTCTTCGCGGACGTGTCGCTCGGATCGCTCCAGTGCTTCGAGGAGACCGCCTTCCCGCAGTCGAAGGCCCTCCGCGGAGATCTACCGGCCGAAGAGCTCGCGCAGGACCCAACGAGCGCGAGCGTGACGCGCGAGAGTTGGAGTCCGAATCAGATCGTCCTCAAGGTCTCAGCCTCTCGCGAAGCGACCGTGGTCGTGAACCAGAACTGGCATCGCGCGTTCCAGTCCAACGTCGGGAGCGTGTTCTCGTCGGACGGGCTGCTCGCGGTGAAGGTGCCCGCGGGAGAGCATCGCCTGGTGATCCGATTTCGCGACGACCGGGTCCTCATCGGGATCGCGATCTCGTGCCTGACGGCGCTCGCGCTCCTCTCGTTGGGTGTGCGTGAGCTTCGACGATTCATCGCCGAGGTGCGCCGCTCGATCGTCGACGAGCCTCGCGCGCCCGCCGTGGGCAAAGAGGGACGCGGACCCGTCGAGACCGCCGCAGGTCCGACGGAGCCAGCCCAAGCCGAGGCGAAGAGCGACGAGAAGGAGTGACGAGGCGTCGCCCTCGCCCTCGTCAGCGGAACGGGCGTACGTCTTCCTCGTTCGACGGGTCGGCGGGACGGGGGCAGACCCGGTGGTGAAGGTCGTCGACTTCGGCATCGCGAAGCTCGGCCCCTCGCTCTCCGAGTCCGTCTCGACGACCCACACCGGCGATCTCGTGGGCACGCCCGTGTACATGGCCCCCGAGCAGGTCTTCGGCGAAGCCGACGTGGACGGTCGCGCGGACGTCTGGGCGCTGGGGATCTTGCTCTACGAGGCGCTCGCGGGCGCTCTGCCGACCGCCGCCGCGACCCTCGGCCAGGTACTGAAGGCCATCACCCGCGACCCCATCGCCCCGCTGGCGCTCGCCGCACCCGCGCGGGAGTCGGCGTGGCGCCGTTCGTCTTGCGCCTCCGCTCCTTGGGGCGCGAAGCGCGGCGGAGCTCCGGCGATTGGTCTGTGCCCCGGGTCGCGTCGCCCGTATGCTCGAGGCCTGCATGCCGTCGAGAGGCCACAGCGAGAGCCTGTTCTCGCCTGAGTCACCGCGGTCGCCCCACTCGACGCGGGGACTCGTCGGCGCCGCGCGCGGGCTGCTGGGGGCGGTGGTGCTGCTCGCGTCGACGCCGTGCTTCGCCGACGAGCCGTCCCCGGCCCACCTCGCGCAGGCGGAGGACCTCTTCCAGCGGGCGAAGACCGCGATGGTGCGGCGCGACTTCGCGGCGGCGTGCCCGATGTTCGACGAGAGCTACCGCTTGGCGCCCGCGGGCGGCACCCTCCAGAACCTCGCCGTCTGCTACGAGGAGCAGGGGAAGGTGGCCTTCGCCTTCGCGCGTTTCAACGAGCTGCGCTCGCTGTCGCAGAAGGCGAATCGCGAGGATCGCGTCCGCCTCGCCGACGAGCACATCGCCGCGCTCGCGCCCCGGATTTCGAGGCTTCGTGTGGTGCTACCGCCGTCCCCGTCGCCGTCCACGACCGTCTTGGTCGACGGTGATCCCTACGGCGCCGCGAGCCGCTCCTCGGGGATCGCGCTGAACGTGGGTGAGCACGTCGTGCGGGTTTCCGCCCCGGGCAAGCGAGAGGCCACCCTGCGCGTCACCATCGCCGCAGAGGGCGCGATCACGACCCTCGAGGTGCCCGCGCTCGCCGACGTGCCGGGCGCGCGGCCCGGCGCCGCGCGCCCCATCGCGGGGACGCGCGACGACGCGACCCTCGAGGACCTCGATCGCGTCGCCGGTGCGCGGGCGCGCCGCACGACCGGTCTGGTCATCGGCGGCGTGGGGCTCGCGACCCTCGCGGCTGGCGGCGTGTTCGGCGTCCTCACGATCACGACGAACGACGCGGCGAAGAACGCTTGCCGCGACAACACCGGCGGCGCCTTGAGCACCAAGACCGATGCCTCCGGCGTAGCCTACGACACGGGCCTCGACTTCGACCCTCGTGGCGTATGCTACGGACAGACCACCCCGTGGCGGACTGCCAACGATCTCCACGACCGCGCCAGCTTCTTCGGGACTCTCTCCACCGTGCTCATTCCCCTAGGACTCGTCGGCCTCGCCGTGGGTGGCACGCTGGTCTACAGCTCCGCGAAGACCGGAGCGCGCGGTCGCGCCATCACCGCTGTCCTCACGCCTGCTGCCGACGGGCTCCGGCTCCAGGGGGAGTTCCAATGAGCCGGCGAGTCGGGCGGCTCGGGCTCGTCGTCATGGCGCTCGCCGCCGCGGTGGGCGCCTGCCAGCTCCTCGTGGGCGTCGAGCTCGAGCCCGACACCCCGCGGCCACCGGCGCCGCCCGAGGCGAGCGTGCCCGACGCGGGGGGCCCGGACGTCGATCCCTGCCCTCACGCGCGCCCGCCCCCACCGCCCAGCGCTCCCGGCGGCACGCGCCAGACCACCCACGTCTTCGCGGTGCGGCAGGTGACCTTCGGCGGCTTCGGGGACCTCCCGCGCCGCTACGATTTCGACAGTCTCTGCACGTGTGAGAACCGCGACGAGCGCGTGCCCGGGCGCCCCCAGGTGTCGTGCGTGCAGCCGAGCGAGCCGTGCACGGCGGCGGTGCGCAGCGACGACGAGAACGGCGCAGATCTCGGCGGCGAGAGCCTGCTCGCCCTCGGGGGGGTCGGCCTGAAGGACATCGAAAAGACCGAGGTCTCCGGCAAGTTCGAGGACGGCCGCCGCGGGCTCCTCGTACGGATCGAGGACTACAACGAAGGTTCCGACGACGACGCGGTCGTGCTC
>Ga0073904_10003729_pt1 | contig 11434 bp, 9 predicted proteins | sample KloWWTrecipitate_FD_66668 | JGI IMG/M metagenome (GOLD analysis project Ga0073904, IMG submission 66668) | Active sludge microbial communities from Klosterneuburg, Austria, studying microevolution and ecology of nitrifiers - Klosterneuburg... | ecosystem: Engineered > WWTP > Aerobic digester >... | reverse complement strand
CCGGCGGACCGTCAATCATTCGTCGGTGGCCTACGGACGATGGCTCAAGGCAAAGCTGGCCGAGATGCCGGTCGAAGCAGCCGACGCCGTCGCCTTCCAGGCCTTGGTGGCGCCCTATGGCGCGACGCGGGTCTACGAAGCACGCAACCTTGCCCACCTGCAGCTCCGACTGCTCGTCGACGGCAAGGAGGACCTGACCAAGGTGACCAACTCGATGGCTGCGGGGCCAACGGCCGAACCCACAGCCCAGGACAAGGTCATGCAGACCGCGTTGGGGAATGGGAGCTTCACCGTCGTCGACGACCAACTCGTCCAGAACTATCTCGTCGCTCCCAACGCGGCACGAGAGGCAACCCAGGGCGTGCCGGTCCTCGTCACCGTCGAGGACGCGTTGGCCGTCTACGAGAAATCCCTGTCGCTCCCCAAGCGGCCCACCAGCCCCAAGGAGCAGATCCAGTGGTTCACCTCGGTGCGCGACAAGGTCAACGGCGCCACCTTCATCAGCTGCTACCGCAATGCGGCTGAGCAAGGTCGAGTGGAGCAAGCCCGCGTCCAGGCCAACGAGAAGGAGGCGAACAAGAACAATCGGGACTGGGTGCGCCCCAGCCTCTAACTGGCGCTGCCCACCTCACCGTGCGGGATGGTCACCGTGGCTCGCGACGTCCGAACGAACATCGAGAGGTATTCCGAGGCCAGCCGCCTCGCCTTTGATCGCGAGTTCACCCCCCAGGAGGAACCCCTCGCGGAGCCGGTGACCTTTCAGATCGTCGGGCTGCTCCCCTCGACCTCCCCGACCCTGTCCGGAGTCGACTCGGTGCTCGCGAGCATGCTGTCGACCAACTTCGGGTTCGGTGCCGTGATCCCCGAGCAGCTCTGGCAGTCTCTGCCGACCGAGTTGCGTCATGAGGCCCTCTTCGCCAAACCGGCGCAAGTGGACCCCACGTCAGTGATGTGGGGCGGCAACCAGGGTGACACCCACCTCGCAGCCTTCCCGACCGTGGACAAGGCACGGTCGGCCGTCCGGGCGAACTCCTGCACGATGAACTGGTCGCCAGTCTGCGAGACGATGCCCTTCCAACTCGCGACCTACGGCTCCAACTACCTCGCCGTCGACGACATCACCACCCAGTTACGGCCGGTGATCATCACCTTGCTCATCATCACCTTCACCATCGCGACGATCATCATCTGGGCGATGATGGGCCGGGTCATCGCCGACTCCCGACGGGAGACCGCGGTCTTCCGAGCCATCGGGGCAAAGCGCTCCGACATCGTCGCGGTCTACCTCACCTACTCACTGTGGGTCGCCCTGCGGATCGTCGCCTTCGCCGCACTCATCGGTGCCGCCATCGCGATCGCCATCGAGGTCTTGTATGCCGATCGGGCCACCACCATCGCCAGACTCGCCTATGGCGTCTTCACCGACGATCCGACCTTCACCTTCATCGGGCTGCGCAGCCCTGTGCTGTGGGGCATCCTCGGCGGCATCGTGGCCATGACCCTCGTCGCGATCACTCCTCCGCTCCTGCGCAACATCAGACGCAACCCGATCAAGGACATGCGCGACGAATAGTCGCAGGCCTTGGGGGGATGGGGCCTAGCCAAGCCCACGGCATACGGGTTGGATGGTGGGTGACCCCACCAACGCCACACGGGAGCAACTGTCGTGACCAATCTCGCCACCTTCCTCACCGATGCCGCAACTGACCACAGCACACGCCCGGCACTGAAGTTCATGGGCAACGACATTTCGAATGCCGGGCTGGCCGGCATGGCAGCCAAGGTCGCGGGGGCGTTGCGGGAGAACGGTGTTCAGCCGGGAGATCGCGTGGCGATCATTCTGCCGAACGTGCCCGCGTTTCCCGTCGTGTTCTGGGGTGTCCTGCTCGCCGGCGGGACCGTGGTGCCGATGAATCCGCTGCTCAAGGCTGGCGAGATCGACTACTTCTTCACCGACTCCGGGGCCAAGATCGCCTTCGTCTGGCCGGATTTCGTCGCGGAGGCAGTCAAGGGCGCCGCAACGTCCGGCACGGTGGTGATCGAATGCGGTCCGCTCGGTCCCGTGGAGGGGAAGCTGACGGACGGGACCCCCATCACCGAGCCTGTTGCGCGCGCCGACGAGGACACCGCAGTCATCCTCTACACCTCCGGCACGACCGGCCGACCCAAGGGCGCCGAACTCACCCACAAGAACCTCCGCCTCAATGCCGAGCGTTCGTCCACCGTCATCCTCGACCTCAACTCCGAGGATGTGGTCTTCGGTGGTCTCCCCCTCTTCCATGTCTTCGGTCTCGTCGTGGGCCTGGTGTCGGCGACGCGAGTCGGAGCAGCCCTGGCGATCATCCCCCGCTTCGAACCCAAGCCGGCCATGGACCTGATCTCGGGCGAGAAGGTGAGCATCATGCTCGGGGTACCGACCATGTATGCCGCGATCCTCAATCATCCCGACAACGCGACCATGGACACCTCGTCCCTGCGGACGTGCGCCAGCGGTGGTTCAGCGATGCCACTGGAGGTCATGCGCGGCTTCGAGGAGAAGTTCGGCTGCGTGATCCTCGAGGGCTACGGCCTGTCCGAGACCAGCCCGGTCGCCTCCTTCAACATGCCCGATCGCGAACGCAAGCCGGGCACGATCGGTGTCGCCATCCCCGGCTGCGAGATGCGCTGCGTGGACCTCGAGGGAAACGAAGTGCCGATCGGCGAGGTGGGCGAGATCGCGATCCGGGGCGACAACGTCATGAAGGGTTACTGGCGCAAGCCCGAGGCGACGGAGGAGGCCATCCCGGACGGCTGGTTCCGCACCGGAGATCTGGCCACGATGGACGACGAGGGCTTCTTCACGATCGTGGATCGGAAGAAGGACATGATCCTCAGGGGCGGCATGAACGTCTATCCGCGCGAGGTCGAGGAGTTGCTCTACACCCACCCCGACATCCTCGAGGCCGCCGTTGTCGGCATGCCGGACGAGCTCCTGGGCGAGCAAGTGGGTGCCGCGGTCGCTCTCCGACCGGGAGCCACGGCCACGCCGGAGGAGATCGTCGCCTGGGCCAAGGAGCGGATCGCCGCGTACAAATACCCGCGCACGGTGTGGATCGTGGAGGAACTGCCGAAGGGGCCCACGGGCAAGATCCTGCGCCGGGAGGTGCACGCCCCAGCGTGAACCGTCACCAGCCCTGACCCGGCTCAGGCGGCGCGCGTCCGTGCAAGTAGGGACGCCCAGCCGGAAGCGGGCCGACCGACGATGAGCGCCGCGGCCAGCACCAGGACGAAGCCACCCAGCTGGAAGAGCCCGATGTGCTCACCGAGGACCAGGACGCCCAGGAGCACCGAGACCACCGGGATCAGGTAGGTCACGGTCGAGCTCACGACCGTTCCGGCATCCCGCACCACGTCGAACTGCAGCATGTAGGCCAACCCCGTGCCGACGACGCCCAGCACGAGAGTGGTCCCCAGCGCCACCCAGGCATCGTGCGTGGTCGCCGAGTCGTGCACCGACCAGGGCAGGCGCATCTGCCCCCGGTGCAGCAGCCACCACACGAGCTCGACGACGACCATCTGCACCGTGCCGCACACCAAGAGGGCCGTTGGCTGCGAGAGCCCCCCGAGGTCGGCATGGGCCAACGTCCTGCGGACGTAGGGCCAGCCCAGTCCATAACACGCACCGGCCAACAGCACGATCCCGAAGCCGACCGGGTCGGGCCGTCCGATCGTGTTCCAGGGCTCGGAGATGACGATCACCCCGATGAAACCGAGAGCGACGGCGAGCAACTTGGTCCGGGTCACCTTCTCACTGGGCAGGAGCAGCAGCCCGAAGATGACCATCGATACCGGCGTGATCGAGTTGCCGATCCCCGCGAGAGCCGACGAGACCCGGGTCTCGCCGAGCGCGAACAGCGTGAAGGGCACGGACGTGAGGAAGATCGCGGCCGTGAAGAGGTGCAGCCACGTCCGGCCGCCTCGCGGAAGCCGGCCGCCGGTGACGCGCAGGAGCACGAGCAGGATGACCGCGCCGCTCGCGATGCGCAGGCCGGCAATCTGCACGGGCTCCAGCCCGCGCAGGCCGTACTTCATGAGCAGGAAACTCGACCCCCAGATGAGGGCCAGGGCGATGAACTTCACCTGCCACGGGATTCTCGATTCAGTGCTCATGCGTTGGTCCTTCGTCGTGCTCGCTGAGTTCTCGGGCGACGTCGATCGCCATCCGGTGAACGTCGTGGGCCCCCTTCGGTGTGAGTGCGGCCAATCCGCACGCAGGGGTGATGGTCAATTGGGCGAGCGAGTCCGCTCCCAGCCCGGCCCGCTCCAACCCATCGCGTATGCCGTGGGCCACCTTCCGCACCGACCCGGCGGTTGCGGGTGGGGAGCCGGGTGCGGTCGGGAGGCACCCGGCATACACGCCGATGCCGGCCTCCAGAGCAGTGGCGAGCGACTCCCAGCGCGCGGGTGACGCGGAGGTGACGTCGAGGGCGATGGCACCGGGAGCAACGTTGCGCAGCAACGGGATCGGCACCCGGTCGTGACAGCAGTGGACGACTGTGGGGCCCGCTGCGACGTCGAGCACCGCCCTCAGGCCACCTGCGACGACCTGACGGTCGACCGCGCGAACACGGCCGTAGCCGGAGGCGGTGGGGAGGCTGCCCTCGAGGACGGCGGGCAGGGACGGCTCGTCCACCTGGAGGATCAGCGTGGCGCCGGGGATGAGTCGGTGCACGGTGGCCAGGTGCCGCTTGACCCCTTCAGCCAGCGAGTCGACGAGGTCTCTGGTCGCGCCTTCGTCGGTGAGGACGCGCTCGCCCCGATTGAGTTCAAGGCTCGAGGCGAGCGTCCACGGTCCGGCGACCTGGACCTTGAGCTCGCCGACGTAGCCGTCGTAGGCCGCTGCTGCCTCGTCGAGGTCCTCGGTCCACAGGGAGGCCGTCCGCCGGGCGTCCCGCCCGGGGTGATCGACGAGTCGCCAGCCACTGGGCTGGAGGTCGACCGGCATGTCCACCAGGAGGCCGGCCGCGCGACCGATGATGTCGGATCCGGGCCCACGAGAAGGGAGTTCGGGGAGGTAGGGGATGCCGAGGCCGTCAGCGTCGAGGAGGATGTCACGGACGCTGATGATCGCCTCGCGCGAGTGGGTGCCCGGGAGGGAACCGATTCCGGTGGCGCGCGTCACCGGCCAATCATCCCCGACGTTCGGGCCCCTCGAGGACAGGCGACCGTGGCCGCTCGGCTGCACCTCTGCGCTTCCGAAATCCGGACCACGATCACTCTCGACCGCGGGTCACGGCGAGGACCGAGGCCGGCACCGGGCCGACCGACCAGGCTGCCGGCTCGGGCACGGCGGCCACCCGCCGCAACGGGATGACGCCGCACCACACATCGACCTCTTCGTCGGGCGCGCTCGGTCCCCCGGTGCGCTCCTTGTAGGTCCACGAGCCCTCATTGATCGGCAACTCCATGGCCAAGGTGGCCGCCCACTCCTTGGGAGTGCTCCCTCGCACCTCACGGGTGCGGCCGGGGAGGACCCGGTCCGAGAGCGCATCCAGAGCAGCGGCCTGCTCCGGACCTCGAAGGTTGTGCACCGTCCCACGCAGAACGGCCGAGCGGTAATTGGCGGAGGAGTCGAAGGTCGAGTGCGCCACGACGATCGCGTCGATGGCCGTCACCGAGAAGGCCACCGAGGCGCCGGCCACCACGTGCCGCAGCGCGCCGGCCCCGGTGGAGCCGTGGAGCAAGAGCCGGTCACCGTCACGGGCAAAGAGGAGAGGCACGGCCCAGGGCTGACCATCGACGACCGTCGACAGGGTGCCCACCAGTTCATCGTCGAGAAGTGCATCGAGCCGAGTGCGCTCCTGAGAGCCGCGCTCAGCATGGCGGTGGACACGGGTCAGGTCAGGCAGGCGTGCTGTCATGGGATCAGTCAATCGTGATAGTGGTCCTGTGGACAGAACCACTATCGGACAGTCTTGAAGTCCACTATCGTTCCCGCATGCCGCGTCGAGCCGGAGCCGTCGACCTTCCTCTGGCGCTCGGGCCCGAGGGGGGTTCCCTGCCGTCGCGCGTGACCGATGCGATCATCGCGGCCATCCACGACGGGCTGCTTGCTCCGGGCGACGCACTGCCCTCGACTCGCGCCTTGGCCGCTCGCCTCGCGGTGTCGCGGGGGCCGGTCGTTGCGGCCTTCGACGAACTCGCCGCTGCCGGGTTCATCGTGAGCCGGCAGGGCTCGGGCACGGTGATCGCAGCGGGAGCCGATGATGCTGCCCGGGCGGGCGCGGCGAGCCACGTGACCGAGCGATCAATCGAACACCCCTCTCCCCCAACGACATCCCATCGTGCGGCGCGATGGGACCTGCGTCCGGGGCGGCCCGACACCTCACTCATCGACGGCGTGGCCTGGCGACGTGCTTGGCGCCATGCAGCCGCTGCGCCGCCGGGCAACGATGCCGACCATGCACCCCGACACGGGGAGCTTCGGGTGGCCCTCGCCGCTCACCTGCGCCGTCACCGAGGGCTGCTGGTCGAGCCGGACGACCTGCTCTTCGCACCAGGTGTCGGCGCCCTGCTCCATGCCCTCCCCGCCGCCATCGGCCATGGTCCGTGGGCGATGGAGGATCCCGGCTACGCCGAGGCGTGGACCGCACTGACGGGTGCCGGTGCGCAAGTCCAGCCCGTGCCCGTCGACGACGAGGGACTCGACCCTGCCCTGCTTCCTCGGTCGACGCGAACCGTCTACGTGACTCCGGCCCACCAGTACCCACTCGGCGCCCGCATGCCCGTCGCTCGCAGGGCCGCGCTGGTCGAGTGGGCGGAGCGAGTGGACGGGCTCATCGTCGAGGACGACTACGACGGCGAGTTCCGCTACGACGTGGCCCCCATGCCTGCCCTGCGTTCACTCGTGGGCGGCGGCCCTCGCGTGGTCTACATCGGGACGGCGAGCAAACTCTGGGCGCCGACCTTGCGGGTCGCCTGGATCATCGCACCCACCCACCTGCGAGCGCCTCTGGATCTGGAGCTCGAGCGACGCGGCCTCCACGTCCCCGAGATGACCGGACGCGCCCTCGCCCACCTTCTCGACGGCGGCGCCTGGATCGCCCACCATGCCCGATGCGCCCGCACCTACGCCGCCCGGCGCGCCGCGCTCGTCGCAGCGCTCCGCAGATACCTTCCCGGCGTGGACCTCGCCGGCATCGATGCCGGGCTCCATCTGGTGCTCCGACTACCCGATAGCACCGACGACCACGACCTCGTGACCACGCTGGACGGTGCGGGGATCCTCGCGAATCCGCTCACCGCATACGGAATCGAGAGCACACAGCCCGGACTCGTCCTCTGCTACGCCACCTTGCCCGAGACCCAGGCCGATGCCTGCGCCCGGGCGATGGCGCCCATCCTGCGTGCAGCGGGAGCCGCCTGAGCGTCGGACTGACGTCAGAGGACCTGGTGACCGGGTTCGTTGTCGCGAGGCAGGAAGGCGTGCGGGTTGGCGGGCATGACCCCGAGCCGACCAGCTTGGAAGTCCTCGAAGGCCTGGACGAGTTCGGCGCGGGTGTTCATGACGAACGGGCCATAGGCCGCGACAGGCTCGCGGATCGGCTGGCCACCGAGGATGTAGAGCTCCAGACTCGGGCTGCGGCTCTCCTGGCTCTCGGCCGCGGTCACCTCGATGAGATCGCCGCGCCCCATGACGACGAGTTGACCGGTGCGGATGGGACGCCGGTCGACACCGACGAAGCCCGACCCCGCCATTACATAGACGAGGGCGTTGAAGTCCTGACGCCAGGGCAGGGCCATCCGAGCCCCGGGAGCGACAGTGGCGTGCGCCAAGGCGATCGGCGTGTGTGTGATGCCCGGACCCTCGTGCCCCGCGACCTCGCCGGCGATGATGCGGATGAGCGCGCCACCGTCGTGGGAGGAGAGCAGTTTGACCTCACCACCGCGGATGTCCTGATAGCGCGGCTGGGCCATCTTCTGGGCAGCCGGAAGGTTGACCCAGAGCTGCATGCCGTGGAAGAGCCCGCCGCTCATGACGAGTTCCTCGGGTGGAGCCTCGATGTGCAACAGGCCCGCGCCGGCGGTCATCCACTGGGTGTCACCGTCGCTGATGACGCCGCCACCGCCGTGGCTGTCCTGGTGGATGAAGATGCCGTCCATGATGTAGGTGACCGTCTCAAAGCCACGGTGCGGGTGCCACGGGGTCCCCTTGGGCTCGCCCGGGGCGTATTCGACCTCGCCCATCTGGTCCATGTGGATGAAGGGGTCGAGGTCGCTCAGGTCGACACCCGCGAAGGCGCGTCGCACGGGGAAACCCTCACCCTCAAAGCCGGACGGCGCGGTCGTGATCGATCGGACGGGGCGCGGCTTCTGCTCGATCGCCGGCGCCTCGACGCGCGGCAGGTCGAAGATGTTGGCGGCGGTGATGGCGGGCACGGCTGGTCCTCTCGGTGGGTTGGCTGGTACTCATCCAAACCCAACATAGTTGAAATTGAAACTATTCCGCAACCCTTCCGAGTTGGGTGCGTTGGGATGGGTCCTGATCCATCCCAACGCACCCAACTCACCGGGTCCCGGTGCTCGCGATCGTGGCGGAGCCGACGACGCGGGTGCCCTCGTAGAGCACGACCGACTGACCGGGCGCCACTCCCCTCACCCGCTCGTCCAGACTCACCGACACCGTCCCGTCCCCGGAGGCGTATGCCGTGCACGGCACCTCTTCGCCGTGGGCCCGGATCTGGGCGCCGAAGTCCGTGGCGCCCTCCGGCGCCGGGCCACACCACCGTGCGTGGTCCCCGATGATCTCGTCCACGCCGAGCAGGTCGGCCGTGCCGATGACGACGCGGTTGGTCGGGGCGTCCACGCCCACGACGTAGCGCGGCTCACCGTCGAGGCTGCTCCGGTCGAGCCCGAGGCCGCGCCGCTGGCCAATGGTGAAGCCATACGACCCGGTATGCCGTCCGACCACCTCGCCGTCCGGCGTCACCAGGTCGCCGGGAGACTCTCCGAGTTGCCGGGCCAGGAAGCCACGGGTGTCGCCGTCGGGGATGAAGCAGATGTCATGACTGTCGGGCTTCTTGGCGATCGAGAAGCCGCGCTCGGCCGCCTCACGCCGGATGTCGGGCTTGATCGTGTCACCGAGCGGGAAGAAGGCGTGCGCGAGTTGGTCCGCATCGAGGACCCCGAGGACGTAGGACTGGTCCTTGGCCATGTCGACTGCGCGGTGGAGCTCGCGCCGCACCGACCCGTCGCCGTTGGTGACCTCGCGGATCTGCGCGTAGTGCCCGGTCGCGACGGCGTCGAAGCCGAGGGCCAACGCCTTGTCGAGCAGAGCCGAGAACTTGATCTTCTCGTTGCAGCGCAGGCACGGGTTCGGCGTCCGGCCGGCTCGGTATTCGGCGACGAAGTCGGCCATGACGTCCTGCTGGAAGCGCTCGGCCATGTCCCAGACGTAGAACGGGATGCCGAGCCGGTCGGCGACCCGCCGGGCGTCGCCCGCGTCCTCGATCGTGCAGCAGCCACGGGCCGACTCGCGCAGGGTCGCGGCCGAACGGGACAGCGCGAGGTGCACGCCCACCACCTCGTGCCCTGCGTCGAGCATGCGCGCGGCAGCGACGGCGGAGTCCACGCCACCGCTCATGGCGGCCACGACCCTCATCGACGACCCACCTGGCTCACCGGAATCACCGAACTCACCTGGCTCGGCTGCTCGCCCGCCGGGCGCGCTCGACGACACCGGGCAAGGCGGCGAGGAGGGCATCGACATCGGCGTCGGTGCTCGTGCGGCCCAACGAGATCCGCAGGGCACCACGGGCTCGCGCCTCAGGCACCCCCATCGCGAGCAGAACGTGGCTGGGCTGCGGCACACCCGCCTGACAGGCAGACCCCGTGCTCACCTCAACGCCCGCGGCATCGAGCAGATAGAGGAGCGAGTCACCTTCGGCATCGGGGATGACCAGGTGGGCGTTGCCGGGCAGGCGGCTCTGGACATCGCCCTCGGCCCAGCAACCGGACACGGTGATCCCCAGTCCCAGTGCCATGGCCTCGGTGATCACGCGGTCCCGCATCGCCACCAGACGCGCGGCCTCAGCGGCGCGGCTGCTCACGGCGACGTCCAGAGCCACGGCGAAGGCATGGGCTGCCGCCGCGTCGAGGGTCCCGCTGCGGACCTGCCGCTCCTGGCCACCACCGTGGGAGAGCGGCACAAGGGTGGCATCGCGCCGCGCGAGGAGGGCCCCGATCCCCACCGGGCCACCGAGCTTGTGTGCCGTCACGGTCATCAGGTCGAGACCGCTGGCGGCGAAGTCCACGGGGAGGTGCCCCACGGCCTGCACGGCATCCGAATGCATCGGCACTGAGTGGGCGCGCGCGACCTCAGCCAGTGAGCCGATCGGCTGGACGCTGCCGACCTCGTTGTTGGCCCACATGACCGACACGAGCGCCACATCGGATGCGGCAGCCTCGAGCACCCCGGTCAAGCCGTCCACCGACACGAGTCCACAGGCATCCGGTTCCAGCCAGGTGACGTCCGCAGCACCGGTCGTGATCAGGTACTCAACCGGGTCGAGGACCGCATGGTGCTCGATCGCACTGACGACGAGCCGACGCCTGGCGGGGTCAGCCCCGGCCCGGGCAGCCAAGGTCCCCTTGATGGCGAGGTTGTCCGCTTCGGTCCCACCACTGGTGAAGATGACCTCGGAGGGTCGGGCACCGAGGAGTTCGGCGATCTGCTCGCGAGATTCCTCGACCAAGGCACGGGCGGCCCGTCCCGAGGAATGCAGCGAACTCGGGTTGCCCACGCGAGCCAGCGCCCCGGCATACGCCTCGATGGCCGCGGGGACCATGGGCGTGGTCGCCGCATGGTCGAGGTAGGCGCTCACTTCACCATCCTACGAAGGATTCCCAATCGGCCGGCATACGCGAACGGCTCCCGGACCACAGGGGTCGGGAGCCGTTCGGGCCACGGGCCGGGGTCAGCCCTTGCGCTTCTTGACCTCGGCGGTCGCCTGCGGAAGGACGTTGAAGAGGTCTCCGACGACACCGAAGTCGACGAGCTCGAAGATCGGGGCCTCCTCGTCCTTGTTGATCGCGACGATCGTCTTGGAGGTCTGCATGCCGGCGCGGTGCTGGATGGCGCCCGAGATGCCCGCAGCGACATAGAGCTGCGGCGAGACCTGCTTGCCGGTCTGGCCGACCTGGTTGCCGTGGGGATACCAGCCGGCGTCGACGGCGGCGCGCGAGGCACCCACGGCGGCACCAAGGCTGTCCGCGAACTCCTCGACCGGCGAGAAGTCACCGCCGGTCCCGCGACCGCCGGAGACGACGATCTGGGCGTCGGTGAGCTCGGGGCGACCCGACTTCTCCTTGGGCTTGCGCTCGGTGATGGTCGAGGAGGTGGCCAGGTCGGACAGGGTGAGGTCCACGGTCTCGGCGGCGAGGTCGGCCGGCGCGG
>Ga0073904_10003728_pt1 | contig 11438 bp, 13 predicted proteins | sample KloWWTrecipitate_FD_66668 | JGI IMG/M metagenome (GOLD analysis project Ga0073904, IMG submission 66668) | Active sludge microbial communities from Klosterneuburg, Austria, studying microevolution and ecology of nitrifiers - Klosterneuburg... | ecosystem: Engineered > WWTP > Aerobic digester >... | reverse complement strand
GCCGACCTGGATCGCTGGCGCACAGTCTTCGCTCAGAACCTGCAGGACCGCGGCGTGAATGCGGTGGCCACGCGGCAACCCGTTCGGGCGGTCAATCGGAACTATCGCAAATTGTGGGAAGAGCGAGCGGACGGTCGAGGCCAACTGATTCGGCAGCGCCCGGTGCAGCGAACTAGCGCACGCGCCCTTGCCGTCCGCGCCGATGCCATAAAGGCCTGGGAACAGATCGCACGAGCGCTGGCAAGCTCCAAGGATCCGGCTGATGTCCGGCTTGCCGTTGAGGCAGTTAGTTACCTAGCTGAGGTAGCGCCAGGAGGGTTGGCAGTGGCGCGTGAGGCGGTTCTACGTGCTGGGCAACGCGATACAGGCTCCACGAAATTCGCCCCTGAAGCCGCACCGATGAAGAGGGAACGCAATCGTTGATTGCCTGCACGACCAATCAGCTCAACCGGCCGTCCAATCGCTGCTGTTGAACTGCAATGGTTACCCGCATAGCGGTTACACGAAGATCGTGAGGGCGACCTTCCCCACGGTACCTCGAACTCGGCAGCGTGGGACGAAACACAGCGCCCGACGGGCTTGAACCCGTCTTTGGATGCAGGCTGAGAACTGCTGGCGATCTGTCGGGCGTCGATGGCCCAGCCAAAATGCGTCTCCCTCTGGCGCCGTCTACGGGTTATCCCATGCCTTCGGGCCGCTTCCATCGGTCTCGCAACCACTCGGACGCAGCCGACTCCAACGGCCATGGTCGCCAGGTCGCCTGAACTGTCACGGTTGGGTGGCCTCAGGCCCCTTGCAGCGCCTGGTCACGGGCTGGCGCACGAGGCGGCGCACGCGCCTGCAACCCCAGGTGCGTAAGGATCTTCTCGATCACCGGCGGCTCCAGGATCGCCGCAATGATCCTCAGATCGCCACCGTAGTTCGGGCAGTGCAGCAGGTCGAGCTCGAACACGCGCTTGAGCAACTTGGCCCAGCTCAGCCGCATCGCTCGGTGGTGCGCACAGTTCGCCTCGCACGCGGTAGGCATTGCTTGTTGGGCTGGCGTCTCGGGCACTTGCGGCACCACCAGCGCGCGCAGCTTGGCGTTGGGTGCCAGCACGCCATGGAAGCGGATCAAGTGCAGCCGTGGCCGTGGCCGTGGCACCAGCGCTGCCAGCCGCTGCATGAACTTCAGCGGCGACATCACCGGGTCCGTGGTGCCGTCGTGCCAGGCGGTCTTGAGCTTGAGCAACACCTGGCCGGCGGCGTTGGTCTGTACGCGCTCGTTGGCCAGAGCGGCACAGTTGCTCCAGCGCCTGGCGGTCGTCGGCCGCGCAGCGCTCGGCTGCGTGCAGACTGAATCCATTGATGTCGGCGCACAGCGACTGCTTGAACTCCGTCTGCCTGGGCATGGCACCCTGCACCGTCAGCACCTTCTGGCCGGCGCGCGGGCCGAAAGCGATGCGGTAAGTACACGCCGCCACCTGCAGCGGCCTGAGCGTGCGGGCCTCGTCCGAATCGCCGTCGTTGTCGGCGATGTAAGTCGAACCTTCTTCTTCGACCAGCACCCCCCGGCGGGTGAGCAGCTTCATCAATCGGGTGATGATCCTGTGCAACACCGCCTGCAGCACCTCGTCGGTCGGCGCAGCTACTTCGACGAACTCCGGCGTGCCGTCGGCACCACGCCGGTACACGCCGTCCAGCACCAGGCAATGCAGATGAATGCTCTGTTTGGGCATCGGTATAGGCATGGCTCTGCTCCGGCACTGTCGCGAGAGCCACGGAATGCGCCTTGAATTTGTGCGGCCAACGCAGGCCATGCCGGTAAGCTCAGTTGGATCTGCTCGCGCAGCTCGGTCCGCGCAGCGGCGGGCTCGAGCACAGCGCAATCTTCAACGCCGAGCCATCGGGCGCGCGCACCGTCACCGACAGATGGGCCTGGCGCGGCCAGAGCAGCACCTCGAGCGACTGGCGCCTCAGCGGATGGAATGGGTAGTAGACCGTCACCGTCGGTGCGGCAGGTCGCGCCCTACGCGCCGCTGGAGATCAAACGGGCAGATCTTGACAACGAGCCGGTGGCGGGCATCATCGGATCCCTGTCGAGCACCGGCAAGCTGGTGCTCGACAGGGATCCGTCGGCCGAACAGGCGCCCCTGTTCTAAACGAATCAATCACTGGCATTACGAGGGCATTGTGGCTGCACCTCCAAGTTTGGCGGCCGAGCCAAAACGCTGGATCAGCGTGACGGCACCGCCCTGGCCCTCGTCGCCTTTGAGTCCAACGCCATCCAGCGGGTGGCCCGTGACTACGCGCTGCACCACCTGCAACACCGGCGTGACCAGCTCGGGCCGCGCGGCCAGCAGCATGCGAAGTGGGATCGGCAGCGTCTTCTGCCTGGGACCAGAGGGTCGAAGGTTCGATTCCTTTCGCCCCGACCATTTCACAAGGGTTAGCAGGATTTGCCTGCGACCCCTTTCTCATTTGCGCGACTTTCCTACTCCACTCACCCGTTCGCCAACTGCAGCAACTACACGCAGGAAGCGGCCGTCGTCGCGCTGAAGGTCAAGTCATCCATTCCTGCGCGATGCGAATGAGCCAATGTTGGCAATGATCGATGACGCTTCTGCCAAAATGCACCGGACCAGTTTTTCATCGCGGGTGCTGAACGGATGGTCGGTCGCCCGTATCAGGCTGTAGGCCATTCTGATATGGGGTGTAAGTGCGCGTACTGCGACCTTTGGATCCTTGGCAAACAGATTGGCGATGAACGGATCGGCCAGAGCGACCCCACCACATTGGATCGCGAGGTGACAAGCCGATAGAACTGAACCCGTTTCGACCCATATCGTTGGTCGCGTCGCCGTATTGGACAATGCCCGCTCCAGCACGCTGCGCATTGGGGTTCCATGATGCAAAGCGACCATCCGATGCTGGCCAAGTTGATCGCACCTGACAGATCTCTGGATGGCGAGCGGATGGTCGGCGGGCATGACCAGAAATGTGCCGGTTTGTATCAACGGTTCGGTCACAACGCCGTCTTGCGCCTCCACGTCGGGTGCAATTCCCAAGTCGTACTGGCGATTGCGGATCCAGTGGCTGATGTACTCGCGTTGGCGAATCTCGAGAATGAATCGACAGTCTGGTTCCAGCTTCGCGAATCGATTCAGCGCACCTGGAAGCAATCCGTGAATGACGTGGGACGGTGCGAGGATACGGACCGGCAAAGTGCGACCTTGGCGCACGGCGTCCGCAATGCTGCCGATTTCCGTCAAGGCCGAAAGTGCGCGCTCGGCTTCGCGAAAGAATGCGATGCCTGCCTCGGTCGGGATCAGGCGCTGCTTCTCTCGGTGAAACAAGGCAAAGCCGAGCCGGGTCTCCAGGCCAAGTAGCTGGCGGCTCACGACTGACTGTGTACGGTGCAACCGCGCTGCAGCGGCCGTCACTGTGCCTTCCGTGAGAACGGCCTGCAACGCCAACAGTGCTTTTGGATCGAGCTGCATGGTGTTAAAAGTTTATTCGTTCGTTGAATGAAGTCATGAAGTATTCGCAGACGACAGAATATTCCAATGCTCCTAAGATTGCCGTCATTCTTCGCCGAACAGGAGCTAAAAGTGAACAGTTTGCTTGGGTTTCGCGTTTCACGGATCTGCTTGCGCGGTCTTCTCCTATCGTTGGTCTTGCCTGCGGTGGCGCTCGCCCAGAACTTTCCCGCCAAGGCGATCACGATCGTGGTGCCTTACACAGCAGGGGGTGGCACCGACACGTTTGCCAGGGCGATTGGTCAGCAGCTTGCCACCAGCCTGGGGGTGTCTGTCGTGGTCGAAAACAAACCGGGAGCAAGTGGAGCCATTGGCGCTGACGTGGTTGCAAGGGCGGTGCCCGACGGACACACGCTGTTGTACGCTGCTTCGACAATCGCGACGGCGGCTCTGACGACCCCTAACATCAAGCTGGATCCGCTTCGTGATCTGATGCCGGTGACCCAGACAATGTCGATCCCCCACGTGGTGGCTGTGCACACCAGCGTGCCCGCGCGGTCGATCGCCGAGCTCATGGCGCTCATCAAAGGGTCTCCCAGCAAGTACACCTACGGTTCCGGCGGGCAGGGCTCGGCGGCACATCTGGCGACCGAGTTGTGGGCCCAGAAAAGTGGTTTGAAGGTGCGGCATATCCCGTACAAGGGAGCAGCGCCAGCCGTCAATGCCTTGATCGCGGGGCAGATCGACATCGCGTTGCTGGTTCCACCATTGGTCCAGGCCAACATCAAGGCTGGACGCCTGCGTGCCCTGGCGGTGACATCGGCAACGCGTTCCAGTGCGCTTGCAGAAGTCGAGACCATGCAAGAGGCGGGAATCAAGGAGTTTGAAGCGCTTCAGTGGCACGGGCTGTTCGCCCCGGTTGGCACCCCACTTGCCGTTGCGGACCAGCTTCGCATGGCAGTCGCGCAGGCGTTGGCCTCACCGGCCGTGAAGAAGTTGCTGGCTCAGGAGGGGGCTGTCGGCATTGGCAATACGCCGGAACAGTTCAAGTCCGTCTTGGTGTCGGAGATCGCCTACTGGAGTGCACTGATCAAGCAGAACAATTTGACTTTCGATTGAGGTGGCAGCGGCATGACGTACAAGAACGTTCTCGTCCTGATGTCGGACGAGCATTCCCGCGCGGTAGTGGGTTGCTATGGCAACGAGCTGGTCATGACTCCCAACCTTGACGCGTTGGCCTCCAGAGGCACGCGATTTGCCCATGCCTATACGAACTCGCCGATTTGCGTCCCCGCGCGTGCGGCATTTGCGACTGGGCGCTATGTGTTCGAGAACGCCTGTTGGGACAACGCCCAACCGTACAAGGGCGAACCCGAGTCCTGGGGGCATGCATTGCGCCGTCGAGGTGTTGGTTGCGTTTCAGTTGGAAAGTTGCACTACCGACGAGAAAGCGACGACACCGGATTCGACGAGCAGTTTTTGCCGATGCATGTTGTGGATGGCGTAGGGGACGTGCTGGGGGCGGTCAGGGACCCGCCACCGGAGCGCCCGAAGAGCAAGGCGGTAGCCACCGAAATCGGTCCCGGTGAGTCCAGCTATACCGCGTTCGATCGCGCGGTGACTGACAAGGCATGTCAATGGCTCGGCTCGCACGGATCGAAGGCGCCGTGGGCGATGTTCGTTGGGTGGGTCGCCCCCCACTTTCCGCTGATATCACCGCCCGACACCTACAGCCTTTATTCGCCGCCAAAGATGCCTATGCCCAAACTGTGGCGACCAGAGCAGTGGCCCCTGCATCCCTGGCTCGATGCCTTCCGCAAGTCCTTCAATACCGACACCTATTTCACCGAAACGACGCGCCAAATCGCGCTGGCGTCATATTACGGCCTGGTGACTTTCATGGACCGCAACCTGGGCCGTGTGCTAGCGGCGTTGGAGCGATGCGGCGCTGCGAACGACACTTTGGTCATATATTCCAGTGACCATGGAGACAATCTGGGTAGCCGGGGGCTCTGGGGCAAATCGACGATGTACGAGGAGTCGGTTGGCGTGCCGATGTTGATCGCAGGTGCCTCGATTCCGGCCGGGCGTTGTTCGTCGACGCCGGTGTCTTTGATTGACCTGCATCCTACGATCCTTGACGCCGTTGGCATTAGGAAGTCGCCGGGGACTGCGGGTGAGTCGCTGATCGGATTGGCGCAAGCTCCGGACGCTTCAGATCGTGCCGTATTCTCCGAGTACCATGCGGCCGGGGCAGTCACCGGCGTGTTCATGCTTCGCAAGGGTCGCCACAAGTACATTCACTATGTGGGCATGCGACCACAGCTTTTTGACCTGGAGTCCGACCCGCAAGAGTTGAACGATATCGCATGCAACTTCGAGAATGCGACGTTGCTGGATCAGTTGGAACAAGAACTTCGCGCTATTTGCTCGCCGGAACAAGTGGATGAAAATGCCAAGCGCGACCAAGCCAGCTTGGTGTCCCTGCATGGAGGACGTGCTGCAGTCGTCGCCAAGGGCGGTTTCGGAGCGACGCCAGTGCCTGGATAAGCGCGTCATTGACACAGTATCCGTAAAGGGTACCTCACGCTGGCGCAGGTCACGGTCATTCTTCAAGTGTCTGGCTGGGCCTGGTGATCGCGCGGGAAGCGCGTTAAAGGCCCCGGGAGTGGTGTTCGTTTTTAATGCTTTCAATGCGCGTAGAGCGTAGCCCGAAGCGCTGGTGGAGCATGCAGGTGACCATCTGAATGTGGGTGGCCATCGTGTCCGGCCTGGTTACCAGAGTTGCTTGAGCGAGCGAGGTACCGGGTCATCACCAATACCATACAGAATCCGGCTGCGCGCCTCGATCGCCGTGGCCAGGTCTGCCGCCAATTCGAGTGCTTTCATCAACTCGTTGTTGCTGAAATAGTCGAGACAGTCACGCGCATGTTCCGGACGTTGCTGTTCGAGCAGAATCTGCGCCGTCTCTGAGACGCGGGTGGTTTGCACCATTAGTTTTGCTTCGAGCGCCTGCCACAAGCCAGTCAATTCTTCAAGGAAATCTTCCGGGCGCTGCATCACCAGGTAGAGCAGGCGCTTGAACACGTAGCTGGCCGAACGCGTCGACTCTATGCCCTGCGCCACGGACGAAACCGACTCGGGTTCTTTCGCCTGTTTGCGCGTGTCCATGAACTTCGAACTCTCGCGCACGGTCAGGTAACGATGATGGCGATACTCCTCGGGCACTTGGTGTTGGCCCATGAAAACCGGCACGAATGGCGCGGCGATGGCGGCGACCTGGGTATGCCACAACATCCTGAGTTCCGGGTGATCCGTATCGAGCAGCGGAACGACCTGTCCGTAGCCTGCGGTATCCCCGGTCAAGGTCGGCGTGCGCACGGCCCAGATCATGTCTTCCAGCGAAATTTTCTGCGCTCGCGCGGCGCGCTCGGCCATCTGCGCCTCGATCCAGGCAACACCTTCCCAGCGACCTTTGCCATCGCCATAGATCGCGTTGAAATTGAACGCCTCGCCTTGCCGGTACCAACCCTGTTCGATCGCAAAACCCAGCAGGTTTGGCGAATAGAGGAAATCCGGATGGCCGGGTTGATCCACCGGAATCGTCTCGATATATCCGGGGCGCGAGGCGCGGATACTGTTCGCACCCAGGCGCTCGGCGGCCCAGAGCCCCACGCCACCAGCGGGTTCGATGACGACCCAGGCTTCCTGCGCATCGGCAATCAGATGCGAATTGCCACCGTAACTCGACTCACCATGGCGCGCGATCAGCGCCCCGATGATGTCCACTCCCTCGCGCGCACTGCGGGCGCGTTGCATGACGATACGTGCGAGGTCACTGTAATTGGGCCCGCTTTGATCGGCGGGAGTCATGGCTATCAGTTGCTGGCGCGATGTTGACCAGACATCCCGCACCGCGACGCCATGTTCGTTGAGCCCGCCATTGGTGATCGGCGCCGGTACGCCCTTGTAGTAGCTGTAACTGGTGCGAATGTGGCGCGCAGTTGCGGCCACCTGGGGAATGTCCGTGAGCACGCCGGGCATGTTGGCCGCGGGGGTGACTCCCACGGTGATGACCGCGGCGTCGGCATGTGTGGCTGCGCCAACAATCTCAAGCCAGTGGCTCGAGGGCTCGTCGCCATAACCACCGAGATACGCGATGCCGTCAGCCGAATGGTTCCGGCCGATATAGAGGGCATAGCTCATGACTTTTCCCGAAGCTCAAGTCGGTGGACTTTAGCATCACTGAATCGTCGGGCGCCACGGACAGTCGGCCGTCTCACAACAGGGTGTACGCGCTGGTGCACGGCAAAAACACGATCTTGAACGCGCAAACGAGCCCTTGCGAACGCTGCCCGGCGGGCTGTATGGGTTCGTCTGGAAGGTGCGCGCGCCCCAGCAACTGCGGCTTTGCCTGCTCACGAGGCTGGTGTTTGCGCTGTCAATAGTGCCGCTGGAACTGCAGCGCGCCTTCTTTAGCGGATATGCTTTGACCTAGCCATGTACATCACCGATCTCACGCACCTTCTCGACAAGTCCGGTGCGATTGGCCCGGTCAAGGGCCCTGCACGCACGATGGCTCAATTCCATGTCGATGCGGTCGCACATGCCTCCGACAGCACGGCAGAGTGCCTTCCCGCGCCAAAGTGCTTCAAGTGCAAGAAGGACGTTGTAGAAGCATTCTTGGCACAGGACAACGCGGTCGTGTGGGTCTGCCCCAAGTGCCGCATAGAGGGACGGATCTCGAACTGGCAGGGCAGCCTCTGGGACCTGCGGAACCGCCTGCCAACGTCAGATTGATCAGTACGGCGAAGACGGTGCAGCTGTCATCGAAGGTATTCCTGCTGTCCGCTGACGACACGCCGCTGCGGATGGTGCACTCGACTTTCTCCATTCTTGAAATCAATTTAGTCTTGCTGTGTCACAAACGTAGGCGCAGATTCACCGAACTGCAGTGCGGGCAGTGTCCCAGGGCGGTTGCGATGGCGACTCCCAGTTGCAAGCGCAGCGACGTGATCGAGTTTGCCACGTGACGCTGCGCGCGCTGGGCTGCCCCGAGGGATGTAATCGTCGGGAACGGCAGGCACTTGGCGTGGGGCGAAGTTTTTTTTACCGCCAACATCACTGCCAGCCTTGAGTCGTTGTGCCATCAGAAAGCCGTACGCCGCAATGCTCAGCAAATCACCAGACTGGACGAGAGGTTTGATCGTTCAAGGCCCGCGGATGAGGTTGCCGGCGGCCCCGCCATCGCCTTTGCCCAGAGATTTGTTGCTCGGGGCGGCTCTTGGGAGCCTGACGCGCGCCTTCTGCGCCGCATCGAAGCCGCCGCGTTGGGACAGGTGTCGTGCCCTCGGGTTCGACTGCTTCGGTGAAGGACTGGAGGCAAGGCAGCTCAACGGCACTTGTCGCGTCCGTGCGCCTGCGGCAGCGGGCGTGCGGACGACGGGGCAAGTGTCTGTTGCAGCGATCGTTAGGCATCACCGCTCTGCGTTGTAGCTGGAAGCTACTCTCTAGACGACATGGATGCCGTATTTCTCAACGAATCGTGCTCGATCCTCCGCTGTTGGGGTGCGATCGAGGTTCATGACGTCGCGAAGAAACCCCTCAGAGGGACCTCCAGGTGCATTGACTACAAGTAGATGACTATCAACCAACGCTTTGAACCTACGGTGCACCTTTGGTCCGGCGATGACTAGGTCGCCTGGTTTGGCTACGACAGTCTCACGGTCAATGCCAAACTCGACCTCGCCAGAGATGACGTAGAAGATCTCGTCGTCTGCCTCATGAAAATGCCAAGGCGCCCCGTTGCCAGCACTGAGGTGGCTGTCGAAGATCGACACTCTGCCGTCCGTATCCGCGCCCGTTGCTAGAAACGTTGTCGACTCTCCTGTTGGTTGGGTGTGCCTCTCAGCCTTGGAGCCTTGGACAAATTTGTATCTCATTCGAATCCTCCCGCGGACAGTGATGGGTCCGGTTGTGATGCCTAACGAAGCTGCCTAAAACCCCGTTTTCGCCGACCAGGCGCCGCATCAACTGGTTCGGCAATGTCAGGATGTTTATAGCCGCGTCGGTTGAGGTCGTGGGGGGTTTCACACGGCAATTGTGCCCGTGATTGGTCTTTTGGTGGCCTTGTCCTGCCTCACGCTTTCCCCTTTTGGCGCCAACCACTGTTTGCCAGTTTCTCGATGTTGTGCACCATGCAGTACAGGTGCCACTGCGTGTTGACCTTATCGCGCCCGCGCAGGTTCAATTGCGTGAGATGCTTGTTGGGCCGGATTTTGCCAAACACCGGCTCCACCGTTCCGATGCGCTGGCTGTACGAATCGACCCGCATCCTGTAGGCGCAAGATTAGCTCGTTTCGACGGCGGACATTGGGCAAACAGGACCTGGTGCTGCATCGGGCATGGATCGGGGCTGGTGGCGACCAAGCGGATGATGCGATCAAACGTGGTTCACCTATACCCACAGATCGTCCACGCAATCGACTGGATCTGGAAAAGGCCCTGACTCTGCGCAATCAGGAACGCAAAACGTTTCGCGAGATCGGCGCGATCCTGGTAGTAAGCGGCCCCGCAGTCTATGCCGCGCTCAAACGGCATCGGCATTGATCCCTACCCTGAATTCGCCAGTTGAAACAATGCCACGCCCGAATGTCACACCGAACACGCCCCTTCCGATGACGACCGGCACCTTCGTCCACGGAACTGAACTCGAAATCGAAGTCCCTTCGACCGCGCAATCGCCAAACCGACCGATATCGTCGGCGCTAGTCCTGCGCCGGCGAAGTCAATGTCGCCACCGTTGACCATCGATTGCGATACACCTCGCCAACGTAAATATTCCGCAGTCACGCCGAAAACGAAGATGTCAGCGTCACCGTAGTTTGACGTTGCCCGATCACTGCCGCTTACCGAACGACATCGATTACGAGCATGCAATTCGATTCAGATGACCGGACCGCCAGCGACATTTCCGCCACCGCCCCATTTCGGCATCGAAGCCCCTTCGCCCCCGAACTTCACCAAGAACGAATCATCGCTCACGCAACCAACCCCAACCTCCACCGATCCCGGTAACGCTGACGACCACCACTAAATTCAGCTTCGATACCGCCCCGATCGATCGCGAAGGTCAACCACCGTTGACGATATGGCAGCCAATGCGCAGTTGCCCCACTTCTCGGTCGGTGACGAACGGATGCGGTTCCGAAAAACTCGACATCGAGAATTTAGACCGCATTGAATCCAATGGAGTTCCGATGGCGGTGTTTCGCGCCTGCGATAGTCCCGGACTCTTAATGGCGGTTAGATGTGGCTACACTCAATTCAAACGGGTTTCATAATGTCCCGTCAGCTCCATGATGTGTGCCATCCGACATCGCTTGGTGACCGGTGCGTGAGCTGCTACAAAGCATCCGATCGGGACTCCAGATAACAGGGAGAAGGCGTGGAAAAGGCAGAACAACTGCGCCAGGTCAGCGTATTGGGCAGGGCGGCGTTTCATGCCGGAAAGTCCTGCTCGCCCACCCGCGACGCAGATTTCTTGGCTTTCTTGCTGTTGTGCGGGGATCGCAAGGTCGGCGTCACGCCTATTGGTGAGGCGCCCACGCTTGAGCTGCTGGAAACCTGGACGCGGCATTGGCGTATGGCCAGTCAGGGCAAGCCGGATCCATCCAGACTCGAACCGTGATCCACGGTGGCAGGTGCCCATCTGTCCCGGGTTAGTTTTACTGTCCTCTGAATGCGCTGCCTAGCGCATCGAACGAGACCACTTTGAGCGAAACAACTTTGGCGCAGCAGTATGCAAGTAGCGTCAACCCGTCTCGCCGCTTGTGGCCTATACCGACAAATCAATTACCGTCTCCTTCAGCCGCGCCATGGATGCGCCCAGCAACGGAATCGACGGTTTCGAATCCAAACCATCGACCGCATAGCCGCCCGGGCAACCGATGTCGTTGGCGAACGCCCTGCGCCGGCGAA
>Ga0073904_10003727_pt1 | contig 11440 bp, 8 predicted proteins | sample KloWWTrecipitate_FD_66668 | JGI IMG/M metagenome (GOLD analysis project Ga0073904, IMG submission 66668) | Active sludge microbial communities from Klosterneuburg, Austria, studying microevolution and ecology of nitrifiers - Klosterneuburg... | ecosystem: Engineered > WWTP > Aerobic digester >... | reverse complement strand
ACGATCGTGCGAAGGAAGCGGAAGTCGGCGCCTTTGTTGCGTCCGCCGAGGATGACGTGCACGCTCGAGTCGGCGAAGCCCTCGAGCGAACGCGCGGTCGCCGCGACGTTGGTGCCTTTGGAGTCGTCGACATACGCGACACCGCCCGCGTCGGCCACTTGCTCCACCCGGTGCGGCAGGCCGCGGAAAGCGGCGAGCGCGGGGGCGATCGCGGCGGCTGGAGCGCCCACCGCCCGCGCGAGCAGCGCGGCCGCCATCGCGTTCTCGATGTTGTGCAGCCCAGGCAGGGCGAGGTCGCTCTGCGAGAAGAGCGGCAGGCCGTCGCGATCGCCGCCGCTCTCGAGAACCTGGTCGCCGGCCAGCCGGCAGCCGGCGCCGGCGAAACCGGCTCCGGCGCTGGAGAAGAAACGGCGCTCGGCCGCCGTCGGGCTGGCCGCGACCTCGGGCTCGTCGGCGTTCAACACGGCCACGTCTTCGCCGGTCTGATTGAGGAAGATCCGCTGCTTCGCGGCGAGATAGCCGGCGAGATCGCCGTGGCGATCGAGGTGATCCGGCGAGATGTTGAGCAGCGCCGCCGCCCGCGGGCGGAAGTGCGCGATGGTCTCGAGCTGAAAGCTCGACAGCTCGACGACGAAGATCCTCCCCGGCGGGCCATCGACCACCGCCGCGAGCGGCCGGCCGATGTTGCCGCAGACCTCGACGGCGAGGCCGGCGCCGGCAAGCAGGGCACCGGTCATCGCGGTGGTCGTCGACTTGCCGTTGCTGCCGGTGATGCCGACTACCGTGGCCTCCGCGCCCTGCAGGAACGACCAGGCGAGCTCGACCTCGGCGACGATCGGGATCCCGAGCTCGGACGCGCGCCGCAAGAGCGGATGATCGAGACCGACACCCGGACTGGTCACGACGGCGTCGAGGCCGGAGGGGAGGTCGGCGGAGTGGTCCGAGAAACGCAGCTCGACCCCCGGGTCGCGCGCCAGATCGGCGGCGTCGAGCTCCGACGCCTGGCGGCGGTCGCTCGCCACCACGGCGACGCCGCGGCGGCGCAGCAGCCGCGTCGCGGCCGTGCCGGACAAGCCGAGGCCGAGCACGAAGACGCGCTCGAGGCGGGCGGAGTCGAACGAGCGTGGCGTCGTCATCGCAGTTTGAGCGTCGACAGCGCGACGAGGGCGAACATCGCCGCGACGATCCAGAAGCGCACGATGATCTTCGGCTCGGCCCAGCCACCGAGCTCGAAGTGGTGGTGGATCGGAGCCATGCGGAAGATCCGCTTGCCACGCAGCTTGAACGACGCGACCTGGAGGATGACCGACAGCGCTTCGATGACGAACAGGCCGCCGACGACGACGAGCAACAGCTCCTGCTTGGCGAGCACGGCCACGGTGCCGATGGCGCCGCCGAGCGCGAGCGACCCGACATCGCCCATGAAGACCTCGGCCGGATAGGCGTTCCACCACAGGAAGCCGGCCGAAGCGCCGACCAGCGCGCCACAGAAGACGGTGACCTCGCCGACTCCCGGGACATAGGCGACCTGGAGGTACTGGGCGACGACGCGGTTGCCGGCGACGTAGGTGAAGATGGCGTAGGTCGCCGCCGCGAACAGCGTGGCGCCGATCGCCAGGCCGTCGAGGCCGTCGGTGAGGTTCACCGCGTTCGACGCGCCCACCAGCACGAAGACGACGAACGGAACGTAGAGAATGCCGAGGTTGATCACCAGCTCCTTGAAGAAGGGGAAGGTGAGGGTCGGCGCGAAAGCGCCCTCGATCGGCATCACCCGCAGCAACGAACCGGCGAGCGTCGCGACGCCGACCTGAAGCAGGAACTTGGCGCGCGCCGAGAGACCGAGGTTGCGCCGGCGCCGCACCTTGAGGAAGTCGTCGACGAAGCCGATCGCGCCGAATCCCAAGGTGACGCCGATGGCGATCCAGACGTAGAGGTTCTCGAGATTCGCCCACAGCAGCGTCGGCACGACCAGGGTGAACAGGATGAGGAGCCCGCCCATGGTCGGCGTACCGGCCTTCACCTGGTGGCTCTGCGGCCCGACCTCGCGGATGTTCTGCCCCACCGACAGGCGGCGCAGCGTGGCGATGAAGCGCGGGCCGAGCACCAACGCCAGCAGGATCGCGGTGACGATCGCTCCCGCGGTGCGAAAGGTGATGTAGCGGAAGACGTTGAACAGCGCGTACTGTTCGTGCAGCGGATAGAGCAGGTGGTAGAGCATCTAGACCCGCCCCTCGGAGCCGCGCTGGTCGACGATCGCGCGCTCGAGCTCGCTGCGGTCGGAGAACGGCAGGCGCTGATTGCCGACGATCTGCTCGTTCTCGTGCCCCTTGCCGGCGACCAGTACCGACCAGCCGCCGCCCATCGCCACCGTCACGGCGCGCCGGATCGCCTCGCGGCGATCGGGGACGATGCGGTAGTTGCGATTGGTGCTCGCCTTCAGGCCCTCTTCGACCGCAGAGAGGATGGCGAGCGGATCTTCGCTGCGCGGATTGTCGGAGGTCGCGATCGGCAGGTCGGCGAGATCGCCGGCGATCTTGCCCATCATCGGCCGCTTGCCCGGGTCGCGGTCGCCGCCGCAGCCGAACACCACCACCACCTTGGTGCCGGTGAGCTCGCGCAGCGAGCGGATGGCCGCTCCCAGGGCGGCGTCAGTGTGAGCGTAGTCCACCACCGCCAGAAAGGACTGACCGGCGCGCACGGCGTCCATCCGGCCGGCGAGTGGACGGGTCGCCTCGATGCCGCGTGTGACCGCCTCGAAGGGCAGCTCGAGCGCTTCGGCCATGGCCGCGGCCGCGAGCAGGTTCGACAGGTTGTAGCGTCCGAGGAGCGGCGAGCGGAACGGCAGCCTGCCGCGCGGCGTCGCGAGCGCCCCGCGCATCCCGTCGCCATCGAGATCGACGCCGGCCGGATGCACCGCCGCACCCGAGCTCGAGGATCCAAAGGTGTGCGCGAGCCCGAGCTCGGCCGCCAGCCGCTTGCCGTAGGCGTCGTCGAGGTTGGCGACGCCATGGCCGCCGGGTTTCAGGACCTCGAAGAGCCGGCGCTTGGCGGCGAAGTAGCTCTCGAGATCGCCGTGGAAGTCGAGGTGGTCCCGGGTGAGGTTGGTGAACAGACCGACGTCGAAGCGCGCGCCCTTCACGCGGCCCTGGACGAGAGCGTGCGACGAGACTTCCATCGCCACCGCGCGCGCGCCACGGTCGCGCATCGCCGCGAGCAACCGGAACAGATCGGAGGCCTCCGGCGTGGTGCGCTCCGCCGGTCGGCCTGGCGATAGATCGGCGCCCGCGAAGGTGTAGCCGAGCGTGCCGATCCGTCCGCTGGGGAGCCCCGCAGCCTCGAGAATGTTGGCGCTCAGCTCGACGACGGTCGACTTGCCGTTCGTGCCGGTGACACCGACGACAGTCAGTGCGCGGTCCGGGTGGCCGTACAGCGGCGCGGCGAGATCACCGAGCAGTGCGCGCGGATCGGCGGCCTCGAGCCACGGAATCGCGGGCGGGGTCTCGGCCGGGCGCGGCCGGTCGGCGAGCACCGCCACGGCGCCGCGTTCGATCGCCTGCCCTGCGAACAGCCGGCCGTCGAACTTCGCGCCGCTCCAGGTGACGAAGAGCTCGCCGCGCTCGACCGAACGCGAGTCGTGGCGAACGCCGAAGACCTCGGGGTCGGACCCGAGGTCTCCGGTGATGGCGGCATCGCTGACGAGAGCCGAGAGTTTCATCCGCCGGCTCCGCTGGCGAGATAGAGCTCGACGCGCGTCCCGGGCGGCGGCATCGGCGAGCCCGGCGGCGGCTCCTGGCGCTGTACGACTCCGGCGCCGCGCAGGATCGGATACAGCCTCAGGTCGGCGGTGGCCGCAAGCGCCTGGCGCGCGGTCATGCCGGCGAGGTCGGGCAGCGAACCGGCGGGCAGGACAGTTGGCGCCGGATCTCCCGCCTCGAGGGAGGCGGTCACGATGCCCTGCTCGGGGTCGGGCTGAGGGCGCGAATTCTCTGGCTTGCCGGGCTCCGTTTCGGTGGGTGGCGCGGGCTCGCCGGGCCAGCGCTCCGGGCGCTCGCGCTCCGGCCGCACATTGAGGTAGAGCAGCGCCTGCTGCGCGATCGCGGCGAAGACCGGCGCCGCGACGTCGCCGCCATGGTAGCCGCCCTGCGGATCGTCGATCACGACGACGGCGACGATCGCCGGGTGCGCCGTCGGCGCGTAGCCGGCGAAGCTGGCGATGAACTCGTTGGCGAGATAGCCCCTGCCCGGCTCGGCCTTCTGCGCGGTGCCGGTCTTGCCGGCCACGGGGTAGCCGGAGACCACCGCCGAGCGGCCAGTGCCGCCCTCCGCCGTCACCCCGGCGAGCAGGTCGGCGACCACGGCGAGCGTTGCGGGAGAGATCGGCCGGCCACGCTCCACCGCCTCGGCGTGCTGCGTCTTCGCTGTGACTCCGCTGCCGGTCTGACGCACCAGATAAGGCTCGAGTAGCCGGCCACCGTTGGCGATCGTGCCGAAGGCCAAAGCGAGCTGCAGCGGCGTGATCGAGATGCCCTGCCCGAAGGCGATGTAGGCCTTGGCGAGCCCCGGCCAGCGGGCCACCGGCATCAGCAGGCCGGGGCTCTCGCCGGGCAGGTCGATCCCCGAGGTCCGGCCGAAGCCGAAGGCGCGAATCATGGCGTAGAAGCTCGCGTTCGACAGGCGCAGCGACGTCTTGATCGTTCCGACATTGGACGACTTGGCGATGACGTCGCGGAACGAGAGCATCCCGAACGGCTTGTGGTCGGAGATGCGCACCCCGGCGAGGGTGATGCCGCCCATCTCGCAGTCGAGCGTCTCGTCCGGATCGATCAGTCCCTCTTCGAGCGCCGCGGCCGCGGTCACCATCTTGAAGGTCGAGCCCGGCTCGTAGGCGTCGCTCACCGGGCGATTGCGCCGCTGCGCGTCGCTGGCGGTGGCGAAACGGTTCGAATCGAAGGTCGGCCAGGAGGCGAGCGCGAGCACCGCGCCGGTCGACGGTTCGAGAAGCACCACGCTGCCGCTCTGAGGCCGGTGGCGCTCGGCCGCCTTGGCGAGCTCCCGCTCGGCGATCTGCTGCAGAGCGGCGTCGAGGGTGAGATAGAGGTCGCTGCCCGGTACTGGCGCCGCCGACGGCAAGTTCGCTGGCACCGCCATCCCCTGGCGGGCATCGCGCAACACCGTGCGCCGCCCGGGCTTGCCGGCCACGACCTTGTCGTACATCGCCTCGAGCCCCGCGAGACCGTGGTTGTCGGTGCCGACGTAGCCCAGAGCGTGCGCTCCGACCTCGCGCAACGGGTAGTAGCGCTTCGACTCCTCGAGGAAGTAGATCCCCGGCAGGCGGAGCTCCTTGACGCGTCGCGCCTGCGGCGGATCGAGCTTGCGCGCCACCCAGACGAACTCGCGGTCGGCACCCAGCAGACGCTCGAGCTTTACGCCGTCGACGTCGAGCGCGCGTGCCAGCGCCTTCGCCGCCGCGCGCGCGTCCGGCACCTCGCGCGGCACCGCAAAGGCGGACTCGACTTCGACCGAAACCGCGAGCTCCCGGCCCCGGGCGTCGTAGATCGTGCCGCGCGGCGGGTCGAGCTCGATGACCCGCTGCTGCTGGCGCTCCGCGCGGCGCGCGAACTCGTCGTGGCGGTTGACCTGCAGATGGTAGAGACGCACCGCGATCGCGCCGATCCACAGCGCGAGCAGAGCGAGAAGCCAGTAGAGCCGGGGCTTCACTCCATTTCCTCGCGGAAGATCACCTGCTCGAGCCGCGGCGCCTCGAGGCCGAGCTCGTCCTTGGCCCGTGTCGCGAGACGCTCCGGGTTGGCGAGATAGGCCGACTCGAGCCGCAGCTGGCGCTCGACCTGCTTGAGCTGATGCGTCCGCCGCTCGAGCGTCTCGATGCGGTAGCCGACGCGCAGCGACTCGAGCTGCAGCCAGGTGTAGCTCATCAGCCCCAGCGCCAGCGGGAAGACCGCCAACAGCACCAGCGCCAGTTCACGCAGCCTCCGGCGATCGCGTTCCCGGACGAGATACGCGTTGACGACCGGCCGGTGGACGGTATAGGCGTTGCGCAATCGGTCAGAGTCTCCGCGCCGCGCGCAGGCGCGCCGAACGGCTGCGCGGGTTGAACTGCACCTCCGCCTCGGTCGGGCGGACCGGCTTCTTGGTGAGCACCTCGAGCACCCGCGTCTCCGAGTGCGTGCGGCCGGTGGTCTGGTCGACTTCGCCGCGCGCCAGGGTCCGGAAGCGGTTCTTGACGATCCGGTCCTCGAGGCTGTGGAACGAGATGATGACGAGTCGACCATCGCGATCGAGCAGCCGGACGGCCTGGTCGAGGAGCTCCTCCGCCGCCTGGAGCTCTTCGTTCACCGCCAGGCGAAGCGCCTGGAAGACCCGCGTCGCCGGATCGATGCGCTCGCCGCCGCGTCCGCTGCGTTTGGCGCGGCGGACGACATTGGCGAGCGCGACGGTCGTGTCGATCGGCTTCGCACGCCGCTCCGCGACGATGGCGCGCGCCACCCGGCGTGCTTCGGGCTCTTCTCCGAACTCTCGAAAGATCTCTTCCAAGTTCTCCTCCGTAGCAAAGTTCACGAGCTCGCCGGCGGTGGGGCCTCGCGATCCCATCCGCATGTCGAGCGGTCCGTCACGTTGAAAACTGAAGCCGCGCTCGGGGTCGTCGAGCTGCAGCGACGACATTCCGAGATCGGCGTAGATGCCGGCCGGTGGCGGCTCGCCGCCGGCGTGGGTGCTCCACAGCGCGTCGAGATCGCGAAAGTTGCCTTCGACGGCGCGCACGCGGTCGCCGAACTCCGCCAGCCGCTCGCGCGCCAGGGCGAGGGCGCGGGGGTCCTGGTCGATTCCCAACAGGCGCGCTCCGGGAAAGCGCGAGAGCAGCGCGTGCGCATGGCCACCGAGGCCGAGCGTGCAGTCGACGAAGAGACCGCCGCGCTCGGCGGCGAGCCAGTGCAGGGTCTCTTCGAGGAGCACGGGTTGATGGCGTGCGGCGGGCGATTCGAGCTCATGGGCGCTCAGATTCCCCGCTCCGACAGCAGTCCGAAGTCCTCGTCCGTGAACGGATGCTCGGCGAGCCGCTTCTCGAAGCGCTCGCGATTCCACACCACGAGGTGGTCGATGCGGGCGGAGACCACGACCTCGCCGCTCATCGTCGCCGACGAGCGCAGGATCGTCGGCACGAGAAGCCGCCCCTGGCCGTCGAGCCGCGACTGCTGTCCGTAGTAGCTCACGCGCTCGAGGTAGCGCTCCTTGACGCGATCGGTCGCCGGCAGGGCAGCGAGCCGCGACTCGATCTCCTCCCACACCGGAAGCGGATAGACCAGGGCATGGTCTCCCGCCACAGAGGTGATGAAGAAGTCGGCCCCGAAGCGCTCCTCCAGCGCCCGCCTGAAGTCCGTCGGGACTTTCAGACGCCCTTTGTCATCGATCGTGGCTACTGTGCTGCCGCGGAACATCGCTTGCCCCATTCAACTGAAGAATGACTCCAGCAATGTACAAGAGAGTTCCACTTTTGTCCATTTTTATCCACACAGTTTCGACATCGGCGCAACACTCACCGAGCGGCGTAAATACGACGGAACTTCAGTCGAACGGTACGGACGGGAGAGGGCGAGACGCGGCGGTGAGCTCGAGGCTCACCGCCGGAAAATCAGCGCTGCGGGGAAGGCGGCGGTGCGATCGGTTCGGCCGCTGGCGGCTTCTCCGGCGCCGGCTCGCGCTTCGGCGCGAAGGCGGCGAGCGGATCGTTCGCGGGGTCACGCAGCACCTCGCGATAGCCGATCGCCTCCGGCGGAGTGTTCTCGAGCAGATAGGCCCGGTCCTCCAGATCCGCGAGGTAAGTGCGCATCTTCTCTTCGAAGAGGCGGTTCTGCTCCCTGGCGGCGAGCTCGTCCTTGACCTCCGCCAACGGCCGGACCGTGCTCTCGGTGCGCTCCAGAACCTGCAGCAGATGCAGGCCTCCGCGCGCTTCGACCGGCGAGGAGACCGCGCCGGCCACGAGCCCCGCGACCGCGGCCTCGAGCGCCGGCGCGAGCTCGCCGGCCTGCACCCACCCGAGGTCCACCGGACCGGTGGCGTCGCCGCCGCCGAGGCGGGCGACGACGTCGGCCATCGATTCGCCGGAGGCGAGCGCGGCGCGCATCGCTTCGGCGACCTCGCGCGCCTTGTCACCGGAGAGCTTCTCGGCCGGAATCACGATCTCCTGCACCTTCGCCTTGGCCGGGATGCGGAACTCCTCGAGCCGCTCGCGATAGGTCCGCTGCAGCCACTCGTCGTCCACCTCGACCTTCGAGCGCACCTCGCGCTGAATGACGCCGTTCACGCGGATCGAGCGCGAAGTCCGCTCGCGGAAATCGGCGAGCGTCATGCCGGCGCTCTTCAGCGCGTTGGCGAACGCCGCCTCGGTCGCGAGATTCATCCGGCTGCGGGTCGCGTCCATGGCCTCGTCGAGCTCCGCCTTGGAGGGCTCGATGATCAACTGGCGGGCACGCGAGAGCAGCAGCATCTCGTCGAGGATCTCGCGCATCGTCGCCCGGCCGGCATCCTCGGTCAGCGTTCGCCGCTCCTCCGGCGCGATCTCCGACTCGGCGATGGCGCGCTCGCGCGCTTCCTTGCGCTGGCGATAGTCGTAGAGCGTCGTGATCTCGTCGTTGACGCGCAGGATGATGGTGTTGAGCTCTTCGGCGGGCAACGTGGCGGCAGGAAAGGCCCACAGCGCCAGGGCGACACAGACGGTCTGCTTCAGGAACTCAACGCTCTTCATGCGGCCTCGATATCGGGAACGAGCCCCGGTAGTTGAACGGCAGGTTGCGGTCGTACACCGCGACAGTGTAACGGCTCTGCGCATCGGCGAACAGGCCTCGCAGGCGGTCGTCCGCGGCGGCCTCGCGCAGACGCCGGCGAATCTCCGGCGTGACCTCTTCGAGCGCCGGATTCTCCGCCGGCCAGCGCTCGACCACCTCGAAGAGGTGAAAACCGTAGTCGGCAGCGACGACCTCGCTCACCTTTCCCACCTCGAGCTTGAAGATGAGATCGGCGAAGGCCGGCGGCAGCTCGTCCCGCGCCAGAACCCCCTGGTCACCACCGGCCGGAGGCGACCCCGGGACGCTGACCTTGGCGAGCACCGCTTCGAAGGCCAGGCCGGCGACGAGCTCCCGGCGCGCGCGCTCGGCCGCGAGGCGGTCGTCCACCAGGATCTGCCGCAGGTGCACCCGCGCCGGACGGGCGAACTCGGCGGCGTGAGCGGCGAAGTAGGCGGAGATCTCGGCCGCGGCGGGTTCGGGAAACGGCGTCGACCCCATCAAGGGCTCGACCGCATCGGCGGACGGCACGGTCTTGTCGATCAGCCCGCGCTCGCGCGCCAGCTTGGCGAGCATCTCCTCGCGCACGAACTGATCGAAGAGCCGGGACAGCACCTCGCTCGCCATGCCGCCGCCGGACTCGCCGAGGTTGCGCTCGAGATAGGCGTCGAAGGCGGACGCCTTGAGCTCGTGGTCGCCGACCTTCGCGACCAGATCGGGCGAGGGCAGCGGCACCTCGTGGCGGCAGCCCGCCGCGGCGATGGCGAGCACGGCGATCGCGGACCGCGCGCGCAGGCGGCCGGCGCTCATGCGGCGAGCTCCGCGAGCACGGCCCGCGCGGCGTCGATCACCGACTGGCCGGCGGGCAGCTCGAGCGAGAGAACCCCGGTCGGGCTGAAGGCGGCGCCGGCGCGGGTCGAAACGTAGCGGATCAGCCGGTCGACGTCGATCCGGGCGTCGCGGCGCAGGCGGAAGATCAGCTGGCCGCCCGTCGCCGAGATCGCCTGCACGCGCAAAGCCTCGGCGGCGCGCTTCAGGTCGACGAGATCGAGCAACGCGAGCACCGACTTCGGCGGCCGTCCGAACCGGTCGGTGAGCTCCTCGAGCAGCTCCTGGCGGGGCAGCTCTGCGGTCGCGAGCTTGCGATAGATCTCCATCCGCAGGTTCTCGTCGGCGATGTAGTCCTTCGGAATCGTCATCGCGAGCGGCAGGTCGAGGGCGACGCTCGGCCCCTCCTCGACGCTCTCGCCCTTGAGGTCGCGCACCGTCTCTTCGAGCATCTTGAGGTAGGTCTCGATGCCGAGCTCGGCGATATGGCCGCTCTGCTCGCCGCCGAGGAGATTGCCGGCGCCGCGGATCTCGAGATCGCGCCCGGCGATGCGGAAGCCCGCTCCGAGCTCGGTGAACTCGCGCAGTGCCTCGAGGCGCCGGCGCGCCTCCTCGGTGAGCGGAGCGTCGGGAGGCACGAGCAGATAGCAGTAGCCGAGCTCGCGGCTACGGCCGACGCGGCCGCGGAGCTGATAGAGCTGCGCCAGGCCGAAACGGTCGGCGCGATGGATGATCATCGTGTTGACGGTCGGAATGTCGATTCCGTTCTCGATGATCGTGGTGGCCAGCAGGACATCGTACTCGCGCGCCGTGAAGGCGTGCATCCGGCGGTAGAGCTCGCGCTCGTCGAGCTGGCCGTGACCGATGGTGATGCGCAGACCCGGCACGAGCTCGCGCAGCACGCCCGCCATCTCCTCGATCGACTCGACGCGGTTGTAGACGTAGAACACCTGGCCGCCGCGCTGCAGCTCGTACTCGATCGCCTCGCGCACCAGCTCCGCCGAGAACGGCAGCACTGCAGTCTCGACCGCCATGCGATCCTTCGGCGGCGTCTCGATCACCACCATGTCGCGCACCCCGGCGAGCGACAGCTGCAGCGTCCGCGGCAGCGGCGTCGCCGACATGGCGAGCACATGGACGTTCTTCTTGAGCTGCTTCAAGCGCTCCTTCTGCGCCACGCCGAAGCGCTGCTCTTCGTCGACGATCACCAGGCCGAGGCGGTGGAATTCGACGTCCTTCGACAGCAGGCGGTGCGTGCCGAGCGTGATGTCCACCTTGCCCGCGGCGATCCGCGTCTTCAGGTCCTTCAGGTCCTTGCCCACGCGCAGCCGCGACAGGCGCTCGATCGAGACCGGAAAGCCCTCGAAGCGGCGGGTGAAGACCTCGAGGTGCTGGTCGGCGAGGATCGTCGTCGGCGCCAGCACCGCGACCTGGTAGCCGGCGTCGACGGCGCGAAAGGCGGCGCGCATCGCGACCTCGGTCTTGCCGAAGCCGACGTCGCCGCAGAGCAGTCGATCCATCGGCTTCGACTGACCGAGATCCTCCAGCACGACGGTGATCGCATCGGCCTGATCCGGCGTCTCCTCGAAGGGAAACGCGGCGGAGAACTGGCGCTCGAGGTCGGTCGAGCCGGCGAGGATCGGCGCCCGCGCCAGCTGGCGTTCGGCGTAGAGCTTGAGCAACTCCTCCGCCATGTCGCGCATGCCGGTGCGGACCTTCGATTTGGTCTTGTTCCACGACGAGCCGCCGAGCTGGTCGAGGCGCGGGGCGATGCCCTCGATGCCGCTGTACTTCTGGATGAGGTCGAGCCGCGC
>Ga0073904_10003726_pt1 | contig 11440 bp, 10 predicted proteins | sample KloWWTrecipitate_FD_66668 | JGI IMG/M metagenome (GOLD analysis project Ga0073904, IMG submission 66668) | Active sludge microbial communities from Klosterneuburg, Austria, studying microevolution and ecology of nitrifiers - Klosterneuburg... | ecosystem: Engineered > WWTP > Aerobic digester >... | reverse complement strand
AGCTCGGCGTGCAGGGTGTCGCGCGTGGGGTAGTAGGCGCGGTAGGTGGGGCGGGTGTCGGGTTCGCCGTTTTCGATGTACTCGGTGCTGACCGCCGGGCGCACAAAAATAAAGTCGTTCTGGAAATAGCTGCGGTGCAGGATCTTGGTGGTGACCGAATTGAAAAAAGTCTCTGCCAGTTCGGGCTGGTGGTGATTGACCAGCAGCCCGATGTAGTGCAGCTTGATCTGCTGCCAGATATCCATGGACAGCTCACCGGCCTTGAACTCGCGCTCCAGCCGGCGCGAACACTCTTTCACCCGCAGGTCATAAAACTCGATGCGCTCGCGCTGGGCCCGCTGCTGACCGTGCCAGTCGGCTGTCTCGAAGCGGTGCTTGGCGCGGGCGGATTCGGTACGGAACAACTGGTAGTGGCGGTTGAAGCCAGCCATCATTGCCTTGGCGATGTCGTAGGCAACGGAGGAGTCCAGGCGCGTTGGAAACATAATCGCTATTATTTTAATAGCTGTTTACGTATATTTGACGAGGGCTAGAGGCCAATTTAGCATCAAGCCGTACCGTGGCGCGGTGTCAAACGGATACCCGCCAACGCCTCACGGTACAGCGCGTCCAGGCTGTCGGTACCACTCACGGTCATGTGCAAATCCTGCAACAGGCCGTCTTGCAGACCGTAAACCCAGCCATGCAGGGTCACATCCTGACCGCGGGCCCAGGCATCTTGCATGACAGTCGTCTGGGCCACATTGACCACCTGCTCCACGACGTTGAGTTCGCTCAGCGCTGCAGCGCGACCGTGCTCCGGGATCACGTCCAGAATGTCGCGGTGGCGATCGCGCACATCCTGGACGTGACGCAACCAGTTGTCGGCAAGGCCGATACGCGCACCTTCCAGTGCGGCTCTGACGCCCGAGCAGCCGTAGTGGCCAACGACCATGACATGGGCCACATTCAGCCGCTCCACCGCAAACTGGATGGTGGACAGCGCGTTCAGATCCGAGTGCACCACCAGATTGGCCACGTTGCGGTGCACAAACACTTCACCCGGCTCCAAACCCGTGATCTGGTTGGCGGGCACCCGGCTGTCAGAGCAGCCAATCCACATGTACTTCGGGTTTTGCTGCGTCGTGAGCTTGGTAAAAAACCCAGGCCGCTCGGCTTCCATGCGGGCCGCCCAAGCGCGGTTGTGGTCAAAGAGGCCACTGAGTTTTGTTGACATGGAGTCCTTTCAAACAGGGTTTCATTTTTTCAGGGAACTGCGCACATTCCAGTCCAGCAGGCCAAAGCGTGCGCGCTCCTGCTGGTCATCCGACGCATTGAACTGGCATTCGCCCGCAGTTGGCTGGCCGCCGGGCGGTGAACTGCAGGCAAACGAGGCCTTGTTGCCCAGTTGCCACTGGCCCTGGGCATTGCGGGATTCACCCTGAAAAAACAGGGTGCGCGGCGCATCCATGGGTGTCGCCTGCGGCGTGCGCAGCAGGTTCCGCCCGGCGTTCACGTAAGGGCCGTTGACCCCGATCAGCGGCAACAGGGTATTGAACATGTCGCGGTGGCTGGCTGGCAGGGCCTGCTGCGGGCCACACTGCAGGCCTTCACCCCAGATCACAAACGGCACCTGCCGTTGCAGATAACGCCGGGCCGGTTCGGCATACATGCCAAAGGAACGTACGTTGTGGTCGCCCGTGGCAGCAACGATGGTATTGGTTTTAAGCGGGCCGCTTTGAACCGACTGCACAAAACCGCCCAGCAGGTCGGCCGCATAGTGGTAGGTATCCAGGTTGAGCAACAGGGTGTCGGAACTGGTCTCGCCCTTCCATAGGCTCATGTCGCGCGGCACACGGTGGTAATCGGCGGGCAGGTCGTAGGGCGGGTGGTTGGTGCTGGTGAGCACAAACACGAACAGGGGCTTGTCTTTGGGCTGCGCCGCAAGGCGCTTGTCCAAGTACTTGAACACATAGCTATCCCACACGCCCCAGATACCCAGGTTGGCGTCGGGGTAGGACTCTTTCAGGTTGTTGGCGTCCACCACCTCGTCAAAACCCTGCACCGCCAGCACGCGGTTGAGGTCGCGCCAGCCGGAGCGCGCCGAGGTGACAAAGAGCGTCTGGTAGCCCGCATCATTGATCACCTTGGGAATGGACCAGGGAATAGGCTTGCGCCCCACATCGCCCATGGTCAGCGGAGTAATGGGAGTCGAGAACAAAATCGCCTCCAGCGTCGGGTGGGTGCCAGGCTGGGCCGAGTCGAAGTTGCTGAAGTGGCAAGCCTTGGTCGGGTCCATCAGCGTAGGTGCCAGGCGGCCGAGCACATCAAACTGGGGCGACTGGTAGAGCAACGGCTCGGCGCTCCACGACTCCATCAGGAAGAAGATCAGGTTCTTTTTGGGTGTACCTGGTGGCAGCGGTTCATGCGCCGTCAGGGCGGCCTTAACTTCAGCCTCGCTGCCATGCGGCAGGCCCAACGCTTCGGCGGCAGCCAGGGGCGAATTAAAGCCCATGGCTTTCAGCCCGACCAGCGGGTTTTGCAAGTTTTGCGATTGGCCCCGGCTGTCCCAAGCGTACTTCAAAGCGATGGGACCATTGGGAACCATGTCATTCAAAAAGGGCGAGGTGGTCACTGTCAGGTGCTGGCGTTGCAACGCCATCTCGCGAAGGGTTCCCTTGCCGGCAAACACCAATGCAAAAAATACGACGATGGCCAGCGCCAACTGAATAGCGATGTGGCGCGACTGCAGCACCGTATCCGGCCGCAGTCGGCGCAGCAACACACGGTGCAGCCATACCGAACCGGCGGTCAATGCAAGTGCCAGCAAAAGCGTCCATATCACCGGAAAATCGTGCCAGATGGTTTGCAGCACAGCGGAGGTGTCGTCCTCCACCACGCCAAACACCAGGGAATCAATCGGTGTCTTGTAAAAACCGAAGTAGTGCAGGTTGACCAGCGACAGCATCACATACAAAAAGGCCACGCCCGTCGCGATGCGCCCCTGCACCTTGCCCGAGACCCAGGGCAGCACCAGCAACAATAAAAAACCGGCCACTGCGCTGACCTTGAGGTCGAAGCGAAAGCCCTGCACCACCACACTGGCCAAGTCGGTGGTGGAGACGTGAAAACCGGTGGGCCAAAAGTAGGCCAATTGCCCCAGCCGGATCAACGATAGCGCCAGCACCAATGGCACCACCAGCACCCAAGCTCGGAAAAGTCCACGCAGGAGGCCGTGGACAAGGGTAGTCAATGTGCGGGCAATCGCTGGTTTCATTAAAACGATTCGTTAAACGCGGGTCGATGTTTCACCGCAGGGCGACACACGAAGTGGGCAACCGTGGGGGCTACACCCTACATTGTCTCAGCGAACAGCTCCCGGCCAATCAGCATGCGGCGAATCTCGCTGGTGCCCGCCCCAATTTCGTATAACTTGGCGTCGCGCCACAGGCGCCCCAGCGGGTATTCATTGATGTAGCCGTTACCGCCAAAGATTTGCACTCCCTCCCCGGCCATCCAGGTGGCTTTCTCTGCGGTCCACAGAATGACGGAGGCACAGTCCTTGCGCACCTGGCGCACGTGCTCAACCCCCAACAGGTCCAGGTTCTTGGCCACGGTGTAGGCAAAAGCACGGCCAGCCTGCAGCACGGTATACATGTCGGCCACCTTGCCCTGGATGAGCTGAAACTCACCAATGCTCTGGCCAAACTGCTTGCGGTCATGGATGTAGGGCACCACGTTGTCCATCACCGATTGCATGATGCCCAGCGGACCGCCAGTCAGAACGGCTCGCTCATAGTCAAGACCGCTCATGAGCACCTTGGCGCCGCCATTGACTTGGCCCAGCACGTTGGTGTGTGGCACTTCGACGTTGTTGAACACCAGCTCACCGGTGTGACTGCCGCGCATGCCCAGCTTGTCGAGCTTTTGCGCGATGGAAAAACCTTTCATGCCTTTTTCGATCAAAAAGGCGGTCACGCCCCGCGCACCGAGCTCGGGTTCGCTCTTGGCGTACACCACCAGCGTATCGGCGTCGGGCCCATTGGTGATCCACATTTTGTTGCCGTTCAGCAAGTAGTAGCCACCTTTGTCTTCGGCCTTGAGTTTCATGGACAGCACGTCAGAGCCAGCGCCCGGCTCACTCATGGCCAATGCGCCCACATGCTCACCGCTAATCAGCTTGGGCAGGTACTTGGCGCGCTGCGCGTCGGTGCCATTGCGCTTGATCTGGTTAACGCACAGGTTGCTGTGTGCGCCGTAAGAAAGGCCCACGCTGGCAGACGCCCGCGAGATTTCTTCCATGGCAATCATGTGCGCCAGGTAGCCCATGTTGGCGCCGCCGTATTCCTCGCCCACCGTAATACCGAGCACGCCCAAGTCGCCCATCTTGCGCCACAGGTCCATGGGAAATTGGTCAGTTTTGTCGATCTCTGCTGCGCGTGGGGCGATCTCGGCTTGCGCAAATTCGTATACGGCATCGCGCAGCGCGTCGATGTCTTCACCGAGTTGGTAGTTCAGTCCGGGCAGGTGGCTCATGGGAATCTCCTTGTTGCTGTGTGTAAAGGGGGAGGATTGAAATGCACTGGTGATCAGGCTGCCCTGGCCAGCAGAGTGCGAGCTTCTTTTTCGTGGGTCTTGAGCTCGTCCAGATTGGCCTGCAGGTCGGTCATCTGGTCTTCGAGCTGCTTGCGGTGCACGGCCAGCACATCCAGAAACTTCTTTAGCTGCGCGCCGGTGTCGCGCGGGCTGTCATACATCTCGATGATCTCTTTCGCCTCGGTCAACGAAAGGCCCAGGCGCTTGGCCCGCAGGGTGAGCTTCAGGCGCGTGCGGTCGCGCCCGCTGTACACGCGGTTGCGCCCGCCAGGGCCGGTGCGTTGGGGCTCCAGCAACCCCAGATCTTCATAAAACCGGATGGCGCGCGTGGTCACATCGAACTCGCGCGCCAGATCGCCAATGGTGAAGGTGATGCTCATAGGGTGGTCCAACACAGGGGACAGTCGTCAAGACAATAGCCGCCTAGAATGCTCCATTCAATTGACGTTTACGTAAACGTCAATTATGTAATAGAAAAGGTCCTCCCATGAACGAACTGGAAAAGCAACTCAACTACCCCCTGGGCGAGACCCTCGCACCGGCGGGCGGTACGCTGGAGGTGGCACCCGGTGTGCGCTGGATTCGCATGTCCCTGCCTTTTGCACTGAACCATATCAACCTGTGGCTGCTGCGCGACTGCATCGATGGCGTCGAGGGTTGGAGCATTGTGGACTGCTGCATCCACCGGGACGAGGCCAAGGCGCAGTGGGAATCCATCTTTGCCAACGAACTGCAGGGCCTGCCCATCCTGCGCGTGATCGTCACGCACATGCACCCCGACCACATCGGCTTGGCGCACTGGCTGTGCGAACGGTGGAGTGGGCGTGGCGCAGGGCCGCCCCAAGCCGCGACCAGCCCCCTTGGGGCGCAGCGCAGCAGCGAAGACGCAAGCGTGGGGGCTCGCGAATGTCGGTTATGGATCAGCGCCACCGACTACCAGGTGGCGCGCATGGGCTGCCTGGGCCCCACCGGCTTTGGTGGTGACCGCGCAGCCGAATACTTTGCCAGCCATGGGCTCAACGACCCACAGGCGATGGAGCAGATCAAGGCACGCACGGGCTACTTTCCGTCGCTGGTGCCCTCAGTGCCGCCCAGCTACCGCCGCATGATGGACGGCATGGTGCTGACCATCGATGGGCGTGCCTGGCGCTGCATCAGCGGCTACGGCCATGCGCCCGAACACATTGCGCTGTACTGCGAAGAACTCAACCTGCTCATCGGCGGTGACATGATGCTGCCGCGCATCTCCACCAATGTGAGTGTGTATGAGCAAGAGCCAGAGTCTGATGCGCTGAAACTGTTTCTCGATTCCATTGACCGTTTTCTTGAATTGCCCGCCGACACGCTGGTACTGCCCTCACATGGAAAACCCTTTACCGGCATGCACATCCGCATTCAACAGTTACACGACCACCACCAGGAGCGCCTGGCCGAAGTGATGCAAGCCTGCAGCGAGCGTGCCTGCAGTGCCGCCGACATCTTGCCCGTACTGTTCAAACGCGATTTAGACCTGCACCAGACCACCTTCGCCATGGGCGAATCCGTGGCACACCTGAATGCCCTGTGGTTTGCCGGCAAGCTGCAGCGCCGCCTGAGCGCGGATGGGGTGTACCGGTTTGGGTTGGTCCCTACTACTTGGGAATCGCGTCATCCTTGAGCAGGCTGGCCGGGTCTGCCTTTGAAGCGTCGGGGCAATGGGTCTGAAGGTTTTGTTGCACCACTCTCAAGAAAATGCGTAGCGCAGCTGCATGGGTACCACCCAATGGCGCACCGGCAGGCAGGAGAAGGCGACCAGGAAGTCGTCACCGCAGGCTTCGCAGCGGACGCGCAAAGCCGTAGGCAAAAATACCGCACTCCAGATACTTGCGAAACGCCTTCTCCACATAAGCGCTCGGGGTGGCGGGGCATGCTGGTGCCCACGCGGGTGAAAAACCGCGCAGTCCTCGTAGGGATTGCACGGCCAGCTACTCAATTGATAGCGTGATGGTCAGTTAGCGAACCTCAGCACCTCACCGAAGGACCAGCCCCGCCAATCCACAGACGGCGATGACGGGAATAACCCCCGCCTTGTAGCGCAGCAGCGCCAGCCAATCAACGTTTGCAGGAAATACTGCGCCAGCCCTAGTGGGCACTGCGATATGCGCTATGAAAAAAAAGAGCAAGACTGGCGATCACGCCAACCACCGCTGCCGTGATGGCGGTCAGTGGCGCGGTCAGGTGCAACTTGCCATGGGTGGATTCCACCAGCGGGCCACCGGCCAGGGTGAAGTTGAAGGACGGCAAAAAGATAAACCTGGTCACCACCGTGGCGGCCAGCGCCGCACCCAGAAACTGCGCATCCGGCCCAAGGACCTGGTGCGCCCAGCCGCCGACAAAGCCGACAAAGGCCACGACCATGATCAGCGGCCCCGGCGTGGTCTCGCCCAGGGCCAGGCCGTCAATCATTTGCACGCCTGTGAGCCAGGCAAAGTGCTCGACCGCGCCCTGGTAGACGTAAGGCAACACGGCATAGGCGCCGCCAAAGGTCAGCAGCGCCGCCTTGGTGAAGAACCAGCCCATCTGTGCCAAGGTGCTGTCCCAGCCCTGCCAGGCTACCAACGCGCCCATGGGGGCAAGCCACAGGGCGGCGCCAACGGCGAGTACAGTGGCCATCCGCGCAGGTGACCAGCGCGCGTGGGGCGGCGTGGGCGTGGTGTCACCAATCAGCCAATCCATCTCGCCGGGTGTCAGTGCCATGGACTTGGCCGCGCCATGGCCGCCAGCGCCGGCAAACTGCGCCGGCGCCCAGCGCGAACCCAGCCCAGCCGATGAGCGCCGCCGCCAGCACAATCCATGGGAAGGGCACGTTAAACCCGTAGATTGCTATGAAACTCATAGCTGCAATCGCCCAAAGTACGAGGGCTACCGTGGGCTTCTTCAAGGTCTTGGAGCCGATGCGGTGCACCGCCTGCAACACGATGGCGGCCACTGCCGGCTTGATGCCACACCACGGCCGCCACCCAGGGTACGCTGCCAAAGGCCACGTAGACCCAGCTCAAGGCGATCAGGATGATCAGCGAAGGCAGCACAAACAGCACCCCGGCCACGACGCCGCCCCAGGTGCGATGCATCAGCCAACCAATGTAGGTGGCCAGTTGCTGGGCCTCGGGGCCGGGCAGCAACATGCAGTAGTTCGGCGCGTGCAGGAAGCGGGATTCCGATATCCAGCGTTTTTCTTCCACCAGCTCGCGGTGCATGATGGCAATTTGCCCGGCCGGGCCGCCGAAGCGGATAAAGCCCAGTTTCAGCCAGAAGCGCAGGGCCTCGGTTAAGGAGACCCTGCGCGTTGCGGTGGGCGACGTTGTACTCACGCGGGTGCTCCCACCACCATGGTTTCGGGCTTCCAGTTGTGGGATTCGTTCTGCGCGGCGACGCGGTCGCGGCACCAGGCGCAGAGTGCGTCGTACAACGGCAGGGCGGCGTCCAGCATGGCGTGGTCGTCTTGCGCGTGCAGACGTGACAAGCCCAGGGAGAAGGCCAGCAACCCTGCGGACTGCGGCGACAGATCGAGCCGGTTGGTATCGGCTCTGCGCACGATGGTGGCCAGCAGGTTCAGCGCGGCATCGAGCAGGTCAAAGCCCAGCAGCAGGGCATCAAAGCTGCATAGCTCGCCCACATGGGACACCGGCGCACCAAGAATGTCATAAGCCACTGCGCCGCTTTCTTTGGCTTGCGCCAGCACCTGGCTGGCGGGCGCGTAGAAAAACTCGGCACGGTTATCGATGAAGCGGCGGATCAGCCAGGGGCAGGCAATGCAGTCGATCTTGGGCCGCTCGCGCGTGATCCAGCGTGAGGGCTGCACTCCGGTCACACCCCAATCGGTGCGCTTGGCAAAACTCAGTGCGGGCCTGGCGCGCCAATCGGCTATCGATGGGACATCGTCCTCGCCATCCTGGCCGCCTTCCAGTCCACCTGCCACCCTATGTGCGTCCCAACCCGCAGCCCGCAGCGTAACAACGGCTTCTTTACTCACGTTGTGGCCATAGACGCAGTAGACATTAGCCGCTCGCGGTGCGTGGGATATGGCAAAAGCAGCCACTTCCTCAAGCGCGCAGCGCTGGGCGCAGGCCAGCAGTCGCGGGCTCTCGTCAAAGCGAGGCTGGCGGCGAACATCCAGCACCAGCGGGGTGTCGGCACTGCCAAAGCGGGCATTAAAGGGCTTGGGGGGCAACGGAAAGAACAGACGGATTTTGGATGTCCACGGATTGCTCCTGTTGCGTTACCAGCAATTGGAAGGGACACCATCTTGGGGCCTGATCGGCCCGACACCGGGGAGCTGACACCCCGAAGGGCGCACTGTAGCACACGCCCCCCGGGAAGACCCCATGTGTGGGGTACTCGACAGTCCAGGCGTCCTTGACTACTATCAACTTCCACTTTTGGGGGGATCCGTCATGCATGGTTGGGTCAAACGCCTGGGGTTGGGTTTAGGACTGCTGGTCGTGCTGGGGGTCGCCATTCTGATGTTCGCCAGCATGCTGGGCCAGCGCAAGCGCGAGCGCTCGGTGGATGTCGCCGTGCAAGGCGTTGCGTGGGCGACGGACGCAACGGGTGTGGAGCGCGGGCACTACCTGTACCGCTCGCGCGGCTGTGCCGAATGCCATGGGCCCGACGGCAGCGGGCGTGAGTTCATCAACGACGGCAAGGGCATGCGCATTCGCGCGCCCAACATCACGGTCGGGGGGCCGGTTGGGCACTACACGGCGCAAGATTGGGAGCGCGTTGTTCGCCACGGGGTTAAGGCCAACGGCCGCGCCGTGTTCATCATGCCCAGCGAAGACTACAACCGCTTCACCGACGCCGACCTGGCGGCCGTCGTGGGCTACGTGCGTACGATAGCACCGCGCACAGATGGTGAGGCCGTCGTGGAATTGCCGCTGCCGGTCAAGGCTCTGTACGGTCTGGGGGTGATTCGGGATGCTTCAGAGAAGATCGACCACCATCTGCCACCGGCCCAGCCCGTGGCTGCTGCGGTCAACGCCCAGCACGGCGCCTATGTGGCCAATATGTGCATCGGCTGCCATGGCCCGGGCCTGTCGGGCGGAACCATTCCCGGCGGCCCGCCAGATTGGCCCGCAGCCGCCAACCTGACACCCGGCGCGGGTAGCGCCATGCTGCGCTACGGCGATGCCAATACCTTTGTGGCCATGCTGCGCTCGGGCAAGCGCCCGGATGGCAGCGGCATCAAGGTCATGCCGTTTCAGTCGTTGCGCGAATTGAACGACACCGACGCCCACGCGCTGTATACCTTCCTGAAGACGGTGCCGCCGCGCAACGCGGGTCAGCGCTGATCCAGAACGGTCGCCCAGCGCACTTGGGCCAGCAGCTTGTTCAGGTCCGGGCGTTGCAGGGTGGCATTGGCCGCCCCTTCATTGCATACGGAGCAAATGGCTTTCAAGTTGGCGGCGTCATCACTTCCGCCCAAGCATCGCCCCTAAAATCTGCATCAGGCGGCGGGCACAGCTCGACCCCGGCGCAGCCTTCGCCACCCATTCAGCGGCGGCCCGCGTGCCGGGGTGATGCGCAGAGCTTCAGGGTCGGTAATCGCATCCTCTGCCACGGGTGAATCCGTGGCACACCCGAATGCCCTGTGGTTTGCTGGCAAGCTGTAGCGCCGCCTGAGCTCGGATGGGGTATACCGGTTTGGGCTGGCCCCTACCACTTTGGAATTGAATCGTCCTTGAGCTGGCCGCGCAATTCGGCATAGTCGGGCACCACGCTACGCACGGTATCCCAAAAGCGCGGGCTGTGGTCCATTACCCGTAGGTGGCTGAGTTCGTGGGCCACCACGTAGTCGATCACAGCGGGGCGGAAATGGATCAGCCGCCAGTTCAGACGAATCGATCCATCGATGCGGGCGCTGCCCCAACGAGTGCCAGCCGAACTCAGGCTGAGCTTCTTCCACTGCACTTGCAAGAGCGGCGAAAAATGGTCCAACCGATCGATGAAATGCGCGCGCGCCTGGCGCATCAGCCAGGCCTGCACCGCATCGCGGATTTGCTCGGGTGTGGCGGATTTGGGTAGGCCCACGCGCAAGGTTTGTTCGGATTCTGGCGGGCCGTCAAGTTGCGCCCCCACCGCGCCAAAGCCATGGGTCGGGTCCAGCAGCACGCGCATACTTCCCCCAAAAAGCGGCAACACCGTGCCATCGCTCCAGGTGATGCGGGCTTCGTGCTGGCGCACCTGGCGCTCACGCGACTCACCTAGCTTGCGGGTAATCCACTGCGATTTCTCCCGCAGCGCAGACTCCACCTCAAACACCGGCGTCCAGCGCGGTGCGCGCACCACCAGACCGTCGGGGCCGACCACAAAACCAATAGTGCGCCGCTTGGCGCGCTGAAACAAATAGGCCACCTGCGCATCGCCTAGGCGCAGCTCACGGTTGGCGCGGGGATGGGTAAAAACGGCAGGAACAATGACCCGGTTCAGCACCTGGGCCTCGCCATGCGGAACGCCAGGCGCGATGAATGCTACAATTTCAGGAGCGTGTTGTGTACTATCCGCGAGGGCTAGAGGCTCAAACAGGTCCAACGTGTATTGAAGAAAACGGTGCATTGTAGACACAACGTAAGCCGTGAATGGCTAGCGATAAGCCTCGGGGTCCAGCCGGCGCATTTCGGCCTCGATCCAGTTTTCCACTTCCTGCATCAACTCCTTGTGGTGGCGACCCACGCTGGGAATGGGCTTGCCAATGGATACGTCGACAATACCCGGAGTCTTGACGAAAGCCTTGCGCGGCCAGCATTTGGCTGAGGTGACCGCAATCGGTATTACCGGAGCGCCAGTCTGCACCGCCAGACGGGTACCGCTGGTCTCATACACACCC
>Ga0073904_10003717_pt1 | contig 11448 bp, 8 predicted proteins | sample KloWWTrecipitate_FD_66668 | JGI IMG/M metagenome (GOLD analysis project Ga0073904, IMG submission 66668) | Active sludge microbial communities from Klosterneuburg, Austria, studying microevolution and ecology of nitrifiers - Klosterneuburg... | ecosystem: Engineered > WWTP > Aerobic digester >... | reverse complement strand
GCGATCCAGCATCTCGCCGGCATGAAGGACTCGAAGGTCATCGTGGCGATCAACAAGGACGAGGACGCGCCGATCTTCCAGGTGGCCGACTACGGGCTGGTTGCGGACCTGTTCCAGGCGGTGCCGGAGTTGGCTGCGGCGCTCTGATCGCCTGCGCGGTGAACGAAAAACCCGGCCTTGCGCCGGGTTTTTTTCGCCTGTCTGCTGGCGAAACGCGATCCTTCGTGAGCGGGAAAGCCTTCCCGTGACTCGCGGACCGAGCACTACGTAGCACGCCTGCGGTGCGCGGTTTGCCCTGTTCGGACTCGCCGTGACAAATCGGCAGGACTGCCGATTTGCGCCGAAAGCGGCCCGGAGGGCGAGCCACAGGGATGTGGCGAGCGCATACGTCCATGTAGGCTCGACTGTCGCCATCCAGGCGACAGACGGTCCTCGCAGGGCAAACCGCCCCCCGCAGGCTCGGTGTGTACCGTGATCGGCGCGCGCTGTCTTAAGAGAGGCGCGAGCGGAAGTCCTCGTAGCCGAAGCGGCGCACCACGCGCACTTCGTCACTGTGCGAGTTCCAGATCGCGATCGAGGGCAGGTTGATGCCGTTGAACGTGGTGGTCTTCACCATCGTGTAATAGGCCATGTCCTCGAACACCAGGCGCTGACCGAGCGACAGTGGCTCGGGAAAGGCGTAGTCGCCGATCACGTCGCCCGCGAGGCAGGTCTGGCCACCGAGACGGTAGGTGTGGGGATGCTCGCCGGGCTCGCCGGCACCCGTGATCATCGCGCGGTAGGGCATCTCGATGACGTCCGGCATGTGGCAGGTCGCGGAGGTATCGAGGATCGCCTGCGGCATCCGGTTCCAGGTCAGGTCGAGCACCTCGCTCACCATCACGCCGCACTGGTAGGCGATGGCCTCGCCCGGCTCCAGGTAGACCTGCACCCCGTGGCGTTCGCGGAAATCGACCAGCAGCCGGATCAGTTCGTCGACCTGGTAGCCGGGACGCGTGATGTGGTGGCCACCGCCGAAGTTGATCCATTTCATGCGCGGGATGAACTCGCCGAACTTCTGCTCGAAGGCCTGCACCGTACGCGCGAGCGGCGGAAGATCCTGTTCGCACAGCGTATGGAAATGCAGGCCGCTCAGCAGCTCGAGCTGATCGGCGCGCATTTGCGACAACGGCACGCCGAGGCGCGAGCAGGGCGCGCAGGGATCGTACAGCGGCACTGCGCCTTCGGAATGCTCGGGGTTCACGCGCATGCCGATCCGCAGGCCGGGGCGCGCGGCGAGCGCCGCCTCCAGCAGCGGGCGGAAGCGCCCGAGCTGCCCGAAGGAGTTGAACACCACGTGATCCGACAGCGCGAGCACCTCCCGCAGGTCGGGCTCGGTGAACGCCGCGCAGAAGGTGTGGACTTCGCCGCCGAATTCCTCGCGTCCGAGCCGCGCTTCGTGCAGGCCGCTGGCGCAGGTGCCGGCGAGGTAGCGCCGCACCAGCGGCGCCATGCTGAACATCGAGAAGGCCTTCAGCGCGAGCAGGATCTTCGCGCCGCTCTCGCGCTGCACGTGCGCCAGCAGTTGCAGGTTCTCCTCCAGCGCGACCTCGTCGACGACGAAGCAGGGCGAGGGGACGCGCCTCGCGTCGAAGCGGTGGAAATGACGCATGCGGGGCGGCTCAGTCCATGCCGCCGTCGAGGCGCATCACGTCCCACGGCAGGCCGTGCTGGTTCAGCGCCTCCATGAAGGGATCCGGATCGAACTGCTCCATGTTGAACACGCCCGCGCCGCGCCATTGACCCGTCAGCATCATCTTGGCGCCGATCATTGCCGGGACGCCGGTCGTGTAGGAGATCGCCTGGGACTGCACCTCGCGGTAGCAGGCCTCGTGGTCGCAGATGTTGTAGACGAACACCGTCTTCGGCTTGCCGTCTTTCGTGCCCCTCGCGAGGCAGCCGATGCAGGTGCGACCCTTGGTCAGCGGGCCCAGGCTCGACGGATCGGGGAGCACCGCTTTCAGGAACTGCAGCGGGACGATTTCCTGCCCGTTGTAGATCACCGGGTCGATGCGCGTCATGCCGACGTTCTGCAGCACCTTCAGGTGGTTCAGGTAGTTGTCGGAGAAGGTCATCCAGAAGCGCGCGCGCCGCACCTTCGGGAAGTGCTTCACGAGGGATTCGAGCTCCTCGTGGTACATCAGGTAGATCTTCTTCGGTCCGATGCCTTCCGGGAAGTCGAACATGCGGCTGACGGAAAGCGGATCCGTCTCCTGCCAGGCACCCTGGTCCCAGTATTTGCCGCGAGCCGTGACCTCGCGGATGTTGATCTCCGGGTTGAAATTGGTCGCGAAGGCCTGCCCGTGCTCGCCGGCGTTGCAGTCGATGATGTCGAGCTCGTCGATCACGTCGAATTCGTGCTTGTGCAGCCACGCCGTGAACACGTTGGTCACGCCCGGATCGAATCCGCTGCCGAGCAGGCCCATGATCCCGCGCGAGGCAAAGCGCTCCTGGTAGGCCCACTGCCACTTGTACTCGAACCTGGCCTCGTCCGGCGGCTCGTAGTTGGCGGTATCGAGGTAGTCGACGCCCGTCTCGAGGCAGGCGTCCATGATCGGCAGGTCCTGGTAGGGCAGTGCCACGTTGATCACCAGATCCGGCTTTTCGCGGCGGATCAGCGCGGCCATCTCGGCGACGTTGTTCGCATCGACCTGCGCGGTCGCGATCGGGCGCGCGATCTGGCTCGCGATGTGGCGACACTTGGCCTCGTTGCGGCTCGCCAGCACGATCTCGGAGAAGACTTCGGGCACCTGCGCGCACTTGTGCGTGACCACCTGGCCCACGCCGCCTGCACCCACGATGATTACCTTGGCCATGGGATGCTTCTCCTCTCAGTCTTCGAAGTAGGTGTAACCGCGCAGGCTCGCGTTGAACGACTCCAGCAGGTGCTGGCGTTGCGCCGGCTCTATACGCCCGTTGCGCACCGCGCGCTCCGCGGTGCGGCGGAACTGCTCCAGCAATTGCTGCGGCTGGTACTCGACGTAGCTCAGCACGTCGGCGATGCTGTCGCCACTCATCTCGCGCACGAAGTCGAAGCTGCCGTCGGCGTTGATGCGCACGCTCACGACGTTGGTGTCGCCCATCAGGTTGTGCAGGTCGCCCAGCGTTTCCTGGTACGCCCCGACCAGGAACACGCCGAAATAGTAGGGCTCGCCCTCGCGCAGCGGATGTACCGCCAGCGTCTTCTGCAGCCCGCGCGGGCTGATGAACTGGTCGATCTTGCCATCGGAGTCGCAGGTGATGTCGGCGATGATGGCCTGGCGTGTCGGCTTCTCGATGTGGCGATGTACCGGCATGACCGGGAACACCTGCTCGATCGCCCACACGTCGGGCAGCGACTGGAACACCGAGAAATTGCCGTAGTAGATGTCCGACAGCGAGTCCTCGAGCCCCTCGAGTCCGGGCGGCAGGCGCTTGGCGCTCTGCGATTCGCGAACGATGCTGCGCACGATCTCCAGGAACAGCTTCTCCGACAGCGACAACGAGCGCAGGCGGATCTGGCCGCGCTTGAACAGGTCGCGGATCTCGTCGCGGTAGTACACCGCGTCGTTGTGGCACTCCTGCAGGTTCTTGCCGCTGACGCTCGTCAGCACCTCGGCGAGGTTGCGGATGAGCTCGTGCTCGGTCGGGTCGATCTGCTGTGGCAGCGTGCCGGACTCGAACCGGGTAACGTCGAGGATGTTGAACAGCAGCACCGAGGAATAGGCCACCGTTGCGCGTCCGGATTCGGTGACGATGACCGGGTGCGCGATGCCCTCGGGGTCGAGCGTGGTCATGATCGACTCGACGATGTCCGAGCAGTACTCGTCCAGCGAGTAGTTCTTGCTGTATTCGTAGTTGGTCTGGGTGCCGTCGTAATCGACGGCCAGGCCGCCGCCGAGATCCAGGTAGCCGAGTGCGGCGCCTTCCTTGACCAGGTCGACATAGTAGCGGCAGGCCTCGAGCACGCCGCTGCGGATGTCGCGGATATTGGGGATCTGCGAGCCGAGGTGGTAGTGCAGCAGCTGCAGGCAGTCGAGCATGTCGTGCTCGCGCAGCGAGTCCACGAGTTCCACGATCTGCGAGGTCGTGAGGCCGAACAGGCTGCGGTCACCGCTGCTCTCGTTCCAGTAGCCGCCGACCTTGGAGGCGAGCTTCACGCGCAGGCCGAGGATCGGCTTCACGCCGATGCGGCGCGAGCACTCGAGGATCACCGGGAGCTCGGCAGGCGTCTCGATCACGAAGATGCAGCGGTAGCCGAGCTTCAGCGACTGCAGAGCGAGCGTGATGAACTCCTCGTCCTTGTAGCCGTTGCAGACGATATGGCTGGCGTCGGGGTCGAGACTCGCCAGCGCGATCAACAGTTCGGCCTTGCTGCCGCATTCGAGGCCGTGCCCGTAGGCCGCGCCGAAGCGGGCGATCTCCTCGATCACCTGGCACTGCTGGTTCACCTTGATCGGGAACACACCGCGGTAGCTGCCGCGGTAGTTCAGGCTGGCTATGGCGTTTGCAAAGGTCTCGTTGAGCAGGGTGATCTGGGAGTCCAGCAGGTTCTCGATACGCAGCAGCACCGGCATCTGCAGCCCGCGCTGCTGCATGCCGGCGATGATGTCGGGAATGCTGACGCTGACGCGCTTGCCTTCCAGCGTCACACTGACCGTTACCGAACCGTCGTCGTCGAGGTCGAAGTACCCCGCGCCCCAGCTCCTGATTCCATAAAGTTCGGCAGAATCTGCCGGGGTCCAGTTCGGTTTGCCGTTGGCTTTCAATTTCTTCCTGGTCCTCCGCAAGGGGGGCGGGTATCGGGGTGGGCGGCGGATATTGCGGCCGCATAGGTCAAATATCAAGCCTGAACGATATTAATATTTCATGAATCCACGCACTCGCCAGACGGGGTCAGTCGCGCCGCAGGCGGTCCGAAATGGCGATCGGGTTGGGACAGTTCAGCACGACGATGTACGAGGAAGCGACGAAGGTGATGATCGCGGTCGCCTGGATCAGGTGCGAGGCTTCCTTGCCGATCATGCCGAAACCCGCCGCCATATAGGCGATCAGCAGCGAGAACTCGCTGTTCTGCCCGAGCCGCAGCCCCACGTCCCAGGCTAGCGCCGGGGTTTCGCTGAGCCTTCCGAGCAGGAAGCGGAACACCAGCGGCTTGGCCGCCAGCATCAGCAGCGAGAGCACGATGGCGGCGACGTATATGCTGCCGAGCACGCCGAGGTCGAAGCTGCCGCCGAGCGAGAAGAAGAACAGGATCAGGAAGAAGTCGCGCAGCGGCTTCAGGCTGATGGCGATGTACTGGCTGATCGGGCTCGAGGCGATCGAGACGCCTGCGACGAAGGCGCCGATCTCGGGCGAGAGCTTCATCAATGCCGCGAGTTCGGCGAGTCCCAGGCACCAGCCGATCGCGAGCAGGAAGATATACTCGTGGAAGCGGTCGAAACGCTGGATGAGCCGCATCAGCACGAGCCGGACGAAGACGACGGCCAGCGCGATCAGCAGCGGCAGTGCGAGCAGAGAGAGCAGCAGGGCGCCGCCCTCGAAGTCGCCGCTGCGACTGCCCAGCAGCGCGACCAGCACGAGAATCGCGATCATGTCCTGCAACAGCAGCAGGCCGACCATCAGTTCGCCGGTGTGGCGATGATGCAGCACCGTGGTCGGCAGCAGCTTGATGCCGATGATGGTGCTGGAGAACATCATCGCGAGCCCGGTTATCAGCGCCTCGGTGCGCGAGAAGCCGAATGCATACGCGACGCCCGCACCGATCAATGCGAAGCACAGCGCGCTCGCGAGTGCCACCAGCGTCGAGTTGCGCATCGTGGTGAGCAGGGCGCGCGGCTGCATGTCCAGGCCCAGCAGGAACAGCAGGAAGATGATCCCGACGTGTGCGATGTCCTGCAGCAGCGTGAGGTTGGTGATCAGCGCGAGGCCGTAGGGGCCGATCAGGGCACCGAGCACGATGTAGGCGATCAGCAACGGCTGGCGCGTGTAGAGGGCCAGCGAGGCCACGGCGGCGGCACCGGTGAAGATCAGGAAGAAGGAAAAGGTGACGGGCGACTGCTCCACGGACGCGATCCCCGCTCAGTGACGCGCGCGGCCGCAATGCGTCCCCGCGCCGCCCCTCGGCCCCCGGCTCCCCTGTACTGCCGCCGTGGGCCCGCGCATCCGATTCTCCCGCGTGTGAACTCGCGGGCAGTATAGCTCAGGCGCTGGCGCGGACCGGCCTCGCTTCCTGCGCTCCGCGCAGCAGCAACGGGGTGCCCGGATCGACGGTGGCGCCCTGGTAGACGTGGGCGAAGTCGCCGAGGCCCGCGAGTGCGTCGGCGGCATCGCGGTCGGCCCGGATCTCGAAGCTGTCGAAGCCGCAGCGTCGCAACAGGAACAGCTGGTCGCGCAGCACGTCGCCCATGGCGCGCAGTTCACCGCTGAAGCCGTACTTCTCCCGCAGCAGGCGGGCGTAGGAATACCCGCGGCCGTCGCTGAATACCGGGAAATTGATCGCAATCAGCTGCAGATACGCCAGGGCATCACCCACTGCTTCCGGGTGTTGGCTGCTGTCGATCCAGATGCCGAGCGGCTCGCTCCGCGCGCGCAGTTCCTCGCCGCGCGCCTCCCAGAGATGCAGCGGCACGATCAGCTTTCCCGCGGGCAGCGTCGCGTCGGTGTCGAAGTCCGCGCCGAGGCGGGTCCACTCATCCTGGACCACCGCGCCGTCCTTAATGAGCCGCGCCATAAACCGCCTCCTTGAATGCCTCGATGCCGATGCGCCGGTAGGTTTCGAGGAAAGTCTCCCCGTCGATGCGCCGCGCCACGTATACGTCGAGCAGCTGCGCCACCACCGCGGGAATCGCTTCCTGGGCGAAGGACGGCCCGAGAATCGTGCCGAGCGCGGCCTCGGTGCCGGCGTCGCCGCCGAGCGAGACCTGGTAGAACTCCTCGCCCTTCTTGTCGACGCCGAGAATGCCGATCTGCCCCACGTGGTGGTGACCGCAGGCGTTCATGCAGCCCGATATGTTGAGGTGGATGTCCCCGAGGTCGTGCAGGTAGTCGAGGTCGTCGAAGCGACGCTGGATGGCCTCCGCGACCGGGATGGACTTGGCGTTGGCCAGCGAGCAGTAATCACCGCCCGGGCAGCAGATGATGTCCGTCAGCATGCCGATATTGGGCGTGGCGAGGCCGGCGTCGCGCGCGGCCTCCCACAGCGCGAGCAGCTTCTCCTTCTCGACGTCGGCGAGCACCAGGTTTTGTTCGTGGGCGACGCGGATCTCGCCGAAGGAATAGCTGTCCGCAAGATCGGCGATGAGCTCCATCTGCCGGTCCGTCGCATCGCCCGGGGCGATGCCGGTGGGCTTGAGCGACAGTGTCACGATGGCGTAGCCGGGCACGCGGTGCCCCGACACGTTGCGGCTCATCCAGCGGTCGAAAGCGCGGTTCGCCGCGCGCTGTCCGGCGAGTAGCGACTCGGCCGCGGCGTCGTCGACCGGGCGGTAGGGCGGGGCGGTGAAATACGAGCGTGCGTGCTCGATTTGCGCGGCGCCGAGTGCCGGCATGCGCTGGCGGGTGATTTCCCATTCGCGTTCGACGCGCGCGCGGAATTCCTCCGCGCCCAGCGCCTTCACCAGGATCTTGATGCGCGCCTTGTAGAGGTTGTCGCGCCGGCCATACTGGTTGTAGACGCGCAGTATCGCCTCCAGGTAGCTCAGCAGGTCCGCGACCGGCAGGAACTCGCGGATCGTCGTGCCGATGATCGGGGTCCGCCCGAGACCTCCGCCAACCAGGACCTCGAAACCGGTGTTGCCGGCGGCATCGTGCACGATGATCAGGCCGATGTCGTGTACGCGCGCCGCGGCGCGGTCGGCGCGCGAGCCGCTGACCGCGATCTTGAACTTGCGCGGCAGGAAGCTGAATTCGGGGTGGAAGGTGGACCACTGCCGGATCAGCTCGCAGTATGGCCGCGCGTCCTCGACCTCGTCCGGCGCCACGCCCGAGAACTGGTCCGCGGTGGTGTTGCGGATGCAGTTGCCGCTGGTCTGGATCGCGTGCATCTGCACGCTGGCGAGTTCGGCGAGGATGTCGGGAACCTCCTCCAGCCGTGGCCAGTTGAACTGCACGTTCTGGCGCGTGCTGAAATGCGCGTAGCCCTTGTCGAAGTGGCGGGCAATGTGGGCCAGCTTGCGCAGCTGGCGACTGGCGAGCATGCCGTAGGGGATGGCGACCCGGAGCATCGGCGCGAGGCGCTGCACGTAGAGGCCATTCTGCAGGCGCAGCGGGCGGAACTCGTTCTCAGCCAGTTCGCCGCGCAGGTAGCGCTCGGTCTGCCCGCGGAATTGCCGCACGCGGTCATCCAGCATGCGTTGGTCCAGATCGTCGTATCGGTACATGATGTCCTGGTCGAGGGCTTGGTGATCCAGTGGGGTTGCCCGCCAGCACTGGCGCCTAGGGAGCGCCACGAATCACGTCGGGGCAACGGCGCTCAAAGTAGCAGAACGATTATGGCTATAAAAGAAATCAATTTTTATAACCAAATAATCATCAGTGATATTCCCTGCGGAGGTCGGCCAGGATGCCGCGCAGGCTTGAGAGGGGCGGGCCAATCGTCCACAATCGCGCGCTCGGAATCCACATCCCCTCAAGGAAACCCTGATCCAATGGCCAACCCCGACAATTCCATCGAGATCTCCGCCGAGGAACGCGAGGCAGACAGCAAGGTCGATGCCATCAGCGCCATACTGCTGGTCGCGATCGCGGTGTTTACGGCGCTGTTCTGGATCTCCGGGCAGTAAGGCCGGCGCCCGGCGCGCCGCGCTCAGGACGCGCCGGCATTCTTCAGTACCAGCGACACCACGAAGGCGACCGTCAGCACGAAGATGACGGTGAAGATGATGCCCCCGACGATGAAGTGGCGGTAGTTGCCGTGGGTGAAGTCGGCTTCCCTGTTGCGGCTGCTCTGCACGCCGAATGCGGCTGCGGCAATGCTCTTGACCACGCCGAGCAGAGGCACTGACTTCCTGCCCTCGTCGCCGCCGCCGTTTTCCCTTCCCGGTGACTGTTGACTCATCTGTTTCCTCATCGGCCAGTTGTAAATGCTGCCTGCGCGCGCCGGTCTAGGCCAGGTTCGGCCGCAGCCAGCGCTCCATTTCGTCCACCGGCATGCCTTTGCGGGCCGCCACATCCTCGAGCTGGTCGCGCCCTATCTTCCCGACCGCGAAATAGCGTGAGTCGGGGTGGCTGAAGTACCAGCCGCTGACGGCCGCCGCCGGGTGCATCGCGAAGTTCTCGGTCAGCGTGATGCCGGTGCTGCGCTCGGCGTCCAGCAGGCGGAACAGGGGGCGCTTTTCGGTATGGTCGGGGCAGGCTGGATAGCCGGGCGCGGGCCGGATGCCACGATAGCGTTCGCGGATCAGGTCTTCGTTTGACAGGCTCTCCGTGGGCGCATACCCCCACAACTCGCGCCGCACCAGCCGGTGCATGTGCTCCGCCAGTGCCTCGGCCAGGCGGTCGGCCAGCGCCTTGGTCATGATGCTGTTGTAATCGTCGTGCTCGGCCTGGAAGCGTGCTGCGAGCTCGTCGGCCCCGAAGCCCGTGCTGACGGCGAACGCGCCCAACCAGTCCGGCGGGCCACCTGCCGGGGCCACGTAATCGGCCAAGCTGAGATTCGGGCGACCGTCGGCCTGCGCCTGCTGTTGACGCAGGCAGTGCAGTACCTCCAGGCGGGCGCTGCGCGTCTCGTCGGTGTATACCGCGATATCGTCGCTCCCGAGCCGTGCCGCGGGCCAGAAGCCTACCACTGCGCGCGCGACCAGCAGCTTCTCGTCGATGATCCGGCGCAGCAGCTTCTGCGCATCATCGAACAGGTTGCGCGCCGCCGCTCCCACCGTCGCATCCTCGAGGATTGCCGGATACTTGCCGGCGAGATCCCACGAGATGAAGAACGGCGTCCAGTCGATGACGTCGAGCAGTTCGGTGAGCGGATAATCGTCGAACACGCGCACGCCCGTGAAGGCGGGCCGCGGCGGCTGGTACGCGGCCCAGTCCAGGGCGGGCGCATTGGCGGCGGCGTCGCTGTAGGAGAGCAGTGCCGCGCGCGCAGGGCGATTCGCATTGCGCTCGCGAATCCGGGCGTATTCGTGGCGCCGCTCGGTGATGAATTCCGCGCGCTGGGTGTCGCTCAGCAGCTGCGACACCACGGTGACCCCGCGCGAGGCGTCGGGCACGTACACCGTGGGGCCCGCGGCGTAGGCGGGCTCGACCTTCACCGCCGTGTGCGCCTTCGAAGTCGTGGCGCCGCCGATCAGCAACGGGATATCGAAGCCCAGGCGCTGCATTTCGCTCGCCACGTGGACCATTTCGTCCAGCGAGGGCGTGATCAGTCCGCTCAGGCCGATCACATCGACATCGTGCTCGCGCGCGGCGGCGAGGATGCGCTCGCAGGACACCATCACGCCGAGGTCGATGACCTCGAAGTTGTTGCATTGCATCACCACGCCGACGATGTTCTTGCCGATGTCGTGCACGTCGCCCTTGACCGTCGCCAGCAGCACCGTGCCGTTGGTGGTGCGCTCGCCCTCGGCGCGATCCTGGTTCATGTAGGGCAGCAGGCAGGCCACCGCCTGCTTCATCACGCGAGCGCTCTTGACCACCTGGGGCAGGAACATCTTGCCGGCGCCGAACAGGTCGCCGACCACGTTCATGCCGGCCATCAGGGGGCCTTCGATCACGTCGAGCGGGCGTGCGGCCGCCACGCGTGCTGCCTCGGTGTCTTCCTCGATCCAGCTGTTGATGCCCTTGACCAGTGCGTGCTCGAGGCGGCGCTCGACCGGCCAGCCGCGCCATTCCAGGTCCTCGACGGCCGCGATCGCGGCGCCGCCGGCGTATTTCGCGGCGATCTCCAACAGCCTTTCCGTGCCATCGGCGCGCCGGTTCAGCACCACGTCCTCGACGCGTTCGCGCAGCTCCGCGGGGATCTCGTCGTAGATGGCCAGCTGGCCCGCGTTGACGATACCCATGTCGAGGCCGGCGCGGATCGCGTGGTACAGGAACACCGCGTGGATGGCTTCGCGCACGCGGTCGTTGCCGCGGAACGAGAACGAGACGTTGCTGATGCCGCCCGAAACCAGCGCTCCCGGCAGGTGCTGCTTGATGTGGCGGCAGCATTCGATGAAGTCCACGGCGTAATTCGCGTGCTCCTCGATGCCGGTGGCGATGGCGAACACGTTGGGGTCGAAGATGATGTCCTCGGGGGCGAAGCCGACCTCGTGCACCAGCAGTTCGTAGCAACGCGTACAGATCGCGATCTTGCGCTCCAGCGTGTCGGCCTGTCCCTGTTCGTCGAAGGCCATTACCACCACGGCGGCGCCGTAACGGCGCGCCAGGCGCGCGTGGGCGAGGAATTCCTGCTCGCCTTCCTTCAGGCTGATCGAGTTGACGACG
>Ga0073904_10003715_pt1 | contig 11451 bp, 10 predicted proteins | sample KloWWTrecipitate_FD_66668 | JGI IMG/M metagenome (GOLD analysis project Ga0073904, IMG submission 66668) | Active sludge microbial communities from Klosterneuburg, Austria, studying microevolution and ecology of nitrifiers - Klosterneuburg... | ecosystem: Engineered > WWTP > Aerobic digester >... | reverse complement strand
TCGCGATGCCCGAACCTGTTCCGTCCAGGTTTTCCGCGGCGATTTCTCCCTCTACCTGTCCCGGGAGCATGATGTTGGAGAGCACGGATTGGTGATGCTGGCTCACTTCCGATGCCACTTGCGCGTCGTTGGCTGAAGCCAATTGACGGCGTACTTCCTCGGCCACTCCGGAGAGATCTGATGAAGGCGGCGCTGTGGCGGTCCTAGAGGCCATGAGATTCCCGATACACGTAATAGCGCAGTTATAAGAGACTGCAGGTTATCGGGGAGCTTATGGTGATTTGGTAAATGCCAATCTCCAATTAAGTCTTTCTGTCAATGAAGTTAAGGAATTGGCAAGAGATTAGGAATGATTTTCTCCACTTGGCCAGTGCAGGGGACATTTTTCATGGTCCATTAACCACGGGTACGTCACTGTCGGTTTTGGAGAATTGGTTTTGACGGACGTAACAGGCATACCACACGAAGTTGCAAAGGGTGGGGCTCGGCAGCGGCTATGGCCCCTCCTTGCCACGGCCTGTCTCGACATGCCGGCTTCAGTTGTCATTTCTTCAATCCTCATTAACCTTCTTTCGCTCTTCATGCCCCTGGCGATCATGCAGGTCTATGACCGCATCATTCCACGCCAGGCGGTGGAAACCCTCACTCTGCTCGTTATCGTGATCGTGTTTACGGTGGTGGCGGAAGCCATCTTCAGAATCGCCAGAAACCATGTTGTGAGTTGGTCTGCGACAGTCCTCGCCTGGCGCACCCATCACGAAGTTCTCAAGCGGGCCATGGCCGCGCCTTCCTCGTTCCTGGAAGTTGAATCCGCCAGCCGGAACCTTGATCGCATCCAGGCGCTGACCGCCTACGCTGAATGGCACGGCAGCCCGTCGCGCCTCGTCTTGGCTGATCTCCCATTTGTGGGTCTCTATGTGGGATTGATGATTATTGTCGGGGGCCAGCTCGCCGCCATTCCTATCATCCTGTTCCTGGTTCTGGGAGTTGCCGCGCACCGGCGCAGCACCGCGGTGCGCAAGACCAATTTGAACCGCGCCATGGAAGACATGAAGACCCGCGATTTCCTCATTGAGGCAATCAACGGGCTGCCCACGATCAAGGCCAGCGCCATGGAAAGCCAGATGCAGCGGCGTTTCGAAATGCTGCAGGAAACCCTGGCGGCGCACTCGAACAAATCAATCAGGCTGGCTGAGGAAACCCAGGCTTTTGGCAACTTGCTGTCCAGTCTCACGCAGATGATCACCGTGACCGCCGGCGCCGTATTTGTGATCGAAGGCACCCTGTCAATCGGTGCGCTTGCCGCCTGTGTCATGCTGGCCGGCCGCGCCGTGCAGCCGCTTCTGCGCTGTGTTGCGGTCTGGAACGAACTGCAATCAGTAAGTGTCGGCCTTGAAAAGGCAGGCCCGCTGCTCAAGCTTCCGCGGGTGAAGGAGCGCCCGCCCCACCCCTTGACTAAGGGCCCCATGGATATCCGGCTCGCCGGGGTTTCCTTCCAATATGCTCACGGCAGCCGCATGATCCTCGACAGGGTGTCAATGGCCGTGCCCGCTGGCGGCATTCTTGCCATCACCGGCCGCGATGGTGTGGGAAAATCGACTCTGGTGGACCTGATCTGTGGCTATTTGCCGGATTACAGCGGGGAAATCCGCGTCGGGGGCTTCGATCCCAGAATTGACGGCAAAATGCTCAAGCAGTATCTCGCGGTCGTCCGTCCCGGGGCCTCGATGATGCGTGGTACCATCATGGACAATCTCATCATGTTCCGGAAGGGTGACGAGATCGAGCTCGCCATAAATGCAGCCAAGCTGATTGGGCTCGATGCGCAAATTTCCAAGTTGCCGCTCGGCTACCAGACGGTGATGTCCGATGGCCCCTCGGCGGAGCTGCCCTCGGGCCTGGTGCAGCGCATCGCCATAGCGCGCGCCATTGCCAGGCGTCCTGCGGTCCTGATGCTGGATGAGGCAAACGGTGCGCTTGATATGGCTGGCGACCAGTTGCTGGCCAGCGGATTGCGCCGGCTGAAGGGTTTTACGACGATCCTGATCGTCACCAACCGCCCGTCCTTTGCCGCCATTGCCGATGAGACATGGCGCCTTGAGGCAGGAAAGCTTGAACAGGTGCCGCCAGTCCTGCCCGTGGCTGTGCCGTCCGCTGCCCACAAGGCCGTGCCATGAGCGGGACGCTGTACACTGATGGCGCGCAGCATCCCATCCGGATTGCGCAACGCAGGATCGCCGAGGTTTTCGCCCGTGGCGCCTCGCTTCCGCGTTCCGAAAGTGCAACCGGCCTTTTGTCCTGCGTCGTTCCCATTGCCGAGGCCGTGGGCTGGCGGGGAGCGCCGCGGCAGATCGCCGAAGCCATGCCGCATGAGGCACCCGTCACCGATGTGGCCATGCTCCGCACGGTTTTGTTTCGCCTTGGCATTGAAACGGAAAAAATCAATGTTCCGGCCCACCGCATACGTGATGAGTATTGTCCCTGCCTCGCTGTCAGCAAGACCGACAGCCTGGTTTTCGTCCAGTCCGTGGACACGCACGGCACCGCCCGGGTCTTTGATCCGCAAACTGCCGCCTGGAAGAATGTGAAACGGCTGAAACTGGTTGGTGAAGTCTATATTGTGCGTTTGCTTGACCCATTCGCGCAGCAGGAACGCTTGCAGCGCGACGGCTTCGTCTGGCCGCTTCTCCGCCGCTTCAGCGATAGCTTGAAGATGGTGTTCTGGCAAAGCCTGGCAATCAATCTGCTTGGCCTCGTCGTTTCGGTTTATGTCATGTTCGTTTATGACAAGGCGATAGGCGGAAAATCGCTCGACACGCTGGCCCTCTTTTTCATTGGAGGACTGGCGGCGGTCGGCTTGGAACTGCGCTTGCGACACCGCCGTGCCGCGGCAATTGCACGGCTGGGAGCGCGTTTTGATGCGCTGGCCTCCACCGGAGCATTTCAGACCGTCCTCGGCCTGCCCCTTGGCATGAGTGAGAACGCGCCGCTTTCCGCTCAGCTTACCCGCTTCCGGCAACTGGAGGTGGGGCGCGAGTTGTTTGGCGGCAGCCTTGCGACATCGCTGATCGACTTGCCTTTCACCCTGATATTTTTCATTTTGATCTTTGTGCTGGGCGGAGCCCTTGGCTTTGTCCCGGTGGCCTTCGGCGTGGTCCTTATGCTGGTCGGCCTGGGCACCACGCCAGGCCTGTCCAAGCAAATGCGCGACATGGGCGACTGGAAGGCGAAATCCGATTCCCTCCTCATTGAAATCTGCACGCGGCTCAAGCTCATCAGGGCCGACAATGCGGAAGATGTCTGGCTCCACCGCGCCTCCGAATCCTACCGCAATTACCTGATCTGCAAGTTCCAGAGCCAGCAGCAAGGCAATACGCTGCAAATCCTCGGCCAGGCCGGGGTCACAATTTCCGCAACCGCCGTGCTTTGGCTGGGCACCCTCGAAGTCATGCAGGGAAAGCTTTCCATTGGCGCCCTCATTGCCGTCATGGCCGTTGTGTGGAGGGTCCTGGGACCCATCCAGACCGTATTCCTCTCCATGCACCGGATCAGGATGATAACCGGAACCATTCGGCAATTGGACCGGCTGATCAAGATAAAGCCTGAGCGCGAGCAGGGCCGCATTACCGGTTCTGCCCTTGCGGTTTCCGGCAAGATGTCCCTGGCAGGGGTTTTCTTCCGCTACGCCAACCGGCCCGACCTGACCATCAAGGGCATTTCGCTCGACATCGCGGCGGGCGAATTCATCACCATCACCGGGCCAAGCGGCGCGGGCAAGTCGACCCTGCTGAAGATCATGCTGGGCCTTTACCAGTCGCAGAGCGGCAACGTCCGTCTCGACGATCTTGATTTGCGCCAGATCGATCCGGTCGAACTCCGGCAGAGACTGAGTTTTCTGGGCCAGGACCCGGCATTCTTTTACGGCACGGTAGCCCAGAACCTGCGCCTTGCGGCAGCCGATTCCACCGATGCGGAACTGGTGCGCGCCCTCGAGGGCGTGGGCATCAGCGTTTCCGATCCGATTTTATCGGAGGGGCTGGAAACCCGTTTGAACGCGGTGAACCTGCGGGCCATGTCGCTGTCATTCATGCAGCGCCTTGCGTTGGCGCGTGCCTTCCTGAGCGAAGCGCCGATCATCCTGCTTGATGAGCCGGCAAACCACCTGGACCGGGAAGGCGATGAGGCGCTGATGCGCCTGATCGCCAAGGTCCGTGGCCGCAGCACGGTTGTCATGACGACGGCACGGCCGAGCCACATGCGCGCCGCCGACCGGGTGGTTGTCCTGCATGAGGGCAACCTTGTGGCGCAGGGCAAGCCTGAACAGATTGTGCCGCGCCTGATGGCGCAGAATACGAGGGCTGCGGGATGATCACGAAGCGGTACGTAAAGTTAGGGGCAACAAGATGAAGCTTTCAAACTGGCTAAAGGCTGATGGCGCGGCGCCGGGATCGAACTCCTTTGTTCTGCCGCTTGAACTTGAGGATGCGCGTCCCGTCCGGATTCAGCGGGCGGTTCTGCGGACCGGCAGCGTCATTCTCTTGGCGGCGACTCTCTGGGCGGGCGTCACGCCGATCAGGGAACTGGCCATTGCGCCGGGGCAGATAGTCCCAAGCGGCGATATCCGCGCCGTTCAGCACCTTGAGGGCGGGATCATTGCTGAAATCTATGTGCACCCCGGTGCCATGGTGCAGGCGGGCGATCCCTTGTTGCGGCTTGCCCCTGACCAGACAGGCGGCGACCTGGGCCAGTTGCAGGCCCGCTCGAATGATCTGCGGCAACGGCAGAAGCAGCTCGAACAGCTGATCAGGACACAGAAGAACGGCGCGCCGCTCAGGCTGAGCGGCCTCGACCTCGGGGCCGAGCAGCAGGCCGTGCTGGATACGCGCGTGAACGAGCGCCTGAGCGAGCAGCGCACCCTGCAATCGCGAATCGAGCAGCGCCATGTCGAGATCGCCAATCTGGAAAAGGAAATCAAAGCCTTTGAGGGCATGGTGACCATCCGGCAGCAGGTCTTCGATGACAAGGCCAACCTGCTCAAGCAGGGGTTGGCAACAAGGCGCGACTATTTCAATGATCAGTCGGCACTCGAACAGGCCAAGACCCAGCTCCTGAATTCCCGGGGAAAGCTTGCGTCAGCCAGGGAGGCCCTCGACGAAGCCAACAGCCTGCTGGCAGGGTCCAATGCGAAGGCCCAGCTTTCGTGGACTGAAGAGCTTTCGAAGGTTGCCGCCGATCTCAAGGAAACCGACGAGGCGCTGGCCAAGCAGAAGGACAGGTTCAGCCGGCTCGTCGTGCGCGCGCCGGTGGCGGGCACCGTGCAGATGCTGACCGTAAAGTCCGCGGGCGAGGTCGTCATGCCAGGTGACACCTTTGCCAGGATCGTGCCCGTGGACGTGCCCCTCGTTGCCGAAGTCCAGGTCAGGCCCGATGACATTGGAAATGTGAAGATAGGCGACCGGACCGAACTGCGGATCACGGCCTTCGATTCCTCAATCTACGGCAAGATCCATGGCAAGGTCGCGAGCATTTCGCCATCCTCCTTTCAGCGCGAAAACGGCGACTTTTATTTCAAGGCGGCGGTCAGCCTCGACGAGACCGAGCTTCCCGGCCACGCCAGGGTGACTCCGGGCATGGTCGTCTCCGCCGAAATCGTCATCGGCGCCAAGTCTTTTCTGCGTTACATCCTCAAGCCGATTTTCCGGATATCAGGCCCGGCCTTCAGCGAGCGGTGAAATAGAATCAATGGGTTACCTCGTAGGCCGGCACCCTCAACCCCTAAAATTTTACCGAAATTGACAAGGTAAATTTGAAAATTGCCCTGATAAACTGGAGCATCGCAGGTTGCGGGCAGGTGAATCCATGGCAAAGGATATGGTTGAAGCTGAGCAAAGACGCTCCCGGCGTCGCGCTGTCGTTTTGATGGCTTCCATTTCACATTCCACGTTCAGTGAGGACCTGGTCTGCAAGGTTCGTGAAATCTCCCAGGATGGGGCGCGCTTGGAACTGCCGCGCGCCAGGGAACTGCCGCTGGCGTTTTTTCTGCGCCTCGATGGCGAAACCGCCCTTCGCCTGTGCACCACGGCCTGGCGCTCGGACACGCAGGTGGGAGTGGAATTCAGCCAGCAGATTCTCGAACGCAACGCAGAAAGCCGCAACGCGGTTCTGAACTTCCACACGACCTAGAAAGTTGCCGCAACGATTGATCGTGGCGTTTTGATGGTGGTTGGCTGGCGTCGCTTCCCTCAAGGGAGCAGCTCGGATGTTGCTCGACAGTGCAGCTCGTCTAAGGTATTCGTCCTTTTGGCGGTAAAACGGCACATGAAGAGCCCATAAGCCACATGATACCCTGGCAACGTGTGATAAACGTGCAGCTTGCTGACCGCATCGCGGGTTATATACACGAGCTGCATCGCATACGTTTACCGCTCACCAAGAGGATGGTGTTGCCGCTTAACGTCAAGGCCCTTGAACGACAGCTATTGGATATCCACGATGCTTTTGGGCACGAGGGCGTTAGGTTCTGGCTGAGGGACGGTACTGCGCTAGGGTTATATCGGGATGGTGGCATCATACCGTTTGATGACGATGTAGATCTTGGCGTCTGGGATGCCGACACCCCAAAGATTGAAGCAGCGCTTAAAAGGCTCAGTGAGAAGGGATTCATCATCCATGGGCGGAATCGATACACGATCAGGCTACTCAGGGATTGGGAGACGGTCGAAATCGCTGTGAGTGGCCTGCCGGTGGAATGCTGGGGAGGAAATCTGCGTTACATCGAAATTCAGGAGGCCTTTTTCCGCGATCTGGTTCCTATGCGGTTTCTTGGGCGCGACTTCCTGGTCCCACGGGATATCGAGGGCTACCTTGAGTTCAGTTACGGAAAAGACTGGTCAATTCCAAAGCCGCAAGCATGGTGGTCACATACATGGTGGCTCAAAAAAGATGAGAAACAGGCGCATGTTGAAAGTTACGACAGTGCCGGACCCACACTTGGCAATTGAGGAGGCCGGGACGGAGTGGGCACCCAAATTGGGTCGCGCAGAAATCTGCTGGGAGCGGCTGGCGAAACAGCTTCGCAACACTGTTCACTATCATTGCAGCGCAAGCGATGGTGCCCAGGGGCGGAATTGAACCACCGACACGCGGATTTTCAGTTTGACTAGGAAACTATTCAGATTGTTTCAATGCATTCCATTTTATTGTGCAATTCATTGAATCGGCTGTCCAATCGGGCGGTATTGATCCATCAAACTGTTGCTAGCCGTTTCATGTAATTCCATTCAAGCAAGACAGTGTCTGAGACCCCGGCGGCACCCAGTCGGATGAGCTGCTCAACTTGATCAAGTGCATAGCAGCAGAGTGTCCGATAGAAGTCCCCCTTGGGAAAATTAGCAGACACCGTTCAAGGTTTACCAAATTTCGGCTTTCGACCCAGAGCCGTCATCGCGACTTTCAAACACTATCCAAACCCGAATAGTTATTTTTCAATTCGGCCGCTTGCCGTGAACCGGATGCCCCGTCACCGCGACAAACTCCATGAGCGTGGGCAATTTCAAACCAGATGGAGAAGAAAATGAACGCAATTTCACTCAGGGGTTTCTGGCCTCGCGGCCGCGTACTGGGATCGCGCGCCCGCCAAAAGGCAGAACAAGTTGCCCCTGCAGATCAACAAGCAATCGACGATATGGGCAGCGGAAAGGATGAGCCCGGCTTGGCAATTCAGAGCCTCGCAGCAAACAACCCGCACATTCTTGCAGCTTCGCTATTTTTGCGAAAGCAAAAATAAATTGTGCGATCCGACTGCAGTCTGCTCCTGGAACCATCATTTCTGATGGTTCTTTTTTATTCATTATGCGTGAACCGGAATCTCCGCCACGGCGACTAACTCCATGAAGGCCAGCGGCAAGCGGCACGGCAAAGTGCCAGGAGCTATGAGCGAGCCTCGATTAAAACCATGGAGACAAAAATGAATATCCTGTCAAAGTCCGTTACGACCGGTGCGTTGGCCATCACATTGACCGCCGCAGCTTTCACCGCAGCCACCTCGACCTCCGCAGAGGCCGGGCGCAAGCATTTCCGTCATGCCATCCATCACTGCCATACCCAGAGCAACCATCCCTACCGCTGCTTCAACCGTGTCTACAAGCGCGCCTACAACAGCGCCTATGCAAATGGCTACGGCCTCGGATATGCCTCGGCCTATCCAATTGCCGGTGGTTGTGGCTGGAACGTCATCACCTTCAAGAAGTGGAATCCCGCCCATACCCGCCTCACCATTGTGAAGGACCGGGTCTGGACCTGCTACTGACATTGAAGTGAATGTGAGGAAGCCGGCCGTTCCACCAGGAGCGGCCGGTTCAGCATTTCCTGATTGAACTGTCAGTTCTTGTTCTGCAGCACGGAAAGCGCATTAACCCTGCCGGCGCCAAACTGGTCGTCAGTTCCCGACGGACCCAAGTCCTTGGCGCCGGATTGCAGGGCAGCGCGAATTTCCTGAATTGAAAGTTTTGGTCCGCGTTCCAGCATCAGGGCAATCACCCCGCTCACATGGGCAGCGGCAAACGAGGTGCCGGAACTGACCTGGTAAGCCTCGTAGAGGGCAGGAGCTATGACATCGACTCCGGGCGCGGCAACGGCAATATAGCGCCCATGGTTCGCCAACGCATAGAGAGCATCGCCTGAGTCCGTCGCAGTCACCGCTATGACTCCGTCAAAGGCCGCCGGATAGGCGCTAGGCGCCGAGGCTCCGGAGTTTCCCGCAGCTGCGACGACTACGGTATTTGTGCGCACCAGCGCCGCGATGGCGAGGCCTGCCAGGGAATCGCGAGATCCAGCCAGGCTCAGATTGATTATGCGCGCCCCGTGGTCGTCTGCCCACTGCAGCCCACGCAGCAGGAACATGGTGCTGGCGATGGAGCCAGCGCCGCCCGGGTCCGCCTGAAATACACGGACATCGAGCACCCTGGCACCGGGCGCCACGCCCTGAATGGCCCCATGAGCCGCGATTATGCCGGCGATAGCCGTGCCGTGGGGATCATCTGCCGGCGACGCGCCTTCTGTCGCGTCAAAGCTGCCTGCGACTGCGGCCACAAGATCTGGATGGCTCTTGTCTATTCCCGTATCGACTACGGCAATGAGTGCGCCGCGCCCAGTCGCAAGCGCATGCGCCGCATCGACCTGGAGTTTCTCGAGCGCGTATTGAATGCCGGAGGAGAATGGGAGGTTTGCTGCTGCCTGTCGGCGGTAATAGTAGTTGGGTTGGGAGCCGCTGACCTGGCCGTCGCTCTGCAATGCCGCCAGAACTTCGGGAACGCTGCGGCCACCTGATATGCGGCAGCGGACAATGCGGTTGCCCAGCAGGCTGAAATCAATTCGTTGCAGAATATCCAGATTGTAACGGGATGCGACCTGCTCTTCCAATTGCGGGGAATTGCCAATGGGCAGGATCAGCAGAATCTCGTCCGGTGCAAATTCAGCGGCGGTAGCTGCGGCGTTTACAGTGCCAGCGGCGGCCGGTGCAATGCTGGTGGACGCAAGTCCCGATTTGGGCTGCTGGCACGAGAAAACGCTCGTTCTTACTGTAACCTTCGCTTCGTCATTCTGGCATTGGCAGCGTTGCGCGATAATTTTGCCACCGATGCAGATGCCGCCTGGCCTATAGACCGGCTTGAACGGACGGACAACCAGCTTTCCACCCTTTGGCTTGTCATTGCCCTGCTTCGGCTTGTCGTTGCCTTGTTTCGGCTTGTCCTGGGTCTGACCAGGTTTGTTCTGGTGTTGCTGGTTCTTTTTCTTGAACTTCTTGCAGTTTCCCTTGGACTTGCATTTCAACGCAACATGCCCAAAGCCTTGTGGCGGGGAATTGAGCACCTCGCGCGCGGCTTCCGGCCAGGACCCAAGGAGGCTTGCCCCGGCCGGCGCAATTCCAATGGTGGCGACCGCCAACGCGGCCATTGAAATCTTCCCGAGAAAAAACATCATTGAACCGGTCCGACAAATATTACGAGGCCGGTCTCAGCACGCAACGCGGTGATCTTTCCATCGCGTTCTGCCGCAATCATGCCTTCCGGGCCAATGCGCAGAGTAAAGAGTCCACCGCCCTTTGGTCCATCGACGATGGCAATGTCCATGGCCGCCAATTGGGCGCCCAGTTCAGCCAGCGTCGCGCCATCGGCGAACCGCGCCAGTACCAATGTTCCATCAGGCAATGAGCCGGAACCTCCGGACGCCGTATGATACCCACCTTCCGGCCTTTCGATCACAAGCGCGCCAAGCAAAGCGGACTGGACGACGATGGCCAGGAGCGCTGCTGCTACCGCCCAGCGCGGCGGCCCGGCCAGTTGCTGGCCAAGCCATCCCAAAAATTCTTCGAAGCGATTGGCCGCCGGTACACGTGGCTTTGCCTCGCGCTGAATCATGGTCATGAATTTGCGCGTGGCGTCGGCGTGCGGCATCGCCAAGGCTTCGTTTGCCGCAACCGTTTCGCTTAATTCCTGCCGGATCAGCTCAAGCTGCTTCCGAAGCTGCGGAGAGCGATTCAGGGCGTTCTCAACGTCATTGCGGTCGGATGCAGCCAGTTTCCCGGTTGCGTACCAGGGAAGGAGTTTTTCCACGGCGCTGTTTCCTGATTTGGTTTTCGCGGTCTTTGTCATGGCCATCCTCTGTCTACACCGGCTGCAAGCAGCATTTGGGAGAGGCGCTTTCGTGCCGCGAACAGCCTAGTCTTCACCGTTCCTTCCGGAATGCCCACTACCGCGCTCACTTCGGCAACGGAAAGCTCCTGATAGTAGACAAGGTCCACGATCAGGCGCTGGTCCATTGTCAGGGCCTCAATGCAGCCCCGCAGCAGCGCCGACTTGTCGGTTGCCAGCAGCGCCTCTTCCGGGCCTGGCGTATCGTCAGGCGTTTCGTTTGCCTTGACGTCATCCAGCCACTCCTCGCGCCTGCGGCGCAATGAGCTGCTGGCCCGGTGATAGGCAATGGACAGAATCCATGTCAGGGGTGCCGCGTTCCCCGCGTAGGACTGTGCATGCCGCCAGACTTCCATGAATACCTCGTTTGTAATCTCTTCCGCGACCGCTTCATTGCGCACCAGGCGCAAAATGAAACGGAAAACCTTTACATGATGGCGCTCAAAAAGCAGCCTGACCGCCGCCTGATCCTGGTTAGCCAGGCGATCGAGAAGGGCTCTGTCATCTGCGCTTTCAATCATCGGTCAGGGGGTCCTTGACGCCATCGTAACTTGTTAGTCGCAGTGGATGCGAACGTGGTTCACATCCAAAGGCGGTTTTTTTGCGAAACTTCCAGTATGGCAGCAGCCTGCATCCGGTTCAGTTGCAAAATTGCGCTGGAGAGGTTGAATTATAATGATTTTTCAGCTTTTTTCCATAGCGGACCTCAAGTTTGAACCGTGAGATGTCAGCCAGTGACCCAAATCGGACATCGCTGCAT
>Ga0073904_10003712_pt1 | contig 11456 bp, 7 predicted proteins | sample KloWWTrecipitate_FD_66668 | JGI IMG/M metagenome (GOLD analysis project Ga0073904, IMG submission 66668) | Active sludge microbial communities from Klosterneuburg, Austria, studying microevolution and ecology of nitrifiers - Klosterneuburg... | ecosystem: Engineered > WWTP > Aerobic digester >... | reverse complement strand
CTCTTCATCCTGGGCCTGGTCAGCGTGCCCTCGGCCTTTGCCATGGCGGTCTACGGCATTACCGACCGGCCGTGGGGGCTGGTGTTTGCCCCCATGCTCCTGGTGCGCGACCTGCGCTTCAGCCTGATGGAGGACAGCCTCTCGCAGATCGGAACGGCGATGCGCGGCGGCTTCCCCAGCCTGTCCGCGCCCTGGACCCTGGCGGCGCTGGGCCTGTGGACCGCGTTGGGATTCCTGGCCCTGATGTCGCGGGTGAAGGCTCTGGATGTGGTCCGATGAGCACGGATCCTAGAGAGCTGATCCTGTTCCAGGAGGTCTCCAAGTTCTACGGCGAGGTTCTGGGCATCAACCGGGTCAGCCTGTCCATTCCGCCGGGGATCACCAGCCTGGTCGGTCCCAACGGCTCCGGTAAGAGCACGCTGATGAACCTGATGACCGGCCTGCTGCACCCTACGGTGGGCCGTATCTCCGTGCGCGGGACAGCGACAGACGATCCGGAGCGACTGCACCGTTTGGTCGGCTACTGCGCCCAGCCCGACACCTTTCCTCCGGCCGCGACCGGGCTGTCCTTCGTAGCCGGGTTCCTGGAGATCTGCGGTCTGGGCCGCCGTGCGGCGCAGCTGCGGGCGGAGGAGACGATCGATCAGCTGGGCCTTTCCGACGCCGCCGGACGCAAGGTGGCAGCCTACTCCAAGGGCATGCGTCAGAGGATCAAACTGGCCCGGGCCATCGCCCACGATCCGCCGGTCCTGGTGCTGGACGAGCCGCTCAACGGGCTTGACCCCATGGCCCGCGCGGAGGTCATCGCGCTGTTCCGACGTTGGGGAGCGGGCGGCAGGCACCTCATCGTCTCCAGCCACATCCTGCACGAGGTGGACCTCCTCAGCGATCAGGTAATCCTTATGAACCAAGGCTACGTGGTGGCCGAAGGCGACATCCAGGGCGTGCGCGGGGAGATGACCCGCCATCCCCTGCAGATCGTGGTACGCTGCGCTGACCCCCGCCCCCTGGCGGCGCGCCTGATCGGCGCGGATTCGGTCACGGACCTGCAGCTTCATGCGGACGGCGGAGGCTTCTTCGCCCGCACCCGCGATCCCGAGGGATTCTATCGCCTCGTCCAGGACGCCGTGCTGCAGGAGGGCCTGATCCTTGAGACGGTGATGCCCGTCGACGATGACGTGGGTGCTGTCTACCAATACCTGATCGGTGAAGCATGAACGCCCCCTTGCCGCACGGTGCGACCCGTGACCGAACTCCACTGTGGATCCGCCCATGAGCGCCTCTGTCAACCCCATCGACCGGCCTGCCATCCTGAGCCGCGGCCGCTGGGCCCAACTGCGCGTCCTCACCCGCCAGGAGCTGCGCCTCAGGGCCACCGGGCTCTGGAGCCTGCCGCCCCTGCTCCTGGCCTTCGGCCCGACCTTCCTGCTGCTGTTCATCGTGGTGGTCAAGCATCTGTTCGGCCCGGGGGACTCCGCCCAGGAGATCGTGGGCGGCCTCGCCGATTGGCGGCAAGCCTTCGCCGAGGTCTTCCACAGCCTGATGCTGCGGGTCTGCGTCTTTTTCGGCTGCGCGGCGGTCTTCCTCAACAGCTTCCGCAGCGCGGTGGCCGGGCGCTACCTGCATTACAGCTACCTGTCGCCCCTGCGGCGCGAGCTGGTGGTGGCGGCCAAGTACCTCAGCGGCCTGATCTTCACCGGCATCGCCTTCATGCTCGGCAGCCTGACCATGTGGACCGCCGCGCATCTTGACGGACCGCTCGGCGAGACCCTGCCCGCCCTGTTCAGCGCCCAGGGCCTGCGTCTGGGGCTGACCTACGCCGGAATCAGCTTTCTGGGATGCCTCGGTTATGGCGCGGTCTTCCTGGCTCTGGGTCTGCGCTTCAAGAACCCCATCTTCCCCACCTTGTTCCTGATGGTCTGGGAATCGATCAACCTCTTCCTGCCGGCCGGACTCCAGAAGCTCAGCATCATCCACTACCTGCAGTCTCTGGGGCCGATCCCGGCCAAGACCCAACTCATCTCCGTGGTCGCCGCCCCGACGTCAGCGCCTGTGTCCATCATCGGACTCCTGTTGGTGACCATGGGCCTTCTGTGGCTGTCCATGCGCTGGGCGCGCGGCATGGAGCTGGACTATGGCAGCGACGCCTGAGAGGGCTGGCGCCGACTGGCAGTATAATCAGCGGGTTCCCATAGTTCCGGCGCATCCCCGTCCCGTGGACCCCGCAAGCACATGACACAGCCCCGCGTCGCCCTCACGGGCATCAAACCCACCGGCATCCCCCATATCGGCAACTACCTGGGCGCCATCCGCCCCGCGCTGGCCCTGGCACAGTCCTACGAGGCCCGCTTCTTCATCGCCGACTACCACGCGCTGAACAGCATCCACGACCCCCAGCGGCTATCCGACCTGACCTACGAGGTGGCCGCGACCTGGATCGCCTGCGGCTTGGATCCGGCGCGCATGCTGCTATACCGCCAGTCGGACGTGCCGGAGACCTTCGAGCTGGCCAGCTTCCTGATGGCCTTCACCGCCAAAGGGCATATGAACCGGGCCCATGCCTACAAAGACGCCATCGCCAAGAACGAGGCCGCGGGTCGGGACGCTGACGCCGGCATCAACATGGGGCTCTACACCTACCCAGTGCTCATGGCCGCCGACATCCTGCTCTTCGACACCGATGTGGTGCCCGTCGGCCGCGACCAGAAGCAGCATGTGGAGATCTGCGCTGATATCGCGCAGACCATCAACCACGCCTACGGCGCGGAGTTGCTGGTGGTCCCCGCACCGGTGACCGCTGCGGCCACGGACATCGTGCCGGGCCTGGACGGCCGCAAGATGAGCAAGTCCTATGACAACACCATCCCACTGTTCGCGACGGAGCCGCAGCTCAAGAAACTGATCGGGCGCGTGGTCACGGACTCCAGGACCGTGGAGGAGCCCAAGGATCCGGACACCTGCAATGTGTTCAACCTCTACCGCCTCTTCGCCGCACCCGAGCGGCAGGAAGAACTGGCCACCCGTTATCGCGCCGGCGGAATGGGTTATGGCCAAGCCAAGGCGGCGCTCTTCGAGGAGATGAATGCCGGCATCGCGCCCCTGCGCGAACGCTATCAGGCCTTGATCGACGACCGCGCGGCATTGGATCGCCACCTGACCGAGGGCGCCGAACGGGCCCGCGGCATCGCCGTGGCCACCATGCACCGCCTACGTCAGGCCGCGGGGATCGGGGCATTGGCCAAGTCAGGATGATCCTGCCGCCGCCACGGTGCGGATCGCGCGCCGGATCAGGGCGGCGCGCTGGCGCTCGCGCCGTCCGCCGCCGGCAGCACCCGAAGGCGGCCGACCTCCACCAGATCCGCCGCCATGGGCGCCTGGCCGGACGGCTCGAGGCGCCGCCCTGTTATCGGGTGATACAGGCCGGTCAGGATCCGATAGGTTCCCGGCACCAATGCCTCGGTCGCCAGCGGATGGCGATCGACGATGACCTCGCCGCGCAGCCAATCGGCCGCGGGACGGGCGCCCTCCGCTGGCGGGCCGTCATGCTGAGCGACCACCTTGCCCGCCTCATCCAGAACCTGCACGGTGACCTGGTAGTTGACCGGAATGGGCACCTCGGCCCGCCAGTAAAGACCCACGGTCAGGCCCGTCCCTGCGCTGACGGTCGTCGTCTCGTCCAGGTCGGTGCCCAGCAGGCGCGCCACCGTCCCAAGACCCGCATCCAGACGGCGGTGCGGCTGCCCCGTCGGCAGATCGAAGATCAGGTCGTCGCGATCGGGGGCCCGCAGCTCGACCTCGCCGAGTTCGATGACCAGGGGCTCGGCAGCCTCCGCCGGCCACACGGCGCGCAGCCGGTAACGACCGGCTGGGGCCGTGGGTTCGGTGGGCAGGTAGGCGCGCTGAAGGATCAGGGGCGGCTGACCGTCGGCCACCGGCGGCAGCGGAGCGAGCACCTGCGGCCAGTCCGCCGCCACCGCCTCGTCTTCGTCCCGCGTGAGGGTAAGCCGGACCGGCGCTGCGCCACCGGCCACCGCACCGCCGTCCGACGGCAGAGACCACCAAAGGTCCAGGGGCAGGGCGGCGCCCGCCGCCACCGGCGCCGCGGGCAGCGGCCCGCGTCCCAGAAGGCGCGGCCAGACAGCCGGCGCCTCCTCCCGCAGATCCAGGTCCAGCAGCTGATCGGCGATCGCCGCCGGCTCCGCCCGCCAGGGTTCGATCTGTAGGGTGGCGATGGCCAGGCTCTGGCCCAAGGGCGCTCCGGTATCCGTCACAGCATCCAGGCCCTTGCTGTCGGGTCGGGCATAGAGCCCCAGCAGCAGATCATAGGACCCGGCCGGCAAGCCCCAGGGCACGGTGATGGCGACACTTCCGGCGCTGAATTCGCCGGGAAGCCAGGCGCTGGTAGGCCGTCGATGGAGCTTCTGGGACGAAGGATCGGAGGCGAAGAGCCCGCCGTCGGCCTGCGACCATTCGATGCCCGCCGCGTCGATCAACCGCAAGGTCATCCCCAGATCCCTGTCGATAGGCGCCTCTCCTTCGGCCGGCGCCTGCCAGGCACTCTGCACCGCAACCCGATCGCCGGAGCCGGCGCTTGTCCGATCCGGTGCAGCCGCCAGCAGCCGCGGCCCCCCGACGAAGCGCGCCCGGGTCGGCAGCGGACGTTCCTTGGCCGCGTAGACGTCGTAGCGCTGGACGTCGCGGCGGAGGCTGCCGGCGGGAGGGCCGTAATGCTCGCTCAGCCAGGCCTCGAAATCGGCCCGATCCGCGGCCTTGAAGAAGCGCGTATGGGCGTACTCCGGATCGGTGTCCAGGATCACCAAGGGCGGGCGCCGGCCGGCCAGTTCCTCCGCCAGGCGCCGCCAGGTGATCTGGCCACTCTGCGCCGCCCCCGCCGATAGCGAGGCCGCTGAGTAGGTGGTCGGCCGAAGCGCATAGAAGTTGAGTTCGGAGTAGTCGGAGAGGAGCAGGTCATCCGGCGTGGTCAGCAGGGAGACGAAGGAGGCCAGGCTCGTGGTTCCCGTCTCCCAGCTATAGGCCACATCGCGGTCCCAGAGCCGCCAGGGCACCAGGAGAGCGGCGATGAGCGCCAAAGACAGCAGCGCCGACGGTTCCAGGACGCGTCGCCGCCCCGTCGCGGCCGTCGGCTCGCGCCCCTCCGCTGCCAGACGCAGCATGGCGACGCCAAACAGCGTCGCCAGCGCCGGGACCAGGTACAAGAGATGTCGGGTGTATTTCTCGCGGGACAGCAGGAAGAAGACCAGCACAGTAGGCAGCTGGGCGACGAATAAGGCGATGCGCCGTTCGCGACCGCGCCAGGCCACCACCGCAAGAGCTACCGCCGGGAAGGCGAGCAGCGCGTTGCCCGGCTCGCGCAGGGCGCGGCTGAGAAAGGCCCAGGCATCCGTCAACACCCGCCACCAGGCCAGGCCTTGGTTCTGCATGGTGTGGTGCAGGACGACGTCCTCGACCACCTGGCAGCCCGATAGCATGAAGGCACCCATGACCCCGCCGACCAGCAGCGCGCAGGGCAGCAGGCTGGCGAGGACGTCGCCCAGGACCGGTCGCAGCGGCCGGCGCCGCCAACGGGCGTCGATGGCCAGCCAGAGCAGGCAGCCGGCCAGCGGCAAGGGACCGAAAAGCTTGCTCAGCGTGGCCAGGCCGAAGGCCAGACCTGAAGCCGCCAGCCAGCGGCGGCGCGGAGGGTCCGCGGCGCCGGGCCGCGGGAAGATGCCGCGGCAGAAGAGGTAGACCCCCAAGCTGGCCGCGAAGAGCATGAAGGGGTCAGACCGATAGCTTCGGCCGTGCAGGAAGACCTCGGGCTGCAGGAGGAAGGCGGTAGCGGCCACCAACGCCGCCCAAGGCCCGAACAGGCGCCGAGCGCCCAGGTAGGTCCAGAAACCCGCGCCCAGGGTGAGGACGACGGACAGGGCCCGCGCCGCCCAGACGTCCGGACCGACCAGCCGCATCAGGAACCCGCCGGGAAAGAGGAAGGCCGGTAGCTGGGGCGTCAGGAAGTCGCAGTAGGGTCTCTCGCCCAAGGCGATGCGCCAGGCGGCATAGAGGTAGCTGCCCTCATCGTCATTGATCAGATAGCCGTCCAGGCGCCAGAAGTAGAGCCGGACGAGCAGCATGGCGACGACCAGGGTCAAGAGACCGGCAAGGCTCGGCCGGCGGCGAAGCGGCCACCGCATCAGGCGCCGGCCTCGCCCAAGGGCGGCGGCACCGACCTGCGAGACAACGCTCCGGCCACAGGCCCGACCAGCACCCAGGCAGCCAGGAGAGCGTAGAGCGGAACGATGGGCACCCGGTAGCGCGCCTCGGTGTTGGTGACCAGACAGACGATCAGCTGGCTACCGATGGCCAGGAGGAGAAGCAGGCGGGGATGCCACCGCCAGCGAGGCCGCACCACCAGGCTCAACAAAGCACCGCCGAGGGCAAGGGGGTACAACCACGGATCGTCGGGCGTCGCCATCAGCTCGTGCGAGACCTTGTGGCCGGCCTTGGCGGCCAGGAGAACCCGGAACTTGCGGGCGAAGATGCGCGGCAGATCCTCAGGATGGCGGCGCATGTAGTCCAGCGCCGCTTGACGGAAAGCACCCTGCTCAGCCAGCTCGCCCAGCTCCCGGGCGTCGATCGAGGCCTCCGAGGGCAGATCTTCCGGCGCGCTCAGGCCCTCCACCTTGACGATGCTGTTGTACAGTGTGAACCCGCCGTTGGTCGAGATGGGGATCAGGCGACCATGGAACTGCCAGTTGCGCCAGGTCACCGGACCGATGGCCAGAAGCGCCCCCAAGGCCGCCAGCGCCACATGTCGCCAGCGTCGCTGCAGCCGCGGAGCGATGAGCAGCCACACCAGATAGCCGGGCACCACGAAGATCACGAAGGGCCGGGTGAGGTTGGCCCAGCCCAGGACGTAGCCCGCCGCCAGGCTGAGCCAGGGCTGTTTGCGGCGCAGGGCCAACAGGGCCAGCGACAGGAAGGACAGGCATAGGAACAGATAGACGGTCTCCGAGAGCAGCCGCGCCACGAAGAGCAACAGGTAGTCGTAGCGGGCCATGAGCAGTGCCGCGGCCAGACCCGCGGCGCGCCCGGCCCAGCCGCCGTAGACCAGGATGCCGAGGGCATAGATCAGCGCCAGGGCCACGGCACCCATCCAGGCCTGGGTCAGGCGCACGGCGGGCCAGTTCTCGGTGCCCGCGATGCGGTAGACCAGGCCCAGGAAGAGGGCGTAGCCGGGCGGACGGTGGGTGAAGGATCCCATAGGATGCCAGGGAAAGGCCTGTTCCCGCGGCTCGGCGCCCTGCCCCAGTGACCAGGGCACCGCGTAGCGGTTGTAGAGCTCTTCCTCGGCCTGCGGCGGCAGGGTGTAGGATCGCGCGGCGCTCAGGCGCGGCCCCAGACCCAGGCCGACGATCAACAAGACCAGGGCCAGATCCAGGATCGGCCTGAATCGCCGCCAATGCGACCCGCTCGGCAGGCCTTGCGCTGGCATCGGTTGCCTCGCTCACCCTCAGGGGGTGAAGACCTTCGCGTAGTTGAGCAGGTCCACGATGCGGAACAACAGATAGGTCTGCCCGTCCGGAGCCAGCGCCGCGCCGCGGAAGTCCTTGAGCCCGTTGGGGCCCATGGTCCAACTGTTGCCACGGTTGGTCGACCAGTAGACGCCGGAATCCCCGGCAGCCACGAGCACCGCGGTGAAGAACGGCTGGCTGAGGGACCGGGCATCCACCGCCCGAACCGCGGTGCTGGGCATGTTGCCGGGCTTGTTCCAGGTCTTTCCAGCGTCCGACGAGAGCAACAGGCCCCGATCCGTCCCGACAAGCACCCGCAGCGGATCCGTTCCCGCCAGCACCGTGGCAAGGTCCAGGATTCCGCTCTGCCGCAGGTAGGAGGCCTGGATGCCCTCCCAGGACTGACCGCCGTCCCGTGACACCTTGAGCGGCCAGTCGTCCAGGCTGCGCTTGTCCGCCGGGAGGTTGTACGCCGCATAGAGGGTGCGGTCGCGCGCGTAGTCGGCGGAGAAGGCCACCGCCGACCAGTCGAATTCCGCGGATTGTCCGGCCACGGGGCTCCAGCTGTCACCGCCGTCACGGGAGATCTGCCGGGCCGCGACGACCGTGCGATCGTTGGCGAAGTCCGGCGAGACGGCCAGGGACCGCGCCGGGACCGGGCCACCCGTCCGCCGCCAGCTCTGCCCGCCGTCACGGCTGAGCCAGACCCCGCTCTCCGTCGCCGCGAACACGGTCCCTCCCTGCCCCGGAACAGCGGCCAGCCGGTGGATCGTCTGCTCACTTCCCCGCGGGAGGGTCGCCTCCCCGGTCACCGCGGTCCAGCTGCTCCCGTTGTCCTGGCTGCGGTACAGCCCGCTGGCCCGGCTGCCGGCCAGGATGGCGCCGGAACCGTCGGTCAGGTGCAAGACGGCGGTCGGTTCGCCGCTCCCCAGGCTGCTGTCCGATGTCTTGTGTCCGGCTGCATCCCAGACCGCCCGCTCCCGGCCGTCCGGTTCCAGCGACAGGCGGCCCGGCCAGATGCCATCGCCGTCGGTGGCTAGGAACAGTTCGCGCGAGCCGCGAAAGCGCTCGATAGGCCCCAGGGTCTGGGCCTTGTAGAGAGTTGGCAGGGACAGGGCGGTCGGGCCTTTCCGCGGATCCCAGTTGTAGGGGGTCTCGCTGCCTGAAACGCCGAAGTCGCGCGAAAGCGCGGCGCCGGTGCCCATCACGCCCGGCGCTCCGTCCACCCAGCTCCAGGTCTGGCCGCCGTCCTGGGAGAGCGCGCCGATCCGCCCCGGCGCGTCGACCGCGGCCAAGAGCACCGGGTCGTAGGGCCAGGCGTTGGAGACTGCCAGGTCCCGCACTTTGCCGCCGCTGAACGGCAGCCGCCGCCAGGCGACGCCCTTGTCGTCAGAGCGGTAGATGCCTTCCTTGTTGAAGGCGAAGACCGTCGGGTCGTCGGCATCGTAGCGCTGCTGCCGGTCGTCTCCGAACTCGCGCGGGAAGACGATGCCCTGCTCCTCGGGCTGGCCGCCGGCGGGGCCGAAAGCCGGGGCGCCGGCGGCGGTTGACGCCACCCGCTGCCAGGTCTGCCCGGCATCCTGGGAGCGGTAGATCCCGTCATCCGCACCAGCCAGGACCAACTCGTCGACCACGACGTTGGGCGAGAAGCCGGCGGCGCCCACCAGATGGTTCTCGCCGGCCCGGAGCACGGCCTGCGTCCAGCGGCTGCGTGAACGGTCGTAGCGGTAGAGCTGCCATTCGGGTAAGGTGATGGCCAGGGCCTGTCCATCGCGGGCAAAGTTCTCGGACACCGACAGGAAGCGCATCTTCGCGCCCGGTTCCAGTTCGACCGGCGTCCAGCCGTTGCCCAGCGAATCCGATCGGTAACCCTTGCCGTTGACATCGTTGACCAGCAGCACGCCGTTGGCGGTGGCCACCATGTGCCGTAGCAGCAGGGGGCTGTCGACGGTGGTCCAGCGGGCGCCGCGGTCGGCCCGAGCCAGCCGGCCGCCCACGGCGATGATCTGTTGGTTGTCCTTGCTCAGGGGGGCTCCGGGCGGCAGGTCAAAGCTGTCCACGCCGTAGAAGGCGCCTCCGGGGAGGGTCGCGGGCTTGAAATCAGCCGCGGACGGTGGCGCCTGTTGGTCGCTGCCGTCCGGAGCCGCCCACCCAGCCGGCGTATGGGCCAGCCTTGCCAGGACCAGGACTGCCAGTCCTGCCGCAAGCGCTGTTCGCGCGCCAACCGCGGATGGTCGTCTCTGTCTCATGCGCCTCTCCTCCTGGTGGGTCCGGGCCAGGCTCAACCGTGCTGAGGTAGGCCTGGGCGGTCGAGAACCTCGCGAACAGCATAGATCGGCTTGTTCTGGGATTCGTAATAGGTCCGGACCATGAGTTCGCCAAGAAATCCCATGGAGATGAACTGCACGCCGATGATCATCAGCAAGGCTGCGAGCAGCAGCAGGGGGCGGCCCCCGATATCATGCCCCAGGACCAGCTTCTCCCAGGTCAGGTAGACCGCCGTGAGCATGCCCATCCCCAGGGTGGCGAAGCCCATGCCCCCGAAGATATGGATGGGCCGCGTGGCGTAGTTGAGCAGGAAATGCAGCGTCAAGAGATCCAGCAACACGCGCGGTGCCCGTTTCAGACCCCTGCCGTACTTTGAACTGCCGTGGGCCCGGACATTGTCACGCACCGGCACCTCGCCAACCCGCACGCCGTACCAGCTGGCGACCGCGGGGATGAAGCGATGGAAGTTGCCGTAGAGGCGGGTGTTCTTCACCACCTCGCTACGGTAGGCCTTGAGCGAGCAACCCGTGTCTTTGAGGCTGACACCGGTCAGGCGGCGCATGACCAGGTTGCCGAACTTGGACGGGATGCGGCGCAGCAGCAGCGGCTCCTTGCGGTTCTGCCGCCAGCCGCTGACGATGTCGAAGTCGCCGCGCTCCATCTCCGCCAGCAAGGCGGAGACATCGTCGGGGTCGTTCTGCAGGTCCGCGTCCATCGTGATCACGATGTGACCCCGGGCGGCATCGAAGCCCGCGGCGAAAGCCGGCGTCTGCCCAAAGTTGCGCCGGAAGCGGATGATCGAGAAGCGGGGATCGTCCTCGTGTACGCGGCGCAGGGCCTCGAAGGAGCCATCGGTGGATCCGTCATCCACCACGATCACCTCCCAGCTGCGTCCCAGGCGGTCCAAGGACGCCGCCAGCCGAAGCGCCAGCGCGGGGATGGTCTGCACCTCGTTGAAGAGCGGGATGACCACAGTCAGATCCGGGCCGGCGGGTCGGATGGACGGGTCCGGGCGCTCGGCATCGAAGGGACTCACGACCTTCCCCCTGTCGGAACCGCGCGCCGCGTCTGCCAGTCCACCTGGGCGCGAAGGCCCGCCTCGATTCCAGTCCGCGGCATCCAGCCCAGCACCCGCCGCGCCTTGCCGGTGTCGGCCAGGGCCTGCAGCTGCTCGCCAGGTCGCGACGGCCCGTGAACGACCGTGGCCTCGCGCCCGATGATGCGCTCGATCAGGGCCAGGGCATCCAAGGCGGAGATGACCTCGCCGCCGCCGATGTTGAAGGTCTCGCCGACCACCTCCGGCACCGGCCCGCGGGCGAAGGCCGCGACGGTGGCAGCCACGCAGTCCGCAACATAGGTGTTGCCCCGGGACTGGCGGCCGTCGCCGGCGATGGTGATGGTCTCGCCCTTGAGGATGTGGTCGATGAAGAGGTGATAGCCCATGTCCGGCCTCTGGCGCGGCCCGAAGATGGAGAAGTAGCGCAGAACCGTGGCCTTGACTCCGAAGTTGGAGGCATAGGCCCCGACCAGGTGCTCGGCGGCGAGCTTGGTTACGCCGTATGGCGAGATGGGCTGGGGCGGCTGGCGCTCGTCACCGGAGGAGTCACGTCCGTAGACCGACGAGGTGGACACATGGATGATGTGCCCGACGTTCTCGACCAGGACAGCGTCGAGCAG
>Ga0073904_10003708_pt1 | contig 11459 bp, 10 predicted proteins | sample KloWWTrecipitate_FD_66668 | JGI IMG/M metagenome (GOLD analysis project Ga0073904, IMG submission 66668) | Active sludge microbial communities from Klosterneuburg, Austria, studying microevolution and ecology of nitrifiers - Klosterneuburg... | ecosystem: Engineered > WWTP > Aerobic digester >... | reverse complement strand
CGCTGCAAGGCGCCGGCAATGTTCAGCGGATCCACACCCACCACGAAACGCAGCTGGCAATGGCAGCTGGCCTTGGGCGGAATCGCATTGACCGGTTTGTCCGGGTTGCCGCAGGTAAAAGCGAGCACCTCGAAGCTGCACCAGCCGAACACGCGCTCGGCCGGGCTCAGGCCGGGTTCGCCCCAGTCGGCATCGATCTGCGGCCCGTCGGCGCCACCGTCGACCTCCAGCCCTTTTAGTGCCTTGCGCACCGACGGGCTCAAGCTGTCGGGCCGCCACTCCGGCACCCGGATCTCGCCCTTGGGGCCGGTGATTGTCGCCAGTGCGTGGGCCAGGATGATGCCGGGGTTGGCGATCAGCCCGCCCCAGTTGCCCGAGTGGTGTCCGCCTTCGCGCAGGTCGACCACCAGGTCCATGTTGGCGGCGCCGCGCGAGCCCAGAAAGATCGTCGGCTGATCCGGCCGCAGGCGTGGTCCGTCGGATGCGATGAACACGTCGGCCGCCAGCGCTGCCGACTGCTGCTCGCAGAACGCGCGCAGCCCGGGCGAACCCACTTCTTCACCAGTCTCGATCAGCACCTTGAGGTTGAAGCCGAGTTTGCCGCGTGTGGCCAGCACCGCCTCGACCGCTGCCAGGTTGATGGTGTGCTGGCCCTTGTTGTCGGCAGTGCCGCGCCCGTACAGGCGGTCACCCTGCTGCTTGAGTTCCCACGGGCCGATGCCGTCGCGCCAGCTGGCGTCCTGGCCGCGTATCACATCGCCATGGCCGTAGGACAGGACGGTGGGCAAGGCGGCGTCCTCGATGCGTTCGGCCAGCAGGAACGGGCCCCCTTTGCCCGGCAACGGGTTTTCGAAAACGCGGCAGCTGAAGCCGGCACGCTCGAAACTGGGCTGCATTTCGTCTGTCAGATAGAGGCCCAGCACCGGCGCACGGTCCGGATTCTGGCTCTCGGTGGGTATCGCCACGCGGCGGGCCAGATCGGCAACGAAGCCGCCGTTGTCGAAATACTGCTCCACCGCTGCAATGGCCTGGTCTCTTGGCATCATTTCCTCCGGTTGTGGTTCTTCGCGGGATACGGCGCGGCGATCATGATAGGCGACACACCTGACCCGCGGGCTTGCCCTACAGTTGCCCTACCCCCTCGAACTCTGGAGCGAATTGCATGGCCCGCGTCCTGACCGCCGTCTTCAAACACGAGACCAACACCTTCTCGCCGCTGCCAACCGATCTGAAGGCCTATGCGGCGCGCAGCCTCACCTACGGGAGCGACATTCCGGCGTATTACCGCGGAACCGCGACCGAAATGGGCGCCTTCATCGACGCGGCCCAACGCCACGGCTGGGACATGGTCTACAGCGTCGCCGGCGACGCCACACCCTCGGGCAAGGTGACGCAGCACTGCTTCGAACATATCGTCGGCGCCATCGAAACCGCGCTGCGCGAAGACGGGCCGTTCGACGCCGTGTTGTTGTGCCTGCACGGTGCCATGGTGGCCGAACACTGCGATGACGGTGAAGGCGAATTGCTGCGCCGTCTGCGCGCCATTGCCGGCGACACCCTGCCGATCGGCGTCACGCTGGACCTGCATGCCAACGTGACCGACGCGATGGCCGAGCGCGCCACCGTGATGGTGTCGTACCGTACCTATCCGCATATCGACCAGTTCGGCACCGGAGAACGCTGCGCTGACCTGATCGCACGCACGCTGGCTGGCGAGATCGCGCCGCGCTGCACCGTCGCGCGCGGTGCGATGATCGATGCGGTCGACCACGGCCGCACCACGGCGCCCGGTCCGATGCTGGAAATGCTGGCCCGCGCAGATGCGCTGATGGCGCAGGACCCGGCTTGGCTCGACGTCGGCATCAATGCCGGGTTTCCATGGGCCGATATTGCGCAGGCCGGGCCGAGCGTCGTGGTGGTGTCCGACAGCAAAGTCGCCGGCGCGCGTGACCCTTGCGCCATCGCGGCATCGCTGGTGCAACAGATCTGGCAGGACCGCAAACGAAAGACCGTGCTGCCGCTGGGATTGGGCGACGGCGTCCAGGCGATCTGCGCGGCCCTGGCGCGCCATGGCCGGGGCGCGGTCGTGGTGGCCGACACTGCCGACAACCCCGGCGGTGGTGGCCTGGAAGATTCGGTGGCCTTGCTCGCAGCGCTGCTCGAGGCCGGGTTTGACCGCGTCGCCTACAGCATGGTCTGCGATCCGGAGACGCTGCACGCATGTACCGAAGCCGGGCCCGGCGCGACAGTCGCGGTGCAGCTGGGCGGCAAGGGCAGCGCGCAGTTCCAGCGCCCCTTGACGGTGGATGTCACGGTGGTGTCGACGCAAGCCGGACGCTTCACTTTCACCGGCCCGATGAGCCGCGGCATCACGCTGGACATCGGTCCGACTGCGGTACTGCGCTGCAAGGGCATCGACATCGTCGTTGCCGGCAGCCGGCACCAGGTGCTCGATACCGGGTTTTTCACCCATGCCGGCCTGCAGCCGTCGGACTATGCGGTGCTGGTGGTCAAGTCGTCGCAGCACTTCCGGGCCGCTTTCGGACCGCTGGCCAGCGAGATCATCGTCATCGACAGCGGCGATGGGCTGACCTCGTATGACCTCAAGGCCTTCGGCCACAGTCGGGTACGCCGTCCGGTCTACCCGCTGGACGACATGCCCGACTGAGCGCCCGGCAATTGCTGCAGGGCGAGAAAAGTTTGCGCCAGCGCAAAGAAAATCCAGCGGACCAGGCGCATAATAATGCGAACAATTCGTATTAAGATGCGTCGCCCATGAAACTCTCTGCTCTCTGGCGTCTTTTTCAGCCCAATCTCACAGCGCGGGACGCCGCCGTACAGCCAGCCCATCCCCCGGTGGAGATGGCCAATGATCGTCTTGCCACGGCAGCGCTGGGGCAGCCCTGTGAAGTGGTCGCCATCCATGCGCCCGCGGGTTCACCGGACTGGGCCCGCTGGCTCAGCGAGATCGGTTTCATCCCCGGCGAATCGGCCACGGTGCGGGCGCGCAGCCCCTGGGGAGACGGCGCACTGGTGGTGCGTATCGGCGTGTCCAATTTCGCGCTGCGCCGCGAAGAAGCTGCCTGCGTCGCGATCAGACATCTCTGACCAGGCGTCATGCCAGCAGCGGCCAGGCTGACCTGCCGGTGCGCCCCCCGAAAAAAAGCCCCATGAACACCGCGCTGGGACAGCCCGAACAAGCTCTCGCCGCATCGCGCAACACCAAGACACCCCGATGAGCACCGAATCCGTCATCCACGTCCATCGTGGTGGTCCGCTGGTCGCGCTGGTGGGCAATCCGAACTGCGGCAAGACCGCCTTGTTCAACCGCCTGACCGGCAGCCGGCAGAAAGTGGCCAACTACGCCGGCGTCACGGTCGAGCGCAAGGAAGGCCAATACCGCGCGCCGAATGGCAAGACGCTGCGTATTCTGGACCTGCCGGGCGCCTACAGCCTGCATCCGCGCTCACCCGACGAACGCGTGACCTGTGACGTGTTGTATGGTCGCGCCCGCGGCGAAAAGCGCCCCGACCTGGTGGTCTGCGTGGTCGATGCCAGCAACCTGCGGCGCAATCTGCGCCTGGTGCTGGCGGTGCGGCGGCTCGGATTGCCCTGCGTGATCGCGTTGAACATGGTGGATCTGGCCACGCGCCGCGGGCTCAGCATCGACCCCGAAGCGCTTTCGCGCGAGTTGGGGGTTCCGGTGATTCCGACGGTGGCCGTCAAGCCCGATGGTGACCAGAAATTGCGCGAACTGCTGCAAGACCGCACACGTTGGTCAACCGCCGATGTGCTCGCTGAGGCCAGTGCGCCCGAGCCGCTGCATGGAGACCACATCACGGTGCAGTCCATGCTGCAGCGCCTGGGACTGGACCGCTCCCTGCCCCACTGCGCCAGCGACCGGATCGACGCCGTGGTGCTGCACCCGGTGCTGGGTCCGGCTTTGCTGCTGCTGGTGCTGTTCCTGGTGTTCCAGGCGGTGTTCGCCTGGGCCGAGGTGCCGATGGACCTGATCAAGGGGGCGACCGAAGGCCTGGGCGCCATGGTGCAGGCGGCACTGCCCGACATCTGGGTGCGCAGCCTGCTGGTTGACGGCATCATCGCCGGCGCCGGCGGCGTGCTGGTGTTCCTGCCGCAGATCATCATCCTGTTCTTCTTCATCCTGGTGCTCGAAGAGTCCGGCTACCTGCCACGCGCCGCTTTTCTGCTGGACCGGCTGATGGGTGGCGTCGGCTTGTCGGGTCGCTCGTTCATTCCACTGCTGTCGAGTTTTGCCTGTGCGATCCCCGGCATCATGGCCGCACGCACGATCTCCGATCCGCGCGACCGGCTGGTGACGATCATGATCGCGCCGCTCATGACCTGCTCGGCCCGCCTGCCGGTGTATGCGCTGCTGATAGGCGCCTTCATTCCGGCGCGTCAGCTGGCTTACGGCATGCAATTGCAGGGTCTGGTGCTGTTGGGCCTGTACCTGGCCGGCATCGTCGGCGCGCTGGCAGTGGCCTGGTTGCTCAAGCATTTCACGGCCCGCGGCCAGCCGCGGGCCCTGATGATGGAACTGCCCGATTACCACTGGCCGGCGGTCCGCAACGTGGCCATCGGCCTCTGGCAGCGGGTGGTAATTTTCATGCGCCGGGTCGGCGGCATCATATTGACGCTGACCATCGCCTTGTGGTTCCTGTCGAGTTTTCCCGCAGCGCCCGAAGGCGCGACCGGTGCGCCGATCGAATACAGCGTGGCCGGCATGCTCGGCCACGGCCTGGCAAAGGTTTTTGCGCCGATCGGCTTCAACTGGCAGATCAGCATCGCGCTGGTGCCCGGCATGGCGGCGCGCGAAGTGGCTGTCAGCGCACTGGGCACGGTGTACGCCTTGTCCGCCACCGGCTCCGATACCGCCCAGGCACTGGCACCGCTGATCGCCAGCAGCTGGTCGCTTGCCACTGCCTTGTCGCTGCTGGCCTGGTATGTGTTCGCGCCGCAGTGCCTGTCGACGCTGGCGGCGGTCAAACGCGAGACAGGTGGTTGGGCCATGCCGCTGCTGATGACGGTCTACCTGTTTGCGCTGGCATATGCGGGTGCCTTCATCACCTACCGTGTCGCAGTGGCGATGGGGGCCGGCTGATTTTGACGTCGGCGCAGGCGCAGCCGCCGCGCGTGCACCGACTGCTACAGTGTGCCGGACCTACCGGCGCCTGAGGCGCCGGCACTTGCCAAGCACATAGGACACACAGCCATGCTGAATTCTTTACCGGCACCGCTGGTCGGCGCCATCGCCAGCATCCTGATGGTGCTCAATGCCCTGTTCTGGGTGCCGATCCTGCTGGTGTTCTCGCTGCTCAAGCTGCTGCTGCCGTTCGCGCCGGCACAGAAGGCGCTGGCACCGGTGCTGCTGCGGATTGCCGAGGCGTGGATCTCGTGCAACAGCGGCTGGATGGCACTGACACAACGCACCGAATGGGACGTGGCCGGCATCGAATCGCTCGATCCGGACAGCTGGTACATGGTCAACTGCAACCACCAGTCCTGGGTCGACATCCTGGTACTGCAGCACCTGCTGAACCACCGGATTCCGCTGCTGAAATTCTTTCTCAAGCAACAGCTGATCTGGGTGCCGGTCATGGGCCTGGCCTGGTGGGCACTGGATTTTCCGTTCATGCGACGGCACAGCGAGGAATACCTGAAAAAGCATCCGGAAATGCGCGGGAAGGACCAGGAAACCACGCGCAAGGCCTGCGAGAAGTTCTCTCTGGTGCCCACCAGCGTGATGAATTTTCTGGAAGGCACGCGTTTCACTGCCGCCAAACATGCGCGCCAGCAGTCACCCTACTTGCATCTGCTCAAGCCCAAGGCCGGCGGCATGGCGCTCGCGCTCAATGCCATGGGCGACAAATTCCAGGCCATTCTGGATGTGACCATCGTCTACCCGGATGGCACGCCAACGTTCTGGCATTTCCTCCAAGGCAGACTGCGCCGTGTCGTGGTGCGCGCCCGTCTGCTGCCGATACCGCGCCATCTGATCGGCGCCAATTACAGCGGAGATGCCAATGTGCGCGCGTCATACCAGGCCTGGGTGCAGCAGCTGTGGCGCGAGAAAGACGCGCTGATCACCGAGCTGCTCAGTGCGCCGGCGCCGCGTCACCCCACAACTGCTTGAGCCGGGCGTCGCGGCCGCAGCCGGTGCGGTAGTAGTTGTAGCGCACCGGGTTCTTCAGGTAGTAGTTTTGGTGGTATTCCTCCGCCGGATAAAACGTATCGGCGCTCACTACCTCGGTGACGATGGCATCCTTGAACGGCTTGGTTTTTTCCAGCGCCGCGCGCGAGGCCTGGGCAATGCGCAGCTGTTCGGCGTCCTGGGCAAAGATGGCTGTGCGGTACGGAGAACCCACATCGCAAAATTGGCGGTCCTTGGTGGTCGGGTCGATGGTGTGCCAGAAATGCTCGACCAGTTGCGCGTAGCTGACACGGGCGGGATCGAACACCACCTGCACCACCTCGGCATGGCCGGTCAGATGCGACGAGACCTCCTGGTAATTCGGATTGGCCGTCTTGCCGCCGGAGTACCCCGAGGTGGTGGAGAGCACCCCCGGAACCTTGTCGAAATCGGATTCGACGCACCAGAAGCAGCCGCCGGCAAATACGGCCTTGGCCGTCGGGCCTGCGCTGGCCGTGGGCACGTCTGCTGGCGGTGGCGTGGTCGCTGCCGGGCTGCAGGCAGCCAGCAGGCCTAACACAAAGGCCAGTGACAGACAAGTGAGGAGGTGTGGCGCGGAGACGCGTTTCATGGTGGATTCCTTGGGCGGCAAAGGCCAGAATGGGTACGCGCCGCGAATGGCCCGCACGACCCTGGGTCGTACAGGAGCATTCATTCTTACCATGGAATACCAATGGAGGTGGGAGCCGATGACATCAGACCTTCTGATCAAGGGTGGAATCGTTCATGACGGCACCGGTGCGCCGGCCCGGCGCGCCGACCTGCTGGTGTCGGGACAACACATCACGGAGGTCGGTGACGCAGCGGGCATGACGGCCAAGCGCACGATCGACGCGAGCGGCCAGATCGTGGCGCCAGGCTTCATCGACATTCACACCCATTCCGACATGAGCCTGCTGCTCGACGGGCGTGGCCAGAGCAAGGCCAGCCAGGGCGTAACAACCGAGGTGACTGGCAACTGCGGCTTTTCGCCGTTCCCGATCAACCCCAGGCACATGCAGCTGCACGCCGACCTGCTGGCCGGCATCGGCGACGATGCGATGGAGATCAGCTGGACCGACCTGGAAGGCTACCGCAATGTGGCGCAGCGCCAGGGCATCGCTGTCAATGTGGCGCCGCTGGTGGGTCATGGCGCCTTGCGTATTGCCGCCATGGGCGTAGAGGCCAGGCCTGCGCGAGCCCAAGAAATGGCGCAAATGCAGCAGCTGCTCGAGCGCCAGCTCGACCAGGGCGCCTTCGGGCTGAGTACCGGGCTGACCTACGTGCCTTCGCGTTATGCCCCGATCGAGGAACTTGTTTCCCTGTGCGAAACACTGGCGCGGCGCAAACGCCTGTATGCGTCGCACGCACGCGACAAGGACCTGCTCGGCGACGTCCCGCGCTACGGACCGCTGAACGAGTTGCTGCACCTGGGCCGCAGCACCGGTGCACGGGTGCAGTTTTCCCATGCAGCGATCAACAGCCCGTCGTTATGGGGCAGCGCCGGCGCCTGGACCGAACGCTTCGATGCCGCGGTCGCCGAAGGCGTCGACGCCGGGTTTGACGTCTACCCCTACGACGCCTCCAGCTCCGCGCTGACCCAATATCTGCCCGCATGGGTGCAGGAAGGCGGCGTGGCGGCGATGCGCGAACGCCTGTCCGACGAAGCGACCATGGCGCGTGCCGAAACCGAGCTGGCGCAAGGCTGGTCGGCCAGCCGGATTCCCTGGTTGTGGGACAAGGTCGTGCTGGCCCGCACCGATGGCGTGCTGGGCGCCATGCCCGGCAAGACGCTGGCGCAGGCGGCGGCCGATGCTGCCAAGACGCCGGCGCGCTACACGCTGGAACTGTGCCGCGACGGCGGCAACCGCATCATGGTGGTGCTGTTCTACCGCACCGAGCAAGACATGCGCACATTCCTTGCCTGCAAACATTCGATGATGGGGTCAGACGGTTCGGCAATCTGTTTCGACCAGGGCGGCCGTCAGCCGCACCCGCGCAATTTCGGCGCCACCGCACGGGTGCTGGGCCGCTTCGTGCGGGATCTGCACGACCTGGACATGGCCACGGCAATCAACAAGATGAGCGGGCAGGTGGCGCAACGCCTGCGCATGCACGACCGGGGTGTGCTGGCGCCCGGCATGGCCGCCGACATCGTGGTCTTCGACCCGCAGGAGGTGCGTGACCGCGGAACCTATCTGGCGCCTTGCCAGCAGGCCAGCGGCATATCGCATGTATTCGTCAACGGGCAGGCTGTGATGTGCGACGGTCGACTGACCGACGCCAGGCCTGGCCAGGTGTTGAGAGCAAGCGCATGAACCCGCCGCAGCCAGGCCCACTGCCGACACGGGCGCTGCCCGAATGGCTGTCGCTGGCCGGCGGGGTGGCGATCGTCACCGGGGGCGGCACGCACCTGGGCCTGGCCATGGCCACTGCGCTCGCCGAACTCGGCGCCACCGTCTACCTGCTGGGCCGACGGACCGACATCGTTCAGGCCAGCGCCGCCGCGCTGCAGGCGCAAGGACTCGATGCTCACGCGGTCGGTGCAGACGCGGCCGACGAGGTGGCGGTGGTAAAGGTGGTGCAGGAGATCATGCAAAAACACGGGCGGCTGGACGTCATGGTCTGCAACGCCGGTGGTGGCGTCGGTACGGCGATGGCCCCGCATATTCCGGTGGCGGATCTTCAGGCGACGCTGCACCAGAACGTCACGACCACGCTGGTCTGTGCGCAAAGTGCGGCGCGCGCCATGATGGCGCGCAAACGCGGAGCGATCATCACGATCGGCTCGCTGCACGCCACACTGGGCAGCGATCCGAGGCTGTATGCGCCGGGTTACAGGCGATCGACCCAGTCCTACCACGCGGCCAAGGGCGCGATCCTCAACCTGACGCGCGCACTGGCCTGTGAGCTGGCGCAATACGACATCACCGTGAATTGCCTGAGCCCGGGTCAGATTCCCAAACCCGAACTGAACGCCTTCACACGCGAGAATTTCCGCAACATGGTTCCGCTGGGCCGGCTCGGCGAACCCAGGGACCTCAAGGGAGCAGTGGCCCTGTTTGCGTCGCCCGCGGGGCGCTGGATCACCGGCCAGAATCTGACGGTGGACGGCGGCTGGTCGGCCTGGTAAGGCCGCTCCGACCGCCGGCAGCCAATATCAGCCGATTTGCGAGAGCTCGGCGGTGGGCAGCAGGCTGCTGCCGCCACGTGGCCATTCGACCAGCACACCAGAAGCCGTCTGCGCCACGACGTAGCCGTCGGTGCGACGGATCGCTCCGCCGCGGACATGGTTGACACGGTCACCGACGTTCAAGGTCGGTTGCTGGGAAACGAAAAGAGATTGCAGGAAAATCAGAATACTCATGACAGCCTCGCTATGACAGAAAAAAGGTGAAAGAAGAGAATCAGCTATGCGCGCGCAGCCACTGGCGTTCGCGGTACTCGAGTTCGGTCGCCGACTGGGCGCCCGACAGGTAGTTTTCGACCGCACGCTGGTCCTGCTGGTCGGAATGGCGACCATAGGCTTGGTAGGCGGTCCGCAATGCGGAGAAGAGGAAATAGACGTGGTTCACGGTGTTGGAGCTGGCTGCCGGATCAGCTCCGGTAGTCAGCATACTAGGGAAAACCCTAATTCTCCCACACCACATGCTGCATTGCACAAACTTTGTGCGGAATACCACTGCCCGGCACAGGGTTGGTACCTGGCGCGCACCGATCCGGACGTACAACCTGCGCTGCAACCACCGTCAGATCGGCTTGGTCGACCATGCAGACCGGCGCCGCGCTTAACAACGCCACCCAGACCCAGCCCGCGGTTGTGCGCTCCGGCGATTTGACGCTGTGCGATCCGGGAAACCCGGTCGGCAGCCAGCGCTCAGGCCAGTCGGGACAGTTCCTGGACCACGGCCTCATGCGACTGTGGCCGCACCAGCCTGCCGACTTCCTTGCCATCACGCAGGAATACCAGCGTGGGCCAAAGCTTTACGGCAAACGAGCGGCCCAGAGCACGACCGGCACCATCTTCGACCTTGACATGGCGCAACGTCTGGCCTTGCAGCGCGGCGTCCACCAGTGGTTGCGCCGCGTTGCAGACCGAGCACCAGTTGGTGCCGAAGTCGAGCACCACGGCGCCTGTCATGGCATCGATGTCCGCGCGCAGCGGCTGATCGGTAAGGTAAGGCTGGGTCATAGCCAGATTATCAGCTGTTGAGATTGACCGTTTCGCTGAGGCGGTTAGTCTTGACCGAGCCTATGCCGTTGTCGTGGCCCGAGGCACTGGCATACTTCAGCGACGTAATGCCGTTCTGCGCTGCGGCCTTATTCTTGTATTGTCGGCATGCGAGCGCTGCGCACTGCCGAATGACCCTGACACCGACACAAGCCAGGCTTGGCGATCGGGCGATGCGGGATTAGCATGCTTGCAGGAGGAAACCGCCATGTGTCCTGCACCGGCCCTGCATCTGCATGTTCCCGAACCGACCGGGCGGCCCGGCCGTGAGACGGATTTTTCCTATCTGCACCTCTCAACGGCTGGCGCCGTGCGGCGCCCACCGATCGATGCGACGCCGGTAAGCACCAGCGACCTTGCCTACGGCCTGATCCGCGTGCTTGACGATGAAGGCCAGGCACAAGGGCCGTGGGCGCCCGCGATCAGCACCGATCAGCTGCGCGCCGGCATGCGGGCGATGATGAAAACCCGGGCCTACGATGCGCGCATGCTGATCGCGCAGCGCCAGAAGAAGATTTCTTTCTACATGTTGTGCCTGGGTGAGGAAGCCATTGCGGTAGCGCATGCGCAGGCATTGCAGAGCGGCGACATGAACTTTCCGAGTTACCGCCAGCAAGGACTGCTGCTGGCGCGTGACGATGTCGACATGGTCGAGATGATCTGCCAGCTGATGTCCAACGAGCGCGACCCGCTCAAGGGCCGGCAATTGCCGGTGATGTATTCGTTCAAGCGCGCCGGCTTCTTCAGCATCTCCGGCAATCTGGCCACGCAGTTCATCCAGGCCGTGGGCTGGGGCATGGCATCGGCGATCAAGGGGGACAACAAGATCGCCTCGGCCTGGATCGGCGACGGCGCCACCGCCGAGTCGGATTTCCATACCGCCCTGACCTTTGCCCACGTGTACCGGGCGCCGGTGATCCTGAACGTGGTCAACAACCAATGGGCGATCTCCACGTTTCAGGCGATTGCCGGCGGCGAAGCCACCACGTTCGCGGCACGGGGCGCAGGCTGCGGCATTGCATCGCTGCGGGTCGACGG
>Ga0073904_10003706_pt1 | contig 11462 bp, 10 predicted proteins | sample KloWWTrecipitate_FD_66668 | JGI IMG/M metagenome (GOLD analysis project Ga0073904, IMG submission 66668) | Active sludge microbial communities from Klosterneuburg, Austria, studying microevolution and ecology of nitrifiers - Klosterneuburg... | ecosystem: Engineered > WWTP > Aerobic digester >... | reverse complement strand
TTGGGCAGGATTTCCCACAGCATGATATACCAGGGCCGTTCCCCGCGGGTCTGTGCGGCCGAAATATAGTCGCGTGTCTTGATGTCGAGAACGAGGCCGCGCACGATGCGGAAGACGGTCGGCGCATTGACGAACACGACCGAGACAAACACGATCAGGATGTTCGCCGGGACATGGATCAGGTCAAGCGCCTGCGGCAGGATGTTGATTTTTGTTTCCGCCTCGCTGATCAGGCCGAGATAGGCCAAACCACCGAAGACTAGAACCAATGCCACCACGACGTTGCGGAAGTTGGGTTTGACGTAGAAGCGCGAGTTCAGGAGCAGAACCAGAAACAGGATCGGCAGCAAGAACAGCACCATCGCCATGTATTGCGGCAGGCCAGTCTGGACGATTTCCGGCGTGACGAGCAGATAAAAGAGCAAGATCACCGGGAAGGCGAGCACGAGGTTGGCCAGAAACGACAGAGCCATGTCGAGCCTGCCGCCGTAATATCCCGCCGGAAGCCCCAGCGTGATGCCAACCATGAAGGCGAACACCGTGGCCAGGGGGGCGATCTTGATCACCACGCCGCTGCCGTCGACCATCCGGGAAAAGACATCGCGCCCCAGATTGTCGCCCCCGAGCAGATACCAGGCCGACCCGTCCGGGATTGGCGTTCCAGGCAGCTTGTTCTTCATCTGGCTGATCTGTGACAGCGTATCATGGGTGACGATCATCTGTGTGAAGAGCGCGGTGAAGACCCAAAACATCACCAGCGCGAAGCCGATCATGCCGACGGTGGAGTCAAAGAGCCTGCCATAAAGCCCGAGCTTGCGCTTGTACGCGATCGACAGGGCGAACGTCACGGCCAGCGCGATCCAGACCGGCAGGAACTGCTTGAGTATGGCGGCAAGAATGGCGCCCCAGGAAAGTGGTTCCATGTCAGCTGATCCTGATGCGGGGATTGAGGAAGACGTAGCCGATGTCGGATATCAGCTGCGTGACGAGAACGACCAGAACGGCGACAACGGAGCAGCCCAGCAGGAGCTGAATGTCGTTGTTGCCGGCCGCCTGAACCAGTGTCCAGCCGAAGCCTTTATAGTTGAACAGGCTTTCGACGATCACCACCCCGTTCAGGAGCCAGGGAAACTGCAGCATGATCACCGTAAACGGCGCGATCAATGCGTTGCGCAGTGCATGTTTGACGACGATGGAGCCGAAGCTGACGCCTTTCAGGCGTGCCGTGCGAATGTATTGTGCAGTCATCACCTCGGCCATGGAGGCGCGGGTCATGCGAGTGATGTAGCCGATGCCGTAAAGCGCGATGGTCATCACCGGCAGGGTGAAGTTCCAGAACGTGATATTGTCGACCGCCGAGGTGGAGGTGCCCATGAAGAGCGTCTTGCCTTCGATCCACCCCCAGGAGGCCAAAAGCGGCGAAAGGCCCGATCCGGCAGAGGCAAAGAGCGCGATCAGGATGACGCCGGATATGTATTCCGGTGTAGCCGAGGTGGCGATGGCAAAAGTGGAGATGGAGCGGTCGAGGCGGCTGCCTTCACGCATTCCCGCGGCGACGCCCAGAAACAGCGACACCGGCACCATGACCAGCATGACCACGAGCATCAGCCAGCCGGTGCTGGCCAACGACCGGCCCAGAACCTGCGATACCGGCGCCTTGGCAAACGTCGATGTGCCCCAGTCGCCCTGCAAGATGCCGCAATAGGCCGGAGCAAGCGCCGGGTCGGAACCTTCGGTGATGCAACGGCCACGCGTCACGCCCTTTTCATCGGTGCGGACCCAGCCGGGAAGGACCCCGAGCCATTGGCTATAGCGCCCGATCAGCGATCCGCCATGGCCGTTCTCCTCGATCCAGCTGACGATAGCCGCATCGTCCATGCGTACGGACCCTTCGGCCCTGGCAAGCTTTTCCAGATTGGGTGCCAGATTGGTGAGTGTGAACACTATGAAAGTCAGCACAAGCGCGGTGAGCGCCATAAGGCCGAACCTGCGTGCTATGAATTTGAGCATCTGTCGTGAACCCCCGCGCCGACGCAATCCAACTTCAATTCTTATGCAGTGCGTAAATCCTGTCCGAACAGCGGTTGGATCCGCTGCGGCTGCACATTCATTTGTTCCGTCAGGTTTTTTCGGTTTGCACCGAGGGAAGCGCGCCGCATCGCGGCGCGCTTCTAGTCATGCTGGTCAGATCAGCTCATCGACCATTTGTAATGGTGATGTTCGTTTGACGGATGCATCTCGACATTCACGCCTTCTTTGGCGTGACGGAAGAGTGACCGCCAGTAGGGCTGAATGATGTAACCTTCGTCTTGCAAGATGGTTTCCAGAGTCACCATCACTTCACGGCGGGCGTCGGCATCGGCCAGCGCCAGGGCCTTGACCATGGCGGCGTCGAAGTCGGCGTTGGCCATGCCTGTTTCGTTCTAGGAGCCGGTCGAGGTGTAGGCAAGGCTCATGTTCTGGACGGCAAGCGGCCGGTGGTTCCAGGTCGTCGAGGAGAAGGGATACTTCTGCCAGTCGTTCCAGAACGTCGAACCCGGCATGACGGTGCGCTTCACGTTTGCGCCAGCATCGCGCAATTGGGCCGCCACAGCATCTGTGGTCGCCGCTTCAAAGCCATCGTCAAGCGAGGTCAGTTCGAACTCGGCATCGGCAAGACCAGCGGCTTCCAGAGCGGGTTTCAGCGCGGCCGGGTCTACCGTTTGGGCCGGAAGCTGCGCATATTCCGGATGGATCGGACAGGCGTGGTGGTTTTCAGCCGTTTTGCCGAGTCCATTATAGCCCAGCTCCAGGACGACGTTCAGATCGACGGCTTTTTGCAACGCCTGCCGCACGGCCTTTTCCTTGTAGAGGTCAGAGCTGGCCGAGTTGAAGCGGCAGACAATGGTGGCGGCGGTAACGACTTCAAGCTTTTTCCAGCCGAGGCCATCGAGCTGTTCGATGAAATCGCCGGTGGTTTCATAGTTGGTATCGATCTCGTCCGAACCTGCCATGGCGATCATGGTCGAGGGATCGGTGCCGAAGTCGATATAATGGATTTCATCGAGAGGTGCCGTGCCGCCCCACCAGGTGTGATTTGGCGCCCGCACGAGAACCGCTTTTTGGCCGACCGTCACTTCCTGCGGGATGTAGGGGCCGGTGCCGATCGCATTTGCGCCTGGGTCCGATCCGTCCGTGAAACTCGCGTGGACCACCGCCGAAGGATAGTCCGCTATATTCGGAACCACCGCGACGTCGGAAGCCGACAAAACAAGCTTGACGGTATGGTCATCAACCTTGACCACGGCCCCGTCACGGAGTTGCTTGGTGTCGGGGTTTACCAGGCCCGGGAAGCGCGATGCCATCGCGTTGCCCTCGACCGTGCCATCGGTCCAGCGCTGGAAGTTGCGGACCACGTCATCGGCGGTGAAATCGTCACCGTTGTTCCATTTCACGCCCTGACGGACATGAAGGATATATTCGGACGCGTCGGCATTCGCCTCCCAGCTTTCCAGCAGGCGGCCTTCGAATGTACCATCGGGGTTGTATTGGATCAGATATTCCAGCCAGCCGCGATAGACGTTCGAGATCTGCGGCCAGTCGGCCAGGCGCGGATCCTTCAGCGCCTTGACTTCCATGCCGCAGCGCACCACTCCGCCAACTTTGGCTTCCTGCGCGCGCGCAGGTGCCGCCAGCCCGATCAGCCCGTAGGCCGCCGTTGCTGAAAGTCCGAGCGCGGTGGTGCGGGTCAGGAATTCGCGGCGGCTGAGTTTGCCCGCACGAACTTCGTCCGCATACATCTTTGCTGCCGGATGCATTGTGTCCGGCAAGAAGTGTTTCGTCATTCTCTTTGCTCCCTGAGTGACAGTCGTCGAAGGTCACGTCACGCAGCCGGCTTCTAAGGGGCGGCTTACGTGGCGCGAACATTTACTAACGCCATTATTGCGCACCCTTTTTTACGACACGTCAACTTCCATAAGCGACAGAACTCGTCGTTTTCCGCGATTCCCGCACAAATGACGCGCGTTTTTCCGTGATCATGGAAAACTGACCAGCACCGCAGGTGCTGGTTGGTTCCCGGACGGCTCGCCTAGGCTTGCAAGATGGAGGTCAGGGGGCTTTTCGAAAAGCCGAAGGCGTCTTTCCAGTACGATGCTGGAAAGCACGTGTGAAATAGGCGGGCGAAGTAAATCCAAGAGATTCAGCAACTTGCTGAATGGGTGCACGCGTCTCTGCCAGCATGCGGCGGGCTTCAAAAATCAAGCGATCGTGCAGGAGATCGGATGCCGACCGCCCGCAGGTCTTGTTGCAGACCCGCGTCAGATGTGTCGCAGTCACACCAAGATCGCGCGCGAATTCACCCACGCTTTTGCCGGTCCGGAATTCCTTTTCCAGAAGATCGGCATAAGCCCGCGCCAGCCGACGCGAAGCGTCCAGCCGTGGCGTTTCGTCCGATGAGGTTTCAGCTTGGCGTTCCAGCCAGACAGCAAGAAGCCCCAGGTGATGCCGCGCCGCCTTTTCGCTGCCCGCACGGCTGCTTTCGGATTCGCGCTGGATGTTTTCGACGATTGCAGACAGTTCGGCCTGCGGGACTACTTCACGGATGCGCAGGTGAAGCGGGTCTTCAGGCAGTTCCAGCCCGTGCTCTCGCCCGAAAAACAAAGCGCTACCAGCGCTTTGCGCGCCAAGTTCGAACCCATGCATCATGCCCGCAGGGATGAAGATCGCGTTATGCGCGCCGTAGCCGCGGGTGATGCCGCCCACGGTGATGCGGCCCTGACCGCGGGTGAACCACAAAAGCACAGGCTCGGAGTAAGCGCGCATCGCTTCCACCCGCCAACGCCCGCCGGTGGCCAGACGCGCGACCGGCACCAGTCTGGTGCGCGAGTTGTCCGCGAGCGGCAGGAGTTGCGACTGCACGAGTTGCTGTGGCTGTGCCGGACTTTTGATCACGGCACGAGGTTTGGCCGGCGAGGGCGCCGACTGGCCGAATTGAGAGAGAGGTGTGCCGGAAAAGAGCTTCACCAAGGCGCGGGTTCCCTTTGGTTCTTGTTGTTGCGGTGCCGCGCCCGAGGGCGGCCGAGGGTCAGCACAACTCATAAGGGATGGCGCGCGCGCCTCCAAGAAAAAAGCGTTAAAATCAGGGGGGTCGGCGTGTCCGTGCCGAAATATCAGGCAGATATTACGCCGCGCCAGCCCCCCATGCGCCGCCTGAGCCAGGTGCGCTGTCGCTTGGCATATTGGCGGCTTGCGGCCTTGGCCGCAGATATAGCGTCCTCAAGCGCTGTCCGCCCCTGCATATAGGCGACCAGTTCGGGGGCACCGATAGCCTTGGCCCAGAGCGCGCCGGGGTGCCAGATCGGCAAGATCGCGCGTACTTCGTCCAGCGCGCCTTGTTCCAGCATCAGATCGAACCGCCGGTCGATCCGTTCAGCAAGCCAGTCGCGGTCGCAGTCAAGCCGCAGGAGGGTGGCCGATCCCGCCGGCAGCAGGGCCGGGCCTGTGTCCGCCTGCCAGTCAGCCAGCCCTCGCCCGGTGCTGCGCAACACTTCCCAAGCGCGCTGGATGCGGGCGGGATTGGCTTGGTCGATACGGTTACGGGTCGCGGCATCGAGTTCGGCCAGGAGTATGTCCGCCCCTTCGAGCGCCAGCCTTCGGTCCGCCGTCGCGCGCACCTCGGCGGGAACAGGGGGGATGTCTGCCAGCCCTTCCGTCAGGGCGCTGAGGTAAAGGCCAGTGCCGCCGACGATCACCGGGGCGGGATGCCGGGGTAGAACGTCTGCGATCTCGCGCAGCCAGTGGCCAACGGAATAATTCTGATCCGGTGCGCGATGACCGAACAGAAGATGGGGGGCCAGCGCTTCCTCCGCTATCGTGGGGCGGGCCGACAGGACGCGCCAACACGACCAGACCTGAAGCGCATCGGCATTGACGATGACCCGACCCTGGGCCTGCGCAATGCGCAAGGCGAACGCCGACTTGCCCGACGCCGTCGGTCCGGCAATCAGCACGGGCAGATCTGCGGGAATTTCGCTGGGATCGACCAGAATTTGTTCCTTTCGCGTCCAGGGGCGCAATCTGTCGTAGCGTTCGGTCGCTTCTGCCGTTGAACCCCGACCGATTTTCATCCATTTTGCGCGACAGTAATCGGGTCGGCAAGCGGGGCCGGGCCATCATCTAAAGAATGAAAGAGCGGAACCAATGACCGGGGCAGCAGAACCCACCGTCACCTACAAACGTGTCCTTTTGAAAATTTCCGGCGAAGCGCTGATGGGCGATCAGGGGTTTGGCCTGCATCCGCCGACCGTGAACCGGATCGCGGCCGAAGTGCAATCTGTGCATGATCTGGGCGTCGAGATCTGCATGGTCATCGGCGGTGGTAATATCTTCCGTGGCCTGCAAGGGTCCGCACAGGGGATGGAACGCACGACGGCCGACTATATGGGCATGCTCGCGACCGTGATGAACGCGCTTGCCATGCAAGCCGCGCTCGAGGCGTTGGACATCCACACCCGCGTCATCTCGGCCATTCCGATGGATCAGGTGTGCGAACCCTATATCCGCCGCCGCGCCGTGCGCCATCTTGAGAAAAAGCGCGTCTGCATCTTTGCAGCGGGCACCGGCAACCCTTATTTCACCACCGACACGGCGGCGACATTGCGCGCCAATGAGATGGGGTGCGAGGCGATCTTCAAAGGCACCAAGGTTGATGGCGTCTATGACAAGGATCCCAAGAAGCATGCGGATGCAAAGCGCTACGATGTGGTGACTTATGACGAGGTGCTGCAAAAGCACCTTGGCGTCATGGACGCATCCGCCATTGCGCTGGCCCGTGACAACAACCTGCCGATCATCGTCTTTTCTCTGGATGAACCGGGCGGCTTCCGGGGAATTTTGTCTGGCCGGGGCACCTATACGACTGTAAAGGGCTGAAAAGCCTATTCATGGACAGCGCGGGGCTGTAAGGTTCCGCAAATTTGATCAGACGGAAGACGGGACGCAAAAGATGTCCGACGACCTTGAAATTGATATCGACGATCTGACCCGGCGCATGGATGGCGCCATGGCGGCCCTCAAGCACGATTTCTCCTCGCTGAGGACCGGGCGTGCTTCGGCGGCTCTGGTGGAACCGATCCAGGTGGATGCCTATGGTCAGATGACACCCGTCAATCAGCTGGGCACCGTGAACGTGCCCGAACCGCGCATGGTCACGATCAATATCTGGGACAAGGGTCTGGTCGGCAAAGTGGAAAAGGCGATTCGCGAAAGCGGCATCGGCATCAATCCCCAGACCAACGGCACGATCATCATGCTGCCGATCCCGGAACTGAACGAGGAACGCCGCCGCGAGCTGACCCGCGTGGCGGCCGACTATGCCGAACGTGCGCGAGTGGCCGTGCGCAATATCCGCCGCGACGGGATGGACCAGATCAAGCGCGCGAAAAGTGCGGGCATGCCTGAGGACGATCAGAAGATGTGGCACGATGAAGTGCAGGAACTGACCGACAAGGCCATCGCCGGCGTTGACAAGGCGCTTCAAGCCAAGCAAGCCGAAATCATGCAGGTCTGACGGAGCGTCAGGCTCCGGGTTCTTCTCGGGCGAAAGGGCAATCGGAACGCCTATGGCGGCCAAAGACATCACCTCACGGGCCGCGCGCCATGTCGCCATCATTATGGATGGCAACGGGCGATGGGCGACATCGCGCGGCTGGCCTAGGCTGGTCGGCCACCGGCGCGGCGCAAACCGGGTGCGCGCGATCGTGCGGGCCTGTCCGGGCCTTGGCATCCACTATCTGACAATCTTTGCCTTCTCGACCGAGAACTGGAAACGCTCCACCGACGAAGTTCTTGGCCTGATGGCGCTTTTCGCACGCTACATCCGCAACGAGGCGGACAAGCTACACGCGGCGGGCGTGCGCGTGAACTTCATCGGTAGCCGTGGCCGGCTTGACCCTACCATTCAGGATCTCATGGCCGGGATCGAGGCGAAGACCCGCCAGAATGACAAGTTGGTCCTGACCATCGCCATCAATTACGGCGGGAGGGACGAAGTAGCCCGCGCTGCGCGCCGACTGGCCGAGGATGTGGCGGCGGGCCGTCTGGCCGCCGAGAAGGCGGATGAAGATGCGCTGGCGGCGCGGCTCGATACCGCGGATCTGCCCGATCCGGACCTGATCATCCGCACATCGGGTGAAACCCGCACGTCGAATTTCCTTCTGTGGCAGTCGGCCTATGCGGAATACGAATTCACCGAAACCCTGTGGCCCGATTTTACTGCCGAGGAGCTAGCGACCATCCTTGACCGTTTCGCGCGGCGCGAACGCCGTTTTGGGGGCGTCCTGAGCGGATGAGCAGGTCGGAAAAATGGTCTGATCTGCGGACGCGGCTTGTGTCCGGTGCCATCGTGCTTGTGGTCGGGCTTTGGGCCGTCTGGTGCGGTGGGCTGTCCCTTAGGCTGCTTGCGGTTGCCGTTGCGGGCCTTGCGTTCTGGGAACTCACGCGGCTGACAGACCCCGAACCTTCGCGACGCCCGGTGCAGATCGGGGTGCTGGCGGCGGGCGCCATGGCACTGGTGCTCTACCTGCATTGGCCGACCTGGCTTCTGGGCCTGCTGTTGCCATCGGCTCTGGGCCAGATCGGACCGCGCAAAGACCGGATGATCTATGCGGTCTACGCTTTTGCGATCCTGATGGCCATTTATGGTTTCGTAGCCTTCCGCGAAGGATATGGGCTGCCCTTCACACTTTGGCTCGTGGGCGTGGTTATCGCGTCTGACGTGATGGGGTATTTTGGCGGCAGACTGATCGGCGGGCCGAAGTTCTGGCCGCGCCTTTCGCCCAAGAAGACTTGGTCGGGTACCATCGCCGGATGGGTGGGGGCGGGGCTGGTCGGGCTGATCTTTGTGCTGCTTTACAGGCAGCCTTATGGGCTTATCCTCTTCTCCGCCCTGACGGCTTTTGCCGCGCAGATGGGCGATATTGCCGAAAGTGCGATCAAGCGGCGGGCTGGAGTGAAGGATTCCTCCAACCTCATCCCCGGTCACGGCGGGCTTCTGGATCGGTTTGATGCGTTGATCGGCGCGGCCGTCTTCGTTCTGATCTGGGGCCTTGTTCAGCTTCCGCTGCCCGTTTTCGAAGGCTGACCGGATGCGCAGCATTTCCGTTTTCGGCGCGACCGGCTCGATCGGCGAAAGCACTTTCGATCTTCTGATGCGACAGGGCGGGGCGGAAGCTTACCGCACCCGCGTCCTGACCGGCGGACGCAATGTCGTGCGGTTGGCCGAGCAGGCGCGCGCGCTTGGCGCCGAACTGGCGGTGACGGCGCACGAGGATTGTATGGCGGATTTGCGGGCTGCGCTGGCCGGATCGGGGATCGAGGCGGCAGCGGGCAAACAGGCGCTGGCCGAGGCTGCAGACAGGCCAGCGGACTGGGTAATGTCCGGCATCGTCGGCGCCGCGGCACTTGTGCCGGGGTTCCGCGCGCTTGCGCATGGCGCGACACTCGCGCTGGCCAACAAGGAAAGTCTGGTGACGGCGGGGCCGTTGCTGATGGCCACGGCCCAAAGCCACGGCGCACGTATTCTGCCGGTGGACAGTGAGCATTCGGCGATTTTCCAGTCGCTTCTGTCCGAGGATATGGCGGCGGTCGAGCGGATCATCATCACCGCCTCCGGCGGGGCTTTCCGCGACTGGCCGATGGAGCGGCTCGCCCGCGCGACGGTGGCCGAGGCTTCGACCCACCCGAACTGGGCGATGGGCCAGCGCATCACCATCGACAGCGCGTCGATGTTCAACAAGGCGCTTGAGCTGATTGAAACGCACGAATTTTTCGGCGTGTCGCCCGACCGGATCGAGGTTCTTGTCCACCCCGAATCGCTTGTCCACGCGCTTGTCGGTTTCCGAGACGGCGGCATGATCGGGCATCTGGGCGCCCCGGACATGCGCCATGCCATCGGTTACGCGCTGAACTGGCCGGACCGTGCCCATCTGCCGGTGGCGCGGCTTGATCTGGCGGCGGTGGGCAGCCTGACATTCCGTGCGCCCGATCCGGTGCGCTATCCTGCGCTGCGCCTCGCACGGGAGGTGATGGAGACGGGCGGTCACGCGGGGGCAGTTTTCAACGCCGCCAAGGAAATCGCGCTGGACGCCTTCATCACCGGCCGGATCGGGTTTCTCGACATGGCGGCCTGTGTCGAGGAGACGCTCGCGTATATGTCAGGCGAAATGGTCCTTGGCAGCGCGCCCGAAAGCCTTGATATGATCCTGGAAACCGACCGGGCGGCGCGTATTGCAGCCGTGGGGATCGTGGATAAACGCAGAAAGGTGTAACCCTTGCAGCCGATCGATCTGATCCCTCAGTTTGGCAGTCTCTTCTGGACGATTGCGGCTTTTGTCGTCGCGCTGTCGATCATCGTGGCGATCCACGAATATGGACATTACATCATCGGCCGCCTGTCCGGCATTCATGCCGAGGTCTTTTCAATCGGGTTTGGACGTCCGTTGATTGGCCGGACCGACCGACATGGCACACGCTGGCAGATCGCAATGATCCCGCTAGGCGGTTATGTGAAATTTCTGGGCGATGCCAATGCCGCGTCCGCGGGTGCGGACGAGGCGACCTTGTCGCGTCTGAGTGACGCAGAGCGCCGCCACACGATGCATGGTGCGCCGCTTTGGGCGCGCGCGGCGACGGTCGTTGCGGGGCCGGTCTTCAATTTCATCCTGTCAATCCTGATCTTCGCCGGGGTCTATCTTGTGTCGGGCGTGGCACGGGACGAGCCGGTTGTGGGCAGCCTCGTGACACTTCCGGCCGGGACTTACGACTTGCAACCCGGCGATCAGATCCTGGCGGTGGAGGGGCAGGCGACGCCGGACTGGGACACGATGATGAAGGTCGTGGACGAACTCGCCCCAAAAGCCCCCCTTGATTATCTGATCGACCGCAAGGGGCAGAAGATGACCGTCGCAGGCCCCACGCTTTACCCGCCGCGCGCGGCGGGCGTGTCGCCCGACAGCGCGGCGCTGGCCGCCGGGATTAAGATGGGCGATGTCATTCAGGCCATCGACGGGGTGCCGGTGATCGCGTTCACCGAAATCAAGGACCGGGTCGCGGCGGCCGAGGGCAAGCCGCTGTCGCTCGATGTCTGGCGCGATGGCGAGAGCTTTTCCGTGACGCTGGCACCAAAGATCACTGATCTGCCGAAGGCTGACGGCGGCTTTGAAACGCGCTATCTGATCGGATTGCAGGGCGGATTTTTCTTTGCCCCCGAAGTGCGCCCCGCCAGTCTGGGCGAAGCGCTCAAAGGCGCGGTCGACCAGACCTGGTTTGTCGCGCGATCATCCGTGTCGGCGCTGGGGCATATCCTGACCGGGGCGATTTCTTCGTGCAATCTGCGCGGGCCGATTTCCATCGCGGAAACCTCGGGCCAGGCGGCAAGCCAGGGCATGAAGGATTTCATCTGGTTCATCGCTGTCCTGTCCACA
>Ga0073904_10003705_pt1 | contig 11464 bp, 6 predicted proteins | sample KloWWTrecipitate_FD_66668 | JGI IMG/M metagenome (GOLD analysis project Ga0073904, IMG submission 66668) | Active sludge microbial communities from Klosterneuburg, Austria, studying microevolution and ecology of nitrifiers - Klosterneuburg... | ecosystem: Engineered > WWTP > Aerobic digester >... | reverse complement strand
GCACGTCGCGCCCTACCGGCTCGCCGGTCGGGGACTTCCGGCCCGCTCTCGATCCCGCCGGGTAGGCGATCAGCGGTCGGGGTGCGCCCTCGGGGCGCGCCTGGCGCGGTCAGGGTGCCGCTCGGTCGGCGATCAGGGCTCCTGGGGCCCACTGCGGTCCCTCCTGGCGCGATTTTGGGCGCTCCGGGTGGCCGATCAGGGCCCTGGGCGCGCGAAATCGGGCTCCGTGAAGGCGACCGCGACCGCGGGCGAGGGCGAGCGGGCTGGTGGCGACTTTGCCGTGGGGTTACGCTCTCGGAAATGGGCGAAGCTGCATCCATTCTGCGCATGAGCGCGGCCGACTACCTCTCGTGGGAGCGAGGCCAGCCCTCGAAGCACGAATTTCACCTCGGCGAAGTGTTCGCGATGGCCGGCGGCAGCCCTCGGCACAACGGCCTCTCGGCCGCCGCGATCGTTGAGCTTTACTCAGCCTTGCGCGGCAAGCCGTGCCGCGTGCTCTCGTCCCACCAGCGCCTCTCCGCCAAGGAGGGCGAGCGCTACGTCTACGCGGACGCTGTGGTGGTGTGCGGCGGCATGAAGACAGAGCCCGGCACGACGGATGTGCTCGCGAACCCGAGCGTCGTCGTGGAGGTGCTGTCCCGCAGCACACAAGCGTATGACCGGGGCGACAAATGGGAGGCCTACCAGGGCCTCGCGTCCCTCACCGACTACCTCCTCCTCGCGCAGGCCTCGGTGCGGATCGAGCACTATCGGCGCGAGTCCGACGGCTCATGGCGCTATCGCGTCATCGAAGCGGGCGGGACGGTGGTGCTCGCCAACGGGGCCACCCTGGCCGCCGACGCGATCTACGAGGGAGCGTTCGAGCTCGCCGGCGACACCTGAGCCTCCGCGTCGCCGGCGCCCCCCCTTGCGCTCCCCCTCACCCCACGATACGCCGGCCCGCGATGTCCACCGCCGCCCCCACCGCCCCCGATCCGGCGCACACCTTCGCGGCCGCCGCGCACTCCTTCTCCCGCGACGACGCCGTGCTCGTCGCGCTCCTCGCCATGGCGGGCACGCTGAACATCTCGCGCTGGTGCGAGCAGGCCCGCTACGCGGGGCTCCGGGAGACGCCCACTCGAACGTTCTCGACCACCACCCTGCGCCCTCTCGTCGAGTCGCTCGTCGCGCGAGGGCTGGCTCGCGCGACCCCCAAGGGGACCTTCGCGTTCCCCCCCGAGCTGCGCACGGTCGCCCTGCGGTGGGCCACGTCTCGCCTCGGCACCGCGAAGCAGGTGGACTTCGATCTCCTCACGCGCACCGCGGTGCCGTACTACCCGGACCCCATCTTCGACGCGCGCATCGCGATCCACCAGAAGCGCCCCGACGCGGTGGCCCTCCTCGACACCCTCCACAAGGAGCAGCCGCGGAGCGCGGGGACCCTCGCGCTCGAGGTGAACGATCCCTTCGACGCCGCGTGGTTCCGCTCGCTGCCCGCGCCCCTCGCGGCGCGCCTCGTCGAGCTCGCCCTGACGCGGCTCGAGCAGGGCGCCGCCCACGACGGCGTCTACCGGGCCGTCGCCGCCGATCTCGCGCTCCTCGACGCGGCCAGCGACGTGGCCGCCGCGGCCTTCGCGGGCGTCGCCGTCCTCCGCGGCGACCTCGAGGTCCTCCGCCGGCTCCTCGCGCGGCCCGTCGCCGCACGAGCGCCCACCTTGGCTCCCTTGATCCGCGCGGCGCTCGCCGTGGTCGAGGGCCGCTACGGCGACGCCACGGCGGAGGCGACCGCGAGCCCGGAGCTGAAACGCACGAACCACCTGGGCGTGCTCGCCGCGCTCTCCGCCGTCGCCCTCCGCTACAAGTCCCCCGCCTCGGAGCGCGCCGCGCGCCTCGTCGCCCTCGGGGCGCGCAACGGCGCCCCGCTCCAGCAGACGTTCCGCGTGTTCCAGTCGATCCTCGTCAAGGGCTCCGAGGCCCTCGCGACCCCCGTTCGCTTCGCCCGCGACGTCGAGGCCGACGCGCTCACGGCGCTCTGGATGGCTCCGCGCGCGCGAGGAGGTGACCCTCGACTCCTACGTCGCCGTCCAGGCGGTGGTCGACGCGATGAGAGGCTGCAAGGCGTTCGGGGCCGCCGGCTACGCGTGGGTCGCCGAGCAGTGCCACCTCGCCGCCTGGGCCCTCTACGCGCTGCTGAACGCGTCGACGCGCGATCTCGTCCCCGCGGCCCAGGTCCCCCCGAAGCCACCCGAGACGGCGGGGCCGAGCCTGTTCGGCGCGGAGGCCTCGCAAGCGCCCTGGGAGCGCGCCCTCGATCGCCTGGAGGTGCTCGCCGAGAAGGTCGTCGGGACGCGCGCCGAGGCGACGCGCGTCGGGGCGGGGGCGCGGGTCCTCTGGCGGGTGGTCGGCGCGCATCACACCCTCGAGCCGTACCTTCAGAAGCGCGGCGCCGACGGCAAGTGGACCGCCGGACGAAAGCTCGCCATCAAGCACCTGCTCGGAAAGACCGAGACGACCCTCGCGCTGCCGCCCGAGGACCTGCGCGTCGCGGCGTTCGCGCGCGAAGAGCGCGAGGTGTTCCGCGGCTATCCGAGCGTCTACCACTTCATGGCCCCGGAGGCGTGGCTCGCCCTCGTCGGCCACCCGCGCGTGTTCCGCGAGTCCTCCGAGACGCCGTGTCCCGTCGTCCGCGGCGAGCTCCGCGTGAGCATGACGCCGCGCGTCGCCGACCTGACCCTCGCCGTCGATCCCCCGGGCCTGCGCGAGGGCGTCAACGTCCGCGAGTGGGGGGGCGAGCTCGTCGTCCTTCAGGTCGACACGCGGCTCACGGGCATCCTCGAAGCGGTCGGCGAGGGGCTGAGCGTCCCGGCGCGCGGCAAGGACCGCCTCCTCGCGCTGCTCGATCGCCTCGCGTCCGTGGTCCCCGTCGAGTCCTCCGAGCCGCTCCGCTCGAAGGCCGTGCCGGCCAATCCGCGCCCGCTGTTTCACCTCGTCCCGAACAAGGGAGGCCTCTCGGTCTCGCTCTTCGTGCGCCCCCTCGGCGCGTTCGGCCCCGTCGTCGCCCCCGGTCGCGGCGCGCCCACGCTGCTCGGACACGTGGACGGCGAGACCGTGCAGACTGCACGCGATCTCGCGCTCGAGCTCCGCCTCGCGACGGAAGCCTTGGCCGCGTGCCCCGCGCTGGTCACGAGCGAGACGGGCACCTGGTTCCTGGCCGACCCTCCCGCGTGCCTCGAGCTCGTCTCGACCCTGCGCGGGCTCGGCGACACCATCACCGTCGAGTGGCCGTACGGCGCGCCCCTCCGCCTCCGCGGCCGTGTCGGCCGGCGCGCGCTCCGCGGGAAGCTCCGTCACACCATCGGGGCCTTCGAGCTCGAGGGCTCGCTCGCCGTCGACGGCGATCTGTCGCTCGAGATCTCGCAGCTCCTCGAGCTGCTCGCCCAGCACCCCGGGCGGTTCGTGCAGCTCGCCTCCGGCGAGTACATCGAGCTCGAGCAAGAGCTCCGCGAGGTGCTCGACGGCCTCGCCGCCGCGCGCGCTCCCTCCACCGGCCCCGCCGTCCTCGTGCCGCCGTCGGCGATCTCGGTGCTCGACGCGCTCACGCAGGAGGGAACCGGCCTCGCGCTCGACGAGCGCTCCGCGGACTGGCGCGAGCGCTTCACCCTCGCCTTCCGAAAGACCCCCGCGCTCCCGAAGCGCTTCGACGGCACCCTCCGCGACTACCAGCTCGAGGGGTTTCGCTGGCTCGCGCGCCTCGCGGAGCTCGAGCTCGGCGCGTGCCTGGCCGACGACATGGGCCTCGGGAAGACCGTGCAGCTCATCGCGCTCCTCGTGCATCGGCTCGACCGGGCGTCGGCGGGCCCCGCCCTCGTCGTCGCGCCCACGTCGGTCTGCGAGGGCTGGCGACGCGAGCTCGCGCGCTTCGCCCCGTCGCTCGCCGTGCGGGCCCTGTGGGGCCCCGACCGAGCGGACGCGCTGCGTGGCCTCGGTCGCCGCGAGGTCGTGGTCACGAGCTACGCCATCCTCCAGCAAGACGCCGAGGCGCTCCAGCGCGTCGAGTGGGGCACCGTCATCCTCGACGAGGCCCAGCTCATCAAGAACCCCGAGACCCTGCGCGCGAAGGCCGCGTTCGGCCTGAAGGCCAGAGCGCGCGTCATCGCGACCGGCACCCCGGTGGAGAACCACGCGGGCGATCTCTTCAGCTTGTTCCATTTCCTGAACCCGGGCCTGCTCGGCACCTGGAAGTCGTTCAGCGCGCGCATCGCCGCGGGGCCGGCCGGCGCGTCGGGTGCGCCCGGCGCGTCCGGCGGCGGCCGCGCGCATCGGCGCCTCCTCCAGCCCTTCGTGCTGCGCCGCACCAAGGCCCAGGTGCTCGACGATCTGCCTCCCATCACCGAAATTCAGCGCACGGTCCTCCTGAGCCCCGGCGAGGCCAAGCTCTACGACTCGGTCCGTGAGGCCGCGATCGCGAAGCTAGGCGCCGCCGCGAGCGGGAGCGCTCAGGCGCGCGTCCAAATATTTGCAGAGCTCACGCGTCTCCGTCGCCTCTGCTGCCACCCGCAGCTCGTCGCGCCCGCGGCGAACCTCACGAGCGCCAAGCTCGAGAGCTTCCTCGAGCTCGTCCGCGAGCTCGTCGCGGGCCGCCACCGCGTGCTGGTGTTCAGTCAGTTCACCGACGTGCTCGCGCTGGTGAAGCCGCTCCTCGACGCGAGCGACATCACCTACCAGTACCTCGACGGCGCGACCTCCATGAAGCAGCGCACGGCGGCGGTCGACGCGTTCCAAGGAGGCGACGACGACGTCTTCCTCATCAGCCTGAAGGCCGGCGGCTTCGGGCTCAACCTCACCTCGGCCGACTACGTCATCCACCTCGATCCGTGGTGGAACCCCGCCGTCGAGTCCCAGGCCACAGACCGCGCCCACCGCATCGGCCAGACACGACCGGTCACGGTGTATCGCCTCGTGACCGCAGGCACCATCGAGGCCCGCATCGTGGAGCTCCACCGCGAGAAGCGCGATCTCGCCGACGCGCTCCTCGAGGACACCGATCGCGCCGCCAAGCTCACCGAGCGCGAGCTGCGGAGCCTGCTCGAGCCGTGAGCCTCGCCGCTGACGCTACCGCGCCTCGATGGTCGGGCACCCGAGGATGATCCGCACGTCCATCACGTCGCCGCGCATCACCCGCGCGCAGGTGTCGCCGATGAGGGTCACCGTCTTGCCGCTGAGGGTCCAGCCGGACTTGGGCACGGCGACCTCGTCGAGGTACACGTTCACGCGGTTCGAGTCCGGCGGCGCCTCCTTCAGCTCGTAGGTGCACGTGGCGACGATGCGCGCCGCCACCTGGCGGAGGGCCGCGGTGAGGTCGGCCTTGTCGGCCTTGTCGACGCGGTAATAGGCCGTGCTGCCGGTTGGCTGACGCGTGCCGCCGGTGATCGCGAGGCGATCCAGCAGCGGCGCGTAGGCCTGGCTCCCCGGGACGCCGATCACGAACGTGGGCACTCCGCCCGCCTTGAGCTTCGCGACCGCCGCGACGGTGGCGTCCGAGTCGAGGCACAGGGACGGCGAGTCGGCGCAGCACGGCGCGCCCGTGGGCGTGCAGCCGTTGATGCGCTCGATGTTGAGGATGCAGGCGTCGGCGCCGCAGCTCTGCTGCCCGCAGTTGGGGCCGCCGTCGGTCGCGAGGATGACGTAGGTCTTCCCGGCGACCTTGGGGAGGCGGTCGGCCAGGGCGGCGAGCGTGCCCGCCGTGGGGGTGCCGCCGGAGGGCACTCGCCAGAGCGCGTCCGCGAGGGTCTTCGTGGTGGGGCCGATGGCCCCGCTCGGGGAGTCGCCCCGCCGCAGCGACATCACCTCGGTGCCCGGCGCGCACCCTCCCGCCTGGCCGGGGAAGGCCGTGGCCCCGAAGCTCGCGCGGGGACCTATCGCCGTCATGAGCTCGATCACCGCCGTGCGGACGGTCATCCACTTGTCCTCGTCCACCATGGAGCCGGAGCGATCGAGCACGAAATAGAAATTGGGAGGGTCGACGAGGAGCGGCGAGTCGATGCAGTCGCACACGCCGCCGTCCGGGCCCACTCCACACCCAGGAGGCGCGAGCGACGACCCGTCGAAGCCGAAGCTGCCCGCGGCGTCTCCGGCGGCCACGGCCCCTCCGCCGCCGATGCCGCCTCGACCGTAGGGCAAGGGGTCGGAGCCGCACCCGCCAAGCGAGGCGAGGCCCAGCGCGCCCGCGGCGATCGCGGCGGCGCCCACACGAACCGCTCCGCGTAAAATCCCAGCGCCCACGCGATGAGGCTAGCACGAGGCCTTGGCGGTGCCCGTCGACTGGGGGAATAATCCCCGTCCGCTTCTTGCCCCCCCCTCGAATGCCCCCCACGCCGAACGACCCGCCCCCCGCGAGCCCCGCCGCGCCTCCGGGGCCGGGCTCGGTGTCGCGAGGCGCGAGGCTCGCGAGCCTCGCGTGGCTCGCGTGGGCGTGGGCCGCGTCTCGGCTCGGCCACCTGGTCGCGCTGCTCGCGCTCGCCGCGATCCCCGGCGCGTCCCTGCGACCGCTCGCGCCCGAGCTCGAGGCGCCGCCGCTGCCAGCCGACGTGGGCGACCGCAGCGCGGTGCTCGAGGTCGACGTCCATCAGCGCGGCCCGGACGGCGTGCCCGGGCCCGCGCTCGCGGGCGCCCGGGTGCGCGCGTTCACGATGCTCGAGGGGCGCGCCTACCTCGCGGCCGATCGTCCCGCGCCAGCGGGCCACGCGCGGCTCGCCGATCTCCCGCCCGGCGAGCACTGGATCGTGGTCGACGCCGCGGGCTTCGCGCGCGTGTCGCGCATGGTCATGCTCGTGAGCGGAGAGCGCTCGCTCGCGCTCGACACGCCGCCCGAGCACGTCCTCGACGTCGACGTCGTCGACGAGGCCGGCGCTCCGGTGAGCGCGGCGTCGCTCGAGGTCTCCGCGGGCGATCCGTTCCCCGTGGGGGCCCGCTCGGACGCCGCCGGCCGCGCGCTCGTCACGCGCCTCACCGAGGGGCCGTACGTGGTCGCCGTGAGCCACGCGGGCTACGACCCGCTCGAGGTGCGTCACCCGACCGACGAGAAGCCGCTGCGCGTCGTCCTGAAGAAGCTCGGCGCGCTGCAGGTCACTGTGCTCGGGCCGCAGGGGACCCCCACCGCCGCCACGGTCGAGATCACCTCGGCGGTCCTCTGGCCCTCACGCCGCGCGGACACCGACCCCGAGGGCAAGGTGCGCATCGGCGGCCTGTCGGCGGCGACCTACTCGCTCCGGGCGGTCGCGGGCGGCCTCACCTCGGCCACCGAGCTCGCGGTGACGCTCACGCAGGGGCAGGAGCGCGAGCTCACGCTCCGGCTCTCGCAGGGAATGTCGGTGGAGGTGCGAGTGCTCGACGGCGAGTCCGACCCCGCGACGCCGCTCGTGGGCGCGCGCGTGGCCCTCGCGGAGTCGGGCCTCTCGGCGTTTCCGGTCGAGGGGGTGACCGGCAAGAGCGGCGCGGTGACGCTCGGTCCCATCCCGCACGGCGGGGCCAGCGTGACGGTGAGCCGCGACGACTTCGTGTCGGTCACCGTGGCCGTGCCGGACACGCCTGGTCCGCTCGTCGTCGTGCTGCCGCGCGCCGGCACGATCGTCGGGCGCGTCGTCGACGGGCGAGGGTTCCCCGTCGACGGCGCGCGCATCGAGATCGTGGGCACCGATCTCCGCGGCATGCCCGTCGCCGACGATCCGCGCGTGGCGCGCGCGCGCGACGCCCGCTTCGATCGCGCCCTCGCAGGCCCGCGCCCGCTCGTGCCCGCCGGCGAGCTCGGGGTGATGCCCGGCCCGCTCCCCGACATCCCCCGCGGCGCGACGGCCAGCGCGCCCCCGCTCGGAGCCACAGGCGGCTCGCCGAGCGGCGCGCCCAGCGAGGGCTGGCTCACCGGGCGCGACGGGTCGTTCCGCGCGCGGCCCGTCACGCCGGGGCGCGTCCGCGCGCTCGTGCGGCACGCCCAGTACGTGGAGGGCGCGAGCGAGCTCGTGGACCTCGCGCCCGGCGGCACGGCGGAGGTGAAGATCGTGATGCGCGCGGGCGGCCTGCTCGAGGGCCGCGTGGTCGACGCCCACGATCGGCCGGTGGAGGGCGCCGAGATCACCGCGATGGCCACGCGCGGCACCTTCGAGCGCATGACGCGGGCCGATCGTGACGGCGCGTTCGCCTTCGCCGCCATGCCCGAGGAGCTCACGCTCCTCGTGGAGCGCCCCGCGGGCCAGGCCGGCGCCCCCACCCGCGCAGAGGCCCGCGTGCCCGAGGGCGGCCGCGCGAGCGTGCGCATCGTGCTCCCCGATCCCCGCGACGACCTGCCCGCCCGCGTGCTCGACGCGCGCGGATCGGGCGTGGACGGGGCGCAGATCACCGTCGCGTCGCTCGAGCCGAACGTGCCGCTCCGCGCGACCGTGTTCACCTCGCGCCGCGGGGAGGCGAAGCTCGCGGGCGCGAAGGGGCTCGCGCTGCACGTCGAGATCCGCGCGCCGCGCTTCGCCGCGCGCTCCCTCGAGCTCGCCGCGGACGCCACAGAGCTGCGCGTGGAGCTGGCCGCGAGCGAGTCGCTCACCGGCGAGGTCCGGTCCGCGCGCCGCGATCGCCTCCACGACGCCGAAATCACGGTGTACGCGGAGGACGGCGCCCACCGCGGGCGCACCGACAAGGAAGGAGAGTTTACGATCCGCGACGTACCCCCTGGCCCCGTGCGTGTGCGCGTGCGCGCGGCCGGTTTCGCGCCGAAGACGCTCGAGGCCCGGGTGCAGGAGTCGGGCGGGCGCCGAGCCACCACGCTGCCGCGCGTCGAGCTCGACGAAGAGGGCCTCGTGGAGGGGCTCGTGGTCGACGGCCGCGGCGATCCCGTGCCCGGCGCGCGCGTGGCGAAGGACGCGGTCCCCGTGGTGCTCCTCGCCGGCCCTCCGCCGCCAGGGCTCGCGGTGGCCGACGCGCGCGGGAGGTTCACGCTCGCGGAGCTGCCCCAGGGGCTCCTCTCGCTCGAGGCCTACGCGTCGGGGCGTGGGCGTGGGCGCGGGGCCGTGCGCGTCGTGCCGGGGCGCACCACCCGCGACGTTCGTCTGGTGCTCGACGGCGAGGCGGGCGCGAGCGAGCCGCGCGGCGCGGGCGGCGTGGCCGTGACGCTCGGCGAGATCACCGCGAGCCACGAGGTCGGCATCGCCTCGGTCGTCGAGGGCAGCGCCGCCGAGCGCGCGGGGCTCGAGCCGGGAGACATCCTGGTCGAGATCGCGGGCGCGCCCGTCCACACGATCGCCGAGGCTCGCGCGCGGCTCTCGGGCCCGCTCGGCGACGACGTCGTGGTCAAGCTCCGCCGCCGCGGCCACCTCGAGTCACGCCGCGTCCCGCGCGAGGAGGTGCGCAAGTGAGCCTCGCGGGGGCGAACGCAGGTCAACGCTGAGCCTGAGCCGAAGGCGAGGGATCGGCGTGCACCTTCTCGCGGGTCTCGCGGTGAACTAGGCTACCCGGAATGATCGCTCTCCCCCGTACGCTCGCCCGCGCGGTCGGCCTCGCCCTCCTCGCGGGTGCGGTCCTCTGTGCGCCCCTCGCGCGCGCCGAGGAGGCGCCGATCAGCGACCAGGCCCGCGCCCATTTCAAGGCCGGTGTTTCGCTCCTGCAGGACCCGGACGGCGAGCGCGTCGAAGAGGCCTACCGCGAGTTCAAGGCCGCCTACGAGATGAGCCTGTCGCCAAAAATCCTTGGAAACATGGGTTTTTGCGCCATGAAGCTCGAGCGCGACGGCGAGGCCATCGAGGCCTACACGCGCTACCTGCGCGAGGTCACCGACCTCGGGGCCGAGGAGCGCGCGCAGATCGTCCGCGACCTGCAGACCCTCACCGTCGGCGTCGTCGCGGTGCAGCTCACCGTGACCGGCGCGCCCGCGGGCACGAAGGTCATCGTGACCGACGTGCGCACCCCCGTGAAAGGCGAGCGCGTCACCAACGCGTACGTCCTGCCCGCCGACCACAAGCTCGTCGTCGGCCTCCGCTCGGGGCACCACGTGCTCACCGCGCGCGCGCCGGGGTTTCAGGACGAACCGTGGGAAATGGAGGCGCTCTCGGGCTCGAAGGAGACCCGCTCGCTCACGCTGAAGCCCCGCGCGAGCGCGGTCGTGGCCCCGGTCCCGCCGCCCACTCCCCGGGAGCCGAGTCCTGCGGAGGAGCCCTCCCCGAGCCGCGTGCCCTGGGTGATCGCCGGCGCGGGCGCCGCGGTCATGGCGGCCGGCGCCGTCACCGGGATCGTCGCGCTCGGCAAGGAGAGCGACATCGCGAGCCAGTGCCCGAGCGACCTGTGCCCTGCCACGTTCGACCTCGCTGGCGCGCGCTCGTCGGCCAAGACCTTCATTGGCGTGACCGACGTCCTCCTCATCGGCGGCGGCGTCCTCGTCGCCGGCGGGATCACCTGGGCGCTGCTCGCACCCAGCCCGAAACCACGAGAGCGAGGCGCGCTCGGGGCGCCCGCGCTCGCTGCCGCCTGCGGACCCACCGGGTGCTCCGCGACCGCGAAGGTGAGCTTCTGATGCGCGCCGAAAAAAACAAGAAGCTCAGCATGTTACGCGCGGCTTCCACCGCGGCGGCGTTCGGTCTCGCGGCCCTCGCCGTGCCCGGTTGCTTTCTCGCCACCGACGTCGATCGCTTCCGCGAGACGCCGCCCAACACGTCCAAGTTCTTCGACCTGAGCTTCACGATCACGGGGGCCGACTCGCACGTCGACGAGACCTTCGAGCTCCGCGTCGTCGACAGGCAGAAGAACATCATCGCGATGCTCCGCGCGTCGCCGCTCGGGGGGCGGGACGCGACGTTCAACCTGCCCTCGTCGCTCCCCAAGACCGGCGGGCTCCGCCTCGTCTTCTGGGCCGACCACAACAACTCCGGGGCGTTCGACCAGGCGCCGCTGCCGTTCGATCACAGCTGGTTCGTCGACGTCGACCCGTTCGTCCCGAAGGACCCGGCCAGCAACCTGGTGAAGATCGAGTTCGAGCACAACACGGCGTTCGTCCCGGTGGAGGGCAAGGAGATCGGCGGCCCGGCGGAGGTCAGCTTCTCGGGCATGCGGGGCCAGCTCGGGAGGCGCGCGCAGGTGAGCATCTCCGACGCGAACTCGAAGCAGCTCGTGGGCGTGCTCCGCGCCACGAAGATCACCCAAGACGCCTTCACGCTGCGCCTCCCCGGCATCGTCGATCCGGGGGCGGGCACGCGCTACTCGGTGCTGGTCACCCTCGACGACGGCACCCCCGCCGCGGGGGGGCTCGAGGGCTACCGCTTCGAGCGCGCGAGCGAGCTCGCGGGGCTCAAGCTCACGTTCGACCCCACGAAAGACCAAGCCACGAAGACGACCGAGGCCCTCCCGCGGCCCTGAGCGTTGCGGCGCGGCGTCGGCTGCCGCCGAGCGGGCGCGACGCGTCGCGTTGGTGTACACTCGCTCCCGCGAGGGAAACGTGAGCTTCGAGCCGGGC
>Ga0073904_10003704_pt1 | contig 11466 bp, 8 predicted proteins | sample KloWWTrecipitate_FD_66668 | JGI IMG/M metagenome (GOLD analysis project Ga0073904, IMG submission 66668) | Active sludge microbial communities from Klosterneuburg, Austria, studying microevolution and ecology of nitrifiers - Klosterneuburg... | ecosystem: Engineered > WWTP > Aerobic digester >... | reverse complement strand
CAGGGTGAACGGGGTGTAGGTGCCGGCGATCAGCAGGAAGATGGCGCAGTGGTCGAACACCTTCAGCCGGCCCTTGGTCACGCGGTCCTGGCTGAGGTGGTAGAGCGTGGACGCGACGTACAGCAGCACCAGGGTGGCGCTGAAGACGATGGCGCTGGCCAGCTGCCAGCCATTGCCGTAGGCCGCCGCCAGCGTCACCAGCACGCTGCCGCCCACCAGTGAAGCCAGCGCCCCGAGGCCGTGGGTGATGGCGTTGGCCCGTTCCTCGCGCGGGGATTCGTGGTCGTGCTCGTACTCGGTCATGCAACCACCCTGCCTGCAATCAATGGAGCCACCACTCCAAAAAACCGGGGCCAGAAACCGGGGTCAGAGCCCGATTTCTGAATCGGGCTCTGACCCCGGTTTTATTCGAGGGCGAGGGTTTGGGCGTGTTCGCGGGTGGCGGCGAATTCCAGGTCGGGCCAGCGTTCCTGGGTGATCTGCAGGTTCACGCGCGAGGGGGCCAGGTAGACCAGCTGGCCGGCGCCGTCCAGGGCCAGGTTCATCGCGGCCTTTTCGCGGAACTCTTCCAGCTTCTTGGCGGTGCCGCCCTTGATCCATCGGGCCGTGGAAACGGTGATGGGCTCGAAGCTGGCGTCCACGCTGTACTCGTCCTTCAGGCGGTAGGCCACCACGTCGAACTGCAGCGTGCCCACCGCGCCCAGGATCAGGTCGTTGCTCATCAGCGGCCGGAAGAACTGCGTGGCGCCTTCCTCTGAAAGCTGGGCCAGGCCCTTCTGCAGCTGCTTGAGCTTGAGCGGGTCGCGCAGGCGCGCGCGGCGGAACAGCTCCGGCGCGAAGTTGGGGATGCCGGTGAAGCTGAGCACCTCGCCCGCACTGAAGGTGTCACCAATGGAAATGGTGCCGTGGTTGTGCAGGCCGATCACATCGCCCGGGTAGGCCGTCTCGACGATCTCGCGGTCGCTGGCCATGAACGTCAGCGCATTCGCCAGCTTGACCTCTTTGCCCAGCCGCACGTGGTAGGCCTTCATGCCCGCCTCGTACTTGCCCGAGCACACGCGCAGGAAGGCCACGCGGTCGCGGTGCTGCGGGTCCATGTTGGCCTGGATCTTGAACACGAAGCCGGTGAACGTTTCTTCCTCCGGCGCCACCACGCGGCCGGTGGTGGCGCGCGCCTGCGGACCGGGCGCGTGCTCGACGAAGAAGTCCAGCAGCGGCTGCACGCCGAAGTTGTTCACCGCCGAGCCGAAGAACACCGGCGCCTGCTTGCCGGCCAGGTAGGCGTCCTTGTCGAACGGGTGCGATGCGCCCTGCACCAGCTCCAGCTCGTCCTTCAGGTCGGCCAGCATCTGCGCGCCGATGCGCTCGGCCAGGCCGGGCGCGTCAATGGACGGGAAAATGGTGGAGTCCTGCCGGGTGAAGTTGCGGCCCGGTTCGTAGATATGCACTTCGCCGCTCACCAGGTGCACCACGCCGCGCAGGCGCTGGCCCATGCCGATCGGCCAGGTGATGGGCGCGCACTGGATGCCCAGCACGCTCTCGATTTCGTCCAGCAGCTCGATCGGCTCCTTGCCCTCGCGGTCGAGCTTGTTGATGAAGCCCATGATCGGCGTGTCGCGCAGGCGGCACACTTCCATCAGCTTGATGGTGCGGTCTTCCACGCCCTTGGCCACGTCAATCACCATCAGCGCCGAGTCCACGGCGGTGAGCACGCGGTAGGTGTCTTCGCCGAAGTCGGCGTGGCCGGGGGTGTCGAGCAGGTTGACGATGCGGCCTTCGTACGGGAACTGCATCACCGAGGACGTGACCGAGATGCCGCGCTCCTTCTCCAGCGCCATCCAGTCGGACGTGGCGTGGCGCGCGGCCTTGCGGCCCTTCACCGAACCGGCCATCTGGATGGCGCCGCCGAACAGCAGCAGCTTTTCGGTCAGCGTGGTCTTGCCGGCGTCGGGATGGGAAATGATGGCGAAGGTGCGCCGCCGGCGGGTTTCGCCCAGGTGATCCGACATGTCAGCGCGCCGCGCAGTTCTGGCGCAGGTCCAGCGCGTGGGCGATGTCGCGCCAGTCGAAGGCGCCCACGCCGCGGTCGTCGTGGGCGGCGTACAGCACGCCCTCGGGGAAGCGGCGCGTGGCCACCGAGTGCAGCGAAATGCCGTCGGTCAGCGCCACCGTGTTGCCCTTGAAGCTGCCGCGGAACTCCAGCGTCACCCGGTCGAACAGGTGGAACACCGTGCGGTCGGCCGACTGGTCGGCGGTGATCCAGTAGCCGCTGCCGTCGGCGCAGGCCCACAGCGCCACGCCTTCGGCCTGGGCCTGGAAGCGGTCGGGCGGCAGGTCGCGGCCGGTGTAGGTGCCGTCCATGCGGTACTCGCGCAGGGTGGTGCCCACGCGGGTGTCTTCTTCGGCAATCAGCAGGCGGTCGTGCAGCGGGTCGCCGGCGATGGACTCGACCATGCGCAGCGCGCCAGCCGGCGTGGTGTCGCCGAACTGGCCCAGCAGGGTGGCCGTGGGCGCGTCGCCCTGCAGCTGCACGCGGTAGCGCTTCACGCGGCCGTCCAGGTCGTCCAGGGGCGGCACCAGTTCGGTGCGGAAGTCGGCCATGAAGCTGTCGGTGACCAGCAGCTCGAGTTCACCCGGCGCGGTTTCGCGCAGCCACAGGCCGTAGGGGTTGAGCAGCTCGCCCTTGCCGAACTGCGCCACCGGCGTGAAGTCGGGCAGGCGCAGCGCCTGCACGCGCTGGTTGTCGCGTTCCACCACGAACACCAGGTCGGCGTACACCGCGATGCCGTTGGGGCGGTTGAACTGGCCCGGGCCGTCGCCGGGGCCGCCAACCGTGCGCCGGAACGCGCCGGTGTCGCCGTCGTAGACCACCAGCTGGCTGGTTTCCTTGCCGGTGGCGATCAGCCAGGTGCTGCCGTCGGGCGCGTTCCAGGCCGCCACCGAGTCGATCTCGTGTTCGAGCATCGGCGGGGTCATGAAGGCCTCGGCCACCGAAATGGCGGGAATGTTTTCCGGCGCGTCGGGAAGCGGGGCCGATGAGCTGTCGGGGCGCGTGGCGGGGCCGGCGCAGGCCGCGATCAGCAGGGCCAGCGACAGGGCGAGGAGGCGGGGGGCGTGGGGATTCATGGGTCGGCATTATGCCGCAGCCACCCCCCGGCGAGGCAGCCCGCCGCCGATCATCCATCGCTTCATCCGCATGAAAGGATTGACACCGGCGGAAAGCCCGGGCAATCTTGGCCCCGCAACACCCATCGAGACCGGCTGAGGGGTTAGGCCCGAAGACGCCGGGGCAACCCATGCACGAGCAATCGCGCATGAAGGTGCCAATTCCTGCGGGGACCTTGTGTCCGCCGAGAGATGGGTCGACTCGTTCCCCAAGGCACCGGGGGCATTCGACGCCGGCTTTTGACCGCATGGACTCGCTGGGCCCCACGCCCACCAGGAGTCATGCGATGAGCTTCCACACCAGCCCCCCCAACGCCACGTCTCCGGTAGGAGGGCCTTCAGGCCCGACCGACCACGCCGAAGACCCGTCGGGCCTGAAGGCCCTCCCACAGGTTTCTGGGGTGTCGGGCCTGAAGGGCCTCCCACACATTGCCGGGGCGCCGGCCCGGCGCTTCGTGCTGGAACTGGCGCTGCCGCTGCGCCACGCCGGCACGCGGCACGTGGTGGTTCGGGGCGAGTGGCTGGGTCCGGCGGACGCGCCGCTGGTGGTGGTGGCCGGCGGCATCTCGGCCAACCGCCACGTGGCCGCGGGCCTGGGCCAGGCCGAGCCGGGCTGGTGGGAGGCGCAGGTGGGCCCGGGCCGTTCGATCGACACGAACCGGGTGCGCGTGCTCGCCATCGACTGGCTGGGCGCCGACGGCAGCCTCGATGCCCCGATTGACAGCACCGACCAGGCCGACGCGCTGGCGCAGGTGCTCGACCGGCTGGGCGTGGCGCGGGTGGCGGCGTTCGTGGGGGCCTCGTACGGCGCGATGGTGGGCCTGCAGTTCGCGGCGCGCCACGGGCATCGGCTGGATCGGCTGGTGGCGATTTCCGGTGCGCACCGCCCGCATCCGTATGCCAGCGCCTGGCGCGCCCTGCAGCGCCGGTGCGTGGCCCTGGGCCGCAGCGAAGGCGCCGTCAGCGAAGGCCTGGCGCTGGCCCGCCAGTGGGCGATGCTGAGCTACCGCACGCCCGAAGAGTTCGCCGAACGCTTCGACGCGCCCGCCGTGCTGGGCGACGGCGTGGCCCGCTGCGCCGCCGAGGACTACCTGGAAAGCTGCGGCCGCCGCTACGCCGCGCGCTGGACCAGCACCGCCTTCCTGCGCCTGTCCGAATCCATTGACCTGCACCGCGTGGACCCGGCCGACGTGCGCGTGCCCACAACCGTGGTCGCCATCGAGGAGGATCGCCTGGTGCCGCTGTCGGACCTGCAGTCGCTGGTGGAGTCGCTGGGCGCCCCGGCGCGCCTGCACGTGCTGCGCTCGCGCTACGGCCACGACGCGTTCCTGAAAGAGGAGGACGCCGTGGCCGGCATCCTGGGCCAGGCGCTGGCCGCGTGTACCGGAGGTGCGGCATGAGCGCCCGCTGCCCCGCCACCGCCGCCGTGCGCGCCGGCATTGACGCCGACACCGCCTTCGGCGCGGTCACGCCGCCGCTGGTGCTGTCGAGCAACTTCAGCTTCGCCGGCTTCGGCCAGAAGCGCAGATACGACTACACGCGCAGCGGCAACCCCACGCGCGACCAACTGGCCGACGCGCTGGCCGAACTCGAAGGCGGCGCCGGCGCCGTGGTCACCGCCACCGGCATGGCCGCCATCACCCTGGTGCTCGAAGCCCTGCTGCAGCCCGGCGACCGCCTGGTGGTGACGCACGACTGCTACGGCGGCAGCTGGCGCCTGTTCGACGCGCTGGCGCGCAAGGGTCGCTTCGAACTGGTGCTGGCCAACCTGGCCGACCCGCGCGCGCTGGCCGCCGCGCTGTCGCTGCCCACGAAGCTGGTGTGGATCGAAACCCCGTCCAACCCGCTGCTGCGCATCACCGACCTGCGCCACGTCATCGAAGCCGCGCACGGCGCCGGCGCGCTGGCGCTGGTGGACAACACCTTCCTCTCGCCCGCGCTGCAGGCGCCGATCGAATTCGGCGCCGACCTGGTGCTGCACTCCACCACCAAGTACATCAACGGCCACAGCGACGTGGTGGGCGGTGCGGTGGTGTCGCGCGACGCCGCGCTCAACGAGTCGCTCACCTGGTGGGCCAACGCGCTGGGCCTCACCGGTTCGCCCTTCGACAGCTTCCTCACCCTGCGCGGACTGCGCACGCTGGACGCGCGCCTGCGCGTGCACCAGGAAAACGCCGCGGCCCTGGCCGAGCGTCTGCAGCGGCACCCGGCGCTGGCGGCCGTGCACTACCCGGGCCTGGCCTCGCATCCGGGGCATGCCCTGGCCGCGCGCCAGCAGCGCGGTTTCGGCGCCATGATGTCCTTCGACCTGGCCGGCGGACTGCCGGCGGTGCGCGCGTTCCTCGATGGCCTGCAGCACTTCACGCTGGCCGAATCGCTGGGCGGCGTGGAAAGCCTGGTGGCGCACCCGGCCACCATGACGCACGCGGCCATGTCGGCCGACGCGCGCCGCGTGGCCGGCATCGGCGAAGGCCTGCTGCGCCTGTCGGTAGGCATCGAAGCGCTGGAAGACCTGGAGGCCGACATCGCCGCCGCGCTGGACCGCGCGCTGCAGGCTACGGCGCCCTGCGCCAGCGAGGTGGCGAAATGAGCGGCGCGCCCCTGGCCATTCCCGACCCGAACCCGCGCGTGCGCCGCATCGCGCTGCTGGGCGTGGGCACCGTGGGCCGCGCGCTGCTGGCGCGGCTGCAGGCGCTGGACGATCCGCGGCTGTTGCTGTGCCTGGCGGCCAACTCGCGCCAGCGCGCCTTCGCCGCCGAAGGCCTCGACCCGGCCGCGCTGGCGGCGCAGTTCGCGCAGGGCGAAACCCACGACGGCTCGGGCGCGCTGCCCGGCGACTTCCGCGCCGGCGACATCGTGGTGGACGCCACCGCCAGCGCCGAACTCGCCGGCTGGCATCCGCGCTGGCTGCGCCAGGGCCTGCACGTGGTGAGTGCGAACAAGCTGGGCCTGGGCGGCCCGCTGCTGCGCCAGCACGAGATCCGCGCGCTGGCCACCGACGGCCGCCACTACGGCGACGCCGCCACCGTGGGCGCCGGCCTGCCGCTGCTGCGCACGCTGCGCGAACTGCGCGCCGGCGGCGACCGCATCGGCGCCATCGTGGGCGTGCTGTCGGGCACGCTGGCCTGGCTGTTCGACGGCTACGACGGCAGCGAACCGTTCTCGCAGCGCGTGCGCGCCGCCGTGGCCCAGGGCTACGCCGAGCCCGACCCGCGCGTAGACCTGTCCGGCGAAGACGTGCGGCGCAAACTGCTGATCCTGGCGCGCACCGCCGGCTATCCCCTGGAGGACGCCGAAGTGCGGGTGGATTCACTGCTGACGCCGGCCGTGGAGGCCGCAAGCCGCGGTGGACTCGACGCGGCGCTCGCCGCGCTGGACGGCCCGCTGGCCGAACGCGCCGCCCGCACCGCCCGCGACGGCAAGGTGCTGCGCTACGTGGCGCGCCTGGACGCCGCCGGCGCCCGCATCGGCCTGGAAGCGCTGGCGCCCGACGACCCGATCGCCGTGGGCCGCGGCTGCGACAACCGCGTCGCCATCTGGAGCACCCGCTACCGCGACCGCCCGCTGCAGATCCAGGGCCCCGGCGCGGGCGCCGAGGTCACCGCCGCCGCGCTGATCGACGACTTGCTGCGGGTGGTGGGCTGAGGCGAAGCTGAGGCAGGGTTATTTGGCCACGGATCAAATCTGATGCGCGCGGATAAGAGCCGATAGAGCAACAACTGATTGAAGAGCGTTTGCCTCGGCGTGGCAGGCGCCGGGCTCCAACTCAGCCTTTTGCTCTTGAATCCGCGTCCATCCGCGCAAATCCGTGGCCAAAAAAAGATCACTCCCCCTCGCAGGAACCCCTCAAGCCCAACGCGGCGGAAATGTCGCGCCAGTCGAACGCGCCCACGCCCATGTCGTCGTGCACGGCGTAGAACACGCCCTGCGGGAATCGCGCGGTGCCGGCCTGCTGCAGCCACACGCCGTCGGTGTTGGCCACGGTGTGGCCGGCGAAGGCGCCCACGTGCTGCAGGGTCTTGCGATCGAACACGTGGAACAGGCTGCGGTCCTTGAACTGGTCGGTGGTGAGCCAGTAGCCGCTGCCGTCGGGGCACGACCACAGCGTGACGCCCTCGGCCTGGGCCTTGAACCGGCCCAGCCCCATCGTGCCGCCGCGGAACTCGCCGGCCAGCGTGTAGTCGCGGTAGGCGGTGCCGGTGGCGACGTCCTCTTCGGAAATCAGCAGGCGGTCGTTGGCGACGTCGCCCCACAGCGACTCGGGCACGCGGATGGCACCCGCCGCGGTGGTGTCGCCGAAGGCGCCGCTGTTCACCGCCGTCACCTTGTCGCCCTCCACGCGCACCCGGTAGCGCTGCACGCGGCGGTCCAGCTCGGCCAGCGGCGGCGGGATGTCGTCGCCCTTCGCGTCCTCGCCGATCATGTACGCGTCGGTCACCAGCACCTCGCGCTCGCCCGCGCCGAGCTCGCGGATGAACAGGCCGTAGGGCTGCTGCAGCTCGCGTTCGCCGAACGTCGCCACCGTGGCCAGCGAGGGCAGCGCCAGCACCTGCACGCGCCTGTTGTCGCGCTCGACCACGAACAGCAGGTCGCCGCTCACCGCGACGCCGTTGGGACGCCTGAACTGGCCCGGCCCGCGGCCCTCGGTGCCGACGCTGCGAAGCGTGGCGCCGGTATCGCCGTCGTACAGCACCAGGCCCTTGCCTTCCTTGGCGGTGGCGAACAGCCAGGTCTTGCCGTCGGGTGCGCGCCACGACGCGGGCGAATCAATGTTGTCCTCGGGTGTCAGCGCCGTGACGAATGCCTCGGCGATGCTGGCGTGCGGCTCGCCCGACGCGCTGAGCAGCGGGTCGGCGCCTTCCACCTCGTCGGGCTCGCGGTCGGGCGTGCTGGCGCAGGCGGCCAGCAGCAGCGGAAGCAGGGCAAGGGCGAGGGGCGAAAGGCGCATCGGTGGCTCCGGCAAGTAGGTTGTCGAGGAAGTCTGTGACGCTTATAGCGCCTTCGCGGGTCGGCAATGTGACACAGGCGCGCGTCATAAATCCTCCATGGTGTCCGCGTACAAATCCCCGGATTCACCACAGGGGAACACCGCGGCAATGAAGAAGAACCTGAAAGCCAACCGTCTGTCACGCGCGCTCGCCGGCGCCCTGGTGATCGCCGCCGGATCGGCCGCCGCGCAGTCCGCCGCGCCCATGGCGCCCGACGCCGCCACCGAGCTCGACGCCGTCGAAGTGCGCGGCGGCATCATCTACCGCGACCGCGCCGACGAGCCCGCCACGCTGGTGTACGACCTCGAATTCTTCCAGGCCTTCGAACCGGTGACCGTGGGCGACATGCTCAAGCGCGTGCCCAGCGTGGCCTTCCTTTCGGACGTGCTGGAGTACGACGGCGTGCGCCTGCGCGGCCTGGACCCGGGCTACACGCAGATCCTGATCAACGGCAAGCGCGTACCGGGCGCGGGCTTCGACCGCTCGTTCTTCGTCGACCGCATCCCGGCCGAGCTGGTGGACCGCATCGAGATCGTGCGCTCTTCTTCGGCCGACCGCAGCGGCGATGCCATCGCCGGCGCGCTCAACATCGTGCTGCGCGACGGCTACTCGCTCGAGGGCGGCTATCTGCGCGCCGGCGCCGCGCTGTACCCGGACGACGAGATTGAGCCGACCCTCGGCGCGGTGTGGGGCGGAGAGGCGCTGGGCGGCCAGCTGCTGCTGGGCGCCAGCACGCAGGGCCGCCGCAACCCCAAGCTCAAGTACAGCCAGCGCTACGACGAACCGGGCGGCACGCTGGACAACACCGAGGTGCAGACCGACACCCGCAGCGGCGACGACTATTCGCTCAATCTCGACTACAGCGCCGACGTCGGCCCCGGCAAGCTGGGACTGAACGCCTTCTTCGTGCGCACCGACCGCCTGCAGGACGAGGATTCGCTGGAGTTCGCCGACGGCGTGCAGACCCCGGCCAACCTGGTCAGCGTCAACGACAACGACCTGGACATCCGCACCGACAACTACCAGGTCGGCGCCGAGTACGAGTGGCAGGCCGCCGGCGGCGAGACGCGCATCCGCCTGGGCTATGCCGGCATTGACGACGAACAGTTCGAACTCGAGGACGAGATCGAGTACCTGCGCGACGCCAATCCCTTCCCCGAGGCCGACCGCTACACCGGCGACCGCACCTACCTGGACATCCGCGACCGCGAGCTGTCGGGCGAAGTCCGCCACACCCGCGCCCTGGGCAGCAGCGAGCTGCGCTTCGGCATCGAGGCCACGCGCAAGGACCGCGACACCTCGATCACCACCGATCGCAACCGCATCACCATCCCGAATGCGCCGACGCCATCGCCGGCCATCCCAGGCACCTTCGGCCCGTTCCTGCCGCTGGACGGCGGCCTGAACACCATCGAGGAAACCCGCATCGAGCCGTTCGTGAAGCTCAGCGGCAGCGCGGGCGCGATCGAGTGGGAAACCGGCCTGCGCTACCAGCAGACCGACGTGGAGATCAACGACTTCACCGTGGCCCCGGCCGACGCGCGCGCGACGAACCGCTACGGCGAGTTCCTGCCCTCGGCCCACCTGCGCTGGAACCTGGACGACAGCCAGCGCGTCACCGCCTCGGTGGCGCGCACCATGCGCCGGCCGGGCTTCGACCAGTTGTCGCCGGCGCTGGTGCTGGCCGAACTGGGCGACAACGACCTGCTGGGCAACCCCGACCTCGAACCGGAGACCGCGTGGGGCCTGGACCTGGGCTGGGAGCGCCGCCTGGGCAGCCGCGGCGTGGTGGGCGTGAACGCCTTCTACCGCGACATCACCAACCTGATCGAGATCGCCAACACCGGCGTCGAGGGCGACGAGGGCCCGGGCACCTTCGTGCTGCAGCCGCGCAACACCGGCGACGGCCAGGTGTGGGGCGTGGAGCTGGACCTGTCCACGCCGCTGACCGCGCTGGGGCTGGAGAACACGGGCGTGTTCTTCAACTATTCGTGGCTGGATTCGGAGATCGAGGACGCGTTCGGCACCCGGAAGTTCAACTCGCAGTCCGACGACGTGTTCAACGCCGGCTTCATCCAGCAGCTGCCGGCACTGGCGGCGTCCTTCGGCGCCAGCTACCGCAAGCAGGGCGAGGCCTACAGCCGCATCGTGGGCGAGGAAATCGTGACCTCGTACGGCGGCGACCTGGAGGTGTTCGTCGAGAAGCGCTTCGGCGAGCAGTGGACCCTGCGCCTGACCGGGTCGAACCTGCTGGACAGTTCGAAGGACGAGGTGTTCGACAAGTTCACCACGATTGACGACCAGTTCAACCGGGACTACGACGAGTACGAGATCGAGACCGAGTCGGCGGGGCGCGTCTACCAGTTCGTGGTTCGGTATTCGTTCTGAGCCAAGGCATCGGGCCTGAAGGCCCTCCCACATCAGATGTAGGAGGGCCTTCAGGCCCGACAGCCGGCTACCGCCTGAGGGGAAGGAACCCCTCCGGCCCGATCATCCGGAACGGAATGGACACCAACCGCATGCCCCCGTTGAGCTGCACGGCGAAATGCAGGTGCGGACCGGTGGAAAACCCCGTGCTGCCCGCGCGCCCGATCACCTGTCCCAGCGTCACCTTGTCGCCTGGGCGCACGTACACCGCACCCTCCTGCAGGTGGGCGTACAGCGCCATGCTTCCGTCCTCGTGCAGCACGCGTATCTGGTTGGCACGGTCGGCCAGCGACGGGTCGGTGCCGCCTTCACGAAAGCCCGCGGTGGCCTGCATCACCACGCCGTCGCGCGCGGCCAGCACCGGCGTGCCCTCGGCCACGATCAGGTCCACGGCGTAGCGGTTGGCCTCGTCCTGGTGGCTGAAGCCGCCGTGGAAGCCCTGGCCCAGCTCGAACCGCGCCTCGTCCACGGGCAGCGAATACACCACGTCGCGCGCCACGCGGTAGGGTTCGCCCGGGGTGGCGGTGAGCTGCAGCGCCTGGCGGCCGCCGGCGGCGTGCGGCGTCAGCCGCGCCAGCGGCACGCGCTGGTGGGCGGGCAGCACGCGCCGCAGCGGCAGCGCCACGTCGCTGTCCATGCCCGACAGCTCGGTGGCCACCAGCTCCACTTCCACCGGGCCGCCCAGGCGGTTGTGCGCATAGGCCACCACGTCCCGGCCCTGGCGCACGATCACCAGGTCGGCCGGGCCGGACGACTGCGCCCGCACCATGCCCGGCGCCAGCGCCAGCAGCATCGCCGCCAGCCCGGTGGCGCGGATCACGGCACCTGGCCCGGGAAAGGCCGGGCGAAGTAGTCGGCGATCGGCGACGGACGGTCAATGCCGTAG
>Ga0073904_10003703_pt1 | contig 11471 bp, 10 predicted proteins | sample KloWWTrecipitate_FD_66668 | JGI IMG/M metagenome (GOLD analysis project Ga0073904, IMG submission 66668) | Active sludge microbial communities from Klosterneuburg, Austria, studying microevolution and ecology of nitrifiers - Klosterneuburg... | ecosystem: Engineered > WWTP > Aerobic digester >... | reverse complement strand
TCATGGCACACATTCGCCATCCGGTGTGTGTGGGCCGGCCCGCCGGATGCTTGAATCAAGGCCCGACAGGAAGGAACGAGTAGAATGGAACAACTGATCATTAGCCTGCTTTCGGGCGCGGCTGGCGGCAACATCGTCGGCAAAGTCCTGAAGAATCTCGACCTCGGCCCCGTTGGCAACTCGATTGCCGGCATTCTGGGTGGCGGTCTTGGCAGCCAGATCCTTGCATCTCTCGGTTCAGCCGATGCAGCCGCCGCAGCAGGTGGGCTGGACATCGGTTCGATCATCTCGTCGGTCGCCTCGGGCGGTGTGGGCGGCGGCGTGCTGATGGCAGTTGTCGGCATCATCAAATCGGCGATGGCCAAGTGATTCGGACGTGATCTTCTGGCTGGGGCGATCTCGCGCGACCGGTTGCCCCGGCTGAACTCCCGCTTGCCTCTGGGTGGTGCTCCCGGCTAATTCTGGGGCGTATGATGAGAGGCAGAGATGGCAGACGACCCCAAAACCTTGGTTTCAACCGACTGGCTTGAGGCGCATCTGAAAGATCCCGATCTCAGGATCCTCGATGCAAGCTGGTATCTGCCCGACGCCGGGCGCGATGCGAAGGCCGAATATCAGGCCGCCCATATCCCCGGCGCGCGTTTCTTCGACATTGACGAGATCGCCGACAAACGCTCTGGCCTGCCGCATATGGCGCCACCTCCCGAGATGTTCATCAGCCGCATGCGGGCGATGGGCGTGGGCGATGGCCATCAGGTCGTGGTCTATGACGGGTCCGGGCTGTTTTCGGCGGCGCGGGTCTGGTGGACCTTCCGCCTGATGGGCAAGGCCGATGTGGCGGTGCTGGACGGGGGCCTGCCGAAATGGCAGGCCGAAGGGCGCCCGGTCGAGGACATGCCGCCAATCGTGCGCGACAGGCATATCACCGTGCAGCGCCAGGCCCATCTGGTGAAGGATGTCACGCAAGTGGCGGCGGCGGCCAAGCTGGGCGATTATGCGATCATCGACGCACGCTCGCCCGGACGGTTCAAAGGCGAGGAGCCAGAGCCGCGCCCCGGCCTCAGGTCCGGTCATATCCCCGGCGCGGTCAATGTGCCTTACCGGGAGGTCCTGAACGGGGATGGCACGATGAAATCGCCCGACGCCCTGCGCAATCTGTTTACGGCAGCGGGGGTCGATCTGAAAAAGCCTGCGATCACCTCTTGCGGGTCGGGTGTCACCGCAGCTGTCCTCAGCCTTGCGCTGGAACGGATCGGCAAACGCGATCACTCGCTTTATGATGGATCGTGGGCCGAATGGGGCATGTATGGCGACCTGAACGTCGTCAAGGGCTGAAGGAAAGATCATGCTTAACTCATTGAAACCGCAGCCTGCGGACAAGATTCTGCAACTGATCGGCCAGTTCCGCGCCGATCCGCGCGAGGGCAAGATCGACCTGGGCGTGGGCGTCTACAAGGACCCGACGGGCCTGACCCCGGTGATGCGCGCGGTCAAGGCGGCTGAGCACCGGCTGTGGGAAACCCAGATGACCAAGACCTATACCGGGCTGGCCGGAGAGCCCGAGTATAACGAGGCGATGGCGCGTCTGGTTTTCGGCCAGCATGCGTATGGCAAGCGTCTGGCATCTGTCGGTACACCCGGCGGGACCGGCGCGATCCGCCAGGCGTTCGAACTGATCAAGATGGCCGCGCCGGAGGCCACTGTCTGGGTGTCCGATCCGACCTGGCCCAACCACACATCGATCCTGAGCTATCTGGGGATGCGCTGGCGGTCCTACCGCTATTTCGATGCCGAGACGCGCGGCGTCGATTTCACCGGGATGATGGGTGATCTGGCGGGTGTGAAGGCGGGCGATGTGGTCTTGCTGCACGGCTGCTGCCACAATCCGACCGGCGCCAACCTGACGCTGCCGGAATGGGCCGAGGTCGCAGCCCTTCTGGACAAGACCGGCGCGCTGCCGATGGTCGATCTGGCCTATCAAGGGTTCGGTGACGGGCTGGAAGCAGACGCAGCGGGAACCCGGCTGATCGCCGAACGGCTGCCCGAGGTGCTGATCGCGGCGTCTTGTTCGAAGAACTTCGGCATCTACCGCGAACGCACCGGGGTTCTGATGGCGCTGGGGGCCGAGGCCGGGCGCGAGGTGACACAAGCCAACCTCGCCTTCCTCAACCGGCAGAACTATTCCTTTCCGCCCGATCACGGCGCGCGGGTTGTGACCACCATCCTGAACGACGTGGCACTACGTGCCGACTGGCAGGCCGAGCTGGAAGAGGTGCGCCTGACGATGCTGGCGCTGCGCGAACAGCTGGCGCAGGAACTGCGGAACCTGTCGGGGTCTGACAGATTCGGCTTCATCGCGCAGCATAGGGGCATGTTTTCACGGCTGGGTGCGACACCGGAGCAGGTAGAGCGGCTGCGCGCGGAGCATGGCATCTATATGGTGGGCGACAGCCGCCTGAACATCGCGGGGCTGAACCAGACGACCGTCCCGATCCTGGCCCGCGCGGTCCTGGCCGTCGGAATATGAAAAGGCGGGGCATTGCGCCCCGCCTTTTCGCTTTTACTGACCCGGCAATCAGTAGTTATAGGCCGTTTCGCCGTGCGAGGTCTGATCGAGACCCTGGCGTTCATCTTCAGTCGAGGGCCGGATGCCGAACACCAGCTTGATGATCATAAAGAGCACGTAAGACACGATCCCCGACCACAGAAGCGTCACCAGAACCGCCTTGAACTGGGTCATGACCTGCACACCCATGTCATAGCTGCCGACGACGGCGGGGAACTGGGTGTAGTCGAAGAAACCCTGCCCACCGAGCGACGGGTCGGCCAGAATGCCGGTGCCGATGGCACCGATGATCCCGCCGACGCAATGCACGCCGAATACATCGAGGCTGTCGTCATAGCCGAACATGGCCTTCACCTTGGACACGAAGATGTAACAAACCGGCGAGACGACAAGCCCCAGAACGACCGCGCCCATCGGTGAGGCGAACCCCGAGGCAGGCGTGATCGCGACCAGACCGGCAACCGCACCCGTCACCGCACCCAGAAGCGAGGGACGTCCGTGGCTGATCTGTTCGACAAGGCTCCAGGCGAGGGTGGCGGCTGCGGCGGCGAGGAAGGTGTTGATGAAGGCAAGCGCAGCCAGACCGTTGGCTTCAAGGTTCGAACCGGCATTGAACCCGAACCAGCCCACCCACAGAAGCGAGGCGCCGATCATCGTCATCGTCAGGCTGTGCGGCGGCATCGGTTCCTTGTTGTGGCCGATGCGCTTGCCGATCACGATTGCGCCCACCAGACCGGCGATCCCTGCATTGATGTGAACCACGGTGCCACCGGCGAAGTCGAGCGCGCCCCAGCCCCAGAGCAAGCCGAAATCGGTCGGCGCGTCAGGCAAGAAGTCCGGTCCGGCCCAATACCAGACCATGTGCGCGATCGGCAGATAGGCGCAGGTGAACCAGCCCGCCACGAACAGCATCAGGGGCCAGAACTTCACCCGCTCGGCAAAGGCGCCCACGATCAGCGCCGGCGTGATGCAGGCGAAGGTCATCTGGAAGATGACGAAGGCATATTCCGGGATATAGACGTTGTTGGAGAAGGTCGCGGCGTAGGTGCCGACATTCACGCCCTGAAGGAAGATCTTGCTGAGGCCGCCGAAATAGGCGTTCCCGCTCGTGAAGGCCAGGCTGTAACCGTAGACGACCCACAGCACTGCGACCAGCGACACAATCATGAAAACCTGCATCAGGAGGCTGAGCATGTTCTTGGTGCGCACCAGACCGCCGTAGAAAAGCGCCAGTGCCGGGATCGACATCAGCAGCACCAGCGCCGAGCTGACCAGAAGCCAGGTCGTGTCGCCCTTGTCGACCATGCCCGCCATGGCGGCTGCATCGGGCGCCTTGATCGGGCCGGTGGCGTCTTGCGCGAAGGCGGGCAGGGTTGCCAGCATCGCCGCCGCCCCGAGCGCGCCACCAAAGAGTTTGTTTCTGTGTTCCATATTCATTTCCCCTTGTCCCTTGCTCAGAGCGCGTCGTCGCCGGTTTCCCCGGTGCGCACCCGCAGCGCCTGCTGGAGGTCCAGCACGAAAATCTTGCCGTCCCCGATCTTGTCGGTGCGCGCGGTGCGCGCGATCGTTTCGACCACCTCGTCGGCGAGGCTGTCGGCCACCGCGATTTCCAGCTTCATCTTGGGCACGAAGCTCACCGAATATTCCGCGCCACGGTAGATTTCGGTATGGCCGGACTGGGCGCCGAAGCCCTTGATTTCCGATACCATCAAGCCCCGAACGCCGATGGCCACCAGCGCTTCACGCACCTCGTCCAGCTTGTAGGGCTTGATCGCTGCAATGATCAGTTTCACGCCGCTCTCCTTTGTCCGCTTGACCCGGTTCACCCGGACTACGGTTCAAATTGGCGATGCTGCGCTGCGGCAAGGCAAGGAATCGGCGGTACTGTGCGCATTCGGGGCGGTAGAATCCTATTTTTTAGGCAGATGAGGGGATGTTTGCCCGATCTTTCACCCTGCGTTGAACGGTCAGGGTATCGTCATACCCTCCACATTCTCCGGCAAAGCGGATAAGGTTGTCACAAAGCAAGAAGAACGGCACCGGAACACGAGGCAAATGGCAGGCACGGGCGACAGAAAGACGCCGCTGGTCGCGGACAGGCGTTACACGCCGGAACGGGCGAAAAAGCCCGAACCGAAACCTGCGCCAAAGTCCAAGGCGAAACCGGCGCGCAAGCGTCGGCCTGCGCGGGCCGGGTCGGGCGGCGGCAATGTGGTCTTTCGCCTGATCGCAGGTATCGTGCGGTTCTTCTGGCGGCTCATCTGGGGGATCGGCTGGCGGGTCGGGCTTTTCGTGGCACTCGGCCTTTTTGGCATCAGCTACTATTATTATGCGCAGCTTCCCGACTATGCGGCGCTGATCGACGCGCGGGCACGCGGATCGGTCACGCTTCTGGACCGGGAAGGCAAGGTCTTTGCCTGGCGGGGCGAGACGTTCGGCGGCCAGATCGACGTTGATACCGTGTCGCCCTATCTGCGCGACGCGGTGATCGCGACCGAGGACAAGCGGTTTTACGGCCATTTCGGCATCAGCCCGCGCGGCATCGCCAGCGCGATCCGCATCAACCTGTCCGAAGGGCGCGGCCCGTTCGAGGGCAACGGCGGCTCGACCATCACCCAGCAGCTTGCGAAACTCCTGTGCCTTGGCGTCGCCTACAATCCCAAACAGTGGAAGACCGAGGCGGAGTATGAGGAGGATTGCCGCAGTGGCGGGATCAAGCGCAAGCTGAAGGAGATCCCCTTCTCCATGGCGCTGGAAGCCAAATACGGCAAGGCAGGGGTTCTGTCGCTTTACCTCAACCGGGCCTATCTGGGCGCGGGCGCGCGGGGCTTTGAGGCTGCGGCACAGCGGTATTTCGGCAAGTCCGCCGCCAATGTCACCCCGGCGGAGGCCGCGATGCTGGCGGGGCTTTTGAAGGCGCCGTCCTACTATGCGCCGACGAACGATCTGGACCGTTCGCGTGAGCGGGCCGCGGTGATCCTCAGCCTGATGCATGATCAGGACTATCTGACCGATGCCGAATATCAGGAGGCGCGCGACAATCCCGCGCAACTGTCCAAGGCGGCGCGGCAGAAGGCGGGTGGCTATTTCGCCGATTGGGTGATGGAGACCGGCCCGGCCTTTCTGACCAAGGACACGACCGAAGATGTGATCATCGAAACGACGCTGGATCAGGCGATCCAGAAGGACGCCGAAGATGCGCTGAACACGGTCTTTTCGACCAAGCTCAAAGCGGGGTCCAAGGCGCAGGCGGCGATTGTGGTGATGTCGGCTGACGGCGCGGTGCGGGCCATGGTGGGCGGACGCGACATATCGGGGCCGGGGTCTTTCAACCGCGCGACGCAGGCGCTGCGCCAGACCGGTTCGACCTTCAAACCCTTCGTTTATGCAGCAGCGCTCGACCTTGGCTACGACATGAACACGATCGTCGATGATTCTCCGGTCTGCCTCTATGTCGCGGGGTCTGGCGACTGGTGCCCGAAAAACTACGACCCGGATTTCCGCGGGCTGATCCCGATGTATGTGGCGCTGGCCAATTCGATCAACACCGCCACGGTGCGCGTGTCGCAGATGGCGGGGCTGGATGCGGTGCGGCAGGTGGCCACGCAGTTCGGCTTCGCCTCCAAGCTGGCCGACGGTCCGGCGATGGCGCTCGGCGTGTCCGAATCCACCCTGATCGAGATGACGGGGGCCTATGCGGGCATTCTGAACGGCGGCTCATCGGTCAAACCCTATGGCCTGATCGAGTTGCGCTTTCAGGGCGAGGCCGAACCTTTCCTGGGTCAGGAAGGCGGTATTGGCGAGAGGGTGATCTCGGAAGATGCGGCGCGGCAGCTCACCTACATGATGACCCAGGTGGTCGAGCAGGGCACCGGGCGGCGTGCGCGTCTGGACGGATGGGATGTGGCGGGCAAGACCGGCACGACCCAGGCGGCGCGGGACGCCTGGTTCATCGGCTTCACGGCGGACTATGTCGTGGGGGTCTGGATGGGCTACGACAATAACGAACCCCTGACCGGCGTGACTGGCGGCGGGCTTCCGGCCGAAATCTGGCATGAGGTCATGATGCGCGTGACGGAGGGGATGGAGCCGCGCCCGCTGTCCGTCCTGCGCCCCGAGGAACTTGCGCCGTCAGGACAAGTGATGACGGGCACGGGCGAGCCGGTTCCGACCGCGCCGAGCTATCCCGGCCAGATCTTCGACGCGACCGGCGGCGGGCAGGTGGCGCCGGCGCAGCCGCAAGAACCGCAGACCATCGGCGATATCTTGCGCGGGATCCTTGGCGGAAACTGAAAAGGCGGGCCTTGGCCCGCCTTTCATCCATTATCGGTCGATGTACCGCCTCAGCCGGTGGCTTTCAGCGCCGCGATCAGCTTGTCGATGTCGCCGCCCTGCTGGTCGAGCATTGCGCCGATCTCCGTCCGTTCGGACGCCAGCATGTTCACGCCTTCGATGATGATGTTGAAGAAGCGGGTCTTGCCGGATTTGTCGAACACCTGCCAGCGCACTTCGAACGGGCTTTGGCCCTGAAGTTTGGCCACCGACTTGACTTCAAAGAAGTTTTTCAGCGGCTTGGCATCGGTCACTTCGATCTTGCCGCCGATGAATTCGCGGAACCGCTTGCCGTACTTCACCGCAATATAGCGTTTGAAGGCGGCGACGAAGGCTTTCTTCTGCCCGGCGCTGGCCTGCCGCCCTGCCGGACCAAGCGCCGAGAGCGCGATGTAATTCTCGTCGGCATAGCGCGCGAAGATCGCCTCGAAGCTTTTGAACATCGCGCTTTCGGACTTGCCGGAATTGATCACGCTGTTGATCTCGCCGATCAGCTTGTCGATCAGCGCGCGTGCCTGATCGACGTTCAGCGCAAAGGCGGCCTTCGGCAGAAGCGCGACGGTGGCACCGGCAACGCCAAGAAGGGTGAAACTGCGGCGGGTGAGGTTACTCTGCATAGGGGTCCTCGTAGGGGTCGAACGTTTCCTCTTCTAGCCCCAGCTCGTAATGCCGGTTCTGAAGGTAAAGAAGCCGCGCCTGGGCATAGCTGTCGGCACTTTCATAAAGGATCGACTCGTAGGTATCGGCGAACCGCTGCCGGTTGCCGACCTTCGCGGTCAGGCGCCCGAGGTTGATATAGGCAGCCTCGCGCGTGTTTACCACGGTGTTGACCGGGTCGATGGCCATATCGATGATGGTTCCGGCAATATCCCGCTCGGTCGAGGGGCCAAGGAACGGAACCTCCAGATAGGCGCCTTCGCCCACGCCCCAGACATGCAGCGTCTCACCGAAATCGGCGGGGTCAGCGGGGATGCCGACAGCGGTCGCCGGATCAAAGAGCCCGCCGATGCCAATGGTGGAGTTGACGGCGAAGCGCAGGGTGTTTTGCAGCGCCGGGCCGGGTTTGGCCTGCAGCAGACTGTTAAGGACCGCGCTTGGCATTCCAAGGTTCGAGGCGAAGTTGCCAAAACCCACTGTGAGCGGGCGCGGGATCGGCGGGATCACCCCCTTACGGGTGTCGCCATCGCCAAAGAAGGTCCGGTCGACGGCGACGTTGAAACGATGCACCGCGCGGTTGCCGTTCTCATAAGGGTCGTTGATCTCGCCCCCCGGTGTCGGGCGGGCACAGCCGCTGGCCAGAACCGCCACCAGAAAAAGCGCCGCCGTCACCCGTGCGGCCCGGCGATCGAAATGCGCCAACGAATAATTAAGCATATCGGTCATATCCCTGTTCTCAGGGCCTCGATGAATTTTCCCAGCCTTAGAAGGCGCTGCGCGCGGTTGCAAGACAGCGACGACGAAAGCAGGGCCCCTCGGGGGAATTCCGCTGCCGAAGGATGAGAATGCGATGGCCGACGACGCAAAAGAGCAACAGTCCGCGCTTGCCGATGCCTGGCGATCCTGCCGGGGGCCATTGATCCATGCGGCGGTCTTTTCCGCCGTGGTCAATCTGCTGATGCTGACCGGGCCGCTCTTCATGATGCAGGTCTATGACCGGGTTCTGACCAGCCATTCGGTGCCCACGCTGGTGGCGTTGTTCGTGCTGGTGACATTTCTGTTCGCGCTTCTGATGGGGCTTGATCTGGTGCGGGGCAGGGTGCTGGTGGCGACAGCGGGCGGATTGCGCGAGCGGTTGGATGAGCGGGTCTTTGCGGCGGGTTTTCGCGGCCCCGCTACGACGGTGGGCACGTTGCAGGCGCTGCGCGAGCTTGATGCGGTGGAGCGCGCGCTGTCGTCGCCGGTGGCGGTTGCGGTGATGGATCTGCCGTGGGTGCCTTTGTTCCTGCTGGCGATTTTTGCGCTTCATCCGCTCTTGGGTGGGTTTGCGGTTGCGGGCGCGCTGGCGCTGGCCGGGGTGTCGGCGGCCCAGGGCTGGCGGGCGGCATTGGCGGGGCGGGGGGCAGCGGAAGCGCAGTTTCAGGCAGAGATGACCGCGCGGGAATTTGTCGGCGCCGAGGCGCAGATTGTTCCGCTTGGCATGCGGGGTGCGGCGCTGGCACGCTGGCAGGTCCATCAGGCCGCAGCCCGCAGCGCGGCCGCCCGGCTGGCCTATGGTATGGCCGGTTTCGGCGCGGCGGGGCGGGCGGCGCGGCTTTATCTGCAATCGGCGCTTCTGGCCGCCGGGGCCTGGCTGAGCCTTGGCGGCGAACTATCGGGCGGCGGGATGGTGGCGGCCTCGGTCCTCTTTGGGCGGATGCTGGCCCCCGTCGAAGGGCTGATCGCGGGCTGGCCCACCGCGGCACGCGCGGTACAGGCCCGTCGCTGGCTGAAAGGGTTTTTCAAAAGCAGCCGGAATGGTTCGGACCGGCTGGCGCTGCCACGGCCACGGGGGACGCTCACCTTGCAGGATGTGACCGTGTGTCACGAAGGCGAGGAGAGGCCCGCCCTGAGCCAGATTTCCCTGTCATTAGCACCGGGGCGGATCGTGGGTCTGGCGGGGCCAACGGGGTCCGGCAAATCGACGCTCCTTGCGGTGATGGCGGGCAGTCTGGTGCCAGAGGCAGGCGAGGTGCGGCTTGATGGGGCGACGCTTGGCCAATATGCGCCCGATATGCTTGGGGCGGCGCTGGGCTATCTGCCGCAAGAGCCGCGGCTTTTCCCCGCGACCGTGGCCGAAAACATCGCCCGCCTTGCGCAAGCGCCCGAGGCGGCGGCGGTGATTGAAGCGGCACGCAAGGCCGGCGCGCACGAGATGATCCTGGCCTTGCCGCAGGGGTATGAGACGCGGGTGGGCACCGGCGGGCGGGGGCTGTCGGGTGGTCAGACACGCCGCATCGCGCTGGCGCGCGCGCTTTTCGGGCGGCCGGCGCTTTTGTTGCTTGATGAGCCAGACTGCGGTCAGGATGGCGATGCGAATGATGCGATCATGCGGGCGATCATTGACCATCGCGCCGAGGGCGGGTCGGTGGTTCTGGCCTCGCATCGGGTGCGGATGCTCGCGCTCTGCGACGAGATTGCGGTGCTGGACGGTGGCCATATCCGGCAAAGCGGGCCGCGTGAGAGGGTGCTGGCCACCCTGTCGGGCACTCACCGGCCCGGGCCGGGCTGGCATCGGGGGGTGGCATGATGGCACGAAGCTTTCGCCTGATTCTGGCCGGGTATGTTCTGATCCTGATCTTTGGCGTTGGTTTTGGCGGCTGGGCGGCACTGACCCCGATCGCCGGGGCGGTGCAGGCCACGGGCACGCTGGCGCCGGAAAGCGGCCAGCGGGCGATCCAGCATCCCCAGGGCGGGCGGATCGCCGATGTGCGGGTGGCGGAAGGGGCAGTGGTCGCCGAAGGCGCGCTTCTTTTGCGCCTTGAGGGGGGGGAGGTTCAGTCCGAAATCGCCCGGCTGGAGGCGCGGCTGGCGCAGGCCGGAGCCGAAGCGATACGGCTGGAAGCCGAACGCGACGATGCCGGAACGCTGGTCTTTCCGTCGGACAAGCGCGCGCTTCACCCCCAAGAGCAGGCGCAGGCCCGGCTTTTTGCCGAACGCCGTGCCGCGCATCGGGCGGAGCTGGGGCAGATCGAGCGGCGGATCGACCAGATCCGCGAGCAAAGCGCGGGGCTGGCCGCCGGGCTGGAGGCAACCCGCCGCCAGATCACCCTTTGGCAAGCGGCGCGCGACCGTGAGGCCGATCTGGCCGCGCGCGGCCTTCTGCCCGCCGCGCGGCTGGAGGAGACGGACCGCGAACTGGCACGGCTGGAGGGGCAGCTTGGCACCCAGATCGCCGCGCGGGCCGAAGCGGAAAGCCGCCTCGCCGAGGCCGGGCTTGAAACGCTGAGGCTTCGGGCGGCGCGGCGCGAAAGCGCGGCGGCTGACCTGCGGGCGGTCCTGGCCGAAGCGGAGGATCTGCGCGAGCGCCTGAATGGGCTTCTGGCGCGGCAAGATGCACTTGATCTGCGCGCGCCGGTGGCGGGAACCGTGATCGGGCTCAGGTCTGCGGCCAGCGTGTTGCGCCCCGGCGAGCCTGCGGCCTATCTGATCCCGAACGAAGGCCCGCTCGTGGTCGAAGCGCGCATCGGCCTGACCGATCGCGACGAGGTCGAAGTGGGCCAGACGGTCAGCCTGCGCCTTTCGGGGTTCAACATGCGGCAGATGGCGGACATTCCCGGTCGGCTAACCCTGGTGTCTGTCGGTGCCTTGCAAGGAGAGGAGGGGCAGGGGGCCTATTACAGCGCGCGCATCGAAGTGTCGCCCGGCGACATCGATCCGGTGACAGCGGGCAGGCTGGTGGCGGGAATGCCCGTGCAAGTGATGATCGCGACGCGGATGCGCACAGCGCTGTCCTACCTGACCGATCCGCTGACCAGCTATTTCCGGCGGGCTTTCCGCGAAGGCTGACGCCCTTGCCCCCTTCCCCCCGCGCGCCGCCGCCGCTAGGTTGCCGCCAACCGACGCAAGGGAGACTGTCATGAGCGGAAAAATCGAA
>Ga0073904_10003702_pt1 | contig 11471 bp, 11 predicted proteins | sample KloWWTrecipitate_FD_66668 | JGI IMG/M metagenome (GOLD analysis project Ga0073904, IMG submission 66668) | Active sludge microbial communities from Klosterneuburg, Austria, studying microevolution and ecology of nitrifiers - Klosterneuburg... | ecosystem: Engineered > WWTP > Aerobic digester >... | reverse complement strand
CCTGGCGGGCGCTGCGGGTAACGGCCGAGGCGTTCAGCACGCACCCGGGGCTGGCGCTCTGGTGCGGCGCCATCGTCGTGGCGTTCCTCGCCTTCACCGACACGCACAGCAAGGCCTACCGCGTGCTCGGCGGGCTGGCGCACGCGACCGCGCACTTCACGGCCATGTTCTACATCGGCTGGACCGCGCTCGATCTCGCCAGCCGGCTGCCGGGCGGCAGCGGGCTGCTTGGGCCGGCGCTGGCCGGGCTGGGCACGTTCGCCGGCGGGTGGATCGCCGGGTCGCTCATCATGGGCGTCTACCTGCTCGTGTCGGTCAACGTCTTCGGCCGCCACAGTGAAGAGGCGTTCAGCGGGCTCAGGATCGAGGATTTCAAGAACTTCCTGCGCCTCCACGTGGATCCGGAGGGCCACCTCACGATCTGGCCCATCAAGATCGACCGCGTGCCGAGACGCTGGCGCCCGCGCACCGTGGAGGACGGCACGTGCTCGCGGATCGTCCCGAACGAGCCACTGCAGGCCGCCCTCATCGAGCCGCCCGTGCGGGTGGAGGCATAGGCGGCCGCCCCGCCCCGGGGCAGGGCGGTCCGGCGACGCTCGCTGCCCATGGAGGGGGGCAACCTGTTACGCTATCGTACCGGTACGCGCGGGCGTCACCGGGCCTTTGCCGTTCGACACCTGATGCCCCTGCCCGACATCAACCCTCGACTCGTTCAGCGTGAGGTGGTCCTCCTCGTGGCCCTGGCGCTGGTCGCGTCGGTGGCGTTCGTGTTCACCCGCGAGGTGGCGAAGCGTCAGCACGACACCAACCTCAGCGATGCCGCCGAGTGGTTCGCGATCGGCGAACGCCAGCTCGACGAGGGGCGCGCGGCCGCGGCGGTCGCGTCGCTTCGTCACGCCAGCAGCCGCAGCCGCGACAACCGCCACTACACCCTGACACTCGCCCGCGCTCTGGCGGCGAACGGCCAGGCCGAAGAAGCCCGCACGGTGCTACTCGCCCTACGCGAGATCGTGCCGGACGATCCCGACGTGAGCATCGCGCTCGCACGGCTGGCCGCGGCCCGTCAGGACGTGACCGAGGCGCAACGCTTCTACCAGAATGCGCTCTACGGCATCTGGACGCCGGGGCGCGAGGACGAGCGGCTGCGCCTGCGCGTGGAGCTCATCCGCCTGCTCCTGCAGCACGAGGAGCGGGGCCGCGCCTTGTCGGAGGTCGTGGCGCTCAGCACGAACCTCGCCGACGCCGTTCCGGCGCACACCGAGGCGGGGCAGCTGTTTCTCGCCGCCGGCGACCCCGAGCGCGCCCTCGATCAGTTCTCGCGCGCGCTCGAGCTCTCGCCCGAAGACGACGACGCGCTGGCCGGCGCCGGCGAGGCCGCCTTCCTGCGCGGCGACTACGCGGGGGCCCAGCGCTACTTCTCGCGGGCGTCGGCGCTGTCGGGCCGGCTGGGCGAGCTGAGCGCCGTGGCACGCCTCGTCCTCACCCAGGATCCCCTCGCGCCAAGGCTCACCCTGGTCGCTCGGCGCAGCCGCCTCGAGGCGGCTGTCTCGCGGTCGACCGCCCGGCTGGAGCAGTGCCTGGTTACGCGCCCCGCCGCCGCGTCTTCACTCGAGCCGTTGCACGCGGAACTTGCCCGGCTGACCACGTCCATCGACAACCGGGCGCTGCGCGACCAGCCCGAACTCGTGGACCACGGCGTGGATCTCGTCTACCGCGCCCAGCGCGCGGCGGCCGACGCGTGCGGGGAGCCTCGAGATACCGAAGATCGAGCGCTGCTGCTCGTCGGCGAACGGCACCGGGGGCCAGCGTGACACGGCTCAAGGTTCCGCTCACCCCGCAGCAGCTGCGCCTGCGTGAGAACCAGATCTTCCTGGCCCTCACGATTGTGATTGGCGTGCTGGCGGGGTTGTCGGCCGTGCTCTTCACCCTGGCCATCGGCGTCGCGTCCCGTGCCTTCTTCGGCCTCCAGCCGTCCTGGACGCGCCTGCTGCTCGTGCCGCCGGCGGTGAGCCTGGTCACCGGCTTCCTCCTCTACAAGTACTTCCCCGGCGTACGCGGCAGCGGGATACCGCAGACGGAAGTCGCGTTCCACCTCGACGGCGGGGTCATTCCACCGTCGGTGCCGTTCGGCAAGTTCCTCACCGGCGTGCTGTGCATCGGTTCGGGCCACTCGATGGGGCGCGAGGGGCCGTCGGTGCAGATCGGCGCCGGCATCGCCTCGGCCATCGGCCAGTGGCTGCGTCTGTCGCCGGAGCGGGTCAAGGAACTGGTCCCGGTCGGGGCGGCTGCCGCGCTGTCGGCGGCGTTCAACACACCGGTGGCCGCCGTGATGTTCGCGCTCGAGGAGATCATCGGCGACATGAACGCCACGCTGCTCGGTTCGACCGTCGTGGCGTCGGTGGCGTCGGTCATCGTGGAGCGGTCGATCCTGGGCAACGAGCCGCTCTTCCACGTCCCGGTCTACCACCTGGTGCACCCGGCGGAGCTGGTTGCCTACGCCGCGCTCGGCATTGTCGGCGGCGTCGTGTCGCTCGGCTTCAGTCGGGGACTGCTGTGGCTGCGCGCGACGTTCCGCCGGCTGCCAGCCTCGTCACAGGTGGTGCAGCCCGCCATCGGCGGTCTGGCCATCGGCGTCCTGTTGCTCTTCGTTCCCGAGGTCATGGGCGTGGGCTACGACTCGGTGGACCAGGCGCTCAACGGCGGCATGCTGGCCGGCACGATGGCCGTGCTGCTCGGCGCCAAGCTCGTCGGCACCACCATCTCGTACGCGTCGGGCAATGCCGGCGGCATCTTCGCTCCCAGCCTCTACATCGGCGCGATGGTGGGCGGCATTGTCGGTACCGCGGTCCATTGGCTGGCGCCCTTCCCCACCGGCGATACCGGCGCCTACGCGCTGGTCGGCATGGGCGCGCTCTTTGCGGGCATCATCCGCGCGCCGATGACCTCGGTATTCATGATTTTCGAGATCACGCAGGACTACCAGATCCTGGTGCCGCTGATGGTGGCCAACCTGCTCGCCTTCTCGATCTCGCGGCACTACCAGCCGACGCCGGTCTATCACGCCTTTCTGCAGCAGGACGACATCCACCTGCCCTCGGCCGAGGCGAAGGCGGGCATCGCGCGCACCGCTCGCGATCTGATGGATGCGGACCTGCCGACGGTGAGCGCCACGACCACGCTGGAAGACGCGTGGATGCAACTCGAGCGGTCCGGCGCGCGGGCGGTGCTCGTGGGAACCCCCGACGAACTGGTGGGCGTGGTGGCCCGGGACGAACTCGAGGCCGCGCGCGAGGCGGGCGGGCAGGACGGGGCCATCGGCCTGCTGGTCAGTCCGGCAGACGTCCACGCGCACCCGGATCATCCCATTGACGTCGTGCTCGAGCGTCTGGCCGAGTCGCACGGCGTGCTCCCCATCGTGTCGCGCGCCAACGTTCGCCGCTTCGAGGGCGCGGTCACGGCCGACAGCATCCTGCGCGTGGCCCGTCGGGGCTCCGCCGCTCAGTAGCCCATCTGGATCGCGGCGTCAGATGATCCGCGATACGTCGCCGGGCGGGTGCGCCGATGGGCCGGCAGTGCGGAGATCGCAGTCGAACAGCACGTCGCTGCCCATCCGGAACACCCGGTACCCCGGCCGCAGACAGTCGCGCAGGTGTTCTCGCGCTTCGAGCCGGATGGCCGGACGTCCGTTGCCGATGAGGACGGGCGCCACGGCGATGTGCAGGCGGTCGAGCAGGCCGGCTTCCAGGCACGCCGACACCGTGACGCCGCCGCCCTCGACGAAGATGCGCGCCGCACCGCGTCCACGCAGCATGCCGAGCAGCGCGCCCATGCCCCCGGATGGACCGCTCGTGTCGATGCCCACCACCGACGCCAGGCCCAGGTGCGTCTCGCCAGGCCGCACGTGCGAGCGCTCGCAGACGTAGAGGGTCAGAGCCGTCGGGTCCGAGAAGATGCGAAACCTGCCCGTGAGACGCCGCTCCGGGTCGAAGACCACGCGCAGTGGGTGCGCCCCCGGCACGAGGCGTGTCGTCAACTGCGGATTGTCGGCGGCCACGGTGCCGGCACCGACCACCACCGCATCACACAGGGCGCGCAGACCGTGCAGGTGGACGATGTTGCGCTCGCCGGTGACGAACCGGGAATCGCCCGACGGCGTGGCGATGAATCCGTCGAGTCTCTGCCCGAGGTGCCCGATGGTGAGGGGCCGCGACGCGGTGGCCCCGCAGATCGGCAGGTACAGCGCGACCAGGTCCGCGCGGGGATCGTCGGCCGGCAGCCGCAAATCCCAGCCGCGGCCCTGACGCCACACCAACACCGCCCGCGCGTCGTCGGCGGCTACCACTTCCAGGCCGCCGTCGGCATCAGCCGCGAACGCGCGGTCCTGCGCCGCGCGATCGAGAGAGCCGGCGAGGCTGCTGGCGGCGAGCGTCAGCCGCCAGCCGTCCGGCATCGACGATGGGCCATCGGCGGTCACGGGGCGTGCGGCTCGACTCACTTCAGCGGCTCGACGGACCAACCTCGGTGAGCGGGGCCATCACCGCCAGTTCGGACTCGGTGGGTGAGCCCGCGTCGGAGATGACCAGCGTGTAGGCCCCCGGCGGCACGTTGCGGATGGCGAAGCGGCTCTGCGCATCGGCCACCGCCGCCAGCGGCGAGGCCGTGACGATGATCGTGGCCTCCATCCCTTCATGGATGTTGCAGCTCACCTCGAACTCGCCCGGCCGGTCGAAGGTGTGCGTGTGCTGCTGGCCCGGGTCGGTTGAGACGTCGAGGATGGTCCGGCCCGTGCGGCGCTGGGCGACGAAGACGTTGTGCGGCAGGTCCTCGCTGTTCCGGAACTCGACCGTCTGTCCGGACTGGATCATCAGGAAGCCGGGCAGAAACTGGTTGCCGCGCTGGTCGATCACCGCCGGATCGGCCGGCGCCGGCGGCGGGCCGCCCGCGGGCTGGAGCGAGACCACGGCGCCGGCTGGTGCGGCGCCGGCAACGGTGGCCAGTCCCTCGTCGGAGCGCGGGTGGCTGGGCGCGGTGGCGGCGGGCCTCCCGGCGGGCGCTTCCGGCCGCGCGCAGGCGGCCGGCGTCAGGAGCACGGTGGCGAGCAACACCACACCGACGGCCCGGCAGGACAGAATCAGACGAAACATCAGGTCGTCAGTTACTGTAGTCGATGATTGCGTACTGCCCGCGTGTCGAACACCGCGAATTCATCTCTGCGCCAGATTCCCGCCGGGGTCTGGGTGCTCGGCGTCGTCAGCCTGCTGATGGACGTCTCCTCCGAGATGATCCATAGCCTGCTGCCCCTCTTCATGATCGGGCCGCTCGGTGCCGGCGCTCTGTCGGTGGGTCTGGTCGAAGGCCTCGCTGAGTCCACCTCGCTCATCGTCAAGGTGTTCTCCGGCGCGTTGTCCGATTTCGTCGGTCGCCGCAAAGGGCTCACGGTGGCCGGTTACGGACTGGGCGCCGCCAGCAAGCCGCTCTTTGCGATGGCCGGATCAATCGGTACGGTAATGACCGCGCGCCTCATCGATCGCGTGGGCAAGGGCGTGCGCGGCGCGCCTCGCGACGCGATCATCGCCGACATCACCCCCGCGCCCATCCGCGGCGCCGCTTTCGGGTTGCGACAATCGCTCGACACCGTGGGCGCGTTTGTCGGTCCGCTGCTCGGGGTGACGCTGATGCTCGCCTGGGCCAACGACTTTCGGCGCGTGTTCTGGGTGGCGATGGCGCCAGCTGCGCTGGCCGTCGTGCTGTTGCTCGTGGGCGTGCGCGAGCCCGACCACCGCGTCGCGACCAACCGCGCCAATCCCATCACGCGCGCGAACCTGGTCCGCCTCGGGCGGCCGTACTGGATGGTCGTCGTCATCGGCGCCGCGCTGGCGCTCGCCCGCTTCAGCGAGGCGTTTCTCGTCCTGCGGGCCGGACAGGCCGTGACGACGGCGCTGGTGCCGCTGGTGATGGTGGTGATGAACATCGTGTACTCGGCCTCGGCCTATCCGTTCGGCCGCCTCTCGGATCGCGTGTCACACCGCGCTCTGCTGGTTGCCGGCGTGGGGGTGCTGGGCCTCGCGGACGTCGTGCTGGCGTGGTCCACCGCCTGGCCGGTGGTGCTGCTCGGCGTATCGCTGTGGGGCTTGCACCTCGGCCTCACGCAGGGTCTACTGGCGGCGATGATTGCCCACACCGCCCCCGCAGACCTGCGCGGCACCGCGTACGGCGTCTTCAATCTGGTGAGCGGCGTGGCCCTGCTGGCGGCCAGCGTCGCCGCAGGCGTCCTGTGGGATTTGGTAGGGCCGGCGGCGACGTTTACGGCGGGTGCGGCGCTGTGTCTCGCGACGCTGGTGCTTCTCCGGGCCGCGCCATCTGGCACGCGTCTGGCGGCGCGATAGACTGATGCGCATGACCGGACGCCGTTTCGCGGAGACGCGGTGAGCGCCGTGGCCACGTCCTGGCACGCGAGCGGGTTGATGTTCGAGAACTGCTCGTGCCAGATCGTCTGCCCGGGCCACATGCACTTCAGCCAGGCGTGCACCCACGAGCGGTGCATCGGCCACTGGGCCATCCGAGTGGACCATGGCGACTACGGCGACGTTTCGCTGGCGGGAACCAGGGCCCTGGTCGCGTTCGACTGCCCGCAGCACATGATTCAGGGTAACTGGACCGAGATCGTCATCATCGACGAAGCGGCCTCGCCGGGTCAGCGCGCGGCCCTCGAGACGATTCTGACCGGCGGCGCCGGCGGCTCGTGGGCGCTGCTCGCGCGGTTCGTGTCCCGCCGGCTCGAGACGCGGTTCCTGCCCCTGACCTTCACCGACGAGGGCGCCACCAAGCGCGCGACGATACCGGGTGTGCTCGATGCGTCCGTGACGAACATCAAGGGTCGCGACCGTTCGAAGCCGGTCACCTTCGAGAACATCTTCAACCAGATTCACGGCGCCACGCAGGTGCTGGCCCTCGGCAGCACGACCTACGACGATGGGGTGATTCGCATCGCCACCGATCGCACGCACGGCCTGCATTCCCGCTTCGAATGGACGGTCGGCTGAGTCTCGGCCGGCGGGTGCTCGTCCCTTACGCGGCCGCGGGCATCGCCACGCTGGCGGCGTGGCTCTGGCTGGCCGGCGCCGCGTCGGTGGCGCCCCACGTGCACACCGTCGAACCGGCCGCCTTCGGCCTGGCCGTCGTGATGTGGCAGGCGATGATCGTGGCGATGATGGCGCCGGTGGTGGCGCCCTGGGTGGCTGCCTATGCGAGGCTGCTCGCGCCGGAGGGCGGCGGCGCCACCGCGAGGCGCACGGCCTCCTTTGCCGGCGGCTACTTCCTGGTCTGGCTGGCCTACAGCGTCGCCGCGGCCGCCCTGCAGCTTGCGCTGCAGCAACTCGGCGCGCTCACGGTGGGCGTGGTCGCGCGGCCTCTGGCCGCGGCCGTGCTGATCTGCGCCGGCGCGGCGCAGTTCCTGCCGCTCAAACGCGCGTGCCTCACGCACTGCCGGAACCCGCTCAGTTACCTGATCGCGCGCTGGCGCAACGGACCGCCGAGCGGCCTCCGCCTGGGCGCGGTGCATGGCGCCTATTGCCTGGGCTGCTGCTGGCTGCTGATGCTCACCGGCCTCGCCATGGGCGTGATGAACCTCGCGTGGATGGCGGTTCTGACCGTCATCATGGTGATCGAGCAGACGGCGCCGGGCGGCCCGTGGATCGGCCGCGCCTTTGGCGTGGTGCTGCTCGGCTGGGGTGTGGCCCGGCTGCTGGCGCCGGTCTAGAAGCGTGAGCGCACGGTCTTGACCTGCCAGCCGTGCTTTGTCTCGAGCAGCGGCTCGCCGCCCAGGTCGCACTCGGCGACCTAGCCAGACACCGCCCCGTCGTCCTCACGGGGATTCGGCTTGATGCGCACCGTCTCGTCGGTTACAGTCCGTCCACCTGCTCGGTTCCCCGCCGACGCCTGGAGGATACACACGATGAGGCGCTCTGTACAACTCCGTCTGGCCGTGCTCCTGTTCGGGGCCGCCGCTGCCGTGCCACTGGCCCCGCTTGCCGCGCAGACGCGGGCCAAGGCCACCAACGTACCGGTCATTCCCCACGAAGCCGTGCCCAACTTCTTCAAGAACGCCCCCGGCATCTACACCGGCGAGAACATGGGCATTGCGACCAACTCGAAGGGGAATATCTACATTTATCACCGGGCCAACGAGACGCGCCTGTTCGAATACAACCCGCAAGGCCAGTTCGTTCGCGAGATTGGACGTAGCAATTACGGCTTCGCCTTCGCGCACTCGGTGCGCGTGGACGCGGACGACAACATCTGGGCCGTGGACGAGGGCACCGACATGCTCGTCAAATTCAGCCCAGAGGGCCGGGTGCTGATGGTGATGGGCCGGCGAGAAGACCCGGTCGCCTCGCTGCTGAACATGCCGGGCGCGGGCTCGTTCCACGGCCGCAACGAGAAGTACCGCTTCGGCCGTCAGACCGACGTCGCCTTCGACCAGCAGGGCAACATCTTCGTCTCGGACGGCTACTTCGATGCGCGCGTCGTGAAGTACGACAAGTACGGGCGCTTCATCAAGGCCGTCGGCACGCGCGGGAACGGCAACCTCCAGTTCAACACGCCGCATTCCATCGCCACCGACTTCCAGGGCAACGTGTATGTCGGCGACCGCGGCAACGCGCGCGTGCAGGTGCTCGACAACGACCTCAACTGGAAGGCCAACTACGACCAGGTCGGCAATCCCTGGGCGGTGTGCGTATCGGGCGGGCCGGGACCGAAGAACCCCGGCAAGCAGTACCTCTACTCGTCCAACTCGTGGCAGGACAGCGCGCCGGCCGCCGGCGCCGAGTTCACCGGTGAGGTCTACAAGATGGAGCTCGACGGCACCATCGTCGGCAAGTTCGGGCGGGCGGGCAAGGCCTCGGGCGAGTTCGCCACCATCCACCAGATGGACTGCCGCGATCCCAACATCATCTACACGGCCGAGATCAACAACTGGCGCTCGCAGAAGATTCTGCTGAAGTCCGCGCCCACCACGAGCGCCCGGTAGGAGCTGCCAATGACCCGCACACTCACGGCGCTCGCCCTCGTGCTCACGCTCGCCACGACCGGCGCCGCCCTGCTCGCGCAGGCGCCGGTGCCCGAGATCGCATTCGACGCCAACGCCGACTTCCTGCGCACGCCGCCCGACACCTTCGTCGGGGAGGTGGGTGGCGTAGGCGCCAACTCGAAGGGCCAGCTCTTCGTCTACACGCGCACCGGGCATCCCTACGCCACGCTCGGAGACAACCGCACCTTCTACCGCGGCGGCTCGCGTCTCTTCCAGTTCGATCCGAACGGGAAGTTCGTGCGCGAGCTCGGCCAGGACGTCTACGGATTCAACGCCGCCATCGGGCTGCGGGTCGATCCCGAGGACAACGTGTGGACCATCGATGCCGGGGCCAACCAGGTCGTGAAGTTCGATGCCGAGGGTCGGGTGGCGCTGGTGCTCGGCCGCAAGCCCGAGACGATGCCCGTGCGCCCCGCCGCGCCTCCGGCCGCAGCGCCAGGCGGCGGCGCGCCGGCCGCTGGCGGTCCCGGTGGGCCGGGTGGACAGGCTGGGGCCGCGGCACGGCGTCCAGGGGAGGGCACGCCTGGGTCGACGTTCTTCCGGCCGACTGACGTGGCCTGGGACGGTGCCGGCAACATCTACATCGCCGATGGCCTGGGTGCCAACAACCGCATCGCCAAGTTCGACAAGGAGGGACGCTTCATCCGCCAGTGGGGTGCGACCGGCTCCCAACCAGGAGAGTTCCGCGGCGTGAAGGCGCTCGCCATCGATGCCAAGGGCAACGTCTATGCGGCTGACGCCGGCAACCGGCGCATTCAGATCTTCGATGCGGACGGAGCGTTCCTGAACCAGTTCGGCAACGTCGGGACGCCGCTCGCGATGTGCATCACCAAGGGCGCGACCCAGCATCTCTTCGTCTCCCACGCCGGTGATGCCGACGGCATGGAGGACGCCGCGATCTTCAAGGTGGCGCTCGATGGCACGGTGGTCGGGCGGTTCGGCAGCGCCGGCAAGCTGCCGAAGCAGTTCGGGCTCGCCAACTCGCTCGACTGCCGCAGCGAGACGGAACTGCTGGTCGGCGAGATGACCAACTGGCGCGTGCAGCGGGTCACCCTGAAGGCGAGCCGCTGACGCGGCTCGCTCCTCCAGCCAGGCGGCCGACGGCTACTTCGCCGCGGCTGCCTGGATCGACAGACTGATCGTCACCTCGTCGCCGACCAGGAATCCGCCGGCCTCCAGCGCCGCGTTCCAGTTCAGCCCGTAGTCCTTCCGGTTGATGGCGACCTCGCCCTCGAAGGCGATCTTCTCGTTGCCCCACGGATCGATCGCGCTGCCGAGGAACTGCATCGGGATCTCGATGGCCCGGGTGACGCCGCGCATCGTCAGATCGCCGGCGACCTGGAAGGTGCTGCCGGGGCCGCTCGTGATGCCGGTGCTCTCGAAGGTGATGGTCGGGAACTTCTCGACGGCGAAGAAGTCGTCGGAGCGCAGGTGCTTGTCACGGTCGGCCGTGTTGGTGTCGATGCTCGCGGCCTGAATCACGAAGCTGGCCTTCGAACGGGCGGGCTGATCGGCATCGAACTCCACCGATCCTGAGAAGTCGGCGAAGCGGCCGCGCACCCGGGTGATGAGGTGGCGGACCTGGAAGGCCGCTTCTGAGTGCGTCTTGTCGATGGCGAAGGTGCGGACGGCGGTGGCGGTGGCGGTCATGTGTCTGTTCTCCTGTTGTCGACGCAAGTGGTCACTGTTGATGTGATAACACTTATTTAGACGCAACGGCCCGAGATGGGGTTTCGGGGGCTAGATCCTGGCGCGGATCTGGGCCAGAGCGGCCACCAGATCCTTCAACTGCTGCCTGGGAACACCGACCAGGCTGCTCTTGTGGGCCGAGCGGAGCACGTCGTCGAGGCTGTCGACGAGGGCAAGACCTTTCGGGGTGAGGTGCGTCCTCACCAGCCGTCGGTCCTCGTCCGACCGCTGCCGGGCGATGAGCTTCATCTCGGCCATGCGATCGAGCAGCCGGGTCACGTCCGGCACCGGCGTGACGAGCCGGGCGCCGACTTCGTTCCGGCACAGGCCCGTGGGACCGGCGCCGCGCAGGATGCGGAGCACGTTGTACTGCGTGGGCGTGATCCCGTGCGGCTTGAGGAGCTGTGCGAACGCGCGATCGAGCAGCGCCGCCGTCCGGGCGATGCTCACGTTCAACTCTTCCTCGAGGAGCTCGTAGGGCCGGGCCTGCTGCAGCTCGACGTGGAGCGGGGTGGCCATGTCTTATGGTAGATGTTAGAACATCTAATAGTCAAACGGCCGACTGCTAGGGCGCGAAGCTCGCCAGCTGGGCGGCTGCCTTGGCGTCGAGCCGGCCGAGCACCTCGAGGAGCAGGGCGACGGCGCCGTCGAAGTCGGAGCGCTGGATGATGCCGGTGTGCCCGTGCAGGTA
>Ga0073904_10003693_pt1 | contig 11492 bp, 6 predicted proteins | sample KloWWTrecipitate_FD_66668 | JGI IMG/M metagenome (GOLD analysis project Ga0073904, IMG submission 66668) | Active sludge microbial communities from Klosterneuburg, Austria, studying microevolution and ecology of nitrifiers - Klosterneuburg... | ecosystem: Engineered > WWTP > Aerobic digester >... | reverse complement strand
GACACCCTGCCGCCGCTGCCGCAGACGGCCCGGGAGAAGCCGACGAGCCTGGCGGCGGCGATGGCCCAAGACAAGGAGTCCTTCGTGAGGGCGCTCATGCCCCACAGCCTGACGGTGGCCGGACGAGCGGCCGCCCTGCCGGCAGTGCGGCCGCACCTGAGCGCGGGACTCTTCGACGAACTCCGCTGGGCCTTGGTGGCCAGGAGCCGCGACCTTGAGGCTGCCCTACGGGAACGCATAGCCGCCGGCTATGCCGCCGGCGACCTGGGGGATCCGCGCTGGGAGCGCAAATCGGGGCCCTTTGGGGATTACCTGCTGCCGCCGGTGGCCGAAGTGCCGGGTGGAATGTACCCGATCGGAGCGGATCAGCCGATCTTCGATGCCGAGGCGAATGAATGGCAGCACGGCCACATGCCCCGCCATCTCGTGCCTGTCGACCCTTTCGCCATGGGCTGCTTTGCCGTGACCAACGCCGAGTGGGCCTGCTTCATGGCTGCCGGCGGCTACGAGGACGAACGCTGGTGGGTAGGTGCCGACGCCTTGGCCTGGCGGCGAGGCGAGGGCACTGCCGAAGGCCCGAGGCTAGGGGCGAGACAGGGGCTGAGCATCCTCCGGGACAGCCCGGAGATGTTGGAAAGCTGGCTTGATAGCGGCCGAATCGACGACGACGGTTACCAGCGCTGGTTGCTGCGGTTGGCGATGAGCACCGAGGCGTTTGACGCGCATCTGACCGCGCTGTACCCCGGCGGCCGGCTGACCGAGCCTCTGGCCTGGGGAGATAGACGCTTCAACCGCCCGACGCAGCCCGTGGTGGGGGTGTCGTGGTACGAGGCGCGGGCTTACTGCGCCTGGCTGGCAGCGCAGACGGGCGCCGCCTGGCGTCTGCCCACGGAAGTGGAGCGCGAGGCGGCGACCGGGGGGCCGACGGGAAGCAGCTTCGTGTACGGCGATGCCTTCGATGCCTTGGGCGGAAACACCTTGGAGACGCATCTCAGGCAGACCAGCCCGGCAGGGGTCTTCGTAGCGGGTGACAGCCTCAATGGCATCAGCGACCTGGCTGGGAACAGTGCGGACTGGACCAGCAGCCTATGGGGCCGATTCGGGGACAAACCCGACTACCCGTATCCCTACGACGGATCGGATGGCCGTGAAGATGCCTTTGCCGGACCAGACATCGCCCGGGTGCTCAGGGGCGGGTCCTGGGACGCCGACGCAAGCTTTGCCCGCGCCGCTGGCCGCGACCGCAGCCTTCCCGCGGACCGTGGCGAATTCGGCGGCTTCCGGGTGGTGCGTGCGTCCCCCACCGCTCCTGTCCTCAGATCTCCGATGCCGCGTAGCGCCGCGTCGTCGACGTCGCGGAAGGTCGTGGCCGTCGTCCAGTCAGCTCATCGCGAGTAATGCCGTCAGCCCTCCCGCGCCGGATGCCCCCCATAGGCCCGCCCCCCTGCCAGCCGGTCGTTCTTCATGACCACCGCATGCGGCGCGACCTGCGCTCCCGCGCCGATGTCCGCGCCGTAGAAGACCACCGCCCCCGGCCCTACCGTGGCACCCGCGCCGATGTACAGGTGGTCGATCTTCAGCACCCGGTCCTCGAAGCTGTGGGCCTGGAAGTTGCAGGCCACCGTGGCGTCGTCGCCCAGGTGAAGCATGTCCGGGTCCACCACCTGGGTGAAGCCCGACCCCAGCACCACCCGGCGGCCGATGTGCATCCCTGTCAGGCGCAGGAAGGCGTTGAGGACCAGGCTGCCCTCCAGCGCGGTCAAGAGGCCCCGCGCCCACTGCCCCCAGGCCATGAAGAGGAAGTCCCAGCGCCCGCACCAGCAGGACCAGAAGGCGTGCTGGCCCGGCCGCACCCGGCCCAACAGCAGCCACTTCAGGGCCACGATGGCCAGGGGCGGCAGCAGCAGCGTGGCCGCGGTGATCAGCGGGACGACAGCGGTGGCCATGGCCGTTGGCGTCGTCCGCGCGGACCAGGTCAGGATCAGGCGCCACCACAGGAGGGCCAGCCCCAAGGGCAGGGCCGGCAGGGCGAAGCGCGCCAGCTCCCAGAAGAGGCGGGTGGCGTAGCGCAGGGCGTCCGGCTGGTAGGTGAGCCGGCGATCGGCGGCTACCACCGCACGCCGCGGCAGGCTGAGGGGCGGGTGGCCGAACCAGTCGCCGCCGCGCTCGGCCTGCAAGGCGCCGGCCACCGTGGAGACGCCTAGGAAGAAGTCGTCCGGGTAGCTGTGCCCGGCGGTCACCAAGGCATGGTTGCCCAGGAAGCTGTGCCGGCCCAGGCGCGTGGGCGCGACGGTGATCGTGCCGCGGTGATGGCGCGGCTGGCAGAAGTAGATGCCGTCAGCAAAGAAGGATTCCGCCCCGATGGTCACCGTCTCCGGCAGCACGTCGATGATCGTGCTCACCTCCGCCCCCGGGCCGATACGCATGCCCGCCAGCCGCAGCCATGGCGGCCAGAACAGCGAGCCGCTCAACCAGATTCCGGCGCTCTGCACCATGCCCGTGCGCAGCCAGATGGCCAGGGCTGTCCTGCTCCAGCGGCTGTGCACCCTCTCCGGCACCGGCCCTCCCAGGCGCAGGGCCAGGGCCTGCAGCAGCAGACCCAGCGGCAGGGCCGCGCAGGGCAGGAGGATGAAGAGGGCGGTGGCTCCCGCGCTCGCCCCGCCGTACCAGAACCAGACCGCTATCCCATCCGCCTGCGCGGGCGCGATGCGGGCCATGACCAGGATCGCGGCGGCCAGCGGCAGCCAGCGCAGCCAAGGCAGGAGGAGTTGCGCCAGGAGCAGGACCAGGCCATGGGCCGCGGGTTGCCATGGGCGGCCCGCGCCATCCACCGACGGCGGGGCGGGGGAGGGTCCGACCGCTGCGGCGGGGACGCCGTCCCAATGCTCTCCATCCGGCACCAAGTTCCCGGGCGGCAGCCAGGAGAGGGCGCTCAGGAAGGCGCCCGCGCCCAGGCCGCTGCCGGCGCTCAGACCCCCGCGTGTGTCCACGGTCGCCCCGCTCCCCAAGCGGACCGGGCCGATCACCAGTTGGCCCGTCTCCAGGGACACCAGCCGCAGGGCGGCTTCCTGACAGAGGGTGACATCGTCGCCGATGTCCAGCAGGTCCCAGCCGCCGCGCCGCAGGTCTACGCCACGGTGCGCATGCAGCCGCGCCCCCACCCGCGCCCCCAGGGCCCGGAGCACCGGGGCGACGAAGACGGTGCCGGCCAACAGCTCCCAGGGGATGAGGCGGGCGGCGCGGGTCGCCAGCCAATGGCGGAGGTAGAAGCCGCCCCACACCGGGTAGCGCCCGGGACGGTAACGCCCGATCAGCAGGCGCTTGGCCAGGACGGCCACCATCACCGAAGCCGGCAGGTACAGGGCGAATCCGACCAGGGCGAGGACGGGCGCCAGCAGCAGGCCGCCCAGGAGGCCGAGGCGCTCCCAGAGCCAGGGCAGGGCGAGGAAGGCCGCGAGCCAGGCCAGCAGGCCACCGGCCCACAGCTCGAAGAGGATCCAGAGGGATTGGAGGGCGGTGGCGAGGGTGGGGTGTGGCGCCCGCCCCCACCCCCCGACACCCTCCCCCAAAACGGCTGGGAGAGGGGGAGACAGGTTGGGCCGGGGAATGTCGTCGACGACGATGCTCCCCTCCCCCAGCCGTTTTGGGGGAGGGGCTGGGGGTGGGGGCGGGTTCGAGGTAGATCTCGCCGGCGCCCGCGGACCCGCGGCCTCTTCCGCGTCCCTGCTTCGCCCCCCCATCCGCTCCGCCAGCACGCCTGCCGCCCGCAGCTCGTACACGTCCCGCACCGTGGCTCCCGCCCAGCCGCCCTCGCGCAGAGCGACGACGGCCGCCACGGCGGAGAGCGAGTCGCCGCCCAGATCCAGGAAGAAGTCGTCGCCGCCGGCGATGGCGCCCTCGTCCAGGCCCAAGGCCGCGGCGAAGGCGGCGCGGACGGCGGCCTCGGCGGCGGAGGCGGGGGGCGGAACGTCCGCCCCATCGGCCGCTCGCCGGGAGGGATCGGTGGCCGGAGCGGCGGGGATTTCCGGCAGGGCGGCGCGATCCAGCTTGCCGCTGACGTTGACCGGCAGGGCGGTGATGAGCGCCAGGCGGGCGGGGACCATATAGTCGGGCAGGCTGCCGCGCAGTGCTTCGCGCAGGGCGCCCAGGTCCGGCGGCCGCGCGGGGTCGGCGGGCACGATGTGCGCCGCCAGGAGGGTGGCGCTGCCCACGCCCTGCAGGCGACAGCCGGCGGCGCGCACGCCATCCTGGGCGGCAGCGGCGGCCTCCACCGCTCCCAGCTCCACGCGGTAGCCGCGCAGCTTCACCTGGGCGTCGATGCGGCCAAGGTAGTCCAGGCGGCCATCCGCACGCCGGCGCACCAGGTCGCCGGTGCGGTAGATGCGCCCCAGACGGGGGTGGACAGGGAAGCGCTCCGCGGTCAGCGCCGCCTGGCCGCGATAGCCGCGCGCCAGGCTGAGGCCACCGATGCACAGCTCGCCGCTCTGGCCGTCGGGCACCGGCGCAAGGGTCTCGTCCAGCACGAAGGCCCGGCTTCCGGGGACGGGTTGGCCGATGGTCACGTCCTCCCCGGGGCGCACCGCGTCGCGGGTGACGGTGACGGTGCATTCGGTGGGCCCGTAGCCGTTGACCATGCGCCGCCCGCGGGCCCAGAGATCGGCCAGGTCCTGGGGCAAGGCTTCCCCGCCCACGTAGAGCAGGCGCAGCTGCGGGAGTTCGCGTTCGGGGTCCTGGCAGCCGCTGGCGCGCAGCAGCGTGGGCGGCGGACAGAGTACCGTGACCCCCTCTTCCCGCAGCCAGGGCACCAGGTCCGGCCCCAGGCGCACGGTGTCATCGTCCAGCACCACCAGACAGGCGCCCACCGCCAATGCCAGCCAGGCCTCCTCGATGGAGGAGTCGTAGGCCGGCGAGGAGCATTGGGCGACGCGGTCCGCCGGACCCAGCTCGAACTCGGTCATGTCGGAGCGCACGAGGTTGACGATGGACGCGTGCTCGACCATCACTCCCTTGGGCCGGCCGGTGGTGCCGGAGGTGTAGATGAGGTAGGCGAGGGAGGAAGACAGGTTCGGACCGGAACGGCCGTCGCCGACGATGCTCCCCTCCCCCAGCCGCTTTGGGGGAGGGGGCTGGGGTGGGGGCTGGCTGCCTGGCGGCAGCGCGTCGCCGATCCCCACCACCATCACCACCGGCAGCTCAGGCGTCTCCAACCCCGTCACCCGCTCTGCCCCCGCAGCGTCGCTGAGGATGGCGACAGGATCCATCTCCTGGAGGATGCCCCGCAGCAGGCCGTCACCCTGGCGGGGGTCCAGGCAGGCGAAGGCCGCGCCGGACAGGAGCACGCCCAGCTGGGCGGCGTAGAGATCCGGATCCTCGCGGGGCAGGAGGACGGCGACGACGGCGTCGCGCGCGGCCACGCCCTCGAGCCGGGCGGCGATGGCCCGGGCACGGTCCAGCAGCTGGGCGTAGCTGAGGCTCCGGCGCTGGGGGCGCCCATGGCCGGGGGGCACCTCGATGGCGGGTCGCAGGGGATGCCGGGCGGCGGCGGCGAGGAAGAGCTGGTGGAGGAGGGGGCTCGCGGCGGGAGAGGGTGGGATCATGGACGCGGACAGGCGGGCGGGACGCCCGACTCAGGTTGTGGCGGGCAGGAGGGCGGCGAGGTGAGGCGCCAGGTACGGGGCCAGATGCGCCTGCTCGCTGGGGCCAAGGTGTTTGAAGCCTCGGACGGTCCGCCCGCCGCAGCCGCCGCAGCGGCATTCGAAGGCCTCGGCGATCTCGTACTCGGTGCTGTTGTAGTCAAAGTTGATTTCGTCCCAGGCGGCGATGTCCTGCAGGGCGATCAGCCAGCGGCCTGCAAAAGCGGCGTTGGGTCGGCAGGCATGGTTGAGGTAGCGCCACAGGTAACGGTCGGGCACATGCTCGGGACGCAGGTCGTCGGGTGGCACGACGTGCAGCTGGGCGGCCACCTGCACCGAATAGCGGCTGGGCGCGTCGACAAACACGCCGTGGAGCTGCAGCAGCTCGGTGCCGGCGGCGATGGGCTCCAGGGCGATCACGCGGTAATGGCCCTCGCGCAGGGCCACGCCCAGGCTGGGATGGGTGTGGCCGGCGGAAGCCGGAACGGTACTCGGTGGAGCCATGATCTGGCTGCCGGGGCTTGACATGCGGTCTCCGGGAGGGGCGGGATGTAAAACGCAAGAACGTCTGAGGATACGCGAGGGGTTAGAGGGCGCTCCGGCCGCCGCCGGATATCTCGGCCTTCCTTGATGGCTGGGGCGTCGCGTCCATTCCTTCTCTCCGCCATTTGACCGTTGACAGCCCCTCCCGTTATGGCCTACGCTACAAAGGCGCTCCAGACCGGGGGCTCGCTGTAGGGAGGGTAGCACATGAATCGGACCGATCGTTTCCTCATCGGCCTCCTGGCCGGGGTGCTGATCCTGGCCGCCGTGGCTTTTGCTTTGGCCCGTGGGCGGACGCAGGTGGACTACCGCGCGGATGAAACCGACCCTGAGGCCGTGGCCTTCAACTACCTGCTCGCTCTGCAGCGCCAGGAGGACGCCAAGGCCTACAGTTACCTGGACCCGGCCCTGCCCGGCTACCCGCCGCGTCTGGACGTCTTCATCGACGACCTGAGCGAGCGGGCCTACCTCCGGGATCTGGGCAATCGCTCCTTCCGTGTGCTCTCCCACAAGGTCGAGGGCGACATCGCCCGCGTCACCATCCAGGAGACCAGCTTCGTGGGCGGCGGCCTCTTCCAGGGCGACCAGAGCGTCGACCAGTTCGAGTTGCGCCTGCAGCAGAAGGGCGACCGCTGGCTGCTGATCGATGGCCAGCGCTCTTGGTGGGATTGTTGGGACGAATACAGCGAGTACTGCCGACGCGACGGCGAGTCGATCAAGCCGGTCCAAGTGCCCTGAGGAGGGAGACCCAATGCCAGCGCTGCGCCGCGCCTACCTGTACCTGACCGCCGCCATCTCCCTGCAGGTGGCGGTCTGGGCCGCCATCTCCCTCCTGCGCGCCTACCTGACCCCCAACGCGGATCCGCTGGCCGCCAACCTGGCTCTGCAGATCGCCGTGCTGCTGGTGGCCACCCCCGTCTTCGTCCTGCACTGGCGCCAGGCCGACAAGCTGGCCAGCGCTGATCCCGCCGAGCGCGCCAGCACCGGCCGCCAGCTCTATGCCTACGGCATGACTGTCCTGTTTCTGGCTCCCGCCCTGGTCGCGGTCATCGATCTGTTGACCCTGCTCCTGAGTCTGGGCCTCACGCCGCCGCCGAGCGAGGCCGGCCCGCGGGCCGCGCGCAGCCTTGTGAGTCTGGCTGTCCTGGCGGGGATGCTCTTCTGGCAGCAGCGGCTGCTGAGCGCCGATCTGGCCGAGCCGGGCGTCGCGCGGGCCGCGGCGCCCTTCCGCCGCCTCTATACCGTGATCTTCACGCTTGCGGGCCTGTCCATATGGACGGGCGCCACGGTGGGCCTGATCAGCTGGATCCTCACCGGCATCGACACCGCACCCGGAGCCCTGCCCGCGCCCAGCGGCACGGCCACGGCCGAGATGGTGGCCGCGGCGGTCGTAGGTGTGCTGCTCTGGGTCTTCTTCTGGCGCCGGCTGGGCACGGAGGCCGCCGCCGGCCCTGCCGCCGGGCGCGGCGCCCTGCTTCCGGCCGCCTTCGTGCACCTGGCGCTGCTGAGCGCTGCCGCCGCCACCCTGGGCGGCGGCGCCCTGCTGCTCATCGGCTTCCTCCGTGCCGCCCTGAGCCTGCCGCCGCGCGGCGACTACCGCGGACCCTTGTCCGTGCTCATCGTCGGCGCCCTGGTCTGGGCCTACCACCATCGGGTGCGCGCCGCGGCTCTTGCCGCGGTCGACGGCGCGACCGGTGCCGCGACCACCGCGAGCCTCCGCGCCTGGTATCCCTACGCCATGGCCATCCTGGGCATGGGCGCCGCCCTGGCCGGCCTGAGCGCCGTGGTCAACATCCTCATCCGCGCCCTTTCCAGCGTGGGGCTGGTCGACAGCGGGCGGGAGCAGCTGGCCTGGGGCGCGGCCGTGCTCCTGATGGGTCTGCCCCTGTGGGCCTTGGTCTGGCGCAGGGTCCAACCCTGGGCCCTGCAGGCCGGACCGGAGGGCGACCGGGCGCGATCGGCTTTGGCGCGCAAGGTCTACCTCTACTTCTATCTGCTGGTATCCGCCCTGAGCTTCCTGATCGCCGCCGTCTACCTTGTCTACCGCCTGGTGGGCCAGGCCCTGGGCGGGGTCACCGGTACCGATCCCTTCGGCCTGGACCTGGCGGAGGCGGGGGCGATGGCCCTCATCGCCGCCGGCGCCTGGCTGCTGCACTTCGCCGCCCTGCGCGGTGACGGGGATCTGGCCGCGCGCGGCCAGGCCGGCCGCCTGGCCGACTGGCCCGCGCTGCTGCTGGCCGCCGACGGCGAGGCCTCGGCCGACCTCGAGGCCGCCCTGCGGCGGGAGTTGCCGGACCTGCCGCTCAGCAGGCTGGTGCTTGCCGGCGGAGCGGCAAGCCTTGACGGCGCCGACGCCATGGCGCTGGCTTCCGCGACCCTGATCATCGTGCCGGCCGCGGCGGCTATGGGTGCCTCGCCCCTGGCCGCGGCCATCGCTGCCGCCCCGGCCCGCAAGCTCTATCTGCCGGCCGGATCCGCCGACTGGGTGGGCGTGGAGCCCTGGAGCGCCGAGGACCTGGCCGAGCATCTGGCGCGGGCGGTGAACCAGGTGGCCGCCGGCCACGAGGTGACCCTGCGCCGCCCCATGGGCCTGGGAGCGATGATCGCCACCGGCGTGGCCGTGGCCATCCTGCTGGGGATCATCGGGGTGCCGCTGTGGCTGTTCTTCGATCACCTGGTGTGACGCGCCGAAGCCGCCACACCGTCACCCCTGCCCCAGCTCTGACCACCGGTAGCGCAGCGCCCCGTCCCGGGCCCAGGCCAAGGCGGCCTCAGGCCCCAGGGGACTGCATTCCGAAAGCCGCTTGACCAGGGCTGCTGCGCTCAGATCCGGCGCGCGGGCCATCACCAGGATGGCGCCGCGCGCCAGCCCTTCCTGGGCCTGCGCCAGGCCTTCGGCGGGCAGGCCCAACTGCGCCAGCAGCCGGAGCGCGCCGGCAAGGTCCGCGGCCTCTGCCAGCAGCAGGGCCGCGGGGGGCGGGACGGGGATCGCGGGCAAGGGGGGCCAGACGCCGAGGTCGGCCGGCGCAGCGCCCTCCTGGGCCAGGGCGGTCAGGGCCATGCCGGCGGGAACCGGGGCATCGAAGAGGGCGGAGATCAGTTGCATGCGGGTCCTCCGGCGGGGGCGGTCGGTGGGGAGCGATCAGCGGTGGAGAAGGGCGCCACGTGGTCGGTCAAGGATGCGGGCAGGCCCGCCAGTCGGTTCCCACCTGGATCCAGAGCGCTGCTTCAGGGGGGGCGGCGGTCCAGTCCCCGGCCGCGCGCAGGGCCTGCGGACCCAGGCCCAGGTCATGCGCCAACCGTGCGGCGGCCACCGCCGCTTCCGGGCGGTGGAACACCAGGCTCTCGGCCGCTTCGGCGCGCCGCGTCAACTTCCCCGCCGCCCAGCCGTTCTCCCCCAGGCGCAGGGCCACCAGCTGCTCCCAGCCGCTGCGGCCGGTGGCATCGTAGACCGGGACGGCGGCGGCCCGCGGCGTCGCGGGGTTCGCGGCGGGTCCGAGGAGATCTGCCAGGACGCCTTCCAGGGATTCCGGATGCAGCAGCAACACCGCGGACCCATCCGGCGCCGTCCAATCCTCCAGGTCCGGGAACTGCAGCACGCGGCTGCGCAGCTGCAGGTGGTCGCGCACCTTGGCCACCTGCAGGGCCAGACGGGCCACGTCGCTCGCCGCCAGATCCGCGCGCAGGTAGGGGGTCAGGGCGCGCCAGACGTCGGGCACCCGCCGGAGGGTGCCCAGCGAGCGCGCCTCGCGCAGGAGGGAGCGCGCCACGCGCTGCTGCCGCCGGGCGCGTTCGAAATCCGAGCTGCCCCAGCGGGAGCGGGCGTAGCGCAGGGCCAGCTGCCCGTCCATGTGCCGGATGCCCGGCTCGAGGGTCAAGGCCACCTCACCGCCCAGGTTGCCGGGATCGAAGAAGAAGTCCTCGAGCAGGCAGTCCACCGGCACGTCGATGCCGCCCAGGGCGTCGATCAGGCGGACGAAGCCCTCCAGGTCCAGGCGCAGCACATGATCGGGCGCGAAGCCCAGGTTCTGGGCCAGGACGCGCCGTGGCAGCTCGCCCGGCGGCAGGCCCGCCGCCTCGCCCAGGTAATCCGCGGTGTTGATGCGTCCCGCCCCGTAGCCGGGGATGCTCACCCAGAGGTCGCGCGGGACAGAGAGCAGGCCCACCTGCCCGGTCTCGGGCTGGAAGAAGACCATCAGCAGGGTGTCGGTGCGCCAGATCCGCTCCTGGGCGCGGCGGTCCGTGCCCATCAGGAGGAAGGTCACCAGACCCTCCGGCAGCCGGCCGGGGCTGGCGGTGGCCAGGGCCCGGGGCGCGGCGCCCGCGGCGCGCAGGCCCTCGCCGGGCAGGGGCGGGGGCAGGCCGGCGGCGGCGTAGATCCGGCTGGTCATCATCCAGCGCCGCAGCTCATAGCTCCAGCCGGGCCGGCGCAGGGGATCCCGCGCCGCCGCGGCGACCGCTCCGGTGCCGGCCTCCATGGTCCCGGGCGCCGTCGTCGATGTGCCGCGGTCCGCGGTCGGGCGCGGCGGCATGGCGGTGATGACGGCGATGGTGGGTGCGGCGGCCGGAGCGTCCTCAGCCCCGGCCCGGCTGGCGGACGAAGCCATGCCGACCGCCAGCAGGCCGGCCAGGAACGCGGAGCGAAGGTTCATGGATGCGGATTGTAGGCCGCGGGACCCATGAGTACAGTAGGGGCGGGGCTGACCCAATGGTTCACATTGGCCCCCGAACACCTGAGCGATATAATGCCCCCATGACCCGGCGCCCCGCTGCCCGTGCCGCCCCGCGCCGCAAGAGCGCCCAGGGTCCGGCCGCCCAGCAGCTGATCCCTGCCATCCTGACTCCCGCACGCAAGCGGGAGATCGCCGGCGCGACGCTCCTGGCGGTTGGGGTCCTCACCTTGGTTTCCTTCGTCAGCAATCGCGGCCAGGTGACGGCGGCCTGGGTGGCCTTCCTGGGTCGCCTCATGGGCGACGGACGCTGGCTCCTGCCCCTCCTGCTGGGGGGTACCGGGGCCTGGCTGCTCGTCGACAGCATGGACGACCAGGTGGAATTGCGTCTGGCGCGGCCGGCGGGCGCGGTGGCGCTCTTCCTCAGCCTCCTGGGGCTCTGGCAGCTCTTGATCCAGGGTCTGACGGCGCCGGACGGTTCGGTCCTGGCGCCCGCGAGCGGCTATCGCGGCGGTTTCCTGGGCTACCAGTTGGCGCGGATCCTCACCGGCGCCTTGGGTCTGGCACCGGCGGCGGTGGTCCTCATCCTGGTGGCGGGCTATGGCGCGGGCACGGTGGCGGGGCTGAGCTTGCGGGAGATGCTGGA